>ENA-OSEO01003043-OSEO01003043.1-sediment-metagenome-genome-assembly--contig:-NODE-3043-length-21087-cov-6.415612_pt1 | contig 21087 bp, 19 predicted proteins | sample MGYA00237883_ERZ534232 | MGnify/ENA metagenome assembly ERZ534232
CCGCCTGGTTCAGGACGCGGCCTTTCATTTCCTTCCCTACCTCGAATCGAAGAATCCCGCGGTCAGGGGACTGGCCGCCAAAATCATGGGGCTATTAAAGGTCGATGCGTCCCGAAGCGCCCTTGAACGCCTTACAAATGACGAGGCCGTGTTTCAATTATGGGAAGATCACAGGATCGTGGAAAGGCGGGTGGGGGAAGAAGCGGCAAGGGCGCTTCAGTGCCTCGCTGCGCCAAACAGCAGAGGCTAAACAATAGGGAAGGAGGCCCTTTATGAATCAACGTTACGCCAATCCCTATGTCATCGGCGTCCTGCTGGGGCTTGTCCTCCTCTTTTCATTTTACACCATGGGAAGGGGATTGGGCTCTTCATCGACGTTTTCCAGGGTGGCCGCCGCTGGCCTCGATCTGGTGGCGCCGGATCATGCCAAGAAGACCGCCTATTTTGCAGAATATCTCGCTGATGGACGATCTCCGCTCATGGCCTGGCTGGCCTTTCTGACATTGGGCGCCGGACTCGGAGGCCTTTTTTCGGCATTTATCTCCAGACGGATCCAGGGGGAAGTGCTTCGAGGGCCTTCCATCGGGGTATCGGCCCGGTTATGGCTCGCACTGGCCGGCGGAGTCTTATCCGGGTTTGCCGCCAGACTGGCCAGGGGGTGCACCAGCGGTCAGGCCTTGACCGGGGCATCGGAGCTGGCCTTTGGGAGTTGGCTCTTCATGTTTGCCATCTTTGCCGGGGCGTACGCAACGGCCTATTTTTTCAGAAAGGAATGGCTCTAATGGGACCGCTGTATAAATTCGGATGGTTTGACGCGGCCTACAGCCTCCAGCTGGCAGGGCTCATCGGATTTCTGTTTGGTTTTGTCCTGGAACGGGCCGGTTTTGGAAACGCCAGGAAACTCGTGGCCATTTTCTATCTGAGAGACTTTGCCGTACTCAAGGTTATGTTCACGGCTATCGTGGTGTGCATGATGGGACTGCTTTATTTTTCGGTGTTCGGCTGGATCGATCTGAGCCGGGTGTATATCCTACCCACCTATATCTGGCCGCAGATCGTAGGCGGCCTGGTCTTGGGCGTCGGGTTCGTCATGGGGGGATACTGCCCCACCACCTCGGTGGTGGCCGCCGTATCGGGAAAGCTGGACGCCCTCGTGTTTATCGGAGGAATGATCCTGGGCTCTTTCATCTTTGCCGAGCTTTTCCCCTTTCTCGAAGGGTTCTATGAAGCGGGCGCCATGGGGCCGGTCCTCCTTTCGGACGTGCCGAATATTCACTCCGGTGTCATTGCCCTTTTGGTCTCCATCATGGCCGTGGGGGCCTACTGGCTGGTGGAAAAGGTGGAGCAGCGGTTTGGGGACAGCGAGGTCCTCCCCCATGGCTCCAAACGGGTAAAACGGGCTGCGGCGGCCGTTCTCGTGCTCTTGGGACTGATCCTGGCCATCGTCAACCCGGACCGGATCGCCGCTGAAAGGGCGACCCCATTGCCGGAGAAACCGCCCGAATCGAAAGCGGCCGTACAAACCACGGCCCCTGAAAAAGGAAAACCCGCGTCAACCGGTTTTCAGATCGTGGAAGACGAAGGATGCTGATGTGTCAAAACCGTCAAGAGGTAGGCAATTTTCTGACATTTGGACACGTCGGCTAAAAGATGCCCCGGTGCCCGTATGGCATAACCTCTTGAAATCAAATGGCTTCGAAAATTCTCGCCGACTGTAGCCGAGTTGCGCACGGCTTTTGCGTATAGAATTCAACCAACGCGGGCCTGGCCCGCAACCCAAGAGCGGCCAGGGTACTGGGTAATGGCTACTGGTTCGGGATTGGGTGTTCAGGGTTCAGGGTTCAGGGTTTAACCAGCAACGAGCAACCAGTAACCAGTAACGAGCAACCAGCAACATTTCTTGTTTTTTGCGACAGAAAACCTGGGAATAAGGCACTAAAGCGCTTCATTGATTTTGCCGATATAAGGGTTAACATAAAAGTGAATGATCGCGTGGGGAAGGCGCCTGGAAACAACTTTAACACACGATCAAAAACCACGAGACGGCCTGGGGCCTCCAAAGGTTGCACTTGAAAAAAGAAAGTTGAAAAGGCGCCTCCCCCACAGGATTTCTCGAATGTGCGTGCATCTTTTCCATCGACAACCCGCAAGCACACAAGCGAAATGGTTGCGTCAAAGAAAATAACGGCATCCCGGAAATCCATCGGATCATCATGGCGGTCAGGCAATCAACAGATCAACCTTAACCGAATCCTCCTTTTCTTTATCGTCAGTGACCCCCTAACCAGGCAGGGCTCCCCTTCGGGCCCTGCCTTTTTTATTCTGAAAATCCCCTCCGAATCCCGTCTGATCCGGTGATCAAAAGAGCCTGAAACGGCCTGTTGTCTATCCCGACCAAATTGGTTATAGTCTTTCTGTTTCAAATCACGAATGATCGTTGCGGGCTCGATCTCTCTGCGTTATCACGTAAGCTTTTGAAAGGGTCCCAGCTATGGGTATTCAGAATGCCTTTGGTATCGTGACAATCAAAGAACGGGGAGGGGCCATGTCAAGAGATTTCTTTATTATGGGGGTTGGCGCCTTTTTGGCCGTGCTGCTGATTCCTGTTGCCGCCTGGGCTGCAGCTGGCGACGGGCCAACGGCGCTTGACAATGAATGAGGAGGCGCCCGCGCGGGCGGGCCCTCCACATATGCCTCGTATGACGGCGCCCCGCGCATTATCCGTATCGCAAAATCAGGCGCGTCCCGTAACCAGGTTAGCCTTGATGGCAAACCGGGCTATGAGGGGTACGAGATCTGGTTTCGTTTCGCTCCGGCAGTTTGATTCTAATCAGTTGACATGGGTGGTATTGTGTGGCAGATTCCTTTCCGGATGTGTGAACAACAAAGGGTTATTGTCGTCAATTCCATTCTTGTAGCATGTTGGTCCCCTGATGAGTCAGGAGACGGACCTGTTACCCTATTGCGAGGAGGCATTCCATGAAAAAAAGAATCTGTTCTCTGACGGTTTTCCTGGGCGTTGTATCGGTTCTCGTATCTGTGTGCGTAACCGCCCGTGCAGCCGACCCGATCGTCATCGGGGTTCCCACCTCAACAGGATTTGTAGAGGGAAAGGAAGGCCTTGCCGTGGTGGAAATGGCGGTTGAAGAAATCAACGCCAAAGGCGGTGTCACGGTCGGATCCGAGAAAAGGCCTTTTAAGGTGGAATCCATTGACATCAGGGATGCGGCCCCCGGCGTGCCGGTACCCGAGGCCCTCCTGGGACTGGAAAAGATCATCCTTGACAAGAAGCCTGCAGGCCTGTTGGTCGGACCTTTCAGATCAGAGGCCCTCCTGGCGGGGATGGATATCCTTGCCAAGTACAAGGTCCCCATGTTGGGAACCATCGCCATGACCCCTGCCTCAGAAGCCAAAATCAAGAAGGATCCGGAGAAATATAAATACGTTTTCCGGACCTGTCTCAACTCCAAATACCTGGTCAAGTATCTTGTGGGCATCATGGCCTTTGTCAACAAGGAATTCGGGTTCAACAAGGTATATATCATGAACCAGGATGTGGCGTGGGCCCGGGCCACCGCAGACCTCATCAAAAAGAACTACTTTGAAAAGGCCGGATGGCAGGTGGTGGGCCACGAGGCCTATCCCACCGGGACGTTGGATTTTTCGTCGGCCATGATGAAAGTCCGGGCCGGGGGCGCTCAGGTGATCCTCCCCATATTTGACATGCCCCAGAGCGGGATCCTGGTTAAGCAGTGGAATGCCATGAAGGTGCCGGCATTACTGGCAGGGTTCATTTCTCCTTTGGCCGGGCCGGGGGCATGGAAGACGTTTGATCAGAAGATCGGCGGGGCCGTCAACTGCAACTTCGAGCTGGGAAGCGCCATGGGGTCTCCGAAGGTGCCCCAGTCAATGGATTTTCTCGCAGCTTACGAGAAAAAATACGGCAAACCGATGGAGGCGGGCCATGGACCGGCGCCGACCTATGAATCGGTTTACATCCTTGCCGAGGCCATTGAGCGGGCAGGGTCTCTCGATCCGGACGCCATTGCGGCCGAGATCGCGAAAACAGACCGTACCGGCGTCATGGGAAGAATCCGATTCGATGAGGGTCACCAGGCGATTTTCGATATGGATCCCAAGGAGTCGGCGGTGGCCTGCGTCTTTCAGTGGACGGACGATGGCAATCGCGTCAACGTGTTTCCCGAGGCGATTGCCGATGGAAACATTCAATTGCCGGCTGGGTTGAAACCAGCCAAATAGAGCGGACATCCTGGTAGGAAGGGGATTTCTTCGTGTTTCTGGGCACCTGTGTATACGCGCTGATCAACAGTGTGATCCTCCTGCTGATGGCCATCGGCTTCAACCTGACCTTCGGCATCAGCGGAGTGTCCAACTTTGCCTATGGGGCCTTTTATATCCTCTCGGCCTTTGTCACCTGGATGCTCATAAACTGGATTGGCATCCCCTATTTTCTATCGGCTGTCCTTTCGATTGTCTTCACGGCCTTTGTCGGGGCCGTCATGTACCGCTTCATTCTCATTCGTGTTCGCGGTCAGGTCCTGTCGGAGGTCATTGCGACCTTCGGCATCGGCCTGATCATCCTCGAGTTTTTTCGTTATCTGGGTTTTGTGGGGATTGAATACTCCCTTCCGGTGTTCATAGACCAGAGCTTTGTGATCGCCGGAACCTACGTCGATATGCAGCGGATTCTGATCGTGCTCTTCAGCATCGTCCTCATCCTCCTTCTGTGGCTTTTCATCCATCATACCTCCATCGGATTGGCGTTTCGCGGGATTGCTCAGGATGAACGGACGGCCCTGACCTTCGGTATTGATTCGGACTGGATCGCCATGCTCAGCGTGTCCATCGGGGGGGGGCTGGCTGCCATCGCTGCGACCGTTGTCGTTCCGTTGGGCACGATTTCGGTAAGCGAGGGTTACGATGTCCTCATCAATGCCCTGGCCGTTTGCATTATCGGTGGATTGGGGAGCACAGGCGGGGTGATCGTAGCCAGTCTTGTCGTCGGGTTCGCACAACGGTTTACGGACACCTATATCGGTTCTCACTGGACCATGATCGTCAGTCTGGTGGCAATCTTCTTGGTACTGGTGATCAAGCCGTCGGGGCTTTATGGAAAGCAAAAGGAGTTGGAGGAGAGAATCTGATGCGGGCTGTGCCCGAAACCCAAAAGTGCCTAAAATGCCTAAAGTTTAGGAATTCTGTCAATCAAATAGGGAAGACCAGGCACTGTGCCAACGAGAGCTTTCTTGTTTTTTATTACAGAAAACTTGGGCCCTAAGGCGGATAGCCGCAACCAAAACGCTCATGCGCTGTCCCGTCATTCCGGCATGCCCTTAGCCGGAATCCAGTCCCGACCATCTCTGGATTCCGGTCAGAATCGTGCCGGAATGCCAGAAGGGTAAACGCGCAGATGAAGGATGAACATATTTTCTTGTTTTTCTTGACAGAAAACCTGGAGATAAGGATCTGACGCCGAAGCGCATCTGCTCAGAGGGAGTAAAGAGACAGGGTGAAAAAGCGAAAAGAAAGAATTGATCGGGGCATCAAGGTGAGGTCTGAGGATGTCTTTGCCCTCCTCTCATGGAAAGAGATGGTCTATCTTTCAGGGCCGAGACTTCTTCCCCTGATCGCTTGCGCCCTTTTGCCACTTGTTCTGGGCACTTACTGGCAGAGAGTGTTATTGTCAGTGGCGGTATTCGGCCTGCTGGCCATCAGCTGGGATATCCTTGCGCAGAGCAGCATGGTTTCCCTGGGACAGGCGCTTTTTTTCGGCATGGGTGCATACTGCTCCGGGGCGATGAACCATTACTGGGGGCTTTCCCCTTTCATCACCATCCCCCTGGCCACCATCATGGGAGGGGTTATCTGCACGACGCTTCTTCTCCCTGTTTTGCGGCTGCGGGGGATCTACTTTGCCATGGTTACCCTCATTATCCCGCTGATGCTGGTCCGGATCATTGAGGCCACCAAGATTTTAGGCGGAACCGAAGGGATCAGCGGGCTGACCCCGCTTCCCTCTCATTGGATCGAGTCGTATGTGAGCCTGGCCGCCCTCCTGGCCGCCCTTTTCGGGTTTCGAAGGCTCATGGATTCCGATTACGGTCTGGTGCTCAAAGGGATCAACGACAATGATCGATCGGTGATGAATGCGGGCATCAACATCTACTGGTTCAAGGCCCAGGCCCTGTTTTTGTCAAGCGCTGTCGGCGCCTTTGCCGGGGCAATGATGACCCATGTCTATATGTTTGTGGGAATGCCTGTCTTTGCCCTCGATTATTCCATCCTTCCTATCGCTGCGGTGGTTGTGGGGGGCGGGGGTTCACTTGCGGGCGCGGTTCTCGGGGCATTTATCCTGGTCCCGCTTTCCGAGGCCCTCAGGGCCCTGGGCGGATTAAGAATCGTTTTTTACGGCGCCTTTCTCGTTTTTTTCATCGTGGCCCTCCCTGAGGGGATCTTTCATTTCATCACCCGAAAGTATCATCAGTTCGAAAGATGGGTGGAGGTGGAAAAGTGAATGCCGCACCCTTATTGCAGGTGGTGGAGCTTTCCAAGTCCTTCGGCGGGGTGCAGGCCGTAAGCCGGGTCACCTTCGACCTCCACAAGGGCGAACTCCTCGGGATCATCGGCCCAAACGGATCCGGCAAGACAACTACCGTAAACCTTATCACGGGATTTGTGAAAGCGACCTCTGGGAGCGTCATCTACCAGGGCCGCGACATCACCAGCTGGGCCCCTCACAAGATCGTACGCTTAGGGATTGCCAGGACATTTCAAATGGTCAAGCCCTTTTACCAGCTCCCCGCATTTAAAAATATTATCATCCCCCTTTACTCCCCCAGGGTAAAGCAGCTTGTGGGCGGCAAGTACGGCGACAGGAGTGCGGTGGCCCTTGACCTGTTGGAAGAAGTCGGCTTTGAAAGGGATGCCCAGGTGGCTTACAAGGTGGCCAGCGTCCTCCCACAGGGCTATCTGAAAAGGCTGGAACTGGCAAAGGCCATCGCCCTGCAGCCCGACCTCATCATCCTGGATGAGCTCTTTTCAGGGCTCAGCCTTGCCGAAGTGGCAAGCATTATTCCTATCATCGAGAAACTCCTTGTCGCGGGAAAGACCATCATCATGATCGAGCACCGGCTTAAGGAGGTGTTTCGCATTGCTCATCGGGTGGTGGTCCTCAACTACGGGAGGCTGATCGCCAATGGCCCTTCCAAAGAGGTGATGGAGAATGAAGAGGTCAAGAAGGCCTACCTTGGCTCTGAGGACTAATAATTCAAGGGTGGAACCCGCGGATATGAAAGATGCCACCCGAACGATGTCTTTGCGTCGGCAGGATTCTGTCGGTGAAACGGACTGACCATGCTTGAAGTTCAGAATCTTTTGGTTTTCTTCGAGAACGCCCTGGCGCTCAACGACTTTTCCATGAGCGTGAAGCAAGGCGAGATCGTGGGCGTCATCGGCTCCAACAGTGCCGGGAAAACGACCCTCATGAATACGCTATCGGGCCTCATTATCGATATGGCTATCAAGGAGCGAAGAAAGGGCGGGGAAAGAATCACGGTTTACGGACGCATTCTTTACCAGGGAGAGGAGATCACAACCACCCGGCCGAGCGATAGGGTCAGGAGGGGGATTGCCCTTGCCAGGGAGCGGCATCCAATATTTCCGGAAAGCAGCGTCATGGAAAACCTCAAGATCGCCGGTTACCTGCGGACCCGGTCGGAGATAAAAGAAGTGACCGAATATACCTTCAAGCTTTTTCCGGCCCTGGTCCCCCTTAAATCACGGAAAGCGGGATTCCTCAGCGGCGGAGAGCAGCAGATGCTCGCCATCGGCATGAGTCTTATGGTAAAGCCCAATCTCCTCCTCCTGGATGAACCCCTGTTAGGTCTCAGCCCGATGATGCAAAAATCCCTGGTAACCGCCATCTGCAACCTTCAAAAGGAATCCGAGATCACGGTGCTCATCACTGAGCAGTTCGCACGGCCGGTCCTTCCCATCATTGACAGGGGGTATGTCATCGAAAACGGCATGTTGACCCTGTCCGGAACAGGGAAGGAGCTGATGGACAATCCCGAAATCAAGGCCGCCTATTTCGGGGTATAACAAGGAGGTCTTCCAACAAGACTTCAACCCGGCATCAAGCGACCTGAATGGATCGAATGGTCAAATGAGTAACAAGGAAGAATACAACATCTATGCGGCGTTTGAGGCCGCTGCCGAAAGGCGAAGGCACCATCCTGCCGTCATTTACCTCGGTACCCGATATTCGTATCTCCAGATCAAGGATCTGGCCGAGCGCTTTGCAGCCGCGCTCATCCATCTGGGTGTGAGTCCTGGGCAACGGATCGTTCTCTATATCCCGAACACGGTCCAGTGGGTGATAACATGGCTGGGTATCCAGCGGGCAGGCGCCGTGCCCGTACCCATCACGCCCATCTATACCCCCCATGACCTGCGTTATATCACGAACGACAGCGGGGCAGAAGCGATCGTGTGCGCGGACACCAACTTTGGATATGTAAAGCGGGTATTGCCTGAGACACAACTCAAGAATGTAATCGTCACCCGCATGGCCGACCTCCTGCCGTGGTGGAAGCGGGCCTTCGGCACCCTCTTCGATGTGCTTCCGAAAGGAAAGGCCACTCTCGGGGAAAACACCTATTTTCTGCGGACCCTGCTTAACAAATACCGGGGGGCGGGCGCAAAGCTCCCGCCAATTACCAGGGACGGGCGGGCCAGGTGCGAGATCCTTTACACCGGCGGCACAACAAAGTTTCCCAAAGGCGTTCCCTACACCCATGATCTTTTCCTGGTGTCGGTAGCCGAACAGATCACCGTGAGCAAGGATCTTGTCCCTTTAGAGGACAACATCGTATTTGGTAACGCCCCCCTTTTTCATATCCTGGGCCAGACATGCAGCCTGGGCTCCTTGTTTATGGGCGGCACCCTCATGCTCCAGCCCAAGGTGAACATCGACGCCACCTTTGAATCGATCGAACGGTTCAAGGCCACCTCCATGATCGGCGTCCCGACCCTGTACCGCATGATGCTGGAACACGACCGGCTCGACCAGTATGATCTCAGTTCCGTGGTTTACTGGTACAGTGCCGGCGATGTCCTTCCCGTAGAGGTGGGGAAACGATGGCAGGAGAGGTTCGGCAGGATAATTTATCAAGGCTACGGCGCCACGGAAACCTGCGGCGGGGTCGCCATGTGCCCGACGAACATTACAAATCCCCCGAAGAGCGTCGGCCGCGTGGTGCCGAGCAAGCGGATCAAACTTGTGGATCCCGCTACCCTCGAGCCGGTGAAGCAGGGGGAACCGGGTGAACTCCTCGTCAATTCCGATCTCATGGTAACGAGCTATCTCAACAAACCGGAAGAAACCAAAGAGGCCTTTGTAGAAATAGAGGGGAGAAAATGGTACCGCACTGCGGACATCATGTCCATGGATGGAGAAGGAAATCTCTATTTCGTGGACCGGACCGTGGATACCATCAAGCACAAAGGCTACCGGATATCAGCCTCTGAAATCGAGGCGGTGCTTCAGGAACATCCCGCTGTGATCGGATCCTGTGTGGTGGGCATCCCGGATGAAAAGGTGGGTGAACGCATAAAGGCCTATGTGGTCCTGAAAACGGATGTCAAAGGAATCACGGGATACGATCTCATGAAATGGTGCCGGAAACAGCTCGTTTCTTATAAAATACCCCAGTACATCGAATTCAGAGACATGCTTCCCAAGTCAAAGGTGGGAAAACTCCTGCGTCGTGAGATTCGAAGCGAAGAGGACCGACGGGCACGAGGGTAGGGATCGACTTTGTTTCGTGCCCGGTGTGAGCCAAGTCGTCCTCATGAACGGGTATCTATGTCAGCCACCGCTTTCTTCTCTTGTAATGCTTGACGTCACGGTAGCTCTTTTTCTTTCCCACTTCCGTAAGACCCAGATAGAATTCCCTGACATCGGCATTTTCCTTGAGCTTTTCCACCGAATCATCCAGGACGATCCGGCCGTTTTCCATGACATACCCGTGGCTTGCAATGGAGAGTGCCAGACGGGCGTTCTGTTCCACCAGCAGGATGCTCACCCCCTCCTCTCTGTTGATCTGTTGAATGATCCTGAATATTTCAGAGACCAGCAGGGGAGAGAGACCCATGGACGGTTCGTCAAGGAGCATCAGGATGGGGGTGGACATGAGGCCCCTGCCGATCACCAGCATCTGTTGCTCTCCGCCGCTGATGTAGCCGGCCAGGACATTTTTTCGGGCCTTGAGCCTTGGGAAATAATCATAGACCATGCGCATGTGCGTTCGCATCAGGCCCCTTCCCTTGTTGGTGTGACCCCCTGCCATGAGGTTTTCGTCAACGGTCAGGTCCTCAAAGACCCTGCGACCCTCCATGACCTGAAATATTCCCATGCGTACGATCTCTTCCGGATATTTCCGGTCGATCCGCTGCCCCTGGAAGTGGATGGCACCGTCCGTGACCTCGCCGTCCTCGGACTTGAGAAGCCCTGAAATGGCCTTGAGGGTGGTGGTCTTTCCCGCCCCGTTGTTCCCCAAGACCGTCACGATCTGACCCTTGTCCACCTTGAGGGACATCCCCTTCAGGACAAGAACCACATTGTGGTAGATGACCTCGATGTTGTTCACGACCAATAAGGGTTCCATTAAAAATCCTTACATTGGGAAAAAGACCAACGCTGAAAAGACGAACGTCCAACATCGAACGTCCAATTGTGAATCTGTGAAAGAGAGAACGCCCAACATCGAACGTCCAACGTCCAATTGTGAATCTGTGAAAGAAAGAACATCGAGCAAAGGGCAACTGCCAAACTTATTTCTTGTTCAAGGCGGTTTTGATGCTTGCAACAAATATTCTTATTAATTCATCCGTTTCGGTTAACATACCGTCCAACAATTCCGGCTTTTCCATTAAATGTGCATATTGAATGAGGTTTAACCACCTTTGAGTTTCTCTCAGTTCTTTCAATGAGATGCGAAGCTTATGGACGAAATCCTTCGCAGACTCCGCCGCCTGGGCTTCGCCATGGTTCGGATACGGCGCTGTTCCTGACCGTAACAATTGGCCGGCAACATGGTTTCCGGTTCTCGTGGTTGGAAGCTGTTCAACAATTTCTATGATGGCCACCGAGAACTTGAGTAATCTTTCTTCCAGATCATATTTCGGCCTTGTCATGGCAATCATTCATCATTCGATGTTGGACGTTCGATGTTCGACGTTTTTACCCTTTCCTTCCATTCCTCATTTGATGTTCGACGTTCTCTTCTTGATCCCCTCCATTCATTATTCGATGTTGGACGTTCGATGTTCGATGTTCGATGTTCTTTCATCTTTAGCGGTTCTTTCCTCGCCATTATCACGCCCCCAATCTTGAGTAGGTAATGTCCTCTTCGCCCAGATAGGCCTTGATGACGTTTTCATCATGCCGGATCTCCTGGGGTTTGCCTTCCGCAATTTTCTGGCCGAAATCGAGGACGCAGATCCGGTCGGAGATGTCCATGACCACCCCCATGTCGTGCTCGATCAGGATGATGGTGACCCCCCAATCCTCGTTGATATCCAGGATAAAGCGGGCGATATCTTCGGTTTCCTCCAGGTTCATTCCGGTGGCAGGCTCATCCAGGAGGAGGACCCTCGGTTTCATGGCCAGGGCACGGGCCAGTTCCACACGCTTCTGGAGCCCATAAGGGAGGGCATGGACCACCTGTTTCCGGATGGGTTCGATTTCCAGGAGGTCTATGATTTTTTCTTCTATCTCTTTACGGAGTTCCATCTCCTCTTTTCGTGACTTTCCGTAATAAATCCCCCCGGAAAGGAACCCCGATCGCAAATGGACGTGCGCACCCAGCTTGATGTTGTCCAGAACCGTCATGTGGGCAAAGAGTTCCACGTTCTGAAATGTACGTGCGATGCCCATTCCGGCGATCTTGTGCGGCTTCGTCCGGGAGATGTCCCGCCCTTCGAAAAGGATGCTCCCCCTTTCAGGATGGTAGAATCGATTGATGCAGTTCAGGAGGCAGGTCTTGCCCGCACCATTGGGGCCGATAATGGAAAAGATCTCCCCCTTCCTGACGCCGGTGGTCACCCCATTGAGCGCCATGAGGCCCCCGAAACTGAGGTGAATATCCTTAACTTGAAGCTGATATTCTTCGTTATTTTCCATTCAGGATTCGACGTTCGATGTTGAATGTTGGATGTCCATTTCCACTCTATTCACCGGGGTCCACCTGCTTGACCCTGACAGTGGTCTTCATGCGGAATCCCTTTCCATCCTGATATCGGATATCCGCTTCAATCTGCAGCTCTTCCTTTTCCCCATACAGGGCCTCGATCAGATCTTTATACCGCTCTGCAACGAATTTTCTTCTCACTTTGCGGGTTCGGGTCAACTCATCGTCATCCGCATCCAGTTCCTTATAGAGAAGGACAAATTTCCTTATTTTGGCCACCTTTGGCAATGACTCATTGGTCTTGGCCACTTCCCGGGCAATCAGATCATAAGTTTCCTGCTTCTGGGAGATGTCTGTAAAGGTCGTATAAGGGATCTGGTTGTTCTCTGCCCATTTGCCCACGTTGGGCATATCGATGGCAATCATGGCCGTAATAAACGGGCGTTCCTGGCCGATGACCACGGCATCCAGGATGTAGGGACTGAACCTCAATTTATTTTCAATGAGCTGGGGCGAGAATTTGCTCCCGTCCGCCAGTTTCATCACATCGGACATCCGATCGATAATGATGATGTGGCCGTCCTCTTCGATAAGCGCTGCATCTCCCGAATGAAACCATCCGTCTCTGAGGGCCTCTGCAGTGGCCTCGGGGTTCTTGTAATACCCCTTAAAGATGGTGGGCCCCCGTGAGAGGAGTTCGCCGGTATCGGATACCTTAAACTCAATTCCAGGCAAGGGTTGTCCCACCGTGTCGAGACGGATGTCGTCCGTGCGATGGATGATGGAGGCAGCGGTCTGCTCGGTCATGCCGTAGGCCTGCTTGATATTGACGCCGAGGGCCTGGAACATCTGAAAGATCTCCGGCCCCAGGGGGGCGCCGCCGGTGTACACGTGCCGGAGCCTGGCCAGCCCCAGATAGTTTTTGAGGGCGCGAAAGAGAAAGAGATACCCGATCCCGTACAGGAGCCGCCAATGGAAAGGGGGCTTGTTTTTTTTCAGTTTGTATTCAGACATCCGGTAGCCGAGAGGGAGAAAGGCCTTGTACACAAGCCGCTTGATCCAGACGGCGTCCTGGATCTTGACCTGTATGTCCGAACACATCCGCTCCCATATGCGCGGCGGGGCCAGCATGATATGGGGACCGATTTCCCGGATGTTTTCCTGGACGGTTTCCACCTTTTCAGGAAAATTGACGGTAAAGGCCTTATAGAGCGCCCAATAAACCCCGAATTCCTGTTCACCGATCCATGGAAAGGGGAGGAACGACATGTACTCGAAGGTCGGCTCGGCGGCATCGACCGTATCCTGGGCCTTGGCCACCGAGTACATGTTTTTCTGGGTGATCATGCTTCCTTTGGGGAGTCCGGTGGTCCCGGATGTGTAGTTGATCATGCCAACATCGTCAGGGGTGACCTTGCGCCACATCGATTCAAAAAGATGCGGCTCCTTTTCATGCAGTTTACGGCCCTCCTGCTGCACATCCTTAAAAAAGAGGAGGATGGGATCGTCGTACCGCCGCATCCCCTTTGGATTGTCCACAATCACCTTTTGAACCAGGGGACACTTTTCCTTGATGTCCAGGACCTTGTCTGCCTGTTCCTGATCCCCGGCCACAACAAAGACGGCGTCCGAATGATTGAGGACATATTCCACCTGGTCCCGGTGGCTGTCCGGATAAATCCCCACAATGGCGCCCCCGAGGGACTGGGCTGCCAGCTCCGAATAAAGCCCTTCGGGCCGGTTGTCCCCGGCATAGGCCAGCTTGTCCCCCGGCTTGAAGCCCAGACAATGGAGCCCCAGGGCAAAATCGCGCACGTTTTCGTAATACCCCCTCCAGGTGACCGGCTGCCAGATGCCGAATTCCTTTTCCCGTATGGCGGCCCGGGTGTCGCCATACAGCTCGGCATTCCGATGCAACAGGGCTGGGAGCGTCAGTATGTCCATAAAGCCTGTCTCGTGGTTCAAGATCCTCCTGCCCGGACTTGTCTAATGGGCAGGAGGATCAATGCCATCTCCTGATTCTGAAGATAGACCCGCCCGCATCTGGGATCTGCCAAGGCGGCCCATGGCCTCTGAGGGGCCTTCCTGAGCCAAAGGCATCAGCGGGCAAACCTCAAATCCGAAACTGGTGATTGGGCCGGCGTCTAATCCAGCGTCATCCAGTCCGTAATCGGATCAAACTGCATGGTCTTTGAATTGCCCCGCACAATCCTTCCCACCGGGATGCTGTTGTTCTTCATGGTCACCGGCGGCATGAGACCGCCCACGTCAAAATTTTTAATGGACTGAAGGGCCTTGGCAAGGCTGGGACCGTCAATGGATCCGGACTTGGCCGCAATCCGATAGGCCTCGATAAAGAGCTGGGTGCCCATAAAGACCTGCATGTAGGCCTGGGACCGATAATCGGCTGTCTTGGGATGATGCTTTTGGGTCCAGGCGCGGATCTTTTGGATCATGGGATATTCGTCCTGATAATAATAGGAGTAGGCCGTGACGCCCACATATTCGTCAGCCAGCGGCCCCAGCTGGTCCAGCAGGTGCTTCTCTGTTGACCAGAACGTCCCCATGAACTGGCACTTGAGCCCATAATCCTTGGCCTGCTTCATGACCGCGGTGATCGGCGTGGTCACAAACCCCTGGAAAATGCAGTAGTCCACCTTTTTACGCTTCATGTCCAAGACTTGGGTCGAGATGTCGACGCCTCCCACCTTGGCGATCTCTTCTGCAACCAGGTTAAGGCCCAGCTTCTTGCAGATCTCACGGCCAACCGGTACGGGTTCGCGGCCGAATTCGGTATCGCTGTAAAAAAAGGCCACGTTGGCCCCGGGTTTCTGCTCGGCGATATATTTCAACAGGATCCCGAACTGCTCCACATAGGTTGGCCCGGGGATAAAAAGATAGGGATTTTCCTTGGGATTGGCAGCGATTTCCGCAAAGGTGTAGGCCGAGTAAAGGACCTTGTAGCGGTCCTTGATCTCCGGGCCCAGGGCCTTGGTCATTCCTGTGCTCTGGCCCCACATGCACTGGGGTTTGTGCTGGGCATACAGGCGCTTAAATGCAGCAATCCCCACGTCGTTTTTGTATTCGCCGTCGGCCCAGTAGAGCTGGATCTTTTTCCCGTTGATGCCGCCTGCCTCGTTGGCCATGGCGACCGCATCCTCCATGGCATCTGCCCCATGGATCCCTGCAAAGGCGAAACGACCTGTAAACGGGTGCACGCCGCAGATAATCGGATCTTCCTGGGCTGCGGCCCCCGTAATCCCGAGACACCCCACTGTCAACATGGAACATAAAAGAAAAAAAACGACCCTTTTTGTCATGATGCTTCCCCCCTTACCTTGTTAAATGGTTGACCTTCCCTTTTCGAAAAAACCAGTTTCACCTCCTTTCAAGGCCTTTTGAAAGATGGTCAAAGCGTTCTCCGCTTGCCTGCGCAAGCAAAATGTGCTGCTAATAGGAAAACGGCCACAGCCTGAAGAATGCCTTGATCCGATTCCAGATCTCGGCAAGGCCCCGCGGTTCAAATATCAGAAAGAGAACGATCAACAGCCCGAAAATAACCTCCTTCATGGGCACAAAAATCTCTTCGTGCCCTGGGGCATAGGCCTTGACGACCTCTGACAGGTGGTTCAAAATTTCAGGCGTCAGGGTAATGAATATGGCGCCGAACACAGACCCTAAAACGCTGCCCAGACCGCCTACGATAATCATGGCCAAAAACTGGATGCTCAGGATGAAGGGGAAATGGTCCGGCGTCACCACCTTGAGAAAGGTCATCCATAATGCCCCCGCCACGCCTGCATAAAAGGAGCTGATGGCAAAGGAACTCAGTTTGTACTTGAACAGATTGATGCCGATGATCTCGGCTGAGAGGTCCCTGTCGCGAATCGCAATAAATGCCCTTCCCATGCGCGACCGGATCAGGTTCCTGGCATATCCCACCCCTATCACCACAAAGAACAGGGTAATCCAGTAAAAGTCCCTTTCCGTGGCAAATGCATGGCCTGCCAGGGTGGGCGGCGGGATGTGGATGCCCGTAATCCCGTTGGTCATCGATTCCCAGTGAATAAAGATGAATTCAAAGATGAACTGGGCCGCCAGCGTGGCAATGCAGAGATAGAGCCCCTTGACGCGAAGAGAAGGAATCCCGATGACCATTCCTGCCAGGGCGGCAACCAGACCAGCGCAGGGGATAGACAGCCAGAAGGAAAACCCGAGGCGGGTGACCAGAATGGCAGAGGTATAGGCCCCCACCCCCAGGAAGGCGGCATGGCCCAGGGAGATCTGCCCGGTGAAACCGGTAAGGAGATTCAGACCCACAGCGCCGATAACGGCAAAACCGATCATGTTGGCCACATAGAGCATGTAGGCATTGGCCAGGAAGGGAAACACGAGAAGAAAGATGAAGAAAAGGACCAGCCAGAACTTTACAAAAAGCGACTGGAAAATCGCCTCGTCCTGGATGTAGGTTTCCTTAAAGTCGCCGCACCGCATGGCTTAAGAACAGACCCCCTGCGATAGTCATCCTGGGTTTCGGATCTTGTCTGTCTATCCTGTTTTTCTGGTTGGTTGGATCATCAATGATCGAGCCACAATCCCTTAGACCCTTTCGATAATGGCCTTGCCGAACAGGCCGTAGGGACGGATCATGAGGATAAATACCAGGATAAAGAAGGGGGCCACGTTCTTGGCGCCGCCTCCTACCAGCGGGTCGATGTAGAGGCCTGTGAGGTTTTCCAAGACCCCGATAACAAACCCCCCCAGGATCGCTCCCCCGATGCTGTCCAGTCCGCCCAGTATAATGACGGCCAGGACCTTCAGCCCGATATCCCCCATATACACACTGATGCCACTGATATTTCCGATGACAATGCCGCCGATGACAGAGGCCATGGCCCCGAAACACCAGGCCAGGGCAAAAACCCATCTGACGCTGATTCCCATTGACAGGGCTGCCTGCTGGTCGCTGGCCACTGCCCTCATGGCCACGCCGGTGCGGGAGAATTTGAAGATGACGAGGAATGCGATGGTGCCGATAACGGCGAATATAAAGCCCCACCACAGGCCGGATGGGACCACCGCAAAGGAAAGATCAAGGGGTTCAGGCGGAAAGATCTCGGGAAAATTGCGAAAGGTGGGGGTCCAGATCATGTACATGACGCCCTTGAGAATGACGCCCAATCCGATGGTGACCATGATCACGGAGATTATCGGTTCGCCGATAAGCGGTCTCAGGATCAGCCGCTCCACTACAATGCCCAGGATGACTGCGGCCGCAAGGGTCAACAGAAGGGCCAGATAAAAAGGAGCCTTGATCTGGGTCAAGATGGTGAAGCAGACAAAGGCGCCCAGGGTCATAAACTCGCCCATGGCCAGATTGAGGACGCTGGTGGCCTTGTAGATGAGGACGAAGCCGAGCGCAATGAGTCCGTACAGCCCTCCTGTTGCCAGGCCGGTGATGATAACCTGAATCAGAATATCCATGGAAAACAATCCTTGCTGTCTGGTTGGTTAGCGCAAGGCTATCATTCTGTGTTCCGGCCTGTCAACAATTTATAGTGAATGACGTTCAGAAAATTGTTGGGTCTTCAGAGTGTGCTCGAGATCACCACCTTCTGGATCTGGCTGGTCCCCTCATAGATCTGGGTGATCTTGGCGTCCCGCATCATCCGCTCCACCGGATATTCCTTGACATATCCATAACCGCCCAGGAGCTGAACCGCATCGGTAGTGACCTTCATGGCGGTCTCTGCGGCAAACAGCTTGGCCATGGCAGAATAACGGATGGTCTCCCTGGGAAGCCGGTCCAGGTTCTTGGGAAGCCTTTCAAAGATGGAAGCCGCCTTGTAGGTCAGCTGCCTGGCCGCTTCCACCTGGGTGGTCATATCGGCCATCATCCATTGAAGCCCCTGAAACGAAAAGAGCGGCTTGCCGAACTGGGTCCTCTCCTTGGTGTACGAAATGGCATAGTCCAGGGCCCCCTGGGCTATCCCCACGGCCTGAACCGCCACCGGGATGCGGGTCAGGTCAAGTGTTTTCATAAGGATGGGGAAGCCCATGCCTTCCCCTGCCAGGATGTTCTCCGCAGGGACCCGCACGTCTTCCAGGATGATTTCCACCGTGGACGATCCGCGGATTCCCATCTTGTTTTCGTGCTTTCCGATGCCAAAGCCCGGGGCACCCTTTTCCACCACAAAGATGCTCGTCCCCTTGGTTCCGGGGACCGATGGATCAGTCCGTGCCGCAATGCACACCAGATCGGCCACATCCGCGTGGGAGATGAACATCTTGGTGCCGTTGATCACATAGTCGCCGCCATCCTTGACCGCCTTGGTCCTGAGCCCTGATACATCCGACCCCGCGTTCGGCTCGGTCAGACCGAAAGCCACCAGGTACTCCCCGGAGGCCAGCTTGGCCAAATACTTTTCCTTCTGCCGGTCGTTTCCGGCAATCATGATGGGCGTTGCACCCAGCTCGTGGACCAGGAGGATCACCGATGTGGAGGCGCAGACCTTGGCAATCTCTTCGATGATCAGGCACAGGGAGAATAGACCCATCTCAGCTCCCCCGAATTTTTCGGGAAAATCAGCTGCAAACAGGCCGTTTTCCCTCAAAACGTCCACCATGTCCCACGCGAATTCCCCTTTTTCGTCCCGCTCTTCAGCCCCCGGCGCGATCTGCTCTTTTGCGATGCGGGCCACCGTGTCCTTGAGCATCTGCTGTTCTTCTGTAAGGTCGTATGACATGTCAATCTCCTTTCAAGAGAGGTTCAGGGGTTCAAAGGTTTCCCGTTTTCGGTTCGTTCCCATGCCACTTTCCTGGGCCGGCCCTGTCCCCTGTCATCGGTCTTTGTCCCCATGCCCGCCTCAACGAGGACGGTTCAAGGTGATTATCCGGTTTTCCATGTTTTGTCAATACCCTGGTGCAATCACTTGACACAAGGAGGCCTCTATCCTATGTTCCCAGCACGTTTTCAAAATCATCACGCCAAGGCCGCCTGACGCATTCTCATCATTCAGGCTGCTTTGGAAAGGAACAGATATGCTCAAATCCATTGAAGAGAGCCCATTGTACCAGATCGCCAACCCCAAGAGCATCGCCTTTTTCGGGGCGTCCAACAATATCACGGCCATGGGAACCAACCTGCTTTTGTCGCTCAAGGCCGCTGGCTTTGAAGGTTCGGTTTTCCCTGTGCATCCCAGAGAAGAGCGTGTTCAGGGCTACAAGGCCTACCGGAGCGTTCTGGATCTGCCGGAGGTCCCGGACCTGAGCGTGATCGTCCTCCCCACGCGGATCGTGAATGCCGCGCTTGAGGAATGCGGAAAAAAGGGGATCCCAAAGACCGTGATCGTTTCTGGGGGATTTAAGGAATTGGGCGGAGAGGGGATCGCCCTTGAAAGGGAACTGATAGCGATTGCCCGCCGATACAACATGCGGGTTCTCGGCCCCAACTGCCTTGGGGTGGCCAATCCCCACGGCCGTGTGAACACCACCTTTCTTCCCTGGGAAGGAGAGCCAGGCTTCATCGGACTTGCCTCCCAGAGCGGGAGTCTGGTGACACAGATGTTTGACTATCTCGCTGCCATGGGCACAGGGTTCAGCACGGCCTTCAGCGTAGGGAATGAAGCGGACATCGACCTGGTAGACGCCATGGAGTATCTGGCCCTCTGTCCTCATACCCGCGTCATCGCCCTTTATATCGAAGGGGTCCGGCGAGGCAGGGCCTTTGTGGAGGCGGTCCGGTCCATTGTGCCCCGCAAACCGGTAGCGGCCCTATATGTAGGGGGGTCCGAGACAGGAAAACAGGCAGGACTTTCTCATACAGGGGCCCTGGCAGGTCCCGATGAACTGTATGACGGGATGTTCAAACAGAGCGGGATCATCCGCGCCCGGTCCGTGACCGAACTGTTCGATTTCTGCTGGGCACTGGGCGCCCTTCCCCTCCCTGAGGGACCCAGGGTTCTGATTCAGACCCATTCCGGGGGGCCGGGAGCCGCGGCTGCAGACGCATGCGGCAGGGCAGGCCTGCAACTCCCGTCCCTTTCTGAAGAGACCGTGGAAAGGCTGCGGCCGTTTCTGCCGCATACCGGCAGTGTCGCCAACCCGGTGGATCTGACCTTTACCAAGAACCACGATGCCTTTTTTTCCAGCATCCCCGAGATCCTCGTCCAGGAAAAGAGGGCCGACAGCCTCCTCGTCTATCTGCTTATGCCAACGCCCATCGTCAAAAGGGTCCTGGAGCAGATGGGGCTTCCCCCGCAAGACGTGGCTAACCAGACCATGAAACTTATAGAAGAGCAGTGCAGGACCTTCTCCAGCGCGGTTGCAACCAGCCGCAAGCCGGTCGTGGGCTACACCTTCCGGAGTCTAAACGATCCCTTCATCCAAGGGGTCGCCTCCCGGGGAATTCCGGTCTTTCCAGGACCTGTGCGCGCGGCCCGGGCCATTGGGGCACTGATCCAGTACCGCGCCTTCCGGAGAAAATCCTTAAGGAGTTCAGAGCAGATAGAAGTCTCGAAGCACACAAGGAGGTCAACTGAATAAAGCCCTGAAAGAGAACAGACTCGTCAGCTATTCATTGCCAGCGCTCTTGACAGGCTTTAATTTGCGAGTAATTATTTGGCAACGTCATCAGAGCCTATGGTTCAACTTTTACGCAGGAAGACGACATGTTTTGGCGTCGTTTGTGTGAGACGCTTTCAGCCTCGACCCTCGCGGCGAGGACGCCGCTCACACAGAGGTTGACCTTCCTGCGTACATGGGCGGCAGGCCCTTGTCATCACCTTTGGGTTCCGCCTGCCCGTGGGGGTCTCTGCCCAAGGGCTGCAATAAAATGCGTTCATATCGTTCGGCGACCGCCCCCGGGCTCGGGATA
>ENA-OSEO01003044-OSEO01003044.1-sediment-metagenome-genome-assembly--contig:-NODE-3044-length-21079-cov-4.759928_pt1 | contig 21079 bp, 12 predicted proteins | sample MGYA00237883_ERZ534232 | MGnify/ENA metagenome assembly ERZ534232
ATTATTCCGGACTTTAAAATAAGAATAATGGTACTTATTAATAGTAAACTATACGATTTAGCATCACATGTTTTATAACATTATTAATATGTGTCCCCTTTTATAATATTCTTTCTCTAATGACAGTGCAATAACGGATTATCCGCTTTAACACAAAAAAAATAATTTAACCAATAAAATGAATCTATTCCAGCGATTAATAGAGAATCCTCTTTTTTTTAAATGGATTTATCATCCTTCCCCTGAAATCATTTCTTACTGGGAGCACTATATGGAAGTGCATACTGAAGAAGCTCCACAAATTATCCAATTGAAACAGCAGATTGAGTTGCATCTTAGATATGAAAACAAAAAGCTGACTGATCTGGAGACCAAAATACTGGCTGAAAAAATTGCGATGTCTATTGAAAAAAGAGATGCTAATAAAAAATGGCTAAAAAAAGTTAAATACGTAATGCGTTATGCAGCAGTAGGCTTGCTATTTTTCTTAATAGGTGGCAGTTTAGTTTATTTTTATCTGGAAGGCAGGCAGCAGCGAATGGTCATTGAGAACACAGCGCTGCCTGCCCAGATTCAGGATCCGATACTGATAATTGGCGACAAACAACAAATTGCTCTTAACCGGGGAGAATCTCAACTGGATTACTCGGAAAAAGGAGAAATTACACTTAACAAAGAACAAACCATAAAAAGAGAAGCTGATCAAAACCTTCCACAGATGAATACTCTTGTAATTCCATACGGAAACAGATCATTGATCACCCTCTCCGACGGCTCAAAAGTGTGGCTGAATGCGGGAAGCAGATTAATATATCCTTCCCGATTTGTTGATAAAACCCGGGAAGTTTTTCTGACAGGAGAGGCTTTCTTTGATATAAACGAAGATGAGAAACAGCCATTCATAGTAAAAACACCTGATATGAACGTGCAGGTTTTAGGTACCAGATTCAATGTATCGGCCTATCCTGAGGACTATTCGGTTCAGACTGTATTGGTTGACGGGAATGTTGAAATTAAGCGTGCTAACGCACATTTGTTTGAAAAACCGGTTAAATTAATTCCCGGACAACTTGCATATTTCAATAAAAAAACATTTGAAACTCAAATTCACATTGTCGACGTTAAAGAATACACTCTTTGGACTGAAGGACTGTTTAGCTTTTCAAACACTGATTTCAGCAGAATCATAAAAAAACTTGAGAGATATTATAACATTAAGTTTCAATTCGACGACCCTTTTAAAGGATCAATTCAGATTACAGGCAAGATGGATGTAACAAAAGGCCACGAAGAAGTATTTGAATATCTTTCCAAACTAACCGGATTGGAATTTTTAAAGATAAATGAGAGGCTTTATATTATTAAGTAAAAATAAGAAACCCGGAAGGTGCTGGCACATCTCCCGGGTTAGATCAAATAAATACCACGTTTATAGTATTAATTTAAAACTATGCTAATTTATGAAAAATTATTGTTTAACCGATTCCATCAATAGTGGAATCAAAAAATGGGAGCGAGTTATGCGGTTAACACTATTTTTTATGTTGGGAATTGTCCTTATGGCAAATGCCAACATATATTCGCAAACCACCCGTCTTGATATTAAACTAACAAACGGGACAATTATTGAATTAATTGAGCAGGTGGAGGAAAACAGTGAATTTGTTTTCCTTTACAAAAATGCAGATCTGGATCTGGAGGAAAAGTTAACTATCAATCTCAAAAATGCCACAATTAAACAAATCATGGATTTAGCTCTAAAGGGTCAAAATCTTGATTATGACGTCTACGAAAGGCAAATTATTTTGAGAAAAAGTGAGGCTGTCAGTGGACTTTCCGAAGCTCAGCAGGACAGGACAGTTACTGGTATTGTGACAGATAAGGGCGGACTCCCCCTTCCTGGAGTTTCAGTCGTTGTTAAAGGTACAACAACAGGTACTGTTACTAATCCGGACGGTGAATTCTCACTGACTATACCTTCATCAACCGGGCTTTTGCAGTTCTCTTTTGTCGGAATGAAGACCCAGGAGGTATCTGTTGAAGGCAGGACAACATTTACTATAGTTATGGAAGAAGAGGCTATTGGCATTGAAGAGGTAGTAGCTATTGGATATGGCGTTCAGAAAAAAGTAAACCTTACCGGAAGTGTTGCCACTGTAAATGCAGAAGAACTTACGACCGTTCCCATGCCAACAATTACCCAGTCTATAATGGGAAAAGCACCCGGTGTTTTTATTAAAAATACGAATGGTCAACCTGGTGAAACAGAAATTAGTTTCAATATTCGCGGATTCGGTTCTCCATTACTTATTATTGACGGTATGCCTGCAACTACTGACGATTTTAAACGGCTGGATCCAAATGATATAAAAGATTTCAATGTTCTGAAAGATGCTGCTTCTGCAGCTGTTTATGGCGCCCGGGCCGGAAACGGAGTTATTTTGATTGAAACAAAAAGAGGAAATGTTTCGGATGCCAAAATAACCTATACAGGTAACTATGGAGTACAGTTCTTTCCTATAGTTCCCGACTTTGTGTCTTCAGATGAATATGCCAGGATGGAAAATCTGTCAAGGTGGAACCAGGGATTGGATCCTGTATGGACAGAAGAACAGATCAAAGTATTTGAAGATGGTTCTGATCCGAACAGATATCCCAATAATAATTGGTGGGATCTTACACTGCGTAAGTATGCCCCTCAAGTACAACATAATGTAAACGTACAGGGAGGAACCGATAAGATAAAATATTTTGTGTCTGGCGGATATTTTTACCAGGAAGCTATGCCTCGAGCTAACGACACAGAATACAAGAAATACAACTTGAGGTCAAACTTAGACGTGGCTTTAGCAAAAAGGCTAAAACTGGGAGTTGACATTGCGTTGCAATACCAGGATTTTATTGGTCCTGTTTTTCAGATGGAAAGAACCAGAACGCATACCGGACTTATGGGGAAAATTTATCGTCACAGACCTTACGGTCCTTCTCCTGATCAATACCCTGACCCAAATATATTAACAACATACCCTGGTGCAGATGTAAATCCACTTATATACTCTGAAATGGATAACGGTGGTTATAAAAGCTGGAATACTTTAACCGGTGACCTTAAATTATCTTTTGCTTATCAGCTTCCCCTGGGCTTCGAAGCAAAAGCAAATTACAGGTTCTACAAAAAATATGATAAAGACAAACAATATGAACTTAAAACTCCTGTCTATAATTATGACTGGGATACAGGAGAATATTCCCTTAGAAGTTATCTGAATGATCCATCACGCTTATATGAGCGAATGCAAACCAATAATAATATGGATCAGCAATATTTCCTGACCTGGAACAGAGATTTTGGAGAACATAGTTTTAATGCACTGGCAGTTTATGAAATTTTATCGGATGATAATAACTGGTTCGAAGCATCACGTATAAGATATGATTTCGATATTGATTACCTTTTTGCGGGTCCTGAACTGGATAAGGATAATGGTGGAAGCGCAGGTGAAGGCGGTCGAAAAGGTTTAATAAACCGCGTTAATTATAGTTATATGGGTAAATATTTGTTTGAGTTCAACAGCAGGTATGATGCCTCCCCGCGTTTTCCTAAAGAGACCCGCTGGGGATTTTTCCCTTCAGCATCTGTTGCGTGGAGACTTTCTGAAGAAAGTTTTATCAAGGACAGATTTTATTTCCTTACAAACTTAAAATTGAGAGCTTCATACGGCAGACTTGGTTATGATAATACCGGTCAGTTTCAGTACTTAGAGACTTTTGGAATTACCTCATCCTACATTTATGATGAATCAACAAATGAGGTAAGTAAAGGTATTAAAGCAGATGCTATACCAAATCCACAGATTACCTGGGAAAAGATGACAACGACTAATATTGGTATCGATTTTAACCTTTGGGAATCATTGCTGGAAGGGTCCTTTGATTATTTTTACCGCTTAAGGACTGATGTACTCGGATCACGTATTCTTTCGCTGCCAAACACGGTAGGTGCAAGTATGCCACAGGTAAATTATGCTGAATATGATAACAGAGGATTGGAACTGGAACTCAGCCATAATAATAAAATAGGCGATTTTGATTATACAGTTGGCGGTAACATTGCCTGGAACAGAGAAAAAACTGTATACGTTGATCAGAGTGAATTTGCCAGCGATGAAGCCTTCCGGAGAGGAAACAAAATCGGAGAATGGACTGATAACTTCTGGGGAGTAATGACTGATGGCCTGTTTGAAACAAAAGAAGAGATTGAAAACTGGGCAGATCAGGATGGCAGGAATAACGCAACGATACTTCCGGGAGATGTAAAAAAGATAGATTATAACGGTGATGGCAGGATTACCTCTGAAGACAATGTTATTATTGGAAGAGGAGTATTTCCCAAGTTGTTTTTTGGTGCTAATTTATCATTAAATTGGAAATCTTTTGATTTTAATATGTTTTGGCAGGGTGCAGGTTTATTTGATATAAATGTACGCAGTGCACCTGACTATCGTTTAGTCTTCTATGCAGGTAATACACCCTTTACATATATGCTAAATGAAGCTTATGTTCCGGAAGGTAATCCCTGGTTACCGGCCAATACAACCAATACAAGATTTCCTCTGTACAGAACAGATAATTATAATCGCAGCCATCCAAGCTACGCAAATTCTGATTTCTGGCTTATCAAAGGAGATTATATCAGGTTAAAAACAATTGAATTAGGTTATAATCTTCCATCTTCACTTTTAAGTAAATGGGGAATAGACAACTGTAAATTTTATCTGTCAGGTTATAATATACTAACATTTTCTGCCCTGACTAAATTTTATATGGATCCGGAAATAGACACCAGTACTGCTCGTGTAATGGGTGATTACTATCCTCCGGTAGGAACATATAATCTGGGTGTAATACTAAAGTTCTAATCTTAAATTATACAATTATGAAATCACTAAAATATTTATTTCTCATAATCTTCATTTTTACAGTTTCCTGCGGAGAAGATGTTCTGGAACGCGAACCATTAAATAAAATATCCGCAAATCAGGTATGGAAAGATGAAGCCATGGTGAAAGGTTATGTAACTAATTTATACAGCAGGTTTCCGTTTGATGCCTTTCAACAATCAGCATGGTACAACTATTGCGATGAGGGAACACAGTCAACCGGAAACAGCAATTCAGTTACCCGTGGCACCGTAAGTAAAAGCAGTGAAGCCCATGCCTATTGGGATTACGCCTACATAAGGGATATCAATATCTTCCTTGAAAATATTTTAAATGCTGAAATTTCCGATGCACTAAAAAAACAATTTGAAGGAGAGGTCAGATTCATCAGGGCATTTGTCTATTTTGAAATGATGAGAAGATATGGCGGAGTACCTTTGGTAGATGCTGTTATTGATCCTTTTGAAGAAATTGAAGAAAAGTATCTTATAAGAGCAAAAGAAGAAGAAATTGCTGATTTTATTGATCAGGAATGCACTACTGCTGCCGGTCTTTTGCCTGATGTTGCCAAACCACGAGGAAGAGTTAATAAATGGACTGCTCTTGCTTTACAGGCACGGTCAAACCTGTGGGCAGCATCCATAGCCAAATTTGGTCAGGTTCAGCTAGATGGATTAGTCGGAATAAATCCCGGAAAGGCGGATGCGTATTATCAAAAAGCATCTGCTGCAGCCAATGCTGTTATTGCATCCGGAAAATATTCTTTGTACAATGCTGACCCGAATAATAAATCTGAAAACTACCGTAAACTTTTCCTGACAGACAATGATGAATTGATTTTCATTAAACCATATGATGGTGTTAATATAGGACATAGCTGGAATGAATGGATAGGCCCGAATCAATGGGCTGCAAGAGGAGGACAAGGTGATCCGACACTTGATTTTATTCTGCGCTACGAAAATATTGACGGCTCAACTGATCAACCGGTATTTGGTCCGGAGATGCTGTATGAAAATGCTGTTGAACCCTTTGCAAATAAGGATCCCAGGTTATTTGGAACGGTATTTTTTGAGGGTGATCAGTTTGGAACAATTACAGTAGAAACTTATGAGGGAGTAGATCCGAGTCCGACTCCAAATCCATCTGAAATAATCAGAAATCCAAATCAAAGTTATGAGGGCATAACATGTGCCGGACTTGATTCACGTTCTCTTGTTAAAGATGACTTTAGTAGTAATTCAGGTTTCCATATTAAAAAATACGTTGACGATTCTCAAAGAAAGATCCCATCCGGTCAAAGCAGTGTTAACTGGATTGTATTTCGCCTGGCTGAAATGTATCTGATAAAGGCTGAAGCTGAGTTTGAGCTGGGTCAGAATTTAGAAGCTGCAGCTGAAGCTTTAAATATGACGAGGAACAGGGCAGGTATCAGTACTGTTGATGCCAGTACAATTACTCGTGAAAAAGTCAGAAATGAAAGAGCATCTGAACTTGCATTTGAGGTACATCGCTATTGGGACCTGCGCAGGTGGCGCACTGCAGAAAATGAACTGACCCGCCGTTTCCAGGGACTGCAAATTATTATTCATGCCGCGTCAATGAAATATTATTTCATACCATTTGATTGTGAATCATTTTCACGTATTTTCAGAGTGGAACATTACTATAATCCTATTACCAACAGCAGGATTGATAATAATCCAAAACTAATAGAAAATCCATTATATTAACATTCAATAAATGAATAAATTATGAAAATTTTAGATATATTAAAACAAACATTTTTTGGTGTTGCCCTGCTCTTTTATTTGACGGGTTGTAACGAAAATATTACGGAATTTGGTTTTGATGGTTCAATATCAGGAAAAGTTATAGATCAATCAGGAAATATAGTTGCGGGTGACATCACCAGTAATAATTTACTGGTTAAAGCACTTGGCGAAGGCGACGCCGTTACAATGGATATTCGTGTGGAAGGTGACGGATCATTTCAGAACACCAAACTCTATCCAAAGCCCTTTAAAATTTGGATAACCGGACCTGTAACAATGATGGAAGATACATTAAGGGTGGATTTCTCCAAAAATAAAATAGTGGAACATGACATTGTGGTCACTCCGTTCATTACAGTTAAACCGCCTGTTGTATCGGGTTCTCCTTCAGCTAATTCCATTACAATCAATTATGAAATGATCCCGAATAACGGTAATATTCCTGATCTTAGGGAAGTATACTGCAGTACAGTACCTTATCCCAATTCAAGTACCGGTTCAGGGCCTCAGTATATGACAAAAAAACTGAGTATATCAAACGATATGGGAAGTATTGAAATTACAGGACTTACATCCAAAACTAAATACTTCATAAGGATAGGTGCAAGGTCGAAGGGATCTAAATTACTGAATTACAGCGATCAATTAGTGGTTACCACACCATAATCCAGAGATAGTTTAAAAGGTTTTATGTTATCCTGTATTGGAAATATTTATATGGAAGATACAGGATAACTTTTAAAAAACAATAGGTGAACTGCAGATCAATATTTGTAACGGGATATCCGGCCATGGCCTGATCTGATTATCTTTAACGAAATACTAAATGCATCTTTTATTATTACAATTATGAGCATATCGAGAATATTCTGCTTTTTTATTTTGATATTAATTTCATTAGTTGCCACATCCTCTAAACCAGGAAAACCACGATTAATAGTACTAACGGACATTGGAGGAGATCCGGATGATACACAATCATTAAGAAGATTACTTATGTATTCTGATGAATTTAATATTTTGGGACTGATCGCAACTGCGGATAATATTCCCCGACCAGGATACCAGCATAAAATAAATACAAATTTGATTTTGGATGCAATTGATGATTACTCACAAGTTGTTGATAACTTGTTACTTCATGATCCGGATTATCCTTCACCCGATTCATTGCGAGCTGTAGTTCGGGGAGGTCAGCTTAATCGTGGTGCAGAAAATCTGGCTCCGGGACTGGAAACTCCGGCTTCGCGTCATATTATCGAAACAGTGGATTCAAATGATGAACCGGTTTATATTACTATTTGGGGAGGAGCTCATGACCTTGCACAGGCTCTGCTCGATTTAAAAAGTACCAGAACAAAAAAAGAGGTTCAAAAGTTTATCAGTAAATTAAGGATTTATGCTATATCAGACCAGGATGCAATTAACAACATTCATCCAACAGGCACAGGAGAGTGGATACGCCAAAACTTTCCTGATTTATGGTATGTTGAACCCGGACCCATGACAATAAATTCCATGACTGCTTCATTTCGGGGAATGTATCAAAACGACTCCAAAGGTGGAGGGCACCCTGCCCTTGAGCTGGTTAAACCTGGTATTGAGAAACTAAACCACCAGTCATGGATAAATAAAAATGTAAACCTGTGGGGACCTCTCGGAGAGGGATATCCATCTGCGGTCAATCAGAATCCAAATAGTGAAAGAAACACAAAAGGTGTCAAGGAAGGTGATACTCCTTCCTGGTTTTTTATATATCTTAACGGACTCAACAATCCTGAATTTCCTGAATGGGGCGGATGGGGCGGAAGGTTCATCAAAAAAAATAATAATTATTACACGGAAGCTGAAGATAATCACTGGTCAGGCATAGCAGATGCTTCTCTCAGACGTAAGTGGACTGTTGCCCGCTGGCGCGAAGCTTATCAGAATGATTTTGCAGCCCGTATGCGCTGGTGTAAATTATCATATGAAGACGCCAATCACAATCCTGTAGCAATTATCCATCAAGACAGTACCAGGAATGTTATAATTTACAAAGCTAAAACGGGCGAAACTATGACAATTGATGCATCTTCTTCTTATGATCCTGATGGAGATAATCTGGAATTCTTATGGTGGATTTATAGTGAATGTTCCTCTTCATTTGCCAATATTAAAAACATTACAAAACCTGCCGTTCAGGTTGAAATACCAAAAACGGCAAACAGAGGAGATGTTCACCTTATTCTTGAGATAAAAGATGATGGTGAACCTGAAATGTCATCATTCCGAAGGGTGATCTTAAAGATAAAATAGAATAACACCTGTTTTAAATTAAAAAGTTACCTTAGAATAAAAATAAAATGCTAAAAAAATGAGAACTCCATCGGGAATAATAATTTTTGGAATCATTATTTTGTTTACCTGCGCCCTTTCATTTGAAAATGAAACAGGGAAGGGTAAATCTTCCAATCGCGGTGAAATAGGAATTTACAAAAACAAATTTATATGGACCGGAACTAACCAGGTTTTTGTTCCTAACCTAATAATGCTTGATGCACTTACCAGTAATGCAATCTCCGGCGAAAAAGAAAAAATCACAGAGCTCAATTTTACCTTTCAAACCGGAAATAAAAATGATTTAAGTGTGGTTACTGAAGAGAATCTCGATATATTTATAGAAGAATTTATGCATGGACACGGATTCAATGGTATTCATGTTCCCGTTTTCGGTCAGTGGTTTCATATTGGAGACAATAAGGTGACTGTCAATGATTCTGTTCCTGACCCCAGAACCTTTGAAATACTGAAATTGATAATTAAAAAAGTATATCAGGCAGGCGGGGTAACCTATCTTTGGGTCTGGGGAGATCATCAACGTCAATGGACGTCAAAAAGTACTGAAGACGGGATAATGGGGCGTCAGGAAAAAAAAGTAATGGACATGATAGCTGAGAAACTTGGACCGTTAAATGGCTGGTTTATGGGCTATGGTTTTGATCTTTTTGAATGGATAAGCGAAGAAAATCTCAAAGAATGGCATGATTATATGTGGGCAAAGGAGGGTTGGAATAAATTACTGGGAGCAAGGTCTGCTACCAATAAACTTAATCAATTCTACGAAGGTCTTGATTTTTCCGACTATGAATTTCACAAACCATGGTATAATACACTTGTGAAAATGATCAATGCGAGGCCGGAAAAACCTTCTCTTTCAGGTGATCGCTACCGGATCAGGAGAAATCCTCCAAGCAAATGGCCTGAAAAAGATTATAATGAAGAAGAAACCCGACGAGGATTGTGGCACCATACAATGGCAGGAGGCATTGGTGCTATCTGGGGTAACCTTGACTTCAATGGAATTTATGCAAACAAAGAGGAATTAAAATGTTTTTCAGTTTTCTGGAACGATAAAAACAGGTTCAGGAATGACATGATCCCTGATAATACGCTATCAACTGGTTATTGTCTGAGGGAAGAAGACAAATATTATGTCTTTTACCAGGAAAATACTGATGAACTGAATTACAGATTCAGCGGAAAAAGAAAAAAGGTGATTGCTGTTGATACCCGCAAACCATATCAGGAAATTGAGATCGGAAAATTAAAAGCAGGGGATCATGTTTTTGAAGCTCCATATAGATCAGACTGGGCACTGGCCATTGAGTAGAAAATAAACATGAAAAAGGCTGAAAAATTTATCTTTCACTAATTCCTAAAACAATAATAATGAAATGGGATAGTACATTATCTGTATTTTTATTGATACTGCTTGTTTCAGCTTTTCCGGTTACAGGACAGGATAAGCCAGGTAGTAAAGGCAATGAATCAGAATTAATCCAAAAAAGAGATCCCTCCCAAAATGTCTTTATTGTTGCCCTTCAGGCCGGAACAGAACATTACCGTAACGGAAATCCGGGACTGGAAGCTAACTTTGCACGGCTTAAAGAACTTACAAAGGAAGCCGCACTAAATAATCCTAAGCCGGAGCTGATCTGCTTTCCCGAGTATGCCATTTCCGGATGGCCTTACCCTGATGAAGCGATTATAAACGGCCTTGCCGAAAATATTCCGGGAAATGGTAAATGGTACCGGCAGTATGTTGAACTGGCCAGAAAAACAGATGTTGCGATTTTGGGATGGCTTGTAGAGAAAGATATGGGAAAATTATACAATACTGCATTTATAATTGACAATCAGGGAAATTTCAAAGGAAAATACAGGAAAGTGCAGGCCAATCTTGGAGAACAGGTATGGTGGGGATGGTCACAGGGTGAACAGTTCACACTTATAGAACTTAACGGAGTAAAATACGGAATAAGCATATGCGCCGATATGTGGTTCCCTGAAACAGTGCGATGCGAAGAATTACTTGGTGCAGATGTCATTATACATATATCCGTAGCTGATGATATGGGACATTTGATTCCTGCAAGGGCTTTTGACAGCAAGTTGCCTATAGTGGCTGCTATTTTTCAGGGTGGCTCCTATGCTGTTGATGATGACGGTAAAATGCTGGGCAAACTCCCGGGCGAGCTTCCGGCATGGAAATCTTTTGAAATATTTCCTTTTAAACAGCATCTTGGAAAAAAATACGGAGGTATTTGGGATACAAAAAAAGGGGGACACAATATACGCAATGTGGGAGCCTACTCCATTTTGACTGATCCCGGAACGCGACCCTCATGGACTGAAATTTTTATGGACAATAAAGGTTATCCTCAAACTAAAGAACAACTAATCAAGCGATTTAACGGCCGATATGATGCCAATGATCCTTTACAATATAAATTACCATAAAAAAATGAAATCGGCAGCTGATCACCGGAAAGGCTTTTATGAAATATTAACGGTTTTCGCCGGTAATTATCTTACCTTTATTGAACCCGTAAAACTCAGGAAGTGTTGTCCTCAATTATGCAAACTTCTTATTTTACTTTTTCTTTATATTTCTCAGACTGCCTTTTGTTCTAATGCCCAAAATAATTTCCCCAATCTCCGGGATCAGTATATACCAGATAAGGTAAAACTCTTCTCAGTTTTTGAAATTAACATGAAGTCTATGCACCCAGGTGAAGATCCATATATCAACGGACCTGAAATAAAGGCTGTGTTTACCGGACCTGATCACTCAAAAATACATGTTAATGGCTTCTGGAATGGTGATAGTATATTTACAATACGGTTTGCACCTGATAAACCGGGACGATGGACATACTGTATTTCTTCTCCGGATACCGGTATGAACGGAATAAATGGTTCATTTATGGCAGTAAAAAACAGCAAAAAGGATTTTAAGAAAAATATTCTAACACATGGCTTTCTTAAACCATCCGGGTACTGTTGGAAGCTTAGTGACGGGACATCTTTTATGCCAATAGGAGAAACACAATGGTCATTTACAGAAGAATTTCACACAAGCGAATGGAAGGATTGGATCAGAGCTCTTCAGAACAGGGGATTCAACTCATTCCTCGGTTGCATATGGTTGGGGAAATATCAGCGGGCCGGAATATCTCCCTTCATTGGAAATCCCGGGGACGATAATCTTAACGAACGATATTTTGACCGGCTTGATGAATGGATTAGATGGGCTAACAACCATGGAATTATCATGGGACTTACCATTGGGGGTTTTCCCGATAACAGCAAATGGTTTACCATGTTTAATACAAAGGTGAAAAATGACAGGTGGTTCCGTTATTGTGTAAGACGGTATGCTGCTTTCAATGTTCGCTGGGTCCTTTACGGGGAGGTAGATGAAGTAAATCCGCCATGGGCTACATGGGAAAACAACGCCGAAGAAATGGCCAGGATTGTGAAGGAAGAAGATCCATATGACCACCCTGTCGGAAGTCATCACAGGTATATCGACAGGGCTACCGCCCGAAGTTCTTATATTGATTATTTATGCATTCAGTCAAACAGAAATGCTTTTGGCAGAATGAATGCAGAATATCAGTACCAGACAACACAAGATTACAGGCAGTATGGGAAGCCTCTCTGGTTTGAAGAATATTGGTACGAAAATATGGAACGGTTGTTTCCCGGAATACACAATACTTACCGTAATTTTATTGCTGGATTGGCCTTTCCTACAATGGGCAGCCTGATGAGAGCACATGAAATGGAAAAAAAATTCGTTCCTTCTAATACAGTGAAATCAGATAATTCTCTTTATAATTATCTTATGGAAAGTGACACTGGCTTACAGTATATGCAATATTTTAAACAATTTTTTAAATCTTTGGAATTTTGCGATTTCTCGCCTGCATCAGATAAGATAAAAAATCCCGGACTCACCCAACAGTGCGGAAGGTTTGGAAATAACTATGTCATTTTTAAAATGAAAGGAGGAGAGGTTAACATTGATCTTACCGGAATTTCAGGAAAACTAAAAGTGCAAAAAATGAATATTAAAACAGGAAGCCGGAGTGTCCTTCCTGAAATAACCGGTGGTGGGTGGCGCACACTAGATCCGGGAGATACTACAGACGCAATTTATATTGTGAAGGGGAAATACCTTCCGCAAAAACCAGTAATTACTTCTCCCCTAAAAAATGCGGAATTTGTACCGGAAGAAATGATATATCTCAATACTCAGGGAGAAATCTCGTCCATTAAGATCGAACTGTATAGAGGACAAAAATCCATTCCTCTGATAATAGAACCTAATAAATCCCAATTTCGAATTCCAAATAATACTAAGGAAGGAGATAAGTTAAAAATTTCATTAATGAATACATGGGGAGAGACTGTTCAGTTTCACAACATAGTATCTGTAAAGAAAAACAGTCCTCCGGTTCTGACCCGTACAATAGCCTCTGTACAACCCGGTAAACCGGTGGGAATTCAACTGGGATTTTCGGATCCGGACGGTCCGGGACCATATCAATTCTCAATCATAAAAGGTCCGGAAAATGGAAAATTGTCGGGCTCCGGAAATGATCGAATATATATTTCAAATCCCGGATTTGAAGGAACAGACCAGTTCATATGGCTCGTAAATGATGGCATCAATGATGCAGAAAAACCAGCTACTGTAACTATTAATGTACAAAAAAGCGAATACTGAAAAAATATATGAAGAATCAGATACAAATAAATTGAAGTAACCCAAAATAAGTTAAAAAATGAAGATTATATTTTTTCTTCTAATGATTTTTTCTGTAATAATACAGCCGGGATGTGGCCAAAATACCAACAAGGCGACAGAAAATAGTGTATATTTTCCTCCGCCGGATTCGCTCGGAGGCTGGAGAGCTCTCACTACTGAACAAGATATCAGGCAAATTACCAAAATGGATCCGGCAAAACTGGATGAGGCGTTTGACTTTGTCAGAACTACCACAAAAAACGGCGGATTGCTGGTAGTTCGCAATGGCTATCTGATTTATGAAAAATACTTTGGAAAAGGACAGCGTGATGCAAGTCCGAACCTGGGTTCATGTGGCAAATCGTTTACAAGTATTGCTGTAGGAATGCTTATGGATGAGCATCCTGAACTATTCCCGGAGGGATTGGATCAAAAAATATTCACTCCTGCACATCTGCCTGCCGAAGCTTTTCCTCTGTCTGATCCACGAATGAAGGAGATCAGGCTTGGACAACTATTGAGCTTTTCTGCCGGTATCCGTGGCAATAATCCGGTATATATCAATGGTGATACTTCAGAAATAAATCCTATGGGACCAGACGGATGGTATGCAGTAACAGATGAGTATGCCCTGGGACTTGAGGACGGAACAATAAACGGTAAACCTTTTACAACCAAAACTCTCTGGTGTGATCCCGGGGGAGGTTATTCCTATGCCACTGCCTCTATTCACATTGCATCGATAATGTTACGTCATATTACCGGTAATGAACTGGAAAAATATGTTGAAAACCACCTGGCCCTCCCTTTGGGCTGGGGTAAATGGACTTATGCATATAAATATGCTAAACGTGTAACCCACACACCCGGAGGAGGAGGAATTGCTCTTAGAGGCACTGATATGCTTCGTTTCTGTTACCTTTTGCTTAATGAAGGGAATTGGAACGGACAACAGCTTGTGCCTGAAAAATATGTTCGTGCCGCTACAAATCAGTCACCATACAATCCTCATTTCCCTTACAGTCTTCAGTTTAATGTTAACAGCAATAAAGAAATCCCTGAATTACCTGCAGATGCATATTGGAAAAGCGGCTCCGGAGGCCATTGTCTTTATGTGGTACCCTCTCTCGATCTTATCGTGTGGAAACTGGGAGGACGGGATGGTCAGTACGGCATTAATGATACCGGAATTCCCGAGCCTGAACCACTGGCTGATGCAATCAGTCCACTACCCTCAAATGATCAGTCGACAGGAAATATATATGCAAAGACACTGGAAATGGTCATCAGTGCAATGATTGAAGATATCCCGGTAAAAAATGCTTTACCTGGCCAGATTATCAGTGATCCCGGCCATCCTGGCAAGATGGCGTATAACCATGACGACAACAATGATGGAACACCTGATCCTTTTTTTCTTTGCGGACCGGGTGAACCTGAAGGTTTCCTCTACCGGGGCGCCAGGAATCCGGACGGCACAAGAAATGGAGATCAGATGCAATTGATCAGGAAACTCAAAGAAAACGGAGGTAACAGTATATACCTTATCGCCGTGCGATCTCACGGGGGCGATGCATCAAAAAGTAAAACTGATGAACCCGGTATTTATCCGGACGACCTGCATAACCCGTGGGTTGAGCAAAATCCGGGGAACCCGCTTAACGAAAATATACTTGACCAATGGGATGAATGGTTCACCGAAATGGAAAAAAACAATATTGTCGCTTATTTTTTTATCTATGACGATGCGATAAATGTTGCCAAACAGTTTGGATGGTCGTTAGATGAGAATGGGAACCTGCATCCGGATGAAATAAAATTTATAAAGTCTTTGGTTAATCGTTTCAAGCAACATAAGAATCTGATATGGTGTGTAATGGAGGAAGGACAGGAAATAGGGGAAAACTGGCAGATTCATATCTCAGGGATAGCAAAAGCTATTAAAGAGGCTGACGAACACCGGCACATAATTGCTTCACACCAGCTCTCCGGTAATGAATTTTTTCATCCCGGTGATCCTTCGATCAGCCAGTTTGCCATTCAGACCAATGGCGAGGAGACAGGAACTGCTGACAGTCTTCATCATTGGCTGTTAAAAGCTTATGAACCCTCAGCAGGAAATTACAGTCTGGTTATGTCAGAAGACTGGATACATGGAAACAGGTCGGTGCCAAATAAAGACAGGAAGGAGATCAGGCAGAGAAACTGGGCAGCTGCCATGGCGGGGTGTTATATCATGGTACTGGGAATGGATATAGCCAACACGCCCGTATCATGGTTAAACGATTGTAAAATTTTGCAGACTTTTTTTGAGTCAACCACATTTAACCACATGTCTCCATCCGATCATCTGTCTTACGGGCAAACCGACTATGTGCTTGCAGATGAATCATTTGATTATATACTTTACGGTGTTAATGCAGAAAATAACCTCGGGGTAAAAAATTTACCAGCCGGGAAGTACCGGCTTAAATGGCTGGATTGTATCCGGGGAACCACGAAAACCCTGGCAAATGTAAATATAGATGGAGGTGATTTAATTTGGGAAAAGCCTTCCGGGTTCGGAAATGAAGCAGCTTTGTTTGTGTACCGTGAAGACAGAAAATTAAAAACAGCTCTTAACTACCTGGAAAGTGTCTGCGGAAAAGAGGGAATAAAACGCATGATAATTCTCAAAGATGGTGAAACTATTTACGAAGGGCCTGAATGTGACATTCCCCAAAATGTCTGGTCCTGTACTAAATCTTTTACCAGCACTGTTCTCGGATTGTTAATTGCTGAAGGAAAATGTTCTCCTGACGATAAAGTGTGCCAATATCTTCCTGAATTGAAGCAACATTATCCTGAAGTCACATTTCGCCATTTTGCAACAATGACTTCTGGTTACCGCGCACTGGGTGATGATAAGGCAGGAGGACACGGACAAAGTCCGACTCCGTTTAAGCCTTCACCTGAACCTCTCTTCAAACCCGGTACGCAATACCGCTACTGGGATTCTGCAATGAATATGTTTGCCCGTGTACTCTCAAAGGTGGCCTGTGAATCTCCCGAAAGCTATTTTAAAAGGAAGGTGGCTGATCCAATAGGGATGGATCCTGAAAAATGGGACTGGAAAGATTTTGGCGAAATGGAAGGTATACTGGTGAATGGAGGAGCTGGAAACAAAAGTCGTGGCATAATTATATCTGCCCGTGAAATGGCCCGGTTTGGACAACTTTTTCTCAATAATGGCAAATGGGACGGGGTAAGAATAGTTCCAAAAAAATGGATAAAAGAAGCAACATCTCCGCAAGTCAGAACTATTATACCAGGAGATACTACACCTTATGGCTTTAACTGGTGGACGTCAGGCACCTTTCCCGGAGCCCCGGAGAGAACATTCGCAGCTAAAGGATTCAATAATAACACCTGTATTGTTATTCCTGAATGGGGTTTGGTTATCTCACGACTGGGACTTGACGGTAATATAGAAAATGAAAAATGGGCGGAATTTATCCGGCTGCTTGGCGATGCAAATTTGAAATAACAAAAATAAATAAAAAAGATATGCAAATTAACAGATTTCACTTATGCCTTATCGGGATTTTAACATGGCTGATGGCCGCATGTAACGGAAGTCAGGAAAATAAATCTAATACAAAAGTTTCAATTCGGGGAGCTGACTGGTACATCAATGACACTATTATCAATCAGGGAACTCCTGCTGAAGGATTGCTGATGAATACCCGTATGGTCAATTCAATTTTTGAGGATCGCGGAGAGAATATACCTGAAGAATTTAAAAATTTCGATCCCCTGGCCAATACTGAAGAGTTTCTCTCTAAAATTCCGGAATATGCATCATACGGGATCAATGCATTCACTATTTCCCTGCAGGGAGGGGCACCCGGTTATGAAGGGGCTGTTAATACAGCTTTTAATCCCGACGGGTCCCTTCGCGATGAATACATGCAACGGGCTGAAATGGTAATAAATGAGTGCGACAAAAATCAGGTTGTTGTCAACCTGTCCTGCTTTTATCAAAGGCAACACTCTCATTTTTCTGCCCTTACCGGAAAAGAAAGTATTAAAAATGCATTAACAAATACTGTCAACTGGATCACAGAGAAAAAATTCACAAACGTTATTCTTGAAGTTTCAAATGAATATCGTCATGGTGGGTATCGCAACTGGACTGATGGAGAATGGATAATGAGCGAGGCAGGACAGGTGGAATTAATAGAACTTGCAAAACAAATTAATCCAGATCTTCTGGTAAGTACCAGCGGAATGGGAAATGGCAAACTCGATGCATCCTTAATTGATGCTGCCGACTATCTGCTTATACACTTTAATAATACCTCACTCAACGATTATGAGGTAAATATCGGGGAACTAAAAAAATACGGTAAACCGGTGGTTTGCAACGAAGATGACAAGGTGAGTGAGGCAGGTGTTATGGCTCTTACCTTATCTGTAATGAACAGATGTGGATGGGGATTCATGCATTCTGCTCAAAATCAAACCATTCCTTTTAATTTTTCAGGAATGAATGACGATCCGGATGTTTACAACATGTTTAAGAATGCTACAACACGCGGTTTCACATTCGATCCGGAATTATATAAACAGACGTTTGTAATAATTACCTCTCCCAATGACGGCGATATTTTTGAGACAGGACAAAATCTAAGGATACAGATTTCTGTAATGAATCCGCCTGATAATGATTATCAGGTAAAAATACTGGCAAACAACAATGAAGTAGCAGTGGCAAATGAGAGAATGCAGGCCGTATGGAATCTTCAGGAGACCGGAATATTTATACTTGAAGCAGTTCTGACAGGTGCCGGTGATGAGGAGATTTTCCGCTCACCAAGAGTCGACATTATAGTTAAATAATTGTAAATGAATCCCAATTTTACAGTTTTTATGCTAAAGTCACCCGATTTTTTTAATGTGACATTAAGCGAACCATTATGAAGGGGACAGAATGATAAGGAGTCTTGGCAAATTATGAATATTGTCTTTAATCAGTTCATATTTATATTATGAAAGAACTATCAATTAAAACAAAGGAAGAGCTCGAAGAAAAAGCCTACCAAATCAGACGCCTCTCCCTTGAAATGATCACTTACAGTAGTTGGGGACATATTGGAGGAGCGTTTAGTATAGCTGAAATTCTTTCAGTATTATACTTTCATGAAATGAAAACTGATCCGGCAAATCCTCTCATGGAGAACCGCGACAGGTTCATTCTTTCAAAGGCCCACGGATCTCCTGCAATGTATGCAGCACTGGCCTTAAAAGGTTTTTATCCGGAAGAGAAGATTTATGAATACTGCGAACCCGGGGGACTGGAAGGACATACGCATATATTGAGTGCACCGGGAATAGAAGCATCAGGCGGTCCGCTTGGTATGGGATTATCGATTGCTGTGGGCATGGCCCTGGGAATAAGGAAGAAGGAAAATCCCCGTTCACGAGTATACTGTTTGCTTGGAGATGGAGAATGTAATGAGGGCAACATCTGGGAGGCAGCTATGTCAGCATCTCATTATCATCTCGATAATCTGATTGCTGTTGTCGATTATAATAAAGTAATGGCAAAAGGATTGATATGGGAAAGTATGTCTGTAGAACCCTTCACTGATAAATGGAGATCATTTGGATGGAATGTGCATGAAGTTGACGGACATGATATTACCGGATTAGTAAATACTTTGTATAAAGCCAGGTGGATAACTGCAAACGGTAAGCCAAATGTAATAATAGCCCACACTGTGAAAGGTAAAGGCATTGAAAGAGCAGAGTTTAATTATAAATGGCATACTCATGCTCCGGATCCTGTAACAGCTAATGAGATGATGCTTGAATTGGCAAGAACTTACGGTAAACCCGAAACAGGGTATTCAAAATTAAATGATGATCTGAATAAAGAATCATTTTATGGCGGGGAATAATTCTATTCACTTTAATCAGCAAAAAATGGATTTCACATCAAAACAGAGAACTGAAATGCGCGATGCTTTCGGCAAAACATTAGTTGAACTGGGTCTGAAATATGACAATATGATATTTCTTGACGCAGACCTCCATACATCTACAAAGGCATCAGAGTTCAAAAATCGATTCCCTGATCGTTTTATACAGATGGGTATTGCTGAGCAAAATATGTTTGGGGTAGCTGCGGGATTAGCATTTGAAGGTTTTATACCTGTCCCGTCTACATTTGCTGTATTTGCATCCCGCCGTGCCCTGGATCAGATTGCAATATCCATTTGTTATCCAAAGCTAAACGTAAAAATACCAGGCTCTTATGTAGGAGTACCCACAAGCCGGGCAGGTGCATCTCATAATTCGATAGAAGATATTGCAGTAATGCGGTCGCTGCCTAACATGCTGGTAGCTGATCCATGCAGCAATAATGATTTAAAGGCCATAATGCGCAAGGCTATGGAGACTCAAGGACCGGTTTACTGGAGAATATCCCGTTATGAGTTACCGGAAATTTTCCCGGATAACTATGAATTTGAGTGGGGTAAAGGTGTTGTTATTTCTGAGGGCAGAGATGTAACTCTCTTAGGAACAGGGATAATGACCGATTTTAATATAAGAGCATCTGAATTATTAAAAAAAGAAGGGATTAATGCCGAGGTTATTCATCTCGCTTCAATTAAACCCATCGACAGGGAACTTATTTTGAAATCAGCAAAAAAGACCGGATGTGTTGTTACTTCTGAAAATGCATCAGTCATTGGTGGATTTGGCGATGCAGTTCTTGAGGTACTTGCTGCAGAACTTCCAGTAAATGCTATCAAGATTGGTGTTCCCGACCGGTTTATTGAAAGTGGTGGAATTGAAGAGCTATTTACTATACATAAAATGCAACCTGAAGACATTGCAAAGGCCGCTCATAAGGTGATACAAAATAAAAAGAAGGTTTATGAATGAAAGTGTTCCCAAAAACTGGTATCATAAAAACTGGAGGTGGTTTGTTGTTTTTACGTTGATGTTCGGAACTTTTTTAAATTATTTCGACCGGCAGACTCTGGGATTAGCAATAGAACCTATCAGCAATGATTTTGGACTGAATAATATTCAGAGGGGAGCATTACTTTCAGCATTTGTATTTGCTTATGCGTTTTTCCATCCGTTTATAGGACTTATTACCGATAAAATAAAAAATATCAGGCTTTTTTTCTCCTTAATGGTAATTGGTTGGGGATTGAGCACCACTTTGGCAGGATTTGCCAATTCATATGATCAATTGTTCTGGCTCCGCATTATGTTGGGAATTCTGGAAG
>ENA-OSEO01003047-OSEO01003047.1-sediment-metagenome-genome-assembly--contig:-NODE-3047-length-21067-cov-3.558123_pt1 | contig 21067 bp, 17 predicted proteins | sample MGYA00237883_ERZ534232 | MGnify/ENA metagenome assembly ERZ534232
GGTCCGTGCCTACGGTGGAATTCGCACAGAAAAATGGATGCGCTGGTCGAACTGGGCCATAGCACCGCTGTTGTTCCTGTTCGCGCTCTTCGTCATCCTGTATGTAGCGAATATCATCACGCTCGTCTGAGCAGATCCCTCCTCCGGCGAGCGAAAGTCCTCTGTTCCCGTCGCGGTCAGTTGGGTTTTTCGCTCCAGACTTTCACCCAGTCCAGCTCCAGGTAGCTGGGAAACTCGGTCGAGACATCGGGATTGCCCGGCCAATGTCCACCCACCGCCAAATCGATTACCAGATACATGGGCTCATTGGGTACCAGTGCCGGATCTGTGATGCCCCACCGTTTGACCCCATCTACATACCAGGTGATACTCGCTTCCTGCCAATCCACCGCAAATGTGTGCCAATCTCCTGCGAAATTGGGACCTCTCCACTCACGGCTGGAAACCGCATCGCTGGCATCCGCTGCAATATACTGTACGCCGAATCGCACCGTGTCGATCCGGTCACCACGAAATGAGGCGATGTCTATCTCGGGCGGCCACTCCTGATCGGCGGCAAGCAACCAGAAAGACGGCCACAGCCCCTTTCCTTTGGGCATCTTGGTCCGAATCTCCACGTAACCATAGCGAAAGGCGAACCGATCGGGCTGAGGATCATCGAGAAATTCCCTGCCCGTCGAAATCATGCCCGAGGTGTAGGCGTAGATCTTCCCAGCACTGGTAGTCGCCGTGCGTTCCTGCGCCCGCAATTTCAAAACACCGTCGCCCACCAGCACGTCGTCCGGCTGGTACAACTGGAGTTCCTCATTGGCCTCGATGGTGCACCCGCCGGCGCTGTCACGCCACCAGTAGCACGTCGTCCATTTGCCAGCATCCAACGACGCCCCAGCGAACTCATCGCTGAACAACAGGGAGACTTGTCCGGGAACGGCGGTAGGAGTTGGCGTGGGGCCTGGCATAGCAGTGAAAGCAGGTTGCACCGTTGGCGAAGCGCTATCCAACTGGGGCACACTCTCCGTTGTCGTTGCCGCCGCTGGGGTGGTAATGACAAGCGGTTCCGATGCTTTGGCTTCTTCCGGCATCTCGCTCCAGACTTTCACGTAGTCCACTTCGAGGTAGCTCGGAAACACGGTCGTAGCATCCGGGGGGCCGGGCCAGGATCCGCCTACAGCCAGATTGACGACCAGAACCATCGACTCTGCCGGAATCTGTTCCTCGGTTGTGTAGCGATAGCGTGGGACCCCATCGATATACCAGGTCAGCGCAGTCGGCTGCCAGTCCACGCCGAACCGGTGCCAATCCGCCGACCAATCGGGTCCATCAAAGGAACGGGCGCTGCGGCGCCGCTTGCCATCGTCCCCCAGGTAATGGATGACCATGTGGTTTTTTTCGAATTGCCGGCCGATGATTTCCATCACATCGATCTCCGGGAAAGCGTGATTCGCCGCAGGTAGCATCCAGAAGGCCGACCACAGGCCCTGTCCCTTGGGTATCTTGGCGCGAATCTCCGCGTAACCGTACTGGAACGCAAACGGAGGCGGAATGGACAAATCGTAAGTGTTTCTGCCCGTCGTGACCATCCCGGAGGTGTATTTGTAGGTCTTCCCGTTGTTGGCCTTCACCGTTCGTTTCTGTGCACGCAGTTTCAGCGTCCCGTCGCTCACCAGCACGTCGTCCGGTTGATACCATTCCAATTCGCCATTCCCCGCAATCGTGCATCCGCCGTCGTCCCACCAGTGACAGGTATTCCATTTGGACGCATCCAGCGAAGTGCCGTCGAATTCATCGCTGAACAGCAGCGTAACCTGTCCCGGCACGGCCGTGGATGTCGGGGTAGCAGTCGGTACGCGAGTTGGCGTCGCAATCGGCACGGGTGAGGCAGTCGCAACTGCCGGTGTTACACCAGATTCCACCTGAAACGCGTCCAGGCCGATCTGTTCGCCACGTTGCCCCGCACTGGCCATCGCCGGCAGGGGATTGACCGGTAGGGCAGGCACGCCAGCGGACTCTGCCACCGCAGTGAGGATAATAAGCGCAACCATGCCTCCAATCGGCTGCCTCAAGTTGTGCAATGTGTGAGACATCCCGACACCTCCAAACATCTCCATCTGTAAGGGATTATCTTGTCCGCTGACATAGGCGATTGTACTCCAACCCTGCGCAAATCACAATGAGACGAATCATGGAAAAAGGTACTGGCTCCCTTGCCAGTACCTTTTCTTGATCTGATCGACCATATTATTGCGTGGGTTCGCTCAATTCCCTCCGAAGATCTGTGGCAAGAAGACCTGTTCTGTCAACGAAGTGGGATCAATCGTTCTCTCTCCCCAGACTCTTACGTAATCCACATCGAAGTAGCTCGGGAATACCGTGGATGAATCCGGAGGGCCAGGCCAATCGCCACCGACAGCCAGATTCAGCACCAGGTACATCGGCTCGGACGGTATCCGTTTTCTGTCCGTGTACCGCCAGCGTTCGATGCCGTCAACGTACCAAATCAAGGCATCAGGACGCCAATCCAGGCCAAACGTATGCCATTCCGCAGAGAAATCATGAGGGCTCACCCACCAATCTCCCTCGCCCGCATAGTTTCCATCGTCATCCAGATAATGATAGGTCATGTGCGTGATGTTCGGTTTGTGCCCCAGGAACTCCATCACATCAACCTCCGGCGGCCATACTTGGTCACAGGGAAGGAACCAGAAGGCGGGCCACAGGCCCTGCCCCAGCGGCATCTTGAGGCGCGCCTCCGCATAACCGTATTGGAAGGCAAACTTATCCGGTTCGGGATGATCCCAGTCTTCTTTCCCCGTGGTGACCACGCCCGACGTGTAGTTGTATGTCTCGCCACTGCACGTAACGATATTCCGTTTCTGCGCTCGAAGTCGCAGAATGCCATTGCTGACCAGAACGTCATCCGGCTGGTACCATTCCAGCTCATTATTGGGCGCAATCGTACAACCATCCTCCTCATCGCGCCACCAATAGTGGGGATTCCACTTACTCTCGTTGAGCGCTGTGCCCTCAAACTCATCGCTGAACAGCAAGGGGCGTCCTTCGATGGAGACCACGGACGCAGGTGAAGCGTCCGCGTTGAAATCGGATTGCTGTTCACTCCCCGCCGATAGCGTGGAGTTCAGATCAGCTGGCTCGATCGAGCGACCGGTGTGGACATGAACCCAATCCACCAACGGATCGAACCTCCAGGCCCTCAAGCCCGCAGGCCACAATCCGTGGACGAGCAATATGACAGCAAGCAGCAGGAAAACTGCTCTGGAAGGTGTCATCTTTCTTGAAGTAGTCATAACCCCCTATTCCTTACAGATGAAATATACATATTAACTATATCATAGGTATCAGAGTGACACAATGGGAAATTGGTACCGTTGGGTTGCGCTTCTGGCAGAAGCGAGAAGGGATGTCCGGCGCGTACCGGCGTGCGATTCGGCACGCGCCCGATAGCTTACAATCGGATTACGTCGCGGGATTGATCAGGACTGAGACGACTCATCACCCAGAAAGGCCTGTTGCGCGGAAGGATCAGCGTCCGGAGCCATGGGACTCCAAACTCTCACATAATCCACATCGAAATAGCTTGGGAACGGTGTGGTGTCATCAGGTGGGCCAGGCCAGTCTCCGCCGATAGCCAGGTTGAGCACCAGGTACATGGGTTCGTGCGGAATACGGGTTGCATCCGTGTAGCGATATCGCTCGACGCCATCCACGTACCACACGATCGCATCGGGACGCCAATCGATGGCAAATGTGTGCCAGTCTGAAGAGAAATCGGGACCGGTCCACCAGTCGCCTTTTCCGCGATGTGTCCCTTCGTCATCCAGATAGTGATAGGTCATGTGCGTGATGTTCGGTTTGTGCCCCAGGAACTCCATCACATCGATTTCAGGCGGCCATTCCTGGTCGCTCGATAACAACCAGAAAGCGGGCCACAGGCCTTGCCCCAGCGGCATCTTCAGGCGCGCCTCCGCATAACCGTATTGAAAAGCGAACTTGTCTGGGTCGGGGTGATCCCAGGCATCTTTGCCAGTGGTTACGACACCCGAAGTGAAATGGTAGACTGCACCATCACAGGTGGTGACCGTCCGTTGCTGAGCGCGCAGCTTCAGAATTCCATCGGCCACGATGACGTCGTCCGGCTGGTACCATTCCAACTCGTTATTCGGCGCGATGGTACAGCCATCCTCGTCATCGCGCCACCAGTAATGGGGATTCCATTTGCTCTCATCGAGCGCCGTCGCGTCGAAATCATCACTGAACAGCAGAGTTCGGTTACTCGTAGAACTGAGCTCCGGCATGTTCATTGGATCGACTGAGCGATTGTGGTTGGACATGGCATCTAACCAATACCCGTTCTCTTGGAAGGTGACATCACCGGTCAGACCAACAGACCGACTGATATCACTTTGGGAAAGGTCTCGGAAGGGAATGACCGGCCAAGCCTGCAAACTCGCTGGCCACATAACGTACATAGCGGTGATTGCGATAAGGAGAACGGGCAAAACCACCAGGAAATGTTTGCTGAATCGTGGAATCGTTCTATTCCTCCTGTTCTTACAAAGTCACTTTGCACATAGAATATATCACGAGCTTGGAATGAGCGCAATAGGACTTTGGTACCATTTGCAGCACCATTCGCGCGATAACACCGGAGAATCCCCCATTCCTTGTTGCGACCGCTTCAGAAATGTGCGTGCTGCCGAACCATTACGCAGTTTGATATTAGCAGAGAAATGTGTGCTCGTGATGAAGAGCCGATGATATTCGGATGAAGATGCTTTCTGCGTCACAACCACACTGTTTCTGACACCAGTGCCGGATGACCTGCAGCCATCCCCGTTGGGCGACTGCCGGTGAACGAGCGGTGTAGGATGGCCCAAACCACGGTGTTTTTGTTCGATAACGGCTTTTATTGTAGAATATGTCCACAAGCCACGGGTTTCACAGCAAATTCGTTGGGATGTCACGGGTAGTTCCGCAAGATGGTATCGGGCAGATCGTTGGTGCAGGCATCAGCCAGACGCCTGCCGGCAAAATAGGAGAAAGCTCTTGAACAGCATCCTGAAAGCGCTGCACGTGGGGCATGCTCCACCGCCTCTCCCCGAGTCCTTTCTGTTTGGGGTAGGCACTGCTGACCACCAATGTGAGGCATACGACCCAGCCAGGGAAGACATACGCGACCAGTGGGAGCGGCAGTGCGGGCTGACGATGCGCGGCCGTGCCACCGACTTCGAAAACCGCTGCCTGGAAGACATCGAGCTGGCAAGGCGAATAGGCTGCGGTGCCTTCCGCTTTTCGATCTCCTGGTCGAGGGTCGAACCAGAGCCCGGCAAGTTCGATGACGCAGCTTTCGAGCATTACCGCCGCATGGTCGCGGCCATCCGGTTGGCCGGCATGGAACCCATCGTCACCCTGCATCATTTCACCTGGCCCATTCACATCGAAGCGCGCGGCGGTATGACAGACGAGCGCTTCCCTCATTGGTTCGAGCTGTACGCTGCACAAACAGCCCTCCGGCTGGGCGACGATGTGCGCATCTGGATCACATTCAACGAACCCAACCAATTGGTCTTCGGTTACCTCAAGCTACCCTGGGACAGCCAGTGTTATGCTCCGCCGGGTTGGCCCGAAGATGCGACGATCGACGAGCAGATCAGCAAAGTCGGCAAGCTCATTCGCAATTTGTTTATGGCCCACTCCCAGGCCCGCCACACCATCGCGCGCTGCAGCACCGATGCACTGGTCGGAGCGAACCCGTTGGTCTGGGGCTTGCCAGGCTGGATTCAGCACCGCATTCTCGACAGAAATGCGACGCAGATCCGCAGCTATGAAGACCTTAGCAAACAGGTCAGGAGGTACAGTCTGGGCACCCACCCGATGCAAGGCGGTGAGGCAGCCGGGGCAAGTGGCCCACGCGCACAGGCGTATCACGCGGGACGGCGAGCGGCGAAGTCACAGCCGGACGCTTCGCTTCTGGACTCCGTCCGTGACTTCTACCACGCCTCGCTGGATTGGATCCCGATACTGACGACGATGTTCACCAGCAATTGGTGGCATCTCGGGATGGCGGGAGAATTGCAGCCGATCCTCTGCCCGCCGGAATGTGTCGGACAACAGGATTTCGTTGGGCTGGATTATTACTGGGGAACACAGAACATCTTGCGCATACCAGACATGATCATCGCCGGCAGCAGCGGCCGTTTCGACCGTGCCCCGGTCGACCCCAGCTTTCTATATGATACGTTGCGCGACCACGCGCGTATGTTCCCGGGCAAGCCATTGTTGGTTGTCGAGAATGGCTCGGTCCCTGTTGCGAGCGGTGTGGACCGCATCACATACATTCGTGACCACGTGCGGGAAGTCCAGAAGGCTGCCGGTCTCGGCATCGACATCATGGGCTATATCTGTTGGAGCATCACGTCAAACCGCGAGTGGGGCCACCCGTTCTCGGCAAGCACCGACTTCGGCCTCTACCATATTGCGCTGGACACGGATGCCAGGCTCCGGCGACATCGTACCGACGCGGCGGAAGCATACCAGAAGATCATTGCTGAGCGGGGCGTATATTAGCGGCCCAGGCCACTCAGCTTTCACCGCAGCGGCGGCGAGACCTGCCACCAGGCATTTGGCCGCAGAAGAACATGAACGTCAGGATAACGGTCAAGACAGTGCAATGGCGACCAGTCTCCAACCGGTCAGAAGCGCTTTGGTCAGTCTGCCCCGCCGGTTTCGTCAGGCTCTCTGGCAGATCACGACCCGACCGTCAGTCAGTGTAGTGCGCCGGAAGCCCTGAATCAGAGCTCCCATCAAAATTACGCCCCCGCAAAAGTGAGCGGGGGCGTAGGCACATCGAACGACCAATAACGCTGTGTCGCGCTTAGCGTATGCCTTGCTCGATCAAGGGCACGATGTCAGCAATGTTATCGGGGGTTACCACGCCCACACCGGTATTGATGTGGAGGCCCGGAATCTTGTAGTTCTTGGTCAGCCAGATCTGCAGCACAGGCATATAACCCTGGAGGTACAGCACCTGGTCGAAGGTCGCGCTGATATAGCCTTCCTGGACGCCGGCCACCGTGGCGGGTGACAGATCGATACCGCCGATAATGATATCGCCAGGCTCATAGCCATTGGCCTTCAATACGTTCACCAAAGCCGCGGTGATATTGCCATGCTGGGTACCGATTGCCTTCAGATTCGGGTGCGCTTCGAGATACGCCGTCAGGATAGGTGTGGCGAGGGAGACATCCGAGTTGACTTCCTGCGAGACATCGAGCGTGTCCACGACCACGCCCGCTTCCTCCAGCGCATCCTTGATGCCCTGCGGGCTGCGGCTGCGCAGTTCCTCGTGCCAGATGTCGTAGACCAGCGCCTCGTCCCCGGCTTTCAGGCCAGCGGCAACCATCGCCTGACCAGTCAAGTAACCACCCTGATACAGGTCTGCTCCGGCATAACCAAAGCCCTGGGACTGATATTTGGCTTCCAGGTTAGGGAGTGAGTTGTTCCCGCTGGTGATAATGACGCCCTGGCTTTCCGCCTCATCCACCAATGCGGTGAACGCGTCTTCGCCAGGATGCCCCATAATCACGATGCCGTCCGGTTCCGCAGCCATCGCTTCGTTGAACTGGTTGATCATCGTCTGCTGATCCCAACTCGAGTACTGCTCGTGCAGCTCGATGCCCAGGGCTTCTGCGGCAGCCTTGGCGCCATTGGTACGGGCCAGCGTCGTGCCATCGCCCTGTGTACCACCCATCTGCATGTAGACGACGATCTTATCACCGCCCTGCGCCGCCGCCGGTTGGGCCATGTTGAAGGCTCCCAAGGCTAGCGCGAGCACCATCACAACCACTATCACACCACTCAAGCGCTTCATGTCAGTCTCCTTTGTCTTGTCAATCAATAGCTTTTGGGGTATTCCAACGTCAACGGTACGCGTGCTCTATATGCGATAGGTCACCCCCTTTCACTCAGACTACCCCTGAACATGGCCGTCAGAAAAGCGCCACTTAGTCAGCGCTATCGAGCGGGAGCACTTCGTGCGACGAAGCTGAACGCACAGGCACGCCCCAATGACGGAGCCGGTCGGCGACCACGGCGATCCGCCCATCGCTGATGATGGTGTTGAGCACGATAGAGCCGCCCATGACAAGCCCTTGCACTAACTGTACCCAGAAGCCGCTGACTCCGGTGGCAACAACGCCGGCTTCCAATGAGCCAATGATGTACGACCCGAAAAATGTGCCGACAATCAGACCTACACCACCGGCGATCGAGGTCCCGCCGATGAAAACCGCTGCCATCACCGGCAGGAGCATACCCTGCCCCTGGGTGGGATAAAACACTCTCATTTCCAGCGTGAGGATCACACCAGCGAAGGCGGCGATGACCCCCATCAGTGTGAACAACTGGATGCGCGTCGTCTCAACGTTGATGCCCATGACGCGGGCGACGTTGGCATTGTCACCGATGAACATCACCGCCTCGCCGAACTTGTGCCGGTTCAGGATGAACCACAAGAATATGGTGAGCGCCAGTGCCCACAGCGCCTGAACCGGAATCCCGATTTGCCCGCGTTCCGGGTTAGGGATGACACCATAGATCCGACCCACGAACAGGGCATGAATACCATTGTTCTCGATGGTCGTGAGCGCCGCTTGCAGCCCTCCGGCCAACAGCACGGTGACACCATACCAGAAGAACTGGGCGGCAAGGGTTACCATGATCGAGGGCACGCCTACCCTCGCCACGATCACGCCGTTGATATAGCCAACGGTACCGCCAGCGATTAGAGCGAGCACGAGGCCCCCCGCCGCCGCCACCGTGGCATCCATACTCCCACTAAAATTCTTGAAGCACCAGGTGAATACATACCCCGAGAACGCCACCGTTGCCGGGAAACTCAAATCGATCTCGCCCGCGGTGATAACGAAGGTGAGACCCAAACCGAGAATCAGCGGCGGCGCCACCGTCTGCAGGAACGACATGTAAATCCGCCACTTCAAGAACACGTCGGGCGCCGTGATCATAAACACGACAACTAAGACCACCAGAACGACTGCTACCGGCAGACCCTCGAGTTTGCCTAGAAACCCCATCAATGAGCGCGCTTGTTTCATGATTCGCTTTTGTCCTTCAGACCGTGAGCATATTTGAGCAGGAATTCATCCAACTCGTGGAGAGATGTGTCCTTCTTGTCGATACTGGCGACCACTTCCCCGCGATCCAGGATTACGAAGCGGTCTGAGATTTCGTACACATCCTGGATATTGTGCGAGATATAGATGCAGGCTTTACCGCCTTCTTTGATCTTGTGCACGAAGTTGAGGACCTTGCGCACTTCCTTGAGCGACAGGGCCACCGTCGGCTCGTCCAGGACGATGAGCTCCGCCTCGAAGTACATGGCTCGCCCAATCGCAACGCCCTGGCGCTCGCCGCCAGACAGCTTGCTCACTGTTGAGTCTACCGTGATGCCCTTGCCGCGAAAGCCGATGGTATTCAGCATGATCTCGCGGGCGACCTCCTTTTCTTTCTTCACGTCGATGAACCCAAATCGCCGCTCGATCTGACGCCCGATGAAGAAGTTCCGCCACAACACCTGCTTTTCGCCCAGCGATTTGTCCTGGTACACGGTCTCAATTCCATAGCTGTGCGCCGTTTGGACGTTATACTTCGCCAGGTCCACCTTACGTCCAGCCACATACAACTCGCCCGAGGTAGGCCGGTGAACACCAGTGAGAATTTTGACCATCGTGGACTTCCCGGCACCGTTGTCGCCGATGAGGCCCACGATTTCATTGCGACCCACCTGTAAGTTGATGTCCTTGAGCGCGCACACCAGGCCGAAATATTTCTGGATGTTGACCATTTCCAAGGCATAGGGGCAATCTGCGTTCGCTACCACAACACTTTTGATCCTTTCTGCCATTGAAGCGTACCGTAGGCCATTTTTCGATGAGCCAACGAGGCAATGTGGGGTTGGTGCCAATTATTTGACTCCGTTAACGTTAACATTATAGCATGAGACCCCTTCATTGTCAAGGTTTTTACGCCTTTTTGGTTTCGACTCAACCAATCACCGCGCCACGGCTGGTCTGCAACCAGGCCCACACGGACCGGTATGCACGTTTTGTTGCTCTCGCCCGGTATGGTATGATATCCGCATTGACATGAGGAAGGACATTAAGAACTGCCAATGATGAGGACGTTCACCCCCTTGGGGATATTGGTACTGACGCTTCTAATCGTGATCGTGGTCGTGCTAGGACTTCTCGCGATGGGAAGCATACGTTACGGAGGACCACAGGGTTTAGTACTACGCGTTCGCGCAGAAATCGCCGCTCACCAATCGCATCCTCAGTTCGTGCCCACGCCACTTCCGACACCCACGGGACGGGTGCTTGGGATCGCTGACCCCACAGGCAGCCCCCTGCAAGGCATTCTCGGAGCCACACCTGAGCGTATCCCGCTCGTGACACCGGCCGTGCCGCAACCACAGCCTACCGCAACCGCCAGGGCTCCCATCGTGATTCCCACCCAGGTTCCGACATCTGCACCACCGCCGGCACCCGTGCACCGCCCGGCGCAACAGACGGTACAACTCAGCGGGTTCAACCACACGTGGCAGAAGTGGAACAATTGCGGCCCAGCTACCCTGGCAATGGGACTGAGCTATTTCGGCAGCACCGTGAGCCAGGACCAACTGGCTGTCGTGCTCAAGGGCAATCAGGACGACAAGAACGTCAGTCCACATGAACTGGCTGCCTATGCTCGTTCCGCAGGCTTCGAAGCCACGGTGCGGGTCAACGGTAATTTCGACACGCTGCGCACATTGCTCAGCAATGGGATACCGGTCCTGATCGAAACCTGGCTGGAGGAAGAACCGAACAATGGCATGGGACACTACCGCCTGTTGACGGGCTACGATGATGCCGGTCAGCACTGGACGGCTTATGATTCATACGTCAGCAAGGGCGTCAAGTCCGCAGATTCTTACCAGGGCATCCTGCTACCGTATACGGAAATGTACGATCTGTGGACTGTTTTCAATCGTGTTTATATGGTGATCTATACCAGGGAACAACATGCAACTGTACTCAGCATCCTGGGGCAGCAGAATGATGACGTGACGATGTGGAACGTCGCCCTGCAGCAGACGCAGGCGGAGCTGCAGCAGAACCCCAACGATGCATTCGCGTGGTTCAATCTGGGCACAGATCTGGTCGCGCTGCGCCAGTATCAGGCGGCAAGTGACGCTTATACGAGAGCCAGAGTCATCGGATTACCCTGGCGCATGCTGTGGTACCAGTTCGGCCCATTCAGGGCCTACTACGAAACGGGGCAATACGAAGAACTCGTTGCGCTGGCGAACGCCACCATAGCCACAGCGGGTAACATCGAAGAAACCTATTACTGGAAAGGGCTCGGCCTTGCTGCGGTGGGCAATACTTCCGCCGCGCGGGAAGCGTGGCAGCGTGCCATCGAGTTGAACGCCGGCTACACCGAGGCGACTGACGCCCTGGCCAGACTCGACCAGTTGCAGCGCGAAAGCAGGACGCAGTTCCCTGCCGGCGGCGTGGAAAAGGAAGCGCACCGTGGCGTCTGACGTGAACGTGCGCCAGCGTCACATCTTGCGCAACACGGCCATGGTCATGGCCTTCTTCGCCATGGCCGCGGTGGCCGGGCTGCTGCGCAACATCGTCATTGCCCGGCAGTTCGGCATCGGGTCCGACCTAGACGCCTACTATGCCGCCTTCAAGCTGCCGGACCTGCTATTCACTATTGTAGCAGGAGGCGCATTGGCGACGGCCTTCATCCCCGTTTTTGCCAGGTTTCTCAGCGCCGATGATCTGAACGGTGCCTGGCGACTGGCAGCTGCCATCACCAATCTCGTGGTGTTGGTCACCAGCGCGTTGGCTGTGGCTGCGGCCCTGTTCGCGCCGGCGCTGGTTCGCTATGTCCTCGCTCCGGGCTTCGACGGCGCACAGCAAGCCGAGACCGCCGGTCTGATGCGGTTGGTCCTGATCTCCATTCCGATCTTCGGTATCAGTGCCGTGCAGAGCAGTGTGCTGCACGGTTTCAAGCATTTCCTGCTGCCGGCATTGGCCCCCGTCGTCTATCCCATCGGCATCATGTGCGGAGCACTCTGGTTAGCCCCACACTGGGGAGTCCGTGGACTGGCCTTCGGGGCGGTTATCGGCGCGCTCCTGCACCTCGTTGTCAAGATCCCCGGTCTGTTGCACTACGGGTTCAGGTGGTGGCCCGTTCTCGATCTCAGGACGGAAGCGGTACGCCGGGTGCTGTATTTGATGGGACCGCGCATCCTCGACCTCGGTGTGTTCCACCTGACGCTCATCGCGACAACCAACCTGGCCTCGCGCCTGGAGCCCGGCAGTGTTAGCGCGTTGGAGTGGGGATGGGATGCCATGCAATTGCCAGAGACGATCATCGGGACGGCGTTCGGTCTCGTGGCCTTTCCCACGCTGTCCGAATTGGCGGCGCGCGGAGATCGTCACGGTCTACGCGGCACGTTGGGGGAAACGCTGCGCACGGTGATCGCGCTCGCGGTGCCGGCAGCGGTCGGCCTGATTCTGCTCGGGCGACCCGTACTGGAACTCCTCTATCAGCGTGGCGCCTTCGACGCCAGCGCCACCACGGCCGTATACCAGGCTTTGGCGTTTTTCGCACTGGGGTTGGTGGGACACGTGTGCCTGGAACTGGCGGCACGGACCTTCTTTGCCCAGGAAGATACTGTCACGCCGCTGCTAGTCGCCACAGGATCGGCGGTGACCAATGTCCTTCTGGGCATAATCTTGATGCGTCCGTTGGGACACGGCGGCCTGGCTCTCGCCAATTCGATCGCCGTATCTCTGGAGGTGGTGGCATTGCTCCTCATCCTGCGCCAGCGCCTCGGAGGAGTGGAAGGACGACAGATCCTGCGCGCATTGGGCCAAGTCTTACTCGCATCCGTCATTATGGGCATCGTCGTTGCCACCACCCTGCGCTGCGCACAGGGTGCGCAGCTGGGCACATTCGTCACGGTCGTTCTGGCCGGCGGCTGTGGCGTGGTTACCTATGCGCTCTCCGGCTGGCTGCTTAGAATCGAGGCATTGTCCCGATTGCCACGCCTGCTCCTGTCCAGACGTTAGCAGGGATATGGATCCCTCGTCCCGGCAACGCTACACAGCCCGGTCCCCGTTACCCATCCCCAACACACCGTGGGGACAATACTTGACGCAATAGCCACAATGCACGCAGATATCCGGTTTGTTCTGTTCATCGTCCCAGAAGACGGCTCCGACGGCGCAGGCATCTCGACAACGCCCACAGCCGATACACAGCTCTGCTTTGAGTAGCACGCCGCCACCTTTTCGCAGCTGTAACGCGCCAACCGGACACGCTCGCGCACAGGGCGGATCCTGGCAGGCACGGCAGGTGATTACCTTGAACCCGCGTTCCATGCCGCCAATCGAGCGCACTCCGATGCAGTGTCCATCCAACCCCGCGTTCGTTCTTCGAGCACAGGCAAACATACAGCTCTGGCAACCTACACATCGCTCCGTATCCAACACGATCAGTCTCATGTACGGCATCTCCTCTTATGGAAACACGCCGGCCCTGCCTTCCCGCACCGGTCGCTGAGCGTCTTCAAGCCACGACGGCTTCTTTTACGTGTGCCAACGCGCGGCGGATGTATGTTTCGTCAAAACCCTTCACAGGTGCCTCCGTTTCAAATATCCGTGCGGGCAAGCGCAACCCTTCAAACGAGAAGCCTTCGCGCAGTTTGAAACGAAACTTCTCGTTGTGGATCTCTCGACCGAGGCGGTTCAAATCATCCGGACTGAGATCGAATCCGGACATCTGCAACGCCTGGCAGACGAGCTCGGGTTTGTAGATGCCGCGCGCGAAGAAACACACCACCAGACTGGACAGGATCTGACGCCAGCGCTCTTCCTCCAGCAGCGAGTCAGCCAGTTCTTCAGCGGCCAGCGGCTGCTTGATCAGTGTCTTCTGATCCGCGCTGTAGCCGGCGTTGTCCAGGTGGCTGTGGCGCGCACCCATCGAGAAACCGAGGTAGGCCGCCGGTCCGGTATGATAGCCAGGCATCTCATTCTTGCCGAGAGCCATAGCAAACTCGGTACCACCGTAGATGGCAGATGCGGATTCTACGCCCTGGGCCAGGGCCGTGTAGAAATCGTTGGGCTGATCGACGATACGTTTCACGGCCTGCATGTAGGTCGCAGCATCACCCCAGCTCAGCTTGAGGCCGCCAGTCTCACGCGCGGAGATGAGCCCCCGTTCCAGAGCCTCGGTCGCCCAGGCGAGAACAACGCCGGTACTCATCGCATCCAGACCGACAGCTTCGACACGATCGATCAGTTTCAATGCCCTTTTAGGGTCTGAGATGCCAAGCATGGTGCCCAGAGCATACATCAGCTCGTAGTCATACGAAATCATGGAGGTCTTGTAGAAGTAGGGCTCATCCTCATACGGCTCGCGTAGCGCCGCGATATGGATGCAGCCCACGGGACAATGGGCACACGCCAGTCGCCGGCCGAGGAACCCATCTGCGAGCGCCTCGCCGGAGATCTCCCTGGCACCCTCAAAATAGCCGGATTGGACGTTGCGTGTAGGCAGACCCCCGATCTCATTCAACGGGAGAATGTTCTCTGCGGTGCCGAGATCGTGGTATTTTTGCATGACTGGGGATTGCACCGCCGCTTCATAGGCCGTGTCGTAGAGCGAACGATACTGCTTCCGATTCGCCACCGGCAACGAGCTGTTCCCTGCGACGACGAGGGCCTTCAAGTTCTTGCTCCCAAACACCGCCCCCAGTCCGAGACGCCCAAAGTGTCGGTACGTTTCCGTCATCACCGCCGCATAGGGAATGAGCTTCTCCCCCGCTCGTCCGATACGCATGATACTGCGCAGTCCGGCGCCGGGCTCGTTCTCTCTGATGATCCGCCCGACGGTACCGGTATGGCTCATGCCCCACAACGTGGCGGCATCGCGAAACTGCACGTTGTTGCCGTGCACCGACAGCCAAATCGGGATGTTGCTCTTCCCTTTGATGACAATGGCCCCATATCCAGCCAGGCGGATCGCCACAGCACTGCGCCCGCCGCAATGGCTTTCCCCCAGATTGCCAGTCAGGGGCGATTTGAACATCGCCACCGTCTTGGATACCAGCGGAAACAGCCCGGTCAAAGGACCGACAGCCAGGACGATCGGGTTGCCGTCATGGTACGGATCACAGCCTTCGGGGCACGTTTCCAGCAGAAGCTGGATAGCTACGCCAGCGCCGCCCAGGTACTTGTCGAACAGGTCGCTTCTTCTCTCGACCCAAAAACGCTTCTGAGATAGATCGATGTAAAGCACATTGGCCAGACTATCTTCTGCGAGCATAACCCACCTTCCCTTCAACAAGTGTCTCACCGGTAACAGGACCGGGTGCGGAAAGTTCTCACCATGCTTTTCGGTGCCAACTTTGCGCTTTCATTCACAAATAGAATTATAACACGGACAATGATTTCGTGCAAGTTTCGTGAGAAATCGCACAGACTTGGCAGGGAAGGCTTTGACAATGTGGAACGACTATGCCAATATTAGACGAGAGACCGAACACGAACGCATTTGCCAGAACCCAGCGGTGCAAACAGAAACAGGGAGGGGACCAAGCGATGGGCAGCAGAGGCGCATTGATTTTCGCGGCAGGCGGGTTACTCGGTTTGTCGACGGCAGCAGCCGGCTACTTGGCTCTGCGCTTCCAGCGCGGGCGGCGGCTCGCTGATCGAATATGGGCCGCTACTGATTGTCCGAAACTTACGGACATCGGCGCAGTGAAACAGCTATCTATCCTGCCGCTGATTGACTGGTATGCTGCCACCAGCGAATTGCTTACTGAGCCGGGCGTATCGTACCTCGTCCGCGCCGGCAACACCACCCTGCTCTTTGACGTCGGGTTCAACGCGCACGCGGAGCACCCATCGCCGCTGCTACGCAACATGGCGACACTGGGGCTGGCCGTCGCGGACCTGGACGCGATATTCATCTCGCACATGCACGAGGACCACGTCGGGGGCATTCCGTGCCAACTGCGGCACACGTTCGCCCTGTCCGCCGGCCCGGTCGATCTGCGGGGAATACCGGCGTGGGTGCCACAACCCATGACCCAGCCGGGCGCAGACGTGCGCGTCGTGACCGGACCGCAGGTCATCGCGCCAGGTGTGGCGACCACCGGTGTCATTCCCAGGCAAATGTTCTTCCTGGGGTGGACGCAGGAGCAGTCTATGGTGGTCAATGTCGAGGGCAAGGGCCTTGTGATTATCGTCGGCTGTGGACACCCGACGCTTGAGCGGATTCTGGAACGGGTCGAGAGGTGCTTTGGCGCACCGATCTATGGTGTGGTCGGGGGGCTGCACTACCCGGTCACCGCGTCGCGCGAGATGCTCGCCGGAATTCCGTTGCAACGGATCCTCGGCACCGGCAAGTGGCCCTGGGATCCGATCAACCGCGCGGATGTGCGGGACAACATCGCGCTGCTGCAATCGCGTCATCCGTTCCTGGTGGGCCTGTCCCCTCACGATAGCTGCGACTGGAGCATCACCGCTTTCCGCAAGGCGTTTGGACCGGTTTACCGAGACGTGTGGGTAGGCCAGGAGATCGTGGTGCAATGAGGGTGGTCCCACACACCGGCCACGAGCCCATCGGAACGGGAACGCCGCCGAAGTACCGGGTTTGCGCCAGCGCCGTGCCAGCAAGCCTACGGGCCGCCGCGCAACGTCGCGATCAGACGCTTCTCGTGCAACAGCAGGTCAAACGCATCGCAAATGTCTTTCACTACCAGGTCGGCGTTGAGTAATGCCTTGACGGACAACCCCTCCGTACCCAGTACGGCGATGCTGAGTCCACATTCCTTCAACATCAGCAGATCGGAGTCACCGTTTCCAATAGCGACGACCTGCTCCGCGCCAAACGAACGGGCGATTTCGGCCTTTTCCGCTGCCTCACCCGGCCCCGGCTGAGACGTGCGCTTGAGCCCTACCCGCAACTCCTGGGCGATTCGCGCTCCGTTGCCATGCGTGTCGCATGTGACGATGAAGATCTCAAGCACCCCGCTGATCTGGCGCAGCCTCTCCCGCACCCCTGGCAAGACAGCTCCGTCCAGCGTCAGGGTCCCATTCAAGTCCAACAGCAAATATCGCAACAGCAAATCCCGTTTGCCGGGCACGGAAACTCAAAGCATTCTGTCGTTTCTCCACGGAATCATGTCATCTTGACGACGATGTTACTCAACACGTTTGCTGCTTCATCCCCGCGATCCGCGGCGTTGCTGAGATGCCGGTAGATCTCCCGGAGCTTCAGCATCTTGACAATGTGTTCCAGATTTTTGGGTCCGGTGAACAGGTCGGCCAATGCCTCCCGATAGACCTCCTCCACCCTGTTCTCCAGAGCTTTGGCCTGCATGGCATGGTCGATCGTGATTTCGGGGTGATCTCCGAGCCGCACTACGCCCAGATGAATCCGTTCCGCCGACTCACGCAGCAGACCGGTCATACGGCAGAGATACTCGTTCGTCTTGACCTCGAGGATAACCATTTCGTCAACCGTTGTGTATCCATAGTCGAGCATATCGTCAATCGCCAACGAAAGGCCCAGAATGTCCTCCCGGTCAAACGGTGTGATGAAGGTGCGGTTCAGGTCGTTGACCAGGATGCGGCGGAGCTCATCCGCTTCTTTTTCCAGCGTCTCCACTCGCTTGGCGAACTTCTTATCCTGGCGTTGCATGTACTCCTCGAGTGCGCCGAACCCCTCTTGCATGATCGCCGCATGGTCCACGAGCAATTGCACGAATCGATCGGGCTTTCGTTTGAAAAGGTCTTTCAGGCCCATACAACCCCCTTAGCGCAGAGCCGGGACATCAGGGAGCAACGTCCACGCGAGTGCAGCGAGTAGTGCCGCAGAGGGCAATGTGACGAGCCAGGCCAGCGCGATGTTGCCGACAGTCAGCCAGCGCACTCTGGCGAGACTCTCCGACGAACCTGCCCCAACGATCGCACCACTGACAATTTGTGTGGTGCTGATCGGCTGGCCGGAGATGTTGGCCGCCAAGACGATGCCCGTCGAAGCCAACTGCGCCGTGAATCCATGTACCGGCCTGATCCGAAATATCTTGCCACCGACCGTCCGAATCACCCGTTCGCCGCCGAGAAACGCGCCCAATGCCAGCGACCCTCCGCCGACGAATACTACCCACAGCGGAACCGCAAACACCGCTGTCTGTCCGGTCGCCACGAGGCCCATGGCGATCAGCCCGATGCTCTTCTGCGCATCGTTCGAGCCGTGACTCAGACCCAACAACGCCATCGTAAGCACCTGCAGGCGTTTGTAAGTCGTGTTGACGCGCGGCGAGGCGTTCCGGCTGAAAAAGAACACCCCCTTCAACAGCAGGTAGCTCAACGCAAAGCCGAGCACCGGTGAAAGCAGGAGCACGGCAAACAAACGAAGTACCCCATCCCATAACACGGCCTGCGGTCCGGCACTGGCGAAAGCGACACCGATCAAGGCACCCACCAGGGCGTGCGTCGAGCTGGCGGGCAATCCCAGCAAAGTCATCGCCACATTCCACACGAGTGCCGCAGCGAGGCTGGCTAGAATGAACCGCGGTGTGACCACCGTACTCACGATCAAGCCTTTCCCCAGCGTCGATGCCACCGCGATGCCAAAAAGAAAAGGGCCGCACAACTCGGCGAGGGCCACCAGAGCGAGTGCATTGCGCGGGCGCATCGCCCGAGACGAGATGACCGTCGCAGTGATACCGGCGGCGTCCTTGTACCCATTGAGAAAACCGTACGCCGCAGCACCCACAATGATTATACCCAAAACCACAGATAAATCCACCCAACACCTCAAAGGTCATTCCACGGGATAATGTCCCCGCCAGGGGATGGCAGCAGTATGCCCTGCATACAGCAATTCATCCCTGTTGGCACCAATCGACAATATCCAGCAAGCCGCGCTCGTAAGCGTAGGGAGACACGTAATCGACCATTGCTTTCACAGCCGGGTCTGCGTTCGCGGGCGCAGCAGAACAGCCTGCCAGTTGCAGAAACGTGATATCGCCTTCCGCATCGCCGACTGCGATCATATTCGACAGCGCGTAGCCGGTTTCGGAAGCCAGCCACTTCAAACCCACACCCTTGTCCATCCCCTCGAGCCTGACTTCCACGGTGGTCACCGACACGTCCACCCTGCACGGGAAATCCCTGCCGGCCAAAGCGTCCGCGGCGGCTCGCCCCACATCGGCCAATGTGTACCCCGGCATGGCTAGAAGAGTCAACGACATTTCCTTGCCGGGCTGGAAGTAGCCGACTTCTGTTTCGACGACGCCCACCTGCAGCAGATCACGGGCCTGTGCGATCGCCCTCGTGGCAGACTGGCCAAGGGAGGGATGCCACGCGAAGCGATATCCGTTCGGGAAATACAGGCCGGCGCCATTCTCAAAGACTGCCGGCAAAAAGCCATTCAACACCTGCACCATCGCGTCGACGTAGGCCGCTGGCCGCCCGGTACATAGTGTGACGGCCAGAACCGCGCCCCCGCGCCGCGCGGCGCGATTCATCTCTGCCAGATGGAGGATAACCTTGAGATCATACGGCCGGCCTTCACCCATCCCGATACAGCCATCGATGTCCGTCACGAGCAACTTCAGATCATGAGTCATTTTCACTCGCTTTCCGCAATGAGGTGACATCGGTCGGGCGGAAACCTGACCAGCACTTCACTCCCGGGTTCAAAACGGCGCTGCCCATCCGTCTGTACGCGCAATTCCTGCCTGTTGGGTAAGATGACCCGATAATCGATCGTATCGCCGAGATAAGTCATCTTGCTGATACTGGCTTCGAAGACGTTTTCACCCGTCTCCGCGCCCGCGTCGAGCAACTCGAGATTGTTGGGTCGGACAAACAGGGTCACAGCCTGGCCCACCGTCAGATCTGACGTCCTGTTCACCCGGAGCTGCAACCCATCGATCGAAATGCGCGCACGGTCATTCTCGATTGCCAGGACGTTCCCTTGTATGAAATCGGATAGGCCGATGAAATCAGCGACAAACAGCGTGCGCGGTGTTTCGTAGATGTCACGCGGTGTCCCGATCTGCTGGATGCGCCCGTCTTTCATCACCGCCACCCGGTCCGACAGCGCCAGTGCCTCTGCCTGATCGTGGGTCACGTACACCGCGGTCATCTCCAGCTTGGTAACCACCTCTTTGATCTCGAAACGCATCTCTTCGCGCAGTTTGGCGTCGAGATTAGACAGCGGCTCATCGAGTAAGAGCACCTTGGGCCGATAGACCAGCGCACGGGCGAGCCCAACCCGTTGTTGCTGCCCGCCGGAGAGCTGTCGTGGGCTGCGCTGCTCCAAGCCTTCCATGCGGATCAGGCGCAACGCATCCGCGACCAACGCACGCCGCTGCTCTTTAGGCAAGCCACGGATCATCAAGGGAAAATCGACATTGTCGTATACGGTCATGTGCGGGAAGAGGGCGAAGTTCTGAAAGACCATGCCCAAATCCCGTTTGTGGGTTGGCACATCCGTGACATCGTTTCCACCGATGAACACGCGGCCCTCGTCCGGGCGATGCTGCCCGGTGATGCAGCGCATGGCGGTTGTCTTCCCGCATCCACTCGGACCCAGCAACGTGATGAGTTCACCCTTCTTGACATGCAGGCTGAGCCGGTCATTGGCTATCAGATCACCGTAACGTTTGGTCACCTCGTGCAACTCGATCATCCATTCACTCATACGCCTTTGAATCCTCCCACCAGCTTTTCCGGTTTCACCTGCCGCTGGATGAACAGTAGAATCAGCAACGAGGGAATCACCATAATCACAGACATGGCGCTCGTCACTTCCCAGTAGCCTTCTCCGACCGCGAGATAGGTACGTGTCGGTAGGGTCATCGTATCCGGTCCATAGGTCATCAGGGTCAAGGTAAACTCGTTGTAGGATGTACTGAACGTAAAGATCATCGAGGACAGAATGCCCGGCATGATCA
>ENA-OSEO01003050-OSEO01003050.1-sediment-metagenome-genome-assembly--contig:-NODE-3050-length-21060-cov-5.281943_pt1 | contig 21060 bp, 16 predicted proteins | sample MGYA00237883_ERZ534232 | MGnify/ENA metagenome assembly ERZ534232
CGTCGTAGATACTCCTTTCGACGTCCTCTTCTGGTACTGCCAAGCCCACCGCACAATGCGATTGGGGATCCATGTCGACCAGGAGGACTCTCTTGTCGGCTTCCGCAAGGGCGCTGGCTAGGTTGATCGATACGGTGGTCTTCCCACATCCTCCCTTCTGGTTCATGACTGCGATTGTTCTCATCTCGATCTCCGTTTCCGACTTTGATGGTGCGCCCACGTGGACAGGACCGCGACAGATGAGGACCGAAACAAGGGAAACAGCCTATACTGAATACATTGGGGATAACTACGGGTGGCGGTCCGCCAAGTGTGACACCTCATTTCTGGCTTCACAATCGCGGTTTAGGATGGCAGGAGCCACCTGAACGGATCGCCATTGCAGACGCCCACCTATTGTCCTCTTGCCCCTCATCGACTTCGCTCCTGCGTCTCGGAGTTCTGCAGCCACAGAATCCACTCATAGTCACAATGTCCCTAGCCTCACGCCAATTCGTCGGAGCTTCATGCTAGTTGGTAATAGGGACATGCCTCAGTTTTGCTCATCCTTCGTAGGGCACCGTCGCGCATCACCGTCTCATAGTTATCATTTGTCCTTTCGAATAGGTCGCGGCCAAGGTTGAGGAGGATCGACCTTGGCGGGCCGCGGAGGATATGGCGAAGGCGATTCACGCCTCTCGGGTTGTCTTAGAGGCTCAGGTCTTGGGGCAGGCGCGGGCGGAACAGAGGGCTTACTCGGTTGTGGTGACTGCTTGCTCATTCTGATGGCTCGCAAAAAGAGGCCAAAGGTAGCTCCCTGTTCACTTCGTCGTAGAGTGATTGGCGGAGTCTCTCATTGAATCTCTCAACAGGCTCATCTTTCGAGACCTCGGAAACCTGGGTTTCAAGACGCTTGAAAGCTGTCACAGATTCGTCGGAGTAACGATTCTCACGACGAATGTCGTTGGCAAGGGCCTCCAGTTGGCACTCAATCATACGATACCGAGTTACGACCCTTTGAAGCTGGGCAAGCCTATCAGATAGCCTCAAGAGCGGTTTGGCAATTGCCAGGAACGCAGTCATGGTTGTCAGGACCGTCCAAACAACCCCACCCCATTGCGTCTTCCAGAACACCAATCCTGCGACTGCCGAACTGGGTGCCGTTGCCATCAGTGCGTACTCAAGAAAGAACTCTTGCTGTCGGATCCGGAGCATTCGTGCGGACCAGTACTTGACGTTAAGTCTGCAGGTTCTCCAGAGATCGTATACTTCCCACACGGGATGATCGTCCACTGCCATCTTCTTCGACCTTTACTACTGAGGCAAGGTCAAGTACTGGCTCTGGAATGATAGGGACAGTCAACCATCTGCTTCTTCCCCCGCCCTCTTCGGCGGTGCTTCCCATAATCCCTCGGCCACGGAATCGCTCACAATCCCGAAGTCTCCAGCCTCAAACCGTCTTGTCGCACTTCAATTCCAGATGCTCATCAAAGGAAGTAACGACATTATGGTGGAGATCTCTGGGGGAAGCAAGTGAAAAGTGACAAACGATAAGGAAGACATTGCGGCGGGACGCCGCGTTGAAGCGTGGAAGCGTTGCGGCCGGGGGCCGCGTGACCCGTAGGCGAAAATACGTACAAATACGTATGGTTTTGCGGCGGGACGCCGCGTGGAAGCGTGGGAGCGCACAAGCGTCGCGAGGGATCCATTCCGGTTTTGCTTTTCCTGCGGGAGATTCCGGTGTGAAGCGGTGCTACCGATTGAAGTGCCGGTAGAAATCTCTGCGGCCTCCGATCCGGCGGACGAGGATACGTAGGACGTTCCGGTGGACCGTGTAGGCGATGCGGTAACTGCCCGAGCGGATGCGCCAGATGTCTTCCTGGCCTTTGATCTGCTGGGCGTCGGGCGCGAAGGGTTCTTTGGCGAGGGAATGATCCGTTCGGCGATCTGCCGTTGAACCTTCTTGGGCAGAGTGATGGCCGAATGCAGATGGAAAAGGCTGCCATACCCCCCTACTCGTCAGTTATTCAACGTCTCATAAGATATGTTATGTTTCATTCGGGTGTTTGGGCCGCGGGGCTTGTGGAGCGGGCTGTTCACGGACTCTTGGGTGCGTTCAGGACCGTCCGGCGGCGATGTGGGCGGCCGTCTGGCAGAGGTTCTCCCACATGACGCCGATCGTGTCGGATAAGCCGAGATTCTGCAGGACAATCGAGATGTTGGTCGTCGGATCGACGTTCTGCGCCTGGCCCTGGTCTATCCGGCGTTGGAGATTGATGACCGACGAGGCGAATTTCACGCGGTTGCAGTACAGCAGCGCGGTCTTGTAGTACAGGTCGAGTGTCGTCGGATCGTAGTCCTTGGGCGGCATGATCAGGTCGAGGGCCTCCTCGGTGCGGCCGGTCTCGAACAAGGCAACCGCCAGTTTGGTCTGGGCCCGGGCGAACGTTGAGTTGATCCGCAAAGCGGCCTGGAAACAGTCGGACGCCTCTCGGAGTTCCGAGGCGTTCATGTGGAGGATGCCCAACCTGTAGTGGAGATCCGGGTTGTTGGGGAAACGGGACAACTGCTGTTCATGAGCGGCCAGGACGGCCTGTTCCAGCGTGCGGCCGTCCGTGGGCGCGGGCAGCAGATTCGCTTCGAGGGCCGCTTTGAGGATGAGCTTGGCCGTTTCGGCAAAGAGAAACGAGCTGTTGGGCTGGATCGCGGCGGCCAGCGACAGGGTGTTCGCGGCGGCCTCGGACTGTCCGGCGAGACGCTGGGCAGCCGCCAGGCCCGTGTAGGCCTCCACGATCTCATCGTTGATCTCGATGGCCTTGTTGAACTGCTGGGCGGCGAGCTGATCGGCATGCATCTTGAGGTAGCCGGTGCCGAGCTTGATCGTCACCTCCAGGAAGTCGGGGCACAGTCGCAGCGCCTGCTGGTACAGGGCCACCGCGTCACTGATGCCGCCCATCATGCCGAGAATGTCGGCCTGCTTGGCGATGAGGTCCGCACGGTCGGGCTCTTCGGTCAGGAGCACCTCGACGCGATCCAGAGCCTCTTGGAACTGGCCGTCGCAGATGTACTGCTCCAGGTCGTCATCCCGAGCGACAAAATTGTCGGGGTGGATCAGAATCGCCATGTTGAACGTCTCGACGGCCCGGGCGTACTGGCCGGTTGCGATGTAGAGATGACCCAATGTCACCAGGGTCGAGATATCGTCCGGGTAATACTCCTTCATCGGCTCATACTGGGCGATGGTGTCGGCCAGGCGGCCGTCCTTGAAGTAGATCGCCCCCAGACGCTGGGCGGGTAGTTGCAGTTGACCGTTGAACTTGAGGCAGTCCTGGTAGAATTCCACGGCCTGGGCCTGCTGGCCGAGCCGCTCGAAACAATGGCCGAGCACGTACAGCGCCAGCGTGTTGCTGGGCTGGCGGGCATAGATGGAGTTCAACTCGCGGATAGCCTCTTTGAGGTTGTTTTCCTGCAGGAGCAAGGCGGCGGCGGCGAGCCGGCCCATGCAGCAGGAAGGATTGCCGAACAGGTAGACTTGGACCTGTTCCCGCGCTTCCGAGAACTTGCCGTAGCCCATGAGGTCCAGGACGTGGTCCAGTTGCGGATTCTCGGGCAGATCGGTGTCTGCCTGGGCTTGCCTTCGTTCGCTGAGCCAGTGCCAGATCAGCTCGGGCGTATTGACCGTGATCGCCCTGCCGAGAACCTCGAGTAGACCGCCCATCCCTCACTCCTCATATCTTGTCGTGAATCCGGGAACAAGGTACTGCTGGGGTATCGTCCAATTCGAGGAGGATGTTAACGTGCTCTTGAACGCGTGGCGGCCCGGCGGGACATCGGGCCCGCGCAGGATGGCGGCTGTGTGTGCTGTAGGGTTTATTCGGATTCTGCTCGGCGTGTTATCGGCGGCTCGGGGCGGGGCGCGGCCCGCCGGGCGCGCTATTACCGGCCGATCGCGTCGAAATCGTCCGTCTGGGCGTGCTTCTCGACTTCGCTGAGATAGGCCACGGTCCGCTGCAGGCGGTCGGTCAGATGTTTGAGCTTGAGCATGGTCCGAATGCGCGTGAGCAGCTCGAGCCGGTTGATCGGCTTGCTGACGAAGTCGTCGGTGCCCGAGTCGAGTCCCCGTTCGATGTCGCCGAACTCGTTCAGGGCCGTGACCATGATCACGGGGATGTCACTGGTCTGCGGGTTGCCCTTGAGCCTGCGGCAGACCTCGAAGCCGCTCATCTTGGGCATCATGACGTCCAGGAGGATCAGATCGGGTCTGTTCTCGGCGACCATCTCCAGGGCTTCGATCCCGTCCCGGGCGGCCAGGGTCTCGCACTCGACGTCTTCCAGGTAAGCCTGGATCAGTTCGAGGTTCTGCTGATTATCGTCAACCACGAGCACCGTGGGCAGTTTGTCTTTATTCGTTCGATCGTGAACCATATCTTACACTCCTGGCCGGTGGCACGGGCTCAAAACCCCGAAGCCGGACGGTTCTCGATGAACTCGCGGATTTCGGGCCTCAGATAGATGGACTCAATGTCCACCAGTTCCGCCACGGCCTGGGCGCAGAGGGCCGCGACGTCAGCCGAGGCTGCGTCGGTATCGACGAAAAAGACCCGACCGCCCTTCATGGAGGCCAATCCGCCGCCCCGGCCGCCCAGGGGCTCCCGACGAATCGCGACCTGGTGGGCCTCCAGCAGGGCCAGAAGCTCGTCGAGGACTCTCTGCTCATCCATGGTCTTGAGCCATCCCGAAAAAACCGGGCGGCGGCCCGATACCCTCTTGTATCCCAGCCGCGCGGGGGAGATAATACCCCGGTACGGATACCGACGGTGAATTGTATACAAGGAGTGGGCCGTTGACAAGTATCATCGAAAAACGATTGTCTCTGCATCAACTTCTGGCGCAGAAGGAACAGGAAAACCTCGCGTTGAAGTCGCAGAACACGCAGCTTCAGGCGTTGGCCACGCTCGGCTCGGCCACCTGTATGATCGCCCACGAGATCAACAACCTGTTGACGCCGCTGACCACCTACGCGGCCTTGGCGGTTCAGAATCCCGAGGACAGGGAACTGGCGAAGAAAGTCCTCGAAAGAACCGTGCGGAACTGCCAGCGGGCCTCCAAGGTGATGCAGAGTATGCTTGCTATGGCCAACGGGCACGAGCAGCAGCGCGAGGACGTCTGCGTCAGGACACTGGTCGAGGAAGTTTTCACCTGTCTATGCCGGGACTTCACCAAAGACGGGATCACCGTTCAGACGAGCATCCCTGAGGAACTGCGGGCGAACTGTGTTCCCGTGCAGATCGAGCAGGTCCTGATGAACTTGATCCTCAACGCGCGCGAGGCGATGTTGCCCGGGGGCGGGATCCTGAAGGTGAGGGCCCGTACCAACGGGGACCGGATCGAGATCGTCGTCAGCGATACGGGCACAGGCATCGCGGCGGAACACCTTGAGTGCATCTTCCGGCCCTTCTTTACCACAAAGAACGGGAAGGACCGCCCCGCCGGGTCGGGCTCGGGGGTGGGCCTGGCGTTCTGCCGGCGGGTCGTGGACGCGCACGGCGGCGAGATTACGGCGGCCTCAGAACCCGGCCAGGGAAGCACTTTCACGATCCGGCTGCCCGGCGGGCCACCGCACAATCGGTCATGATTGCCCAACTCTACCAAAACCTCGGCCCGGTCTTTATCCTCATCGCCCTGCTTGCGTGTTCCGCCTTCTTCTCGGGCTCGGAGACTGCCCTGTTCAACCTGACGCGCCGGCAGATCAAGCAACTCAGTGTCTCCGCGCATCGGGTCCATAAGCTCACGGCGCGCCTGCTGCGAAAGCCGGGACATCTGCTGAATTGTCTGCTGCTGGGCAACATCACCATCAACGTCCTATACTACGCCACCTCCAGCGTGCTGGTCCTGCGGGCCGGCCGGACCTGGGGATTGGGGGTGGCCACCGCCGTGGCCGTCGCTACCTTCATTGCCCTGGTTCTCTTCGGAGAGATCCTGCCCAAGTCGGTGACCTACGTGGATTCCCGTCCCCTGGCGATCGCGGTGACGGTGCCGGTCTTTCTGGCCGTGCAGGTGCTCGGACCGGTCGCGTTGGTCTTTCGCGTGCTCTTTCTGGAACCGGTCCTGCGCATCCTTTTTGGCGGGGCCCGTGTGCCCCAGCGAATCACGCTGGCGGAGTTCCGTTCGCTGGTCCATCTCAGCCGCCAGCGGGGCCTGATCAGCGACAGCGAGAACAAGCTGATAGGCGAGGTCGTCGAACTGGGTCTACTGAAGGTCCGGCACGTGATGCAGCCGCGGGTGGACATGGTCGCGTGCGACGTGACCGAGCCTGCGGCAGCCGTGCGCGAACGGATGCAGACGCGACACCTGACCAAGATGCCCGTCTACGTGAAGAAGCTGGACAACATCGTCGGCCTGATCCACCTGCGCCAGTTGCTACTGAAACCCGATTCCTCCCTTGATCGGCTCGTGCAGCCGGTCCAGTTCGTCCCGGAGCAGAAGACCGTGGAATCCTTACTCGAGTTCTTCCGCAAGAGCGGGACGGATATGGCGGTTGTGGTGGACGAGTACGGCGGGATCGCCGGATCCGTGCGCTTGGAGGACATCGCGGAAGAGCTGTTCGGTCGGATGGAACTGGTTTCCGGCATCGAACCGATCAAGCAACTGGGTCCGTTCCAGTACCGGCTGGCCGGTGACCTGGCGATCCATGACTGGGCCGATGTCCTCGGCGTCGACCTCGAAGAGACCCGGCTTTCCACCATCGGCGGGCTCGTGACCACCCTGCTGGGCAAGATCCCCAGAAAGGGGGATGTCGCCTACCTGGGAAGCCTGAGATTCACCGTGGATCGCGTGAGCCGGCATCGGATCGAGACGGTGATCCTGTCCTTTGAGCCAATCCGATCGGATGGGTAATACGATGACCTTCGCTCTGGTGATTGCAGTCGTTACGGTGGTCCTCTCAGCGGCGTTCTCCGGCTTGGAAACCGGGATCTACCGCCTGAGCCGGGTACGCCTGCGCCTGGGTGCGGAGAGGGGCGATCTGAAGCCCGTTCTCCTGAGCAAGGCCATGCGGGACAGTTCCGCCCTGCTGCTGACGCTGCTGGTCGCCAACAACCTGGCGAACTACATGGCCACCAGCAGCATTACCTATCTGTTCCTGTCGGTGGCCCCGGCCCATGCCGTGGAACTGCTGGCCACCTCCCTGACGGCTCCCCTGCTGTTCGTCTTCGGCGAGTCGTTGCCCAAGAACATCTTCCTCTATCGCGCGGATGTCCTGACGGCCTATCTGGGGCCCCTTGTGTTCGTTATCCATCAGGCGCTGACGTGGTCGGGCATCGTGCCCGTGCTGCGCCTGGTCTCACGGCTTCTGGCCCGCCTGGTCGGGGCGCCCGTCCCGCCGAAAAGGCTGATGGTGTCCAGCCAGATCCACCAGGTCCGGACGATCCTGCGGGACACCCAGGAGGAAGGACTCCTCAGTCACATGCAGGCCGAGATGCTCGACCGTGTCGTGAGTATCCCGACCCTGCGACTTGGCGCCGTCATGGTCCTGATGGCGCGCGTCCAAATGATATCCGTCCACACGGACCGACGCGCTCTCCTGGAGGAACTGCGGAAGCACGCCTTCACACGTCTGCTGGTGTGGTGCGATGACCCTTCGAACGTGGTCGGTTTCATCAATGTCTACGACACAATGGCCTCCATGAATGCGTTCCGGAGCATCGAGGGATTTGTCCGACCGGTGCGGAGTCTGGACGCGGACACGCTCGTGACCGATGCCATCGAGGTGTTGCGGCGTGAGCAGGTGAAACTGATCCTGGTGACTCGGCGCCGGGGCGCGCGCGAGGTGCCGGTGGGGATCGTAACGATGAAGGACCTGGTTGAGGAGCTCATGGGTGAACTCGCGGAGTGGTAGAACGCGGAAGTCGGAGGGTCGAGCCGAGGCGCGCGGACACATCCCGGAGGCCGTCGTACGACCGGTGGTCTGGACGATCATCGTCGTGCTGGCAGCGGCCCTGCTGGCCAACAGCATGATCAAAGAGATCGGGCGCGACGAGCAGATGTATACCACCGCGGCCGTCCTGCTCAGCCGGGGGCAGATGATCTACCGGGACTTCTCCTATCCCTCCCAACTGCCCTACCATCCCCTGCTGCTGGCCGCTCTCTACCGGGGCCTGGGCACGACCCACTATCTACTCGCTGGCCGGCTTGTCTCTGCTCTCAGCGACATTTTGGTGATGGTCCTCATCCTCATGATCTATCGGGCCGTATTCGGCGTGCATCGACCTGTAGGACTGCTGTTCGGCCTGGCGGCGGCCACGCTGTACGTATTCAACCCCTTTGTGGATTACGCCGCAGGTTATGCGTGGAATCACGATGTCGTGATCCTGTGCGTGGCGCTGGCCTTCTGGCTACTGGTGACTACCGATTTCGTGAAAAGTTCACGCTATTGGCGCGTGGCGGCCATGGGTGCCCTGCTCACGATCGCCACCTGCATGCGCGTGACCACGGCCCTGATCGAGCTGGTATTCCTCGGGGGCGTGCTCTGGCTGGCGGGAGGATCGTGGCGGAACCGCAGCCAGACCGCCCTGCCGTTCTCTGCGGCGGCCCTGGTCGCGGCGCTCTGGCCCGCGTGGGTGATTGTCCAGGCGCCGCAGGCTTTCGGGCTCAATCTTATACGAATCCCCACCCTCTACGGCCGTTGGCTTCACGAGATCGGGATGACGTTCGACAAGGCCGCACTAACGGCCGGCGCCTTGCTGACACCGGGCTACCTGGTCTTGCTGCTTCTGGCCGGTCTGTTGGCCTGGGCCGGACTGCGATACCGCTCGCACTTGGACGGACAGGAGAAACGAAAGGCGGTTGTGGCCGCCCTGCTGCCCATCATATTCCTGGTGATCGCCTACATTCCGCCGACGATGTGGCATCAGTACCTGGCGGTTCCGGTCCCGTTCGTTGCGATGGCTCTGGCGTACCCGCTGGTGGCCCTGCGCCGGCGGGCGGCGAAGGCCGAAGGCAAACGCACATACGCCACCCTGTGTGCTGTGACGGCGGGGGCGACGCTTCTCTCCGTTGTCGCGTACCCCGTGGTGCTGTCCCGGATCGTGTTCGTGCTGGTCCCGGAGAAATGGGCGCCCGTGGCGCTGCACCGGTTGTCCCGCGAGTTGGCGCGTGGAATCGACGAGCGCGGACCGGTCCTGACGTTGGGGCCGCTCTATCCGCTGGAGGGAGGCCGTGACATCTATCCGGAACTCTCCGGCGGCGCGATCGTCTATCGGATTGCCGACCAGATGACGGCCGAGGAACGGCAGGTCACGCGCACCGTCGGTCCGGAGACCGTGGATGCGATGGTGAAGGACCACCCCCCTACCGCGGTGATTGTAGGTGTCGAACCACCACGGTTCGGCTTCTTGGAAGAACCTCTCCGGCGGATCGCCCAGCCGAACTGGCCCCGAGAGACCTATGACGGCACATTGCAGGTGTACCGCCGGCCTTGACCCGGCACGCTTGATTACCGCACGTCGTACCGCATGAACGAGATCCAGGCCGCCGCGAAGAAGACCAGGTTGAACAGGACCAGCAGTCCGACGTCCCAGACGGCCAGGCGCAGCGACGCACCCAGGGTCAGGTCGCGTTTCTGGAACTTCGGCACCGAGTCGAAATCGACGGGCCGATGGGAAATGGTCTTCCAGCTCTGGGCACACCCGTACTCGTCGAACACCAGATGCAGGCTGTTGGGGTCCTTGGAATCCTCATCGCGGACGTACTGGAGCAAATCGCCCTGATAGCGTCGCACCTGCTCGTGCAGACTCACACAATGACGGATCCCGGTGCCGGCCAGGGCTTCCGCCGCGCGTCGGTAGATGACCGCGGGCGAAAAGCACGTGAGATTCCATCCCGCGGAGACCTGTACCAGCAACTTGCGATGGTGCTCTTCCAGCACCTGGTTTCGAGCATTGGTCTGAGCGTTCCGCCACTTGGCTCGCGCGGGCGGATTGTTCCCGAGATCCTCGAGATCGGTGCTCATGCTGCCGTAGTTCTCGCCGAAGACCCCGGTTTCCGCTCGTTCGTCCACCTGTCTCGATGCTTCCTCCAGCTTTCTCCGCAGTTCGATCTGAGTGGTGCCCCGGGAGGAGACGTCCGAGAGGATTCGTCCGACACTGGGCGTCAGGATAACCAGTCCGACCCATACCAGCAGAAGCGTCACCATACTGTGGGCGGAATGGGCCATGCGGGTGGAGACCAGTACACCCAGCAGCACGCAAGCCGAAAGGTACAGAAAGGACACCAGCACGAGGGCGAAGATCTTCCACCATTCGCCCATCTCGAATGCCACGCTGCGCGAGGAGACCGCGATGATGAGGCTGATCAGGAGCCCGATACTCAGAGGAATGCCCAGCGTCAGCATGGTGGCGGCATACTTGGCCAGCAGGACGGTGTGCCGCGGGACCGCGCCTGCCAGCGTCAGGGCCAGTGTGCCCGTCTCCCGCTCCCCGCAGACGGTGTCATAGGTGAAGACCAGTGCCACGAAGCTCAGAATCACGGCAACGACAAAGACCCAGTCGATGTCGCTGAAGTGCGGCAGGGTGAAGTTGCCCTGGTCGCGGACTTCCGGCAGATCCGCGGTGAACGCGGTGAGTCGAACGCAGTTGGGCAGGGACTTCTCGTATCCTTCCACGCAGCACGTCAGCGGCCCCGGCCTGACATAGACTTCTTGCCGGTGGAAAGCCAAGCGGAAGAGCTGCTTCGCCTGTTCCCGCAGGCTTTCCACGTTCTTGTTGGTCCGTTTCGAGTACTGTTCCACCTGCTTCTCGTACCGCCGGGCGAAGACGACTCCGTTGGCGGCGAAGAGCGAAACCGTCACGAGCAACGACAGGAGGAAACGCAGGCTCAGGACGTGCTCCAGGATCTCCTTGCCGATGATCTGCCGCACCATGTTCGATCCTCCACTTCGAGGGGAATGCACTCCCATTCATCGCACGTCGTAGCGCAGGAAGGCCACCAACGACAGGGCGAAGAACAGCACGTTGATGAGAATCAGCAAGGCCAAGCCGGGGACGGCTTGCCCAACATGTCCCAAGGCTCCGCGCGGACTGAAGGCCGGGAAATCGCGCAGATCGAGGCTGGGAGTGCCTGCGAACGCCTTCTCCCACCGCGCCTTGGCGCCCTCAAAGAGAGCGGCGACCTCCGCCGGGCTCTTGGCCTGGCGCGCCTGGATCAGGAGTCTCTCGTACTCCTCCACCTCCTCGTTCGTACAGGGGGTGAAGAACGACGGTAGAGAGAAGTTATTCGTCTTGAGTCGAACGTATTCCACGACTTGGGCGCGATAAGCCCGAACCGCTTCCATGAAACGCTGGAAACTCGTGAGATCCGTCCCGGCCAGGGCAGACATCACCCCGTCATACAGGGAGATGGGCGAGATCATCGCGAAGTGGTCCGCCAATTGTCTCTGTTCGCAGAGGCTGTGCAGATGACCGCGCTCGGCCTCCCAGAACCGGTCGGCGTACTTGACGGTCAGCGGGAATTGCCGGCGGTAGGATTCCTGGTAGTAGTCCCGGAGAGTTCGGTTGAGCAGCCGCGGGTAGCCGTGTCCGAAGGCATCCGCGGCGTCGGAATGCGCGCTGTGCGAAGGGCCGTCCACTCGTGTTTCATCCAGTTCCGTCTGGCACTGTTGTTTCAGCGATGCGATCCGGGCGTCCACCCTCTCCGGGGGCTCGAGCGCGTGTACCTCCGCCGCAAGGTAGACGCTGCCATTGGGAATGATGACCGCGTAGAGAATCCAGAGAAACAGCCCGAGCACCAGAGCAATAGCCGATCTTCTCGTCACGCATGAGAACAGAAGACCCACGTTGTACATGGCCGACACGAAGATCAGCGACACCACGTACATCAAAGCAACGCGCCCCCAATCCGAGACGCTCAGGCGAATCATGGGGAACGACAGCAGGATCACCAGTCCCACCAGAAAAGTGACCGTCACCGGAATGAGCAGGACGAGCAATCCCGCCACCAGCTTGCCCAGCAGCACCTGGTGGCGCCGCGCGGCGCCGGCCAGGATCAGCTTGAGTGTGCCGCGCTCCCGTTCGCCCGACACCGCGTCGTAGGCGACCAGCAAGGCCAGGATGCTCAGAACAATCTTGATGATCAGCGAGGTATCGAAGACCGGGAAGACGGCCTGGTAAGGGTTGCCCTGGCTCGCCACCCCGCGTAGTTCGGGCACCTGGTCCAGCTCCACCAGCGCCGCGTCGGCGATTCGTTTCTCCAGCCCCTCGCTGAACACCGACAACACCGACGGCACGCGAAACATCGTGGGCGTCACGTTCTTGTAGACCTTGACCGTCCGCAGGTCGGCCTCATTACGGCTGACGTTGTCGCGATAGGTCCGTAGTCGCTCCTGGTAGTCGTTGGCCACCATGGGGACAAAGACCGCCGTCAGGATGACGCACACCACCATCGCCGCGGCGAATCTGAACGTCATCAGGTTCAGGAGGAGTTCTTTTCGCACGATTTGCCAGACCACCTTCTTCTGTTGGCCCCGCTCCCGGCGCCCCCATGCCAGACCGCTGACCAGCAGCATCACGCCCAGGACTACCATGCCGCCGGCCAGGAGCATAGTGAGCATGGAGCTTCTCCCCGTCGCAGGTGGCGGACCTTGCGGCTCCTCAGAAGTCGTTACCTGCGCTGGGCTCGGGCCCGCCTCGACGTGAGGCCCGATCAAGGCGCTGATCTCCTCAGGTCGCAGTGCCCGATTGTAGATCCGCACGTCGTCGACGAGTCCTTTCAGGAACCGCCCGGATCGTTCGGCATTCTCCCCGATCCATAGAGGGTGGTCCGTGTCGGCGATCCGGCCGGAGACGGACTTGCGTACTTCCTCCCGACCGTCCACGTAGAGGATCATGGCGGCGCCGTCGTACACTCCCGCGATATGGTGCCAGCGGTTATCCGTCAGGATGGCCCGGCCGCTGAGCGCCGGTGACTCGGGCCCGGGTCCCGTGCAGGTGAAGTACGGCGTGCGGCTCATGCCATAGGCTCGGCTGAGGCGAAAGGAACTGTCCCCTTTGGCAAGGATCGTCTCCCAAGGGTGCGTGAAGGCTTCGACCTTGATCCAGCAGGCCGCCGTGATCCGGTCGCGGATCCGCAGGGCCGGGGGATTTCCACAGTCAATGTAGTCGTCCGTCCCGTCGAGGCGCACCGCGCCGCCGATTCGTCCCTGCACCCAAGCCGGATTACCCGCTGGCTTGCCGTCCAGTTTGTTGCCGGAACCGTCGGCGGCGTCCCCATCGAGTCTCCACCAAGCGACCAGATTCGGGTCGGTGTTGGGATCGAACGCAACGTCCACGGTCGTCGCCGGACGATCCGCCTCTGCGGCGGGTGCGGTCGCAGGTTCTGTCCGGTTCGGATCGCTCCCCTGCGACGGGATGCCAAGGCACGCAGATGCGAGGACGCCCAGCGAAAGACCCAGAATGGCTGTATGTCGCGTCATGTGTATGCCCCTTCCCTCTCTATCGAACGTCGTACCGGAGAAACGAAACGAACGCCGCGGCGAAGAGTCCCAGGTTCAGAAGCCCCAAGAGACCGATGTCCCACACGGCCAGACGCAGCGATTCGCCCAGCGTGAAGTCCCGCTCCTGGAACTTCGGGATGGCGTCGAAGTCCACCGGATCGTGCGAGATGGCTCGCCAGGAGTCCGCCATGCTGCGTTCCGGGCCGATCAGGTGAAGGCTCTGAGGATCCTCCAGATCTTTACCGCGGACGAACTCCTTCAGGTCGGCCCCGTATCGCTTGATCTGCTCGTACAGGCTTACGCAGCGATGGATGCCCGTGCCGGCCAAGATCTCTGCGGCCCGCTGATAGATGACCGACGGCGAGAGACGTGCGACGTTGCGGCGGCCGAAGGCCTGCGCCAGCAGTTGATTGTGATAGTCCTCCGTCACCTCGTTGCGGGCATCGGTGACCGCCTTTTGTAGGCGGGCCCGCGCGGGCGGGTTGTTCATCGGATCGCTCAGATTGCGGGACATGCAGCCGGCATTCTTCCCGAACTTCTCGCTGTTGTCCCATATCTGCTTCGTCACCTCCGCCAGACGGCGCTGCAGGTCTGCTGCGGTGGGCTCTTTTTGGGCGACCATCGACCACTGCCAGAGATCGTGATCCGGCTCGAACTGTGTCGCCGCGGGCTTTCGGCGGGAGATCTCGAAGACGATCCCGCACAGGCTCGGCAACAGGATGACGAACGCCACCCACACGAGCAGGAGAATCGCCATCGCGTTGGGCGACCGGGCCGTTCTGGCGGAGACGAACATGCCCAACAGCACGAACAGCGACAAATACAGCAGCGACAGGAGGGCAATTCCCACAACCCTCAGCCACGCGGCGGGGTCAAAGGACAGGTCCCGGGAAGAGATCACGATGATCAGGCTCACGAGCATCCCGGCAATCAGAGGGATCGTCAGTGTGATCATGGCCCCCAGGTACTTGCCCAGGAGCACCTTGTGCCGGGGGACCGTATTCGCGAGCATCACGCGCAGTGTTCCCCCCTCTTTCTCTCCACAGATGCTGTCGTAGGTGAACAGCATCGCGGCGAAGCTCAGGATCAGGGAGACAATCAGGACCCAGTCGAGACTGCCAAAGTGAGAGAGTGAGGAGCCCATCTGTCCCTGGATCTTGGGCAGGTCGGCGGTGAACGCATTGACGCGGAAGGAGTTGGGAAGCGTCTTCTCGTCGCCTGCGGCGCAGACGCTCAGTGGCTTGGGCCGGCGCTGAATCTCCTGCTCATAGAACGCCACCTCATAGAGCGCATCCGATTGGTCGCGAAGCACAGCGAGGTTCTTGTTCGTTCTCCGCCAGTAGTCCTGGGATTGCTCCCGATACCCGTTCACCGATACGTAGCCGCAGACGGCGAACAGGCTCAAGGTCAGCAGCAGAGAGAGAGCGAAACGCAGACTCACAAGGTTCTCCAGAACTTCCTTGCCGGCAATGTGGCGAATCATACTCCTGCCCCCGTTCATCTCACATCGTACCTTGCGAATGCGACGAGACACGCGCCGAGCAGGACGGCATTCGCGACAACCAGTACAACCAGTCCCGGCGCAGCTTTGCGGAGGTCGGCCGAAAGGCTCGGACGATACTGAAACCAGGGGAAGTCCTGCAGACCGAGAGAGGGAGTGGTCTCCGCCCTCTTCTTCTTCGCCCAGGTTTCGCGCGCCTCCTTCGCTCGGGCCTTCTGGGTCTCGTCTTGCGCCTGCTCCTCCTGCCGAGAGAGCCGGGTGAATTCCGCCGCGTCCTGCTCCGTACAGCCCGCCAGGAATGAAGCCGAGGAGTAATCGTGCGTTCTCGCGCGGATGTACTCGACGACCTGACTGCGGTGCGCCCGGACGCTGTCGATGAAGTGCTGGAAGCTGCTCAGGTCGGTCCCGGCCAGGATGGCCATCACGTTCTCGTAGGTGGAGATCGGAGACACACGCGAAAGGCGAGTGGCGAGAGCCCTCTGCCGGAAGAAGGAACTCAAGTATTGGTGCTCCACCTCCCAGAGCCGGTCCGCGTACTGTACGCGGATCGGTACGGCCGCGGCGTTGCCCCGTCGCTCGGCATCAAGCCATCCCTGGTCGATCAGCTTCTCGTGCCAGCCGCCAAAGGCGTCGCCCTCCCCCGACTTGCTGTATCTCTCCACGGCGGAGTAGTCTACTCTGACAGTCTTGAGTTCCTCGGCCAAGCTCTCCTGGATCGTGGCGATCCGGCTGTCCTTCTCCTCCTGTGGTCCGATCGGCTGCATTTGAGCCGCCAGGTGAACACAGGCGTTGGGAACGACGACGGCGAACACGATCCACGCAAACAGCCCGAGCACCATGGAGATCGCAGACTGCCTGGTCAGACAGGAGAACAGGAAGCCCATCTGGTAGATCACCAGGGTGAAGGCCAGCGACGTGAAAAACATCAGTCCGATGCGAGCCCACTGGGCGTCGCCGAGCGCCACACTCGGGCTGCGCAAGAGAATCACCAAGGCCGTCACAAACGCGATTACCACGGGAACGCCCAGGGTCATCATGCCGGCCAGGAGCTTGCCCAGCAGGACCTGACGCCGGGCCGTGACGCCGGACAGCATCAGCCTGAGCGTGCCCTGCTCCCTCTCTCCTGAGATGGCGTCGTACGCCACCAAGAGAGCCAGCACGCTGACGACGATCTTGAAGATCAGGGACTCGTCCAATACGGAGAAGACCGGCAGATAGGGATTGCCGGTCGGTTCCATGACACTCAGTTCCGGGACCCTCTCCAACTCAATCCTGGCGGCGCCCACCAACTGCTTCTCGACGCCCCCACTGAAGGCGGACAAGACAGCGGGTGGGCGGTAGACGGTGGGTCTGATATTCCGGTACGCTTTGACGCTTCTCAACTCGGCCTCGTTGGCGGCCGCCTCCGTGTGGTAGGTTTCCAGTCGCTGGCGGTAGTCCTCCGTCAGGATCGGCATGAAGACCGCCGTCAGCAGGGCGCAGGCGACCGCCCCCACGACGAACTTGAACGTCATCAGGCTCAGCAGAAACTCCTTGACCGCGATCCGCCAAATCATGATTCACACTCCGCTGGGGATCATCTCAACGTTACCGACCCGAGATTCGTGAAGAGGCGCAGGCTCCCCCGGCCCGACCCGATCGTGCCGTCGACCTCGCTGCGCATGATTGTGCCGCGAACGTCCGCGGCTGTGCGCAGCTTCACGGAACCGAGATCGCTCTCAAGATCCAGAGCGCCCTGGTACTGCGGCGGCGCCTGGAAGCGGATCTTGCCCCACTCCGTGCTCACGTCCGCCACCATCTCCGGCGGGCAGGAGTCGGCGCACTGAATATCCACGGAGCCTTTCTGCGACCTCGCAACGAGATGATCGGACACGATCTCCCGTCCGATGACGCGGCCGAGTTGCGTGCTGACATCCAGGGCGCCCGTGGTGTTCTCACAGACAATCCGCCCGAATTGGGTCGAGGCTGTGATGTCACCGTCGATCCCGGTCAGCGTGATGCGGCCGAAGCTGGTGTCACAGTCCACATGTGCCCGTCGGGGAACGAGGACATCGAGGTCTACTGACACGAAGCGATGCTTCTGGGGCATGGGAGGCTTCTCGACCCGGATGGCGAGGATCCCGTCGTTCGGCTCAGCGACGATCTGCACCTGCTCCGCGATTTCTTCTGCCTCCTGCTTCGTGGGCGCGTGCACAAACACGATACCTATGACGTGACAATCGGCCTCGTCGCCCGCGGCGACATGGATCGCGCCGTCGTTGCCGTGCACGACGAGTTTCGAGCCGGGCACGAACTCCGCACGAACGTCTTTCTCGACCTTGCACTCCGCCATCGCCTTCCGGAGCGAGGTGGCGCAATTGTAGCATCCGCCGAGCGCAAGCACCTGTGCAACCAGGCTCGCGAGCAGGATGCGTCCCGTTTTCGCTCTCATTTGATCTCCTTTCCCAAGAAGACTGCATCTGCATTCATCTCTCACGGCACCGTCTCCGCGGCCTCCATCTCCCCCGGTTGGATGGTATAGCTGACGTGGTCCAGCGCCAGCACACCGTCCTCGTATCGCTTGGTCAACTCGTTGATCTCGATCGGTGCCGTCTTCCTTTCTTCGTCAACCTATCGCTGCCTGGACGCGGAACTGTCTTCACGACCGCACGTCATATCTGCCAAAGGTCACAAAGGCTACGATGAAGAACAAGAAGGTAAATCCGACTGATAGGATCACGTCGACCAACCCAGCCTCCAGAATCTCTGTCACACTTGCATAACGATACTGAATGTCGGGCACTGTGTCTGGAAAGTCCTGGAGCCTAATCCCCCCAAAGGTTGTAGCATGGCCTATCTTCCATACCCTTCGTTGATATTTGTCGTAGATTGCCGTTTTGACCTGATCCTGGAATTGTTGGGCGTTCTCCATTAACTTGTCATACTCCCTGGTCCCCGTATTGGACAGTCCGGAGATAAGATATGAGTAACAGCAGGCCGGGGACAGTCTCGAAATATACATGGCGATCGTATTTTGTACCTTCATCTTGTTCTTGTGGCTTTGCGTCATGTGACCTATTTCATTTGCGATCCGCCTATCGTTCTCTTGTGCGAGAGCGATCAACTCTTTATCAAGGGGAACCACACTCGGATATTGTGATTGTAGCTGCTCTGTTGCTGCACCGGGCTTGACTTGATAATACTCATCAATCAATTGTTCTGGTATGTGCTGAAGATACTTGTTGTGTATATCTATACTCTTGCGTTTGAATGTCGTTTCAATCTCTTCAAGGGCCATGTGCTTTCTTAAGTTCACCACCTGCTCCGCTTCGACCGGATAGATGACGCGCGCCAACATGGGACTGACTTTCGGTAACGCCAGTACCATGATCACCCAGACAAACAGCGATACGATCATGGATATGATAGGCTTCTGTGTCATTCCCGAGATCAGCACACCCAGAGTCACCATTGTCAGAAGGAATGCAAACGTGACCATAAGGATAATAACACAAGAAGGGGAGAAACGCGGCGAGAGTATAGAGATCGCTGGGGATAGCTCCAGGATGATCAGGGCCATGATGAGAGACATGACGAATGGGATTAACAGGGAAACGTAATTTCCAACGATCTTGCTCAGGAGAATATGGCTGCGCGGAATGGGGTTGGCGAGTATCAATCCCAACGTGCCTGCTTGTTTCTCGCCGGAAATGCTGCTGAAGGTAAAGGCTAACGCCACCAATGAGGCAACAAAACAGACATTGAAAAGCAAATCCATCCGGCCAAACAGCAGGGACGGAGAATCGCCGGCGCGAACGTCCTTGGTCGTGCTGAAAATGCCGGATCTCGACGTAATGACTTTGTCCGGTATGTAGTGGTCAAGTCCCGAAGCGAAGATGCTCAGCACCGAAGGCGGCCTGAATCCCTGGACTTCGACTCCGGAGGACACTTCCTTTCCATATTTCTGCCGGTACATCTGATGTTCCAGTTGGTAGTTCGCCAACCGTTGTTCATAATCCTTCCGGCTGACGTACATCCCCAAAGGCAGCAGCGTGAGAAACAACAGAGACGCCGTTACAAAGCGAAGATCGAGAACCGTTGTCACTATCTCTTTCTTGATCAGTGTTCCCAACATTCGTGTATCTCCACACCGATCTACCGCACATCGTATGGCATGAATCCCGCAAACGCCGCCGCGAAGAATACGACGTTGAATAGGCCGAGGATGCCCCAGTAAGGCAGCACTTCGCCCAATTTGTCTTTCAGCGGCTCCTCCTGGAATACGAAACGGGGGTGGTCACGGATATCAAGCGGCCAGCCCCCTTCCGGCGTAGGCTCGTTCTTGTGTGCCGCCGCCACGGCCGCCTCCACGCCGGATACGTACTTGCCGAAGCTGGAGCCATACTCGTGCAGGGATTCCCCGAAGTACTTCAAGCTTCGCAAGCCTGTTCCCGTGAGATCGCGGGCCACATAGACAAAATCCGCCAGCGGGGAAATGGCGGCGAGGTTCTTGGCCAGACGCGTCTGGGCCGCCGCCTTGGTACGCAGGTCCGCCCCCAGTGCGAGTATGGCCTTGTTCAGCCCTGTCCGAAACTCCTGCCCCAGCCGGGCACGCTCACTATGGAAGGCATCCACCATGGTCTTGAACTGGGAATCGGCGGCGGCCAATTCTTCTACCTTCTTTCGATTGTCAATCTGATCGCCGAAACCCAACGCTTCGAATTGAGAGAAGAGACTGCCGTACTTGCCCCGGAATTGCTCGATCGAGTCTTCTCCACGCTGTCGGCGCGTTGCGAAGCAGGCACGCTTGACTTCTTCTTCCTGCCTCTCCAACTCCCGGATCGAGGGAATGCGCCGAAGCTGGGCGGAGACGTAGGGACCGACGTTGGGAATGACCAGAATCAGGAGGACCCAAAGGAACAGGCAGTTGAGCATCGCGACCGACGAGGAGCGCGACCACGTGGAGACCATCAGTCCCAGGAGATAGAACGACGTGATGAACGTCAGGGAAGCGGCGAGCAACAGGCCCAATTCCGCCCAGGCGGAACCGTCCCACTGGATGTTGGGATTGAGCTGGATGCAGAGCACACCGGTCAAAAGCGCCAGGACGAAGGGGATCAGCAGGCTGGCGGCCCCCCCGAGGAATTTGCCCAGGAGGATCGCGGTCCGGGGGACGGAATTGGAGACCATCTGTCGGAGGGTGCCCCGTTCCCGCTCTCCCGTCACGGCGTCGTACGAGAACAGCAGCGCCAACAGACTCATGATCACCGTCACAATGAAGAGGAAGTCCAGACGCGGAAAGAGAACGGTCAAGGGATTCTCATCCGGGGAGTTCTGGGTCTCGTTGCCGGGAATGCCGATGATGAGCGGCCGAAAGCGTTCCGGGGGCTTCTCCTTCGGCGTCATCTGGTAGATGCTGATGGTCCCGCCTGTCGTGGCGAACTGGCTCAGGAATTCCTCATGCAAATTGACACGCTGGTGGTAGTCGGCCAACTCCTGCCGGTAGTCATGGGATAGAATGAGGATACAGGCCACGGTGACAATCAGGCACAGGGCCAGACCGATCATGAACCGCAAGTTCCGGAGATTGTTGAGGAACTCTCTGGCGATGATGGCTTTCAGCATAATCGTTTCCTCTGCCTGGGATTAGCGCACGTCATACCGCAGGAAGGCCACGTACGTGGCGGCGACGAACAACAAGTCGAACAAGACGAGAATCAGAAGGTTGGTCAGCCCGCCCCGGCCTAACACCGCGCGGCAGGACGTACGCTGATAGCTGAACCGGGGACGATCTTCCTCGTGATCATCCCTTCTTTCGGACAGGTAGTGCACCACGGCCTGCTTCAACCGCCGCTCTTCGGCTATGCCCGTTCCCGCCAGGTCGGTGGCCAGGAAGGTGAAGGCCGCCGTGGGGGAGATGCGGGTGATATTCTGCGACAGCGTCACCAGGCGACCGAAACGGTTGCGGTAGTCTTCCGTGACTTGATTCTGTTCCGAGCGTATGCGCGCGAAGCGCGCTCCTCTTATGTGCCCGTCCGGCAGTCGGGCGGCCTCCAGCCATCCGCCCATCGCGATGTGTCGACGTCTCAGCTCAAGCTGCTGAACCGTGGGAATC
>ENA-OSEO01003051-OSEO01003051.1-sediment-metagenome-genome-assembly--contig:-NODE-3051-length-21057-cov-4.058770_pt1 | contig 21057 bp, 16 predicted proteins | sample MGYA00237883_ERZ534232 | MGnify/ENA metagenome assembly ERZ534232
AGCGGAGCCAGTAGCCGGTGAAGAAGAAAAAGAAGGGCAGGCTGTAACAGAAGCTGAGGAAACCCATGTAGAAGAAACAGGTCCCGATCAGGGGAAAAGAGAGCAGGGCCAGGAGCTTGGCCTCCCGGGAAAGGGCGCCCAGGGCATAGCGGATCGACAGCGGCAGCAGGACGACGAAACCGCTGAGCATTATCTTTTCGCTCGTGATCAGGGGCAGCACGGAGATCAGGCCGACCATGATGAGAGAGATTGTCCAGTTGGTCAGGGCACCGATGCTCAGGAGATAGTACTGGCGGAACTGGCTGAAATCGCCGTCGTGGTACCGGAGAAGGATGGTCGCGTTTTCCAGATAGCTGGGGCCGTCCTGGGTCGGGAATCGCGGAAAGACCCAAATGGGCAAGAGAAAAGCCAGGATGAGAGCCGCCAGCAGGGCGTTGTCCTCATCGCCAAACCAGGACCGGACCCGCCCGAGGCGCAGAGAAATCAAACCAGGCTTCTCCTTGGCCAAGTTCGGGTCCAGATTCTTGCCGCCACTCTGGCCGCCGATCCCGCGGGCCGGGCGACACCGGCCTGGGAGTCCGGCCGGACGGTTAGTCTGGCCGGTCGGCGACCTGCCGGGGTGATCCGTCGCCCCAACCGAGCCAAGTCGTAAAATTCAGTGATTGAATTGCCCCTCCCCCACGGACTCGGCCGAACGGTCAGAGTCTAGTCTGCTCGCCCGCTGAAGTCAAGGCGGTTCAAACCAACTTTGGCCGGTCGGCCGGCCTCGGGACGCTTGATGGCCTCCGAACCCGGTCAGATCCGCCGTGATCGAAAGCCTCCGTCCGTCCGCTCCCTGCCCGCGGCTTGGTTTATGGCTACACCCCCAAGAAATTGTGTGGACTTTCCGCCTCGGGTGATATAAGCTGTAATCCAGAGAGGAGAGAATTGAGTACGAATATGTTCTCTCATCGCGCCGCCAATCATCCTGGGTTAGGCCGTGGAGCGTCGGAAGGCGTTTTGCGTCGGCGACTCCTTAATCCGGCGGTAGGGGGTGAATGTGACTGACGGCAAGGAAAGACGACGTTTCAAGCGGGTCATGGTCACTCTTCCGACCACGGGACGGTGTCGTGAGGAGGAGGCGCTCCCCTTCGAGGGCCAAACGCGCGACCTGAGCGTCAGGGGACTGTGCGTCAACCTGACCAAGCCGAATGGCTACAAGGTCGGACAGAGCGCCGACATCTCCATCGACTCCATCCAAGGAGAGATGCCCATTCAGGCCCACGGGCTTGTTCGCTGGACCGAATCCCCTGGAGAGCCAACCGGCCAGCCGATGATCGGGGTCGAGTTGACCGGCATGCGCACGGTCAGGGACTACGAACGCTGGCTGGAGATGCTTTCCTGGCACGGTCTCTAGCCCGAACCACCCCCTCCCTCCAGGCCGAGAGCACTCTCGACCAAATCACTCTCTTTTATACTTTTCTCTCCTGCTTCGCCAAGGTCGCCCCAGAGATTGACGTTCGCTCCTGACGATCCCGATCCGCCCAGATGTGATCAGAATCACCCAGCCCGCCGGCCGGATTACCCGGCGTCTCCCGCCCTGGGAATGGCCCGGTAAGGGGGTCCCGGAACGAAGGTGTCGCTGAGTCGGCGAGGATGCTCGGCTAGAAGCGGCCGGCGGATATCTCGCGATCCACATACTGGCAGAGCATTTCCTGGACCTTGAGCGGCGGCGGGATCACGAAGAAATTGTACTGGACGGCGTGACCCATCTCGTGGGCCAGCATACCGATGTGGAGCTTCTCGGTCTGGATGTAGATGGTCTTGGTCTTGTGATAGTAGAAAGCCGGCGGCTTGGTGTTCTGGTACTGGCTCACCAGCCCGGGAGTGGCGCTCTTGAAAGCCTTCAGGACGTCGCTCGAGGAGTCGTAGATCCTGATGATGATCTTCATCTTGGCCACGGACATGTCCAGGACCATCTGAACTCTCTGCAACAGACGATCCAGGTACTGGCCCAAATCCTCACCGGAAGAGCCCTGGCCTCCGATGAGCACTTTGCTCAGGGTGCGGCTGACCGCTCCTGAAGAGATCTTCTTGGCGAACCTTTCTAACTGCTCCGCGTCATTGTAGATTACAGTTATTCGTCCCGATTCCAGAACCTGCTCCCCGGCCACGGCCGCGGACAGGGGCAGGAGCAACAGCCAGAAGGCGAGGCCCAGGCGCCAACCGAGGGCGAGGGCCGAAAATGACTTAGGCACTGGCGACCGCCTCGCTCAATCCCATTCCGTCTTGAACAGGGTGCGCATCTCGCTGTCCAGTTTGGCCAGATCTTCCTTTATCGCCTCGGGACTCACCTCTCCCTTGTCGGCCTTGTCCTTGAGGGCGGCCATCTGATCCTGGAGGGTCTTCATCCGGCCGTGGAGCCCCTCAGTCATACCGTTGATCGCCTGGGCGAACTCGCTGAGTTGATCGCCGTCCCGGAGACGGATCCTTTTCTGGAGGTTGCCCTCGCCGATGAAAGACAGGTCTTGCTCGAAGCGGAACAGCGGACCGGCGATCTTGTGAGAGACATAGAGGGTCACGTACACGGTGGCGATGACCAGGGCCACCAGGACGGCCAGGTTGGTCACGAGCAGGGCCGGGGCGATGGCGTCGGCGGTCTGCTCCAGGGCCAGCCGGTGGTAGCGATAGGTCGCCGTGACCGTGCCCCGGGACATGAAGTAGAGCACCGCGCTGGCCGCGCCCATGGCGGCCAGTCCGACCAGGCAGAACCGAAGGATGAACCGCCGCTGAAAATCCTTCTTGATGTAATAGGTGCGACGCTTAGGCCTGCCCCCGGCTGGGGCGCTTCCCGGCTGCGCGGCCATTGCTCAGACTCCTTGACTTGAGCCGATCCCCCGGCCCGCCTAGTGCAGGGCCCGAAGGTTCTCCTCGTTGATGGTGATGCTGGCCTTCTGCCTGATCTCATCCAGCCAGCTTTGAAGGGCCTTGGCTTTCTTCTCCTCCCTGATCTCTTTTTCCAGGCTGGCCGCAGCTTCCTTCAGCGGGGGAGGATTGGCCTCGGATTTGGCCATCTTCTCGTAGCGGGCCTTGATCTCTTCCTCGGTCACCAGACTCTGGTCCTGCAAGGACTCGGCTTTCCGCTTGAGCAGTTCGGTGATGAGAGTCTGCTCCCAGTATTTCTCAATGGCATATCGGAAGGAAGCGTCCTTGTCCAGGTCGAGTTTCATCGCCTCCTGGACCAGCAGCTCGCGGCCGATCTCCTCTTCCAGGAAGCGCTTCTTGTCCTCGAAGCTCAGGGCCCCCTTGTCAGCCATGTGCATGCTGGACAGGAGCCGCACCCGAAAGTTGTCTTCGGTAATGACGTAGTCGTTAACCTTGGCGATAGGCTTGCTGTCGCCGGCTGTCTGCTTCTCGCAGGACACGGAAAACAACAGGACGCCGACGAGGGCCACCAGGGGCAAGGTCCTGTAAATCATCTTGGCGTACTCCCCAAAAAGGGCTTGAGGCCGGGTCCTAGTCCCGCCCAACCCGTCTTTCCTCCGGGCAGTCGAGCCGGCTGGTTCCCAGTTCACGGACACCCGCATCGGGCTTGGGTCGCCGCTCCTTGTCCGTTTGATTGTAGCCCCTTCCCCGCCAGAACTTCAAGGCTAAAATAACCGGAGATCCTGACCGGTCGGGCCTCACCGGCCGCAGAATCCGACGGCCCGATCGGTCATCTGGCCGCCGGCTGATCCCGGCTGGGGCGGCCTGATCATTTGGGTTGAGCCGTCGTCCCGGGGCCGGCAACCCCAGCCCCGGCTCACCTGCCCTGGCCGCAGAGAACGACCGTGGCCGTGCGCAGCATTATTCTGAGATCTAGCCAGAACGACCACCGGTCAATGTACTCGAGGTCCAGGCGCATCCAGTCGTCGAACCTCATGTCGTTGCGCGAGGGGGAGCTCTGCCACAGGCAGGTCAGCCCGGGTTTCATGGACAGGCGCCGCCGCCAGCTGTCCTCGTACTGGCTGACCTCGGCCGGAACCGGGGGCCGGGGACCGACCAGGCTCATCTCGCCCTTGAGCACATTGATCAACTGGGGCAGTTCGTCCAGACTGGTTCTCCTGAGGAAGGTTCCGACGTAGGGGATAATGCGCGGATCGTGCCTTATCTTGAACACCGGCCCGTCGGCTTCGTTCAGGGTCTGGAGCTCCTTCCTCTTCCGCTCGGCCTGGGGGACCATGGTCCTGAACTTGTACAGCATGAACCGCCGGCCGTTGAGGCCGCAGCGCTCCTGCTTGAACAGGATCGGTCCTCTGGAAGAAAGGTGTATTGCGGCGGATATGACGGCCAGGACGGGGGACAGCACGATCAGGGCCAGGCCGGCGACCACGTGATCCAGGGCGTTCTTGGCCAGCAGGGCGCCCTGGTTTCTGGGCGTGGTGACCAGTGAGAGGACCGGGATATCGACGAACGACTCCACCTGGATCGAGGCTACTCTGGGCCGGTACATCAGGGCGTGTATCTGCCAGTCCGGGATTATCCGAACCTCAACGCCGACCTCCTCGGCGAAGCTCATGTAGTAGCCGGCGTTCTCGATTTTGCTCAAAGGCATGGCAAAGACGATCACGTCGACTATCTGCTCCCTCAGGATGTTCGGCAGATCCTCCAGCCGGCCGATGACCCGCACGCCGTCCCCGACTTCCAGGCCCAGACGGGACGAGTCGGTGTCCAGGCAGCCCATCACCCGGTAGAGGCCCTCACGGTCTTTTTCGACGGCGTCCAGAACCGTCTTGGCCCTCTCACGGCTGCCCACCAGGAGGATGTTGCGGACGAGCAGGCCCCTCTCCCGGTAGTATTCCAACCAGCGCTGGCTGAGCAGCCTTCTCAGGCTCAGGAGGGTGGCGTTGAGGATGAAGAAGATGCCGATCAGAATGCGGCTGACGTCGGTGATCTTGAAGAGATAGAGAGACAGGGACAGTCCCAGCACGCCCGTGGCCGACATCCTGAGAACCGGCCAGACCGTCCTGTACCAGGCCCGCTGCCGGTAGAGCAGATGATTTCCCGTCGTGTCTATGAGCAGGTACCAGACGATGACGATCATTAACAGGATGGTGTAGTAGTTGGGTGTCTGGGTGAGGCCGCGGAAGGGTTCCGGGAGAAGGTACTTCTTGATACCGTACGCTCCGATAAAGGAGACGATAGTCACCACCAGGTCAACAAGCTTGTGGGCCCTGATGACCGCTTCCTGTCTCGAACTTTGCAACCCGCATCTCCCGGGCGGTATATCTCTTTAGCTGCCTTACCCTACTCCATCAGCCTGACGAACACAACCTCTGGTCGCGGCTGGAGTCCCGGTTGCCGGGCGGACCGGAATTCCATCACGGCCAAGGACGCCCTCACCCACCCCGCTCTGCAGTCGCTCGTCCGGACCGGCACGAGAGTTGAGTAAGTCCAATCAGGCGGGCCAGAGTATTTCTGAAAACATATTATCATACTAGACAGACTAATTATTTTTTCCCGGCTTCCTGCACATAACGTAAAGACTCGGCGCAATGTTCTCAAAAAAAGGCAGAAGGAGTGCCATTCGGAATAGTTTACTTTTCCCATACTTGAACCAGAGGTATTTGTCTGTTATGAAATTAATATCAAAAACTCGTTTATTTAACATTTTTCGCATCTCATTTTTTGAAAAACCGGCGTGGGCGCCCAATTCGCTCCTGAAACGCAAGAGGAGCCGGGCCCTGTAGTCGGCAAGATTCCAGAGTATCGCATCGCGCCGCGACCTGTTGAATGCTCCGAAATAACCGACGACTCTGTGTCTGTTCGGAGTTCCAATAAACAACACGCCGCCGGGTACCAGCACCCTGATTAATTCATCGATGCTTTTGTCAGGATCACTGACGTGCTCGATGACGTGATGAAAAAAACAAATTCAAAGGAGTCGTCCTTGAACGGCAGATCCAAGACGCTGGCGCGCATGGCCTCAAAGCCTTCCAGGGTGCTGTTTTCAGGGTCATAATCACTCTCGATGCCGACCACCTCCGCCTTCAGCTCGTCGGCGATGAAGGCGGCCTCGTGCCCCTTCCCGAATCCGACCACCAGGCCGCGGCAGGAACCACCGGCCGCACGCTCCTTCCTGAACTCCCGGCAGAAGAACTGGGCGCCGGCGTGGGTGGAGGCGGCCAGGCCGCCCCCAGAACGGTCCCGCGGATTTGATTTCATGGTCCCCTGCCTCCAATCCATCCGGCCGCCGCGCGGCCGCTTCCCGCACCGCCGCTTGCCCCGGCCTAGCTCCCGTACCCGTGGGGGTGACGCCGGTGCCAGTTCCAGGCGCTGGCGATGATCTTCTCGGGGTCGTCGAAGCGGGGAGCCCAGCCCAGCTCCGCCCTGATTTTGTCCGAACAGGCCACCAGGGTGGAGGGATCGCCGGGCCGCCGCTCGTCCTCCAGGGCGGGGATGGGCCGCCCGGTCACCTTCCGGGCCAGGTCGATGATCTCCCTGACCGTGTAACCCCTCTGGCAGCCCAGGTTGTAGACGGCGCTCCCCCCGCCCTCCAGCATCCTCTGGGCGGCCAGGATGTGGGCCTCGGCCAGATCGGTGACGTGGACGTAGTCTCGGACGCAGGTCCCGTCAGGGGTGTCGTAGTCGGCGCCGAAGATCCGGATGACCTCCCGCTGGCCCAGGGCGACCTGGAGAACCAGCGGTATCAGATGGCTCTCGGGCGAGTGGTCCTCCCCGATCTCGCCGCTCTCATCGGCCCCGGCGGCGTTGAAGTAGCGCAGGGCGGTGTATTTCAGCCCGTAGGCGGCCGCTGAGTCGGCGAGCATCTGTTCGATGAACAGCTTGGACCAGCCGTAGGGGTTGGTCGGCCGCCGGGGGTCGGACTCCTGGATGGGCGCCCGCTCGGGCTCGCCGTAGACCGCGGCCGTCGAGGAGAGGATGAAGTTTTCGACCCCGTGATCCCTCATGGCCATGAGGAGGCGGCTGGTCTTGCCCGTGTTGTTGTCGTAGTACTTCAGGGGGTCGGCCACGGACTCGGCCACCAGGCTGAAGGCGGCGAAGTGCATGACGCAGTCGATCTTCCGCTCGCTGAAGATACGCCCCAGGAGCTCCCGGTCTCCCAGGTCGCCCTGGATGAACTGGCCCTCCCTGGCCGCCGGGCGGTGGCCGGTGGACAGATCGTCCAGAACGAAGACGCCCTGGCCTTTCCGGGCCAGGGCCTTGACCAGATGGGAGCCGATGTAGCCGGCCCCGCCGACGATCAGAAAAGAGGCCATCTCAATACCCCGTCTGGCTTAATCTCCTAATCCAGCCGGCTCCGGCCCGGCTGGCCCCAAACCGGGTCGAATCAGGCGCCGAAGAGGGCCCGGTAGGCCTCCAGGAGCCTGGGCGCCTGGTGGTTCCAGGCCAGCTCGTCCAGGACCCGGCGCCGGCCGAATCGGCCCATCCGCTCCCGCTTCTCGGGATCATCGAGCAGGGTCAGGATGTGCCGGACCAGGGACTCCGGGTCGTTGGGCTCGGCGTAGATCGAGGCCTCCCCGGCCGAGTAGCGGCCCTCGGTCATGTCGAACTGGACGATAGGCTTCCCCAGGGCCATGTACTCGACTATCTTGTTCATGCTTGACTTGTCGTTCATTTCGTTGACCACGTCCGGATTGACGCAGACGTCGGCCGTGCTCAGGATCTCCATCAGGGTCTCGTCGGGCACGCGGCCGGTGAAGGTCACGTATTCCTCCAGGCCGGCCCGCTTGACCAGCTCCTTCAGGGACTCCAGCTCGGTGCCGGCCCCGACCAGGACGAACTGGACGTCGCGGCGGTTGTAGCGCTGGACCAGGAGAGAGCAGCCCTCCAGGAGAAGGTCCAGGCCCTCCTGCTGGCCCATGACGCCGACGTAGCCGACCAGGAAACTCCGGCCGTTCTTCCACTTCGGATCGGGGGGGACGAACCTGACCCGGTCCAGGTCCGGGCCGCTGCGCACGACAAAGACCTTCTCGGGCCGCATGCCGCCCCGCTCCACGGCGATCCGCTTGTAGGACTCGTTGGTGGCCACGGACACGTCGGCGGTCCGGAAGGTCAGCCGCTCCAGGGCCAGCATCAGCCTGTAGAACAGACCCTGGCGGCCGAACTTGGCCAGGTAGAGCTCGGGATTGATGTCGTGGTGATCGAAGAGGAACTTCTTGCCCAGGAGGAGCTTGAAGAAGCCGCCGATCAGAAAGATGTCGTCCGGCGGGTTGCAGGCGTGGATGGCCTCGAAGCCCTGCCGGAAGAGGACCTTCCAGGCCAGCAGGAACTCCCAGAACAGGGCGGCGCCGTACTCCAGGAGGTAGCCCAGCGGGCCGCGGCCCTCGGTGGGCAGGGAGTGCCGGTAGATGGAGACGCCGTCGATCTCCTCGCGGGCGCGCTCGTATCCCCGGCCCTTGGGGCAGATGATCGAGACCAGGCAGCCGGCCTGGACCAGGGTCTGGGCCTCCTGCCAGACCCGCCGGTCAAAGGGAACGGGCAGGTTCTCAACGATTATTAGGACCTTGCGGCCGGCAAGCCCCTGGCCCATTTACCAGCTCAGCCCCTCGTAGGGACAGGGGCAGTCGACCTCATCGGCCAGCCTGACCAGGTCCAGGACCCGCTGGTCCGGACGAAGCCGGGCCAGGGCCTTGAGGAACTCCTGCTCCCTGTTGCCGATAATCACCACCTCGGCGTGGTCGAGCGCCTCCTCGATCCGGTCGACCATCAACCTGGATATGTGCGGGATCCGGCTCTCGATGAAGGCCCGGTTGGCCCCGATGAGCCTGGCCAGGTTGACGTTCCGGTCGTAGATCTTCAGATCGTAGCCCTTGCCCAGGAGGGTTTCGATCAGATCGACGATGGGCGACTCCCTCAGGTCGTCGGTTCCGGCCTTGAAGGCGAAGCCCAGGAAGGCGATCTTTCTCTTGCCCGCGGCGGCCACCCGATTAACCGCCAGGGCTATCTGGTTGCGGTTGCTGGGATAGATAGCCTTGAGGACCGGCAGGTCCAGGTCCAGGGACTGGGCCAGATAGGTCAGGGCCCGCAGATCCTTGGGCAGGCACGAACCGCCGAAGGCGAAGCCGGGCTTGAGGTAGGCCGGCGACAGGTTAAGCTTTGTGTCCAGGCAGAAGACGGACATGACCTCGTGGGAATCGAGGTCCAGCTTGTGGCAGAGGTTGCCGATCTCGTTGCCGAAAGTGATCTTGAGGGCGTGGAAGACGTTGTCCACGTACTTGACCATCTCGGCCAGCCGGATCGAGGTCAGGACCAGGGGGGCCTGGACCTGCTCGTAGAGCCGGGCCACCGTCTGACCGTCCTCGACCCGGAGCGAGCCGATGACCGTCTTGGGCGGATTGAAGAAGTCCTCAACCGCCGTTGATTCCCTCAGGAACTCCGGGTTGGAGGCCACTCCGAAATCCCGGCCGGCCTTCTTGCCCGAGGCCGCCTCCAGCATAGGGATGACCTGCCCCTCCACGCTCCCCGGCAGCACGGTCGAGCGCACGACCACCAGGTGGCGGCCGGCCTTGTCCTTGAGGGCCTGGCCGATGGTCTGGCTGACCCGGCTGACGAACTTGAGATCCAGGCTGCCGTTGGGCTCCGAAGGCGTGCCCACGCAGATGAGGGACAGCTCGCTCTCCCCGACCGCCTCCCGGGCGCTGGTCACGGCCCTGAGCCGGCCGGCCGAGACGCCCTGGACGATCAGGGCCTCCAGGTCCTTCTCGATCACCGGCGGCCGGCCGCTGTTGATCAGATCAACCTTGACCTGATCCACGTCCACCCCGACGACCTCGTGGCCGAGGCTGGCCAGGCAGGCCGAAGTTACCGCGCCGACGTAACCCAAACCGAAAACGCTAAGCCTCATGGCCCTTCTCTTCCCGTCTCCGCTTCAGTCAGGGATTCTTCCTTCCAGGACCGGGCCGGGACTCACCGGGCCGGCTGGACCGTGCAGCCCTCCCGGCCGATCAGGACCACCAGATCCCGGAGCCTGATCTCCCAATCCTCCCCGACCCGCCTGATCGGCGGCGGCGAGTCCAGCGGCGATTCCCGGTCGACGCCCAGGATGGCCAGGAACTCCGCGGTTTCTGTCTTCCCGGCGGTCCTGAACGCTCCGTGCCATTGTTTGGGGTACGAGCCCCGCTCCGGGTCGGGCGCGGCGGTGAACTCGTCGGTCTGGCCGAACTCGACTCCGGCGGGATTCACCATCCTCACGCCCAGGCGCGTCCCCTGGTTGTCGATCTCGATCTGGCCCGGACCGCGCTCCGAGATCCGCTGGCGGGCGTGGATGTTCCACTCCCACTGCCGGGGCAGGTCGGAAGCCAGGTCGTCGTAGACTATCACAGTCCCCGGCCTGATGAAAACTACTGTCCTGACCGCCCTGGTCAGATGGCCCAGGTAGGCCTCGGCGGCGTCGCCGACCACGACGTCATGGCTCTCCTGGTGGAGGAAGCGGGTGATCCGGCCCTTGGCCCGCCGGTCGTCTGAGGCCTGCCCCTGGCCGCCGTCAAAGGTGACGGCGTTGTGGGCCACGGTCTGTTTGTACCAACCAGTCCAGTGGGGCGAGCCGTACCAGTCGTAGTAGCCGGAGTCGATGGCCAGAGGCCTGCCCCGGGCCGTGATCACGAAGCCGTTCTGGTCGGCGTGGCTGTGGTTGAAGGAGCCGTAGGGGCTGGACTTGAAATAGACCGAGACTCGCTCCGGATCGGCCAGGTCGCTGTGCAGAGCCGCCCAGCCGATGGAGGGAAAATGGGCCGCCTGGGGCGGCGGGCCGGGCGGCGGGCCGGTCAGGCCGGCCTGATCCGGGACCGGCGAGAAGAGCAGTTCCAGCCAAAAGGGCTCCTCTTCGGGCCACTGCTCGGCGTACCAGAGGTGGAGGGGCGTCGGGACCCGGGCGGCGTAGGCCCGGGCGCAGAGGGACCAGGCCTTCTGGAGGTCGATCTCGGCCGCGTCGCCGAAGCAGCCGGCCGGCGTCCCGGGCGGCAGAAAGTAGATCAGGAATCGGCCGAAGTTGCGCAGCCAAGCCTTCTGATAGACGTCGACCCCGGTGGCCTGGCGGAGCGCCTCCCAGGCAAAGACCGTCTCCGCGACGTCCCAGACCGCGTAGCTTGTGCCGTTGCCGAAGCCCCCGTCCTCGCCCCCCCAGGGGCAGATCGACTTGAGGTAGAGAGGCAGGGCCTCCCTGCACCAGGTCTCGGCCCGGGCCTCCTCTCCGGCCAGCAGGGCGGCCGTGCAGGCCACGGTGGCCAGGATCCTCCAGCCGTGGGAATCGTAGGGCCGGCGCTCCAGGAGGCGGTCTTTGCCTATGGCCGCTTGAAAGAGCTCTTCCTGGCGGGGCCTCAGGGCGGCCAGCACCCGAACCCGTTCCGAGGGGTCCAGCTCGTTGTAAAGCCAATCAAAGGCCACGGCCAGCCGCCGGGTGATGGTCTCCGCGGCCAGGTCCGCCGACCTGTAACCTGTCGGGCCGTGGGGGTCCCAGGCGGCCAGGTTGAAAAGCCTTCGCCTGGCCTCCCTTAGAAAGCGCCCGTCTCCGGTGACCAGCCAGGCAAAGGCGGCCTCCAGGAGGTAGCCGGTTTCCTTCTCGGACCGGAACCTGATTCTGGCTTCGGCCCTCCGCCTGGCCTGGAGCCGGTCTATCTCGTCGGCTCGATCGGCCGGCTCGGCGGTCAGGGGCTTGTCCAGGGACTGCCTCACCCGAGCCCTCAGCCGCCGCCAGCCCTCGGCTCTGGGGCCGTCCAGGGCCGAGATCAGGCGGGTCCGCTCCTCCCCCCGGGGGAAACCCCGCGGACGGCCGGACCTGGCCGTCCGCTCGAAGAGGCTCTCCACCGGTGGCACCAGGAACGGCTTGGCCTGAGGCGACAGCTGGAAGCCGCGCCGCCGGCTCCAGGGCCCGGGAGCCGATGACGCCTTGACCGGCCGGACGCGCCAGGCGTACTGGCCCGGGACGAGCGGTTCGGGCCAGAGGAGCCAGTTGCCGCCAACCTCCCGGGTTCGAACCGCGCCATCGGGACAGGTCAGCTCGAACTGGTAGCCCGTGGCCCCCTCCTGAAAGGGCCAGGCGAAATCGGGCGGATTCTGCTGGCTGACGGCGCCCTCGGGCGGGCTGACCGGCATGGCCCAGGCGTCGGCCGCGGACATCCAGTCGTCATGGGGCGGGTCCGGGGCCGCCGCCCGCGTCGGAACGGCCGGCCAGGCCAGGCCAGCCGTGGCCAGGCAGAGGTAGAGGAGCAGAATCCGGAACGGGGGCGCCGGCATCACTCCGCCGGCCCGGCGCCGGCGGGCCGATCGCCCAGACAGATGATCTCGGTCACCAGGGTGGCCGGGCCGTCTATCTCGTCCTCCAGAACCAGCGTCCAGGCGGGGACCTTTTCGTCGAAGCGGCGGGAGACCCAGCCGCCCGGCGGCGAATCCTGGCCGCGCCGCATCGACATTCTGGCGGCCGGCTGGCCCGGCCTGACCTCGATGCTCAGGCCGTCGTTGGTCACCTCGACGGCCTGCCCCCGCGTCTCAAGGCGACAGGCCTCCGAGAAGTGCCAGGAGCGCTCGACCCGATGCCGGCCCCGGCACTCCAGGCTGTCGGTGACGACCATTCGGCGCTCGCCCTTGAGCAGACGGATCTCCCGGCAATGGCGCACCGGATCATTAAGCCTCTGGTAGCCGTCCTGGCGGCCCAGGAAGCGGTCCTGCCTCTCGTCCGATTCAAAGGCCTCGCAGGCGGCCGGGGCGTGCTCGGTCCACATGAAATTGCCGCCGCTGACCGACTGGTCCAGGCCGTCCAGCCGGAGCGTGTTGTGGGCCGCCGTTCCCCTGAAGTAGTCGCGCCACTCCTTTCTGGTGTGGTAGCAGTAAGTTCCGGGATCGACCAGGAACTCCCGCCCGCCGATGGAGAGGGTGAAGGAGAGCGCGTCGGCGTGGCCGTGGGCGGCGATGGACAGGTAGCCCAGCGGTCCGGCGTCAGCCACCAGCCTGATCTCGGCGGCCGACTCGAAGTCGGCGCCCAGGACGTAGTAGCCGCCCTCGGGGAAGGCCCGCCGGAACGGCTCCCCGGCCCGAACCGGGGCCAGGGCCTCAAAGTCGGCCTCGGCCCGGTCTCCCAGGAGCCAGCGGCTCTTGTCGTCCAGCCGTCCGGCCTTGGCCTTGAAGTCGGCCCGCCGGAAGAGAACGGCTCCGCTGCCAATGAGGCTCCGGTAGGGCTGGAAGCCCGCTTCCGGGGAGAGACGGATCACGTAGCCGTCGTCGGCGTCGCCGAACGCGGGCACGTTGCCGGCCAGGTCCATGATCGAGGCCAGGAATTCGATCATGGCCTCGATCCGGGACCAGAACCGGCCCGGAAACTCAAGCCCGTTGTCCCGTCCGGCCAGGCCGGCGATGATCAGGAAGTCCAGGACGAAGTGCTGGTAGGCCACGGCCTGCTCCCGGTTGACCCCGTCGGGAGCGTTCTGGAGCGAGGCCTCCCGGACCAGGACCCTGAAGGCCCAGTCCCGCCAGCGGGCCGACTCCGGCCAGAGGGGCCAGGTGACCGCGGCCACGAACAGGCCCGCCGCCTCGCCGATGAGGTGGTTGTTGGCCGAGGAGTAACGGGAGAAGTGGCCGCGGATGAAATGGCCGTGCTGGCAGACCGAAGCCAGCCAGCGGTTGAGGAGGTCCTGGCCGGAACCTGAGCGGAAGAGGGGCGAGTCCGGGCCGCCGATGAGATGCCAGACCGCGCTCCAGTTGATGAGCCGGATACCCAGCTCCAGGGCGCTGGACCAGTTGGGGCCCCGCAGGTAGGGGCACTGCTCGAACCAGGACTCGAGCTGGGCCCCGAGCCCGTGGAGATACTTCTCCCGGCCGCTCAAGGCCCAGGCCTGGGCCAGGCTGACCAGGTGGAGGTGGCGGTTGGGCTCCCAGAGATACTTGATGTCGCCGACCAGGCCCTCGTCCCGGTAGTTCAGGCTCGGCCCGAAGGCCAGGGGCGCTTCCCGGCCGGTCAGGGGATCGCGGTTCCAGCTAGGCGGTCTGAGGATTGGCGCGTCTTGGAGGGCGAAGACGGAGAGCCGCCCGTCCAGGATCTTGTCGGCCGCCTCCAGGTAGGCCTCGGTTTCAAGTCCCTCGGGGCGGCCGAGCCAGGCCCGCCCGAACCGGGACAGGTCCGGGGGCCGCGGCCGGGATGCGGCGAAGAGGCCCCGCCGCTCGGCCTGGCGCCCGAGGAGATGCAGGAGTCGGGACGCGGCCTCCGGCCCGGACATCCGCCGCAGCCGGCGCCAGTACCAGCCCAGCCTCGATCCCATCCGATCAGCCGGCGCCCTGCCCCGCCGGCGATTCCCTTCTCAAGACCCGCTCGTAATGGGCCACCAGGCTGGGCAGAACCGCGTCGGCGCAGAAAAGCCGGGCCACTCTTTCGCGGCCGCACTGGGACAGCTCGGGCCAGCGCCCGCTCTCCCAGATCTCCCTGATGGCCCGGGCGTAATCATCTCCCGAGGCCGAGGCCGGCAGAACCGCCCCGCAGGGTCCGACCACCGAGACGTTGAAGCCGTGCCGGCTGCAGACCGGCACCACCCCGCAGGCCATGGCCTCGGTCAGCGAGTTCGAATGGCCCTCCCCGGCGTAGCTCGTCGGGAAGAGGAAGAAATGGGATCGGCGCAGGACCTCGGCCAGCTCCGAGAACTTCATCGGCGGCGAAACCTCGACCCGCTCCCTGAGGTCCAGCCGGTCCAACTCGCCGCTGATCTGCTTGAGCAGGCCGGCTTCCTCCTCCCCGATGAGCCTCAGCCCGAAGCTGACGCCGCCGTCACTCAGGCGGCCGGCGCAGTCCAGGATGACGGCCAGGCCCTTGGAGGCGGCCAGCCGGCCGAAGTAGACGAGCCTCAGCGGTTCTGACTCCCGCTCCCCGGCCCCGGCACCGTTCTCCAGGACGGATGCCTCCACGTAGTTGGGCAGGTAGTAGGGCCGCCGCTGGCTGATCTCCAAAAAAAAGGGCTCGTACTCGCGCCCCTCGACCATGACGCTGTCCGAGTTCTTCAGCAGGAATCGAAAAGCCCGCCGGTAGGCGCGGCCATTGCGCTCCCAAGCCCATACGGCCGCTCCGGCCCTGACGTCGTAAATGAACCTGACCCGAAGAACTTTGGCCACCAGGAGGAGCAGGGCCTCCAGGTAGACGAAGCGCCGGTAAAAACCGGGCATGTGGACCAGATCGGGCCGGCTCCAGGACAACCTGACCGTGAACCGCAGCACCAGGCTCAACCATCTGGCCAGATAGGCCGGCAGGCGGAGCCAGCGCCTGGCCTGGCCGCGAAGGCCCAGGCGCGGGTAGGCCAGCTCCGTGACCGGAAGGCCCAGTTTTCTCAGCCCGTCGATGGTTCTCCTGTTGGCCGCCTCGTGGCCGCCGACCGCCGGCGTGTTCGGCTGGGCGATGGCGCCTACCAGCAGGACCCTGATCATGCGGGCACCTGACCGTCCCAGGCCGGGGTCGGCCTGTCTCGAACCTCCTGCTGCGGTCTTGACCGGACCTGACTCCTCAAGAGCTATCGCCGCCAGGGCGGCGGCAGGGAGTCGCGGACTCTTAAGCCCCCGGGGCCCATCCGTTCGGGAAGCGGTCCTGCCCCGGCCGGGCTGGTCTGGGTCTGGCTGGGGGCGGCTTCCTCTTCAGGAACGCGGCCGCGGCTCAAATGAAAAGTGATCGCCACGTAGAGGGCCCAATCCAGGCTGTTCTGGCCCAGGATCAGGCTCTCGGTGACGTTGTAGAGAAGGATGTATGTCATCAGGGCCAGCGGCCAGTAGTCAATGACCCCCCGTTTTCTAGAGGCCAGAGAGATGGCCCTGACGAAGTTGCTGATTAAGCTGGCTGTAAAGAGGACGACGCCCACCAGACCCAGTTCCAGCCAGAGATCGATAAAGCCGTTGTGGGCGTGGGCGGGTCTGGGAATGTTGAATATGGAGAACTCCGGGGCCTGCCAGATGATCGGATCGTAGCCGATGAACTGCCAGAAGGAAGCGTAACCGTAGCCCAGCCAAAAATTTTTCTTGATCATTGGAATCAGGGCGTTCCAGATCTGGGTCCGTCCGGTCAGGGTTACGTCCCTGTGCAGGCCGGCGAGGACGATCTCGAGGTTGTCTACCAGCCACAGGGCCGTGAAGAACATGATACCCATAGACAGGATGATAATGGGCAAGGCCTTCTCGACGGACATGCGGAGAGCCCTGAACAGCGGCAGCATGGCCGTGAGGGCTAGCACAAAGGTCCAGGCCGTCTTGGAGTTGGACCTCCAGACCAGGAGCAGGCAGAGGAACACCCCGGCCCAGGCCAGTTGACTGGTCCGGCCCAGTCGCTCGCGAGCGACGATGAAGAGGCATAGCGTGGCCAAGGCCATACTTCCGCCCAGTGAATTCTTCTGGGCGTACACTCCCCGCCAGGGAGCTGAAGAAAAAGATGGGTCAATTCCATAATATGGAAATAAAAATACAGTCAGTATGCTCCCCACCGCCGATATTCCCAGGCTCAGGGCCAGCAGGTGAAGCAATTCCCGGCTATCGTATCTTTCAGCCAGATATACTCCGAATATAGTTGTACCCGCAAGGGCGCCGCATCGACGAAAAGTCAGTTCTGGAAATCCTGACCAGTAAATCGACAGAAATGCCCATCCAGTTAATATCCATATTAATTTATTCTTTCTTATCAAGGCCAATGTTTCACTTTTATATAAAAATAAAATGATAATTGATATTATGTACATACATAACCAAATTGTTCTTAAAATAGGAGCACCATCGACAGGGTCTGCAAATATATTTGGATCAGGATTGATGTAATTAATAAATGCTCTCCCTAATAATATCATGCCCACTACAGTAAATGTTTGTTCAACTTTACCTGGTTTATCAGTTTGTTCCAATTCTGATATATTATTTGAGCTGAGTATTTTTTCGTTATTCATAACGACTCCAACTTGCCATAACGCTGGTAGAGCATTTTTTTAGCTTTAAGCCATCACTTAGGTTAGTCAACATTTTCCTAACTCACCACAGAAACCCTATTGCCTTTATATATGATATATTCCTGTTTTTTTATTATCACATTCATGGAATCTTCTCTTTGAAACACATCTGCTTCAACCGGATTAAGGTATAAAATATATATATTATTTCGATCTTCTTTTATATAATTTCGAATTTTTTCAATGACCTTATCTAGAACTTTGCCATGAATTGGATTATAAAGAAATAAAACGAGGTTATCCTGAGGTAAAGGATATTTAGTAGCATCAAGACAATGCAATTCAATATTGAAACCTAAACCGGTTTTGTTTCTAAATACGGCAATATTTTTTTCTGCAATCTCATGTATGTCACGGCTGAACTCAACCCCAACAATTTTCTTAAAGGGGAACCTTGTTGCCAATATCAAGGCCCGACCCTTGCCCGAACCCAAATCTATAAATATATATTCCTTATGATCTATGTCTAACTGCGTCATCATGTTATTAAATTTATTGAAGGCAACAGCCTCATAATGTACGGCATAATCAATATTATCTGATTCGATATTTGTTTTTTCAACAGCAATCTTGATAGTTGTTTCAATACCATATTTCCTATCAAAACTCGTTGCTCTATATTTCCTGTATAAATATGGCAATTTAACATAAATTATGTGCCTGAAGGTACCCCAAAGGCCCCTATCTTGGATGGAGTCTCTTAGTTTAGTGAACGACGAACCCATGTTGTGCCTCTCATTAAGCAGGCGTCTGATATGCCACAGATATTATAATTTCATATCTAAAATACTTATAATTTAAAAATGAGTCGTATACGGAATTAGTCCTTGTTATTTGATTGACTTGTTTTGTTGAATCTATATTTACTAATCAATGAAAATATATTATTCCATGCATGCCTGGTGACGTCGCTCGCCAATAACGCCATCCCTGAAAAAGTGTAAGGGTACACCCGCGCCGTCAGGTACTGGTGAGTCTGATCAGTCCACATGCTTTCCCAGGGCTCGGCCGCTCCCAGGAATTCAAAGGCGTCCAGACCTTGCTCAAAGGCAATCCTGACCACCTCGTGAGTCAAAAGCATGCCGGGTGAGCAGTCAAGGTATTTATCATCAAACCCTATCTTCAGCTCCCACAGTCGATTGGCGTCCTCGACCGCCAGGCGGCAAGCAATGTTCTGACCGTCGATCCGCATAAAATACAATCTCAACCGGCCCGCCCGATCCGCGCTCCGAGCATAGGAACGGATGAATTTCTGCATGCGGGGCAGAGACTTGATCGAAGTGCGGTTAAGGCCCTTCCAACTGGCGTGCTCGACCCTGATCAGCTCATCGAGGAGTTCCTCCAGTCGCTCCCCGCTGTGAGTGACGCTCACGAATTCCACCTTGCCCATGCTTTCCGCCTTCCGCTGCTTGCGCCTCAGGCGTCTGAAGCGTCTCGGCGGGAAGGCCTCTTCGAACTCCTTCTGGCCGGTTTTTAATGGAATCCACAACGAGTCCGGCGGCTTCCGAAAGAGGCACACCGCCTTGCTCCGGCAGGCGTCGGTGAATCGCCGGGGTTCCAGATCTGGATTCATGATGCGCTTGAGCACAAGCGGAAGCCGCAGGCTTACCAAGGCCTCTATCAAAACGGTTAACGCCCTGTCATCATCATACAGCAAACCGCTGGGTTCGCCCTCATTGCTGCCAATAAGTTCAAGGCGCTTGATGCCCCCGCTTCTAACCAGCACCGTCGGCGCGGCGGCGCGCAGGACTGGGCCTTCGAACACCGTCACCAGGTGCAGCTCATCCCGATCGTGCAAGCTTTGGGCGCCAGCCTCAAACCAGTCGTGGCGCAGAAGAGGAGTGTTGAAGCGCACGGCCAGCCCGTCCCATTGAGCCGCCATGGCCTTAAACTGCTCAACATCCTTGACGATGGCGATCGTTTTATCCTGCATGGGCTTGCCGGTCTGTTCAGAGAGCCTTTCTTTCACCGCCAGACTTAAACAACCTTGGAGCTTCGTCGATAAGAGGCGTCCACTTGGCGGGCAGCCCGGCCAAAAGGACGTCCCGCCGCCCTGAGGCCAGCACATCTAAACCCGCCGCGGTTGATTGCGGAGCCAGGCCAGAGGCCCGCTTCTGGACAGGCCAGGGGAGGATAGCGCCAGCCCCTGCCGGCTGAAGACCTCCGGGACGGCTCAATTCAACCCCAGCAGATCGAGGTATCGATCAACCGCTCTCTCCAGGGAGAATTGCTCCGCTCTGTTCATCAACAACTCGGCCGGTGGAGGGTCGTCAAGAGTGGCTATGATCGCCTGGGCCAGACCCGATTCATCGCCCACGGCGACCAGGCGGCCGTAGCGCCCCTGTTCCAGGATCTCGGCCGGACCGGAGAAGCAATCCGTTGAGACGACCGGTCTTCCCAGAGCCAGCGCCTCGACCAGGACCATGCCGAAGCCTTCGGTCCGGGAGGAAAGGGCCAGAAGCGACGACCGGGCCAGGAACGGGTAAGGGTTCTGGACAAAACCCGGCAGCAGCGCGTCCTCGGCCAGCCCCTCCTGCCGGACAAGCGACTCCAGCCGGCCGCTCTCGGGGCCGTCCCCCAAGATCATCAGTCTGACCGGGCGGCTCCTTCTGACTCGGGCCACGGCTCGAATGAGCGTCTCGAAATCCTTTTCAGGAACCAGGCGCCCGATCGCGATTATGACCGGGGGCTGGTCTGGTTCGAACCAGTGGTGATCGACAGCCTGCCTTGCCTTGCGCCGGATCACCTCCAGGTCACAGGGATTGTAGATCGTGGTCACGCCAGCCGGAGGCAGGTTGGCCAGCCGGGCCAAATCCGCGGCCGCCCCCTCGGAGACGGCGATCACCCGGTCGGCCCAGCGATAGGAAGCCCGAAGCACGGCCGGGGTCACCCTGGCCAGCGCCGTTCTCTTGGAGCTGCGCAGGCGGATTGAAGCCACGTCGTGAACGGTAATCAAGAGCCTGGTCCTCGCCCCGGCCAGGCGCCTGGCCCAGGCCGCGATCACGTTGCTGTAAAGCAGGGCTGAAACCAGGGCCGCCGGGCGCCGTCGCCGGAGATAGCGCACCAGCGGGACCAGGGCCAGAAGGGAGCGCGAGGCGGCCAGATCGACCAGCTGAACCTGGTCGGGCAACTGGGAGAGATAGGGCCCCTCGGCACGGTAGACGACCAGATCGACCTCAAGCCCCCGCGAGGCGAATCCCCTGGCCAGGTCGATCATCACCCGTTCGGCCCCCCCGCCGGCCAGAGTCGGCAGCAGGAAGGCCACCGCTTCGGGTCGAAGACCGGCCCCGGCGCTTCGCCGAACCAAGCCTGCCTCCGGCTGAAGGTCCGCCTCTGGCCTGGCGGTCAGCCCCCCCGCCGTCATGGCCGCCCGGCCAGGGCCCGATAGATATCGGCCCAAGAGGTCAGTCCGTCCCGCCTTGCCGCCGGGAGGCCACAAGGCCAGCAGCCCGCCGGAAAAATAGCGGCTTTATTGCAGGTTCCATTGTTCCCTTCGGTTGTCTGATCATATCATGCCGCTCTCTGACCTGCCTCTCCCGCCGCCGGGCAGGCATGTCGCAGCGCGTGGGCCACCACCGCCACGCCGAGGCCAAGATTGACCAGAGAGCCCAAGCCCACCGCGGCGATGGCCCCGAAAAATCCGGCTCTGGGTATCAAGATCAGGCAGGCCAGCCCAAAAACCAGAATCACCACGGCCAGCAGGGGTAACTGAATGCGGAAATACCTGGCCGCCGACATGCCGCAGCCAAATATAAAGGACAAATAGACAATCACGGCCACGATCATCAGCCAGACGAACTCTCTTTGATACTCGGCGAACTCGGGCCTGTAAACCAAGGTCAGCAACGGCTTGCCGGCCACAAGGGCCACCGCCCAGCCACCCACTCCGAGGAGCACCGCGACCCCTATCAGCTTGGCCAGGAGCACCTTGTATTTATTGATCAGGCCTTCGGCGTAGTAGTGGGCCAGCCTGGGGACCGCCGCCCAGCCAAGAGCATTGAGCACGGTTGTTCCCGCGACCATGGCATAGCTGAGGCCGGCGAATATGCCCAACTCATGTTCGCCCATGTAGTGCTCGACAAAATATCGGGGCACTTGCGTCTTCAAGGAAGAAAGCATCATGACC
>ENA-OSEO01003052-OSEO01003052.1-sediment-metagenome-genome-assembly--contig:-NODE-3052-length-21053-cov-10.762252_pt1 | contig 21053 bp, 14 predicted proteins | sample MGYA00237883_ERZ534232 | MGnify/ENA metagenome assembly ERZ534232
GAGCGGCCGACGGGAGTCGAACCCGCAACATTCGCCTTGGAAGGGCGATACTCTACCAATTGAGCTACAGCCGCACAAATGACCCTTGGTCGGGAAGACAGGATTTGAACCTGCGACCTCCTGTGCCCAAGACAGGCGCGCTTCCAACTGCGCTACTCCCCGCTCACGAATCTAAATATATCAGATTTTGAGGATGCCGTCAATAGTACAGAATCAGAGTTATGAATGAACGGAGAATATAAATATAGAAATCCACTCCCAGTAGCTTGTCAAAGATCTAGGCTAACATTTAGACTGAACGGCAGTCATGTGGTTCAACATGGAACAACATCAAGAGCCATTTACAGGAAATGTAGTAGAATATTCGTTGAGGTGGTTATAGTTGGCTGCGATTGTTACATCGAATCTCGTAAAGAAGTATGGTTCTTTTGAAGCTCTTAAGAATATATCCCTTTCAATAGGGAATGGCGATCTCTACTGCCTTCTCGGACCGAACGGAGCCGGCAAGTCAACCTTAATAAGGATCCTTACAGGACTGATGAAGCCTACTTCGGGCAACGTGAGAGTCTCAGGAATGGATTTGAACAGTGAGGCAAGAGAGATTAGGCAGAAGGTAGGGCTCGTTTCGGAGCGGGTTATTCTTTATGATCGGCTCACTCCGGTCGAAAATTTGCTTTTCTTTGCTTCGATGCTCAGTGTTGGTAGAAAGGCCGCTCTGAAGAGGATTTACGATCTCCTCGAGAAGGTGGATATGCTTGACTGGAAAAACAAGCCGGTCAGAATCTTTTCGACCGGGATGAAGCAGAGAGTGAATTTCATAAGGGCTTTGCTTCATGATCCGGAGATACTATTTTTGGATGAACCCACCCTGGGACTGGATCCCCATTCGACGAGGACTATTAGAAACATGGTGAGAGAGCTCAATGAATCGGGAATTACAATAATCCTAACTACACACGTGATGGGTGAGGCTGAGAACATTGCGAAGTCAGTTGGTATAATGCACAGAGGAGAGTTGATCTCTAGTGGGAAACTGGAAGATATTCGGGGTTCGCTGAAGAAAGATCGAGTCACCGTTACGGTAAAGGACTCACCTGTTTTCTCCTTTGAAAAGATCCAGGGTTATCAAAGCGAAACCAGGGTTGATGGGGTAGTGAAGATTGACTTTCAGCCGGGATGGACTATCGAGAATATCCTTCCCGCGGTCTTGCGGATGAAACTTGAAGTGATTGATATTGAGCAAAAAAACCCCTCTCTGGAAGATGTCTTTGTCAAGTTGACGGGCGAGAGTTCATAGATCCAGAAGACTCCAGGGATCGACGGGCATACCTCCCGTGAGCCTGGATTTTTCCGCGGCCCAGCACATCAGATGGCTCTGAATTGAGTTTTCAAATGTAGTAGATAGCGACCCCGTTTTCCCTTGCAAATATCTCACGAAATCTCTTACGATTTCTCTATCGCCGCCTCCGTGCCTCGAGCCATCGTTTGTTGTCAGATAAGCCTTGTGGTCGCCGGAAAAGAGTTCAACTTCTAAACTGTCCTTTTCAAAATCGCCGGTTATCTCTCCATGGCTGCCACTGATACGTATCTTCCTAGTCTTTGAAGTTGTGAACGCATTCATTGAGAAACAAGCCTCAACCGCATTATCAAACGAGATAAGCACATTTTGATAATCAGCGACGTTGTTGTCGCTTCTGAAAACACATCTTCCGTAACTGCTCGTACGCAGAATCTCTCTACGCCCTTCAAGAGACATGTCGTTGCCGATCGTATTCACAGGCCAGTCAATACTGTCTGATAAGTACTGCGTCACAGCAGAATAGGGACAGTTTTCTTTCAGAGGACAGTCCAGGCAACGTTCAGTAGAGTTTTTTGGTGCGTTATCTCTATTGAAATAATTGAGTCCGCCTCTGGATGCTACGGAGAGAGCCCTCGAAGAAAGAAGCCAGGTTAGAATGTCCATGTCATGACAGCTCTTTGAGAGGATGGAAGGACCGGTTTGTGTTGAATCTCTCCAATTTCCCCTTACGTAGGAATGAGCGAAGTGATAGAAGGAGACCTGCTCTGTGTACTCAACTGCCTGGATCCTTCCGACAGAATCTGAGTCGAGAAGGGACTTAAGCCGTTTGAAAAAGCTAGAATACCTCAGCACGTGAGCGACAAACAACCGGGAGATATCCACACCCGATTCTTTCAAAGCCTTTACGCCGCTAAGCCCCACAGAAATTGGTTTCTCCAAAAGAACGGAGTAACCACGTGCAAGGGCTTCTATAGTGGGTTCAACATGAACTGTTTCTGGAGTGGCAACTATCACTCCATCGGCGAATTTAGGCCTCGAAAGAAGGACTTTCCAATCTGCAACAGAATCTTCAGTGCGTATTCCATGCCTCTCTGCAAAACGTTCTCTTCTCAGTTTATCCGGTTCGGCAACTGCTACGACTCGGGATTCCTCAACCGTTTTAAGTGCCTCCCCGTACGCAAAGTACCCCCTATTGCCGGCGCCAATCATAATTATATCGACCACGAAAACCTACCACCCTCAGCATTTGTAAATTAATTCTAACACTGACTTTCAAAAGCGAGATAGCCTAAAGTTGCTCCAGTGTGATATAAAAGTAAAGATCAAAATTGAAGGGAGTGAAGAGCTTGACAGACATAAAGAGGAATGACACTGAAATCGTTCGAGTCTCGAAGAGAGAGTTTAAGGGCCACGAATTCCTTGATCTCAGGATCTACTATCAGGATGATGAAGGTGACTACAAACCTACTAAGAAGGGGATCACAATCAACCCAAAACTCGTCGATGAACTGATTGATGCCCTCAATAAGGAGAAGGATTCGGCACCAGTAAAAGAGTGAGGTAATACACGGGAGGTTTGAAGAAGTTTTCATTTTTCTTTCGGCCTCCCTATTTATCCCACCATTTCTCTAAGCATTCACACCCTCCGCCATTGCCTTTGAAAATGGTTCACCGTCAACGGTTTTCCGTCCTCCGAAAAGAAGCGCCGATCGCGTGGAAGTGAAGAACAGAATTGATGCCCTTATAGAACACTACACGCAAGGCTGGGCAAGAACGGCCCAGGTCGCAATGCACTGAAGAGCATCAGTGGACGCAAGGCTGGCGAAGAACACGCCAGGTCGCAAGGCTGCCTTCGGCAGGAGGCCTTATCAGGTCCACCGTCAACGGTTCTCCGTCCTCCGAGATTAAGAGCAGAAGTGATTCTACTATAAAACATAAGAGGCAATGCGCCGAGGAACGTCGGCGGTCGCAATTATTGCGGCCAGTCTGCTTCCGGGCCAGGACCATGTCAGAGTCCGTAAAGCAAACAGCTGTCATCCCGATATGCAACTGATCGGGATCTGATCTTGAGAATAATCCAAGGATCGAGATCATGGCCTAAAGCATGCCAGTGACTGCTGGCTACTCCCTCTACCATCGTGCTCTCTAAGTAATCTCTGGCATTTGACAGTTCAGATGATGAACCAAGCTGGTTCTGACAACTGGATTTCATCATTCTTTACTTGATACGGGATCTAGCTCCTTGCTCTTGACCAACCACGTACCACCGACAACGGCTCTTAGCACGAAGCGCGATGAACTTATCAAAGATCCTGCAACTGACTATACACAAGCTGCAGTGAAACGATCAATGGCTTTTGAACGGGGGCAAAGTATATAATTGTGAGAAGAGATCACTATGGAGTGTCTTAAATGAATATTTATGCTTTATTGACGTTTATCCCAGCGATTGTGTGTTTAGCTATTGCTATACGCCTTGCGAACCGAAGAGAACAGCTTGAGGCAATTACTCTCAGCCTTTTGATGTTCTCGATTGCCTGGTGGGCATTCTTTTATGCAGTTGAGCTACTCGGACATGATTTGGAGACAATGAGACTGCTCAACAAGATCTCTTATCCTGGAATTGTAAGCACGCCGGTACTCTTTTTTCTTTTCTCCATGGCAATTCTAGACAAGAGAAAGTGGTTTAGCTGGAAAAGAATCTTATTTCTTTTCGTCATCCCACTTGCAGTACTTCTGTCTATGTGGACAAACGAAATTCACTGGCTTTATTACTCTGTCAGCGAACTGGATCTCAGTTCATCTTTCCCGGTGCAGAGACTTGTCCATGGACCTCTTTTCTGGTTGGGAATGTTTTACACATATATACTCCTTCTTTCGAGTATATTTTCAATAGCTCATCAATACATTCTTTCTAAAGGGCCCTACAGGGGTCAGCTGAAAATGATTCTGTTTGGGACTCTTTTTCCCGTACTTGTGAATATTAACTACCTTTTTGGATTTGTTGATTTTGGCTATCTCGACATGACTCCGTTTGCCTTCACTCTGGCTTCAGTATTCATGGCGATAGGCGTTATGAGGTACAAATTATTCGACATACGACCGGTTGCTAAGGAGACTGTTTTCGAAAGACTTCCTGAAGGCGTCATTATTACCGACGATAGAGGAACGGTTGTCGACATCAACCCAATGGCTTGCTCGATGTTTGGAGTGGAAAGTACGAAATTGATCGGGCTAAATTTCAGTGACGCTTTCAGTGATTCAGAAACTGTTCTGAGTTTCTTCAATTCTGATCTATCGAATTCTGAGCTGAAGGTAGGGAAAGCGATAATCGATGCCAGAAAGACAGTTATCAACAGCTCCAGAGGTAATATTAGAGGTCACATCATTTTGCTGACCGAGATAACGGAAAGGAAAAAGGTCGAAGATGCACTGCGCCAGAGCGAGGAAAGGCTTGCGCTTGCCGTAAAAGGCGGGAATGTTGGTCTTTGGGACTTCAATATAGACAAGGGAGAGTTTTCGATCAACGAAAGATATTATCAGATCATGGGCTATCCTGGCGGTGATTTACTCATAACCTTTCAGAACTGGAAAGAGTTTGTGCATCCAGAAGATCTTCTTCCTTCGCTTGAAGAGATGGAGAGATGTTACAACGGAGAGAAAGATTACTTCGACATAGAATACAGGATGCTCTCAAAGAGCGGTGATTGGATTTGGGTTCATGATAGGGGGGAGGCTGCAGAGAGAGACAAGAATGGAAGAGCCACGCGCATTCTTGGAACCCACATCGATATTTCCCCAACCAAACAGATCGAAGAGGCTCTTCGTGAGAGCCAGGAGAAATACAGGAGACTGGCGACTACGGACATGCTGACCGGTGTAATGAATAGATACTCACTGAGCGAGTTATTGAGAGCCGAAACGGAGAGATCAAGGCGTTATGGAAGCGCGCTTTCACTACTTATGTTCGATCTTGACAATCTCAAGATGATAAATGATAATTATGGTCACCTTGCCGGTGATGAAGCTCTCAAAATTACGTGTTCTTACGTTCAGTCAAGCATCAGGAATTGCGATTATCTAGGGAGATGGGGCGGGGATGAGTTTCTACTTATCGTAACGAATACAGATTTCGATGGAGCAATCAAAGTGGCGGAAAAGCTTAGAGCGGGACTGTGCGTGAAGGAGCATAAAAACTTTGGAAAGCTGAGCATCAGCATCGGGGTCTCCGTTCTCCATAAGGATGAAAGTGATTTCGATGCCTTGCTGCGCCGTGTCGACAAAGCTTTGTATGAGTCAAAGAAGAACGGTAAGAACAGGGTTACATCATATGAATGATTGCACCATTTGTGTTGAAGTTGAAGAGTTTCGGCTTAGTAGATGGCATTTAGGTTGATTTTGCATTTCCGATTATGCTAGACTATATCAAGCGTGACAGAGATGATGAGAAAGTCGTGCCTGTTATGAGGCGGCGGCTTTTTTTGTTTTGAGATGATCCTTAATTAGCATATGTGAGTCAAATTTTTGTGATATAGATTCTTTCATTTGTGAACAGTGGGGTGATACGTTTGCGGCGCCGAACCAGGGAAGCTCTCACCGGTTGGGCAACTGTCTTACCGGCTCTGATAGTTCAGGTGATCTTCATCTATTTGCCACTCATTTGGGCTTTCTATGTATCCTTTTATAGCTGGAACATGATACGTCCTATGCGATTCGTAGGCTTTCAGAACTACCAAAGACTTTTCAGTTCTGCGGATTTCTGGAATTCCCTGAGTGTAACAGGCATCTATATTCTTGGTACGGTAATTCCTTCAGTTGTCATTGGGCTTCTGCTCGCCGCTCTTCTCAACATTGAATGGATAAAGGGTAGAGGGATCTTCAGAACACTGTTCTACATTCCGGTCATTACTTCGATGGCGGCTGCTGCTGTAATTTGGGGTTGGTTATATGAACCGAATTTCGGATTGGTTAATTACTTTCTTTCGATATTCGGCATTAACAACATCAAGTGGCTGAGTGATCCGAATTACTCGCTTCTGGCGCTTATTATTGTGGGAGTATGGAAACGTATCGGGTATAATATGGTCCTCTTCCTGGCAGGTCTCCAGACTATTCCCAAGACATATTATGAAGCGGCCGAAATAGATGGAGCAACCCCCTGGAACAAGTTCAAAAGTATAACGCTTCCTCTACTTTCACCGACGACACTTTTCGTCTTCATTATGCAGTTTATCGCATCGTTCAGGGTTTTCGTTTCAGTATCTGTTATGACGAGCGGTGGGCCGGCGAAGAGTACTCAGGTTATTACCTATTATCTGTATGAGAACGCATTCAGGTACTTGAAATTCGGTTACGCTTCAGCAATTGCAGTTGTTATGTTTGCGATGATGATTGTATTCACCCTGATTCAATTCAGACTCAGCAAAAGGAGGGTGCATTATCAATGAGAAGAAAACCGGCCCTTCCTATTAGACTACTTGTCTATCTGGCAATTCTTTTCGTAGCAGTAATTATCAATCTTCCATTTTTCTGGATGCTTGTCACCTCTTTCAAGACGGAAGATGCTGCTTTCACAATTCCCCCGAGCTTCCTTCCTACGATTTTCGACTTAAGGAATTTCGTGAAGGCCTTTGAGCTAATTCCTCTTGCGAGATACATTGGGAACACGCTCTTCGTAGCGCTAACGGTGACTCTGCTCCAACTGATCTTCAACTCGCTGGCCGCTTACGGGCTGGCCAGGATCAGATTCAGGGGCGCTAACGTAGTCTTTCTGATTCTTATTGGAACACTCATGGTGCCACCTGAAGTGACGATGGTTCCGCTTTATGTAATCGTTAAACAATTCGGGTTTATAGATAAATATAGGGCTTTAATTGTGCCATTCATGAGTTCCGCCTTCGGGATTTTCCTGCTCCGCCAGTTCTTTATGGGGATTCCGAGAGAACTTGAAGAAGCTGCAATAATAGATGGTGCGAGTAGAATGAAGATCTTCTTCAGAATAATTCTTCCTTTATCAAAGCCTGCATTATACACAATGGCCCTGTACACTTTCCTCGCACACTGGAATGAGTATATGTGGCCGTTGATTGTAATCAATGATGCAAAGAAGCAGATGATTCAAGTTGGTATCTCCCAGTTCGTTAGCGGCTGGGAGACACAATGGACTCTTAGGATGGCCGCTTCAACCACGGCTGTAATTCCAATAATAATCTTCTTCTTCTTTGTTCAGAAACAATTTGTGGAAGGCATCAGTATTTCAGGGTTGAAAGAGTGACCCAAATTTTGAAAGGGGAGGTTTTTTTGTGAAAAGAACATTTCTAATCACACTTCTAGTAGTAGCCGTTGCGGCGATAGGATTCGCGGCGCCGGTGAAGGTAACAATGTGGTATGCCCAGACGGGCATATACTCCCAGACACTTCTCGACATTGCGGCGGAGTTCAACAAGCTGCATGAGGGAGAAATCGAAGTGGAAGCCGTCTACACCGGAAACTACCAAGACACGATGCAGAAGCTTCTTGCAGCTCTTGTTGCCGGAGACGTTCCAACGCTGGCCCAAATAGAGCAGTCGAGGATAGGTCAGTTTGTAGACGGCGGTGCGTTCCAGGATCTCAACTACTTCATCGACAAGGATCCCGAGTTCAAGGCGACACTCGACGACTTCTGGCCGAGATTCATTCAGGCCAATACCTACGAGCAGGGTCTGCTTGGATTCCCTCTTAACTGCAGCACCCCTTTGATGTACATCAACAGGGACCTCTTCAAACAGGCCGGACTTGACCCCGACAATCCTCCAAAGACGTGGACCGAAGTCTATGCCGCTGCAAAGCAAATCAAGACATTAGGCGAAGACATTTTCGGTTACAGATTCGGTATCGATGACTGGCTTCTCGAAGCCTACATCTGGCAGTTCGGTGGGCAGATAATTTCGGAAGACGGCGAAGAGATGTTGATTTACTCGCCTGAGACAGTGGCTGCATGGAATTTCTTCCAGAAGGGCGTTAGAGAAGGAATCTTCATATTCGGAGTCAGTGGTGGAAACGAACTCGATCTCTCCGGGAGAATTGCAATGGTTGTGCGCTCTACAGGGAGTCTTGGGTACTTGAAGCAGAATGCAAAGTTTGATCTCGGTGCTACCACTATGCCCGGTCAGGTTAAGGAAGTCGTTCCAATCGGTGGAGCCAATGTCTTCATGTTCTCTGCGAGACCACAAGCAGAGAAGGAAGCAGCATGGGAATTCTTGAAATTCCTGACTTCTACTGAGAACACGAAGAGATGGTCACTTGCAACTGGTTACATGACAAGTAGAATCTCTGCCTTTGAATCTCCAGAGATTCAGCAGATTATGACAGACGATCCAAGATTTGCTCTTACCTACCAGCAGTTGAAAGATAGTGCAGTGAGGAGACCATGGTACGGACCATATCCAGAAGTCCATGCAATGATCACTTCTGCCTGGGAAGATGCAATGTCTAACCCGACAAAAGACGTTGATGCAATTCTGAAGAATCTGCATGAGGAAGCCCAGTACGTACTCGACGATTACTACTTTTGATCGATAGCAAGACATATGGGGGCAGTCGTTGGCTGCCCCCTTTTTTAGAGGTGATTTCATGAAAAGATTTCTGATAGTGGTTCTCTTAGTTGCTTCATCTCTCTCTTTCGGTCAGGTTTTCTTTGGAAACATTCACGCCCATACTTCTTATTCAGACGGACTCGGCACCCCGGAGGAGGCCTTCGAACACGCGAGAAATTCAGGTGTCGTTGACATACAGGCAATAACCGATCATGATCACGATTTGAACTATCCGCTTCCAGACGGCTCATGGAAACTTGACAGAATAATCGAGATGGCCGAGCGATTCACTGTTGAAGGCGAATTCATAGCAATTTCCGGCTTCGAGTGGACGCTGACCAGCCGTGGACACATAACGATATACGACACATCGGAATGGATTGATAGAAGCACAACGGATCTCTACGACATATACAAGTGGATTGTGGAAAGACAGGCAACGGCTCAGTTCTGCCACCCTGGAAGGAAGTACGGTGATTTCTTCGATTTTGAATACTTTCCCGAAGTTGATCTTTATATAAACACGATTGAAGTAGGAAATGGTGCCGGATCGAATTCGAATAATGTGATAAAGGAAGAGTATTTCGAGAGGTATCAGCGAGCTCTCAGTCGCGGCTGGCATGTAGGAGCATCCGCAAATCAAGACAATCATCAGAAAAACTGGGCGACAGTAAATGATGCGAGAACGGCCTTCGTTATTGATGAGTTGACAACTGAGAAAGTGTATGAAGCTCTCAAGACAAGGAATATATACGCCACTGAAGACCGTAACGCTTTCATGGGATTCTCGACTGAGGGCGCAAAGATGGGCGATACCCTGTATGACGTTCCCAGGGCTACTCTGAAAGTTGAGTACAGCGACCCCGGTGAGCGAGTTCGGAGAGCTGCGATCTACAGTAACAACGGAATAATCGAACTGGATGTCTCCGGTGATGTGTGGGAGGTCGAGATAGATGTCGAAAATCCTCTTTCATATAACTGGTACTTCGTCAAGATCGATCAGATAGATGGAAATGAGCTGGTCTCTTCTCCAATCTGGTTTCAGAGCAGTACGAACAAATACCTTCTCAATGGAAGAACGATCGATCCGAGACCGGTTAAGGGACTCCCATTTGATGTCGGTTTCGACCTGATAAACTCTCTGAGAGAAGATCAGGTGATTTCAGTTGAAGTGAAGAGCGGAAAGACTGTCGTATTTTCTAAGCAATATGAGATGACATCTATGACCTGTCTGGAGATCGTCGAGACCTTTGAGACTGAAGAAGACTCTCTTGACTTCTTTGTAGATCATGAACTGGCATTTAGTGTTAACGTAGATTTCGTTAGCTTCACTGCCAATCTTGACACTTCTCATGAAAACTACTTTCTGGCAGAGTTGAAGCCGTTGACTCAGCTTTTTGTGGATCTTGGTGGTGAGGTGAAGCCCGTAATTGGAGAACTGACGGAGAAGACGACTTTCAGCGGTCAAGTCCTAATACTTCCCTTACCGGATGCCGACACTTTTATGAAGGACTTCATGGAAATTCCTGAAGAACAGGTTGACTTCATCGTTGATTATGTTAAGAACGGCGGGCTCCTGGTTATTGTGCTTGCAAAGAAGGAGATCACTCACCCTTCGATCGAGAGTTACAAGCTTCTCTTTGAGAAGCTCCCCTGGATGGTCGGAATTGAAGAAGGTGGAAGATCTGTATCAGGGAGCATTACCAGAAATCTTGAGATAGAAGATGGGGGCGGAGTGGTGATTTTTACCTGGGAGGAAGCAACGGGAAGTGAGCTGATATCTGAAGGAACAATGGGCTATATAGAAATGAAGCTAGGTTTGAGATGAAGTGAGGGATTTATTTGTCTAGATTAGAGAGTTTCACACTTGGTGAAGAAGGAAAAAGAATATTCGGAATATGTGAGTATCCTTCCTCAGGGAAAAGCTTTCCCACCGTCTTGATGTTTCATGGCTTTACGGGTGAGCATATAGTATCCACGTTCAAATTCCCGCGGCTATCACGAAGGCTTGTTGAAAGGGGAATAGCAACAGTGAGATTTGATTTCAGGGGATCGGGAGACAGCGAAGGTGAGTTCAATGAAATGTCGCCTCTTACTGAGCTCCAAGACGCTGAAGATGTCTTCTCCTTTGTTCAGAAGCAGAAATGGTGCTCTGGGAAATTTGGCGTTATCGGGTACAGCCTCGGAGGAATGATAGCATCGCTCTTTGCGGGCAGACATACGGAGATTAGTACACTACTCCTCTGGTCGCCCGTTATCATGAACCAAGAGTTTTTCCATAGGGAGGATTATACTTTCGATTGCGGTGAGCAGTACAAGGATGTTCTCGGTTTGAAGCTGGGTTCGATTTTCTTTGAAGACGGTTGTAGAGTAGACGCTTCTGAGGAGTTGAAGAACTATCTTGGTGATCTCCTAATAATACACGGATCCGAAGACGAATCCGTTCCATATCTTCCCGTTAAGGAATATGCCGACCATAGGGGACTCAATATACATACGGTGGAAGAAGCGAACCATAAATACCAGAGGATCGACTGGATCGAAGAACTATTTTCTGTTTCCTCTGATTTTCTATGTAAGACCCTTTTGTAGCGGGCGTCAAGGCGCCCGCTATCCTAATATTTGCTTCCTTATTTCTTCAAGAGCTTCGTCAAGCAGCTTCATCTCAGATCGGAAAGTCAATTCTCCACCGTGAGTCTCAGGAATTACCAATCCTTCTCTGGACAATCCTGCGAGAATTTCAACTGCTTTGTGGCGATGTAGACACGACAAATCTACGATACTCGAGAGAGTTTGACCTGAGTGTAGAACCTTGCGAAGGATCTCAATAGATTCTCTCTTAGCCATCGTACTCATTATGCCGGCAGCATCATGCTTTTCGATCATGAGACTCCGATCGCTTATCCTGTCGGTGCCGACAACAGAGATAATCGAATCCTTTTCGGGTACCTCGATTGTTATAGAGGAACCACCAAGAAACAATGAAAACAGTAACCTCATCTCTTTGACCGATGTGTCAGGAGCATCAAGATCAAGGAGAAAGCGCAAGAAACCTCTTCCGAAATGGTTGAAGTTATCTTCGAAAAGCTTTGATGAGTGGGGAATGGAAAGGGTGAAATCCGGTGATGGCAGCAAATTTTCACTTCCGAATTCAAGGAGCTTCACAAAAGAGTCCCGCGTTGTTGACTGATTCTTAAGCATCTCGATAGCTTCGTATTTGCCCATATTGGTGAGAGTAGGGTTTGAGAAGGCAAATTCCAGAGCGGCCTTTTCGTCGCGTTCGAAAGACTCGATAATCTTGTCGCCTAATTCATCCGGCTCTTTGAAATCGCTGCTCAAGTACATGTGAAGCAATCTCTCCGGCGAAGTCCTCTTGATCAAGCCAAGCAGATCTGAAGAAGAAGGGGAGTCCTCAAGAAAAAGAAAGGGAACGACTTTAAGACCAAAGAAGGCTTCCCAGCTGAAAAACCTTTCCAGCCATTCACGGCAAACTGCCGGCATAGACAAGCGAGACTTCGAGACCCAGTCCGATAGAAAATCAGAAGATTTGCGGTCGTTATGAATCATTCTTTCGTGGTTATTGAGCCTGAACAAAGACACGAGCAGCTCGATTCCACTTTCCTTCACAATTGATATATTCACAAAAGACCCTCCAAAAACCCTTAGCAAATCCGTTCTCTTGACAGTCATTATTTAGCATCGATGAGCGGCTAAGAGAACTTCCTTACACTATTATGCCTCAAACTGAATTCTGAGGAAAAGGAGTATCGAGCAAAAGGCCTCGGGTGTTGCGAAGAAGAGCGATTGACCCATTAACCATTCTCAGTGCTGATGAAGACGTATCCCGGTGGAGCCTTTCCGAAAGAACCTATATCTCTATCACAAAGCGACTTTCTCAAGTGACTAACTTTGTCATTCCGCAGAGACTGCCCTTCAATCCACTCACTCTATCATCACGTAGAGCCTGCCCTGATGTGCTCCTGTTCAGGGCTTCTGTTTGGGGCTCCTATTCAGGGTCATCCCGTAGTGCCTCCCCTGGAATCCACTCACTTTGTCATCCCGTGATGTACCTGCACGGGATCTCGCACTTAGAAACCGCTATACGCTAAAAACGAAGACCCACTGATCGCTGCGAAGACAAGGTTGTCCATCAAAGGCCCCCCGTTTTCTAAGAAGGGAGCACCCGTCAAAGAGAAAAAACATTGCTCTTTGTTCCAGAGCAGAGGAAGGATCTGTTCTTCGTTAGTCAAGCAGAGATCAAAAATGCATGTACCGGCGTAAGTTTCACCGCCAATCTTACTGGTTTCTTCTCTCTTCTCTCGTGAGCGCAGCGAACCTCTCCACTACGCTTTTTCTTAATGGTCTTTGTTTGCCCGACGGAGTCGGAACTGGCCTCGTCGTAGGCGAGACTGGCCACCGAAGGTGACTGGCCTGCGTAAGCAGACTTGCTTTCTAATCTCCTGCTGCCGAATGCAGGATCAAAACGCTCCAAGCTGTGAAAGCTGCTTCTTCAGATAGTATCCCGTATGACTGTGGCGGTATTCGGCCACTTCCTCTGGCGTTCCGGAAACAACTATTTCTCCGCCGTTTGCTCCGCCTTCTGGTCCGAGATCGATTATGTGGTCGGCGTTCTTCACGACGTCCATATTGTGTTCGACAACGACCACTGTGTTGCCCATTTCGACCAGGCGTTTCAAGACACGCACGAGTTTTGCAACGTCGTCGAAATGCAATCCTGTGGTTGGTTCATCTAGGATATAGAAGGTTCTTCCTGTAGATGTCTTCTTCAACTCGGAGGCGAGCTTAATTCTTTGGGCCTCTCCTCCTGAAAGAGTCGTAGCCGGCTGACCGAGGCGGATATAACCGAGACCGACATCGTTAAGGAGGACAAGTATTCTGTTCAGCATTGGAATGCGTTCAAAAAAGTCAGAAGCCTCCTCGACCGTCATGTTTAGAACATCGGAGATGGTTTTGCCCCGGTATCGTATCTCCAGTGTCTCTTTGTTGTAGCGTTTCCCTTTGCAGACATCACACTCTACGTAAACGTCTGGGAGAAACTGCATCTCGATCTTTATGAGACCGTGCCCCTGGCAGGCCTCGCATCTGCCACCCTTCACGTTGAAGGAGAAACGCCCCTTGTTGTAGCCCCGCGCTCTTGCCTCCTGTGTCTTCGCAAAGAGGTCACGCACGTGATTAAACAGTCCCGTATAAGTGGCGGGGTTCGATCTTGGGGTTCGACCAATCGGATTCTGATCGATCACGATTACGTTGTCTATCTCCTCCCAACCCATAAGCTCGGGCAACTTTTCTGGAGCTGAATTCTGACCGCCAAGCATTGTCTTTAATGCCGGATATACCGTGTCCATTACTAGAGAACTCTTTCCGCTTCCAGAGACGCCTGTAACGGTAATGAATTTGCCGAGAGGAAATGAAACATCAATATTCTTCAGGTTGTTCTTTCTCGCGCCCTTTACGATCAACGACTTTCCGTTGGAGTTGTTTGTCACTTCGAATCTCGGAACCGACATTTCTCCGTTGAGATACTTTCCAGTCAGCGATCGTTCCGGCGGTGCGTCTAGAAGTGACTGTGTTGTCCCTTGGAAGACTATCTCACCTCCATGCACACCGGCACCTGGGCCTACATCTACTATGTAGTCAGAGCTCCTTATTACTTCTTCATCGTGCTCTACAACGATAACCGTATTACCAAGGTCTCTGAGATTTTTTAGAGTCTTTATAAGCCTGTCATTGTCTCTTGAATGCAATCCAATGGTCGGCTCGTCGAGGACATAAGTCACTCCGGTAAGGCCCGAACCAATCTGCGTTGCAAGCCTAATTCTTTGTGACTCCCCGCCTGAAAGCGTCATCGCGTAACGGGACAATGTGATGTAATCCAGTCCTACATCCACCAAGAACTTGAGCCGCTTTTCAATCTCACTGAGAAGCTCTCCAACAATCTCACGCTGATAATCGCTAAACCGTATCTCTCTCATAAAGTCGTAAATCTCTTGAATCGTCAGTTCAGATATCTGAGCTATGTTCAGTCCTCCAAGAGTTACTGCAAGAGCCTCAGGTCTTAGTCTCTGGCCATTGCACTGCGTGCAGCCTTGCTGAACCATGAAGTTGCTCTCCATCCAGTAGCGCATGTCTTCGGACTGCGTCTCCTGATATCTCCTGTTGAGATTATTGATTATGCCTTCGTACGGACGTTTCAGTTCGTAAGTGAGTCGGTCAGATTGGTACTTCATCGAGATATCTCTATTAGTGCCGAAGAGAAGTGCATCCTTAACATCTTCTCGAAGATCTTTGAAAGGCTTTGCCGGATCTTCCCCGAGAGACTCGATCACTCGAAAAATCATCTTAAGATTGAAGCTATCCCTATTGCTGGACATTGTCTTTACAGCGCCCTTAACGACGCTGAGATTCTCATCGACAACGAGATCCTTTGAGAACTCCATCGTGTAACCTAATCCGTGGCACTTGGGACAGGCGCCAAAGGGATTGTTGAAGGAGAAGATCTTTGGAGATATTTCTGGAAGGCTAATTCCGCAGTCAGGGCAGGCGAAGTTCTCACTGTAGATCTTTCTCTCTTGAGAATCAACTAGACCGACTTCTACAAAACCATCTCCTTCATGGAGGGCCATCTCTATACTGTCTGCAAGCCTCGACGAGTTGTCTGAATCTGCTCTCAATCTATCGACCACGAGATTTATTGAATGTCTCTTGTTCTTGTCAAGTTTCAGTTCCTCCTCGAGATCGTATGTCTCTCCATCGATTTCAACTCTCACAAAGCCCTTCTTTCTGAGCGCTTCGAGTTCCTTTTTGAATTCGCCCTTCTTTCCATTGGCAATTGGTGCGTAGATGGCTATTCTTTCCTCTTCACCGTGCTCCTTTAAAACTCCTTCGACGATCTCGTCCAGACTCTGCTTCTGAACCTCGCGACCGCATGTCGGACAATGAGGGACGCCCACTCTTGCGAAAAGAACTCTGAAGTAGTCGTGAATCTCTGTAACCGTTCCCACCGTTGATCTCGGATTGTGACTCACTGTCTTCTGCTCTATGGCTATTGCCGGAGAAAGACCCTCGATGTTTTCTACATCAGGCTTCTTCATCTCTCCCAGAAACTGTCTGGCATAAGTGGAGAGCGATTCAAGGTATCTCCTCTGGCCCTCAGCATAGATCGTGTCGAGAGCAAGGGAGGATTTTCCCGAGCCCGAAAGACCCGTTATGATTGTCAATGAGTTCTTCGGAATCGCTACGCTTACGTTCTTGAGATTGTGAACTCTGGCACCTTTAACATATATATACCTATCCATTACTGCACTCCTCGACCAGTTCGACCAACTCCTGGCAGACAGTTTCGACCTGCGATGATTCTATTCCTTCAACCATTACTCTTACGAAGGGTTCAGTTCCAGAAGGCCTGAGAACAACACGCAAATCCTCTCTTTTCTTGAGTTCTTCAAGCCTATCTTTGAGCTTTCTGTCTTCCATTACACCCTTTTTGTCTGAGACGGGGACATTCTTCAACAACTGAGGATAAACGGGAAAAGAGTCTACAAATTGTTCAAGAGTCTCCCCAAGCTCTTCAAGAGTATTGAGAGTTTCGAGAGAAGTGATCAGTCCGTCGCCGGTTGAGCTTCTGTCAAGGAAAATGATATGGCCTGACTGTTCTCCACCAAGAACGCCTCCTGTCTGCAGCATTCTCTCAAGTACGTACTTGTCACCGACCTTCGTCCTGTCCAGGAGAAGATTTCTGGAAGTCAGGTATTTCTCGAAGCCGAGATTCGACATAACAGTTGCAACAACTCTGTTGCCCTTCAGTCTTCCCTGACTAACCATCTTTATGGAGTTTAGAGCCATCAACATGTCTCCATCTATCAACCTCGAGCCGGGTAAAACAAAGAGACATCTGTCGGCATCACCGTCAAAGAGCACCCCAATTTGCCCTTGCTGGAGAGAATTTCCCAGGTATTCCGGAAAAAGCGAACCACAGCCGTCGTTTATGTTTATTCCGTTTGGTCTGATACCGCGTAGGTCGGCCTCAATGCCTAGGCTTTCGTATACCATTGATATCACGGTCGATATTGCCCCGTTTGCACCGTCAACTACGATCCCTTCTGAAGGAAGCTTTTCAGTCCCGTAGAGACCCACTATGTAATCAATATACTCATCTCTGTAATGGTCTACTTGTCTGATCTTCCCAACTCCTGAGAAGACCGTGTAATGGTAAGGGTTGTCTATTATCAGGTTCTCAATTTCCACTTCGTCTTCGTCTGAAATCTTCATCCCTTTGGCCAGCACCTTGATCCCGTTGTAGACAGCCGGATTGTGAGAGGCTGAAATAACTGCTCCCAGAGTGTTTTCCCTCTTGGTAATGTATGCAAGAGCCGGAGTGGGAATTACTCCGGCAAATTCAACGTTCATACCAGCTGAGGCCGCACCGGCAGCCATTGCACTTTCTAGAAGGTCACCGGAGTTTCTCGTATCCTTTGCTATGATAAACCTGTTGTACTTTCCCAGGTAGTATCTTCCAATTGCGTTGCCAAGCTTCATGGCAAGTTCGGGCGTTAGCTCTTCGTTAATAACTCCCCTGATGCCGTCTGTTCCGAATAGCTTCTTCATCAAATCACCCCTGAATATAAACATTTCTATACCTATCATTTAGTTTACCATAGAATCTCGTTGACAACTCAAAGTATGGACTATATAATTGTCACTGTTGGAGAGATGGCCGAGCGGTCGAAGGCGTACGCCTGGAGAGCGTATGACGAGCACAACTCGTCCGTGGGTTCAAATCCCACTCTCTCCGCCAGAAAACCACCCGTCTTTCTGACGGGTTTTTGCTTAGATTGGGTAGCTACTACAGAACCCTTTCTGAAACGGAGGGATGATGGCAGAAAGATCGATAAACATAAGACTCAATAGAGCTTTGGGTCAGAACTTCCTGAAGTCCGACAAGATTTCTAGAAGGATAGTAGACTCAGCTGAAATGGATACTTCTTCAACTGTTGTCGAAATTGGCGTTGGTTCAGGTTCACTTACGGCTGTGTTGCTGGAGAGAGGCTTCAAAGTAATTGGCTTCGAGATTGACGGAAGATTCGAAGAGGGTAACAAAAGGCTTGAAGGCGAAAGATGCAAACTCTTGTACGAGGATTTTCTAAAAGCAGATCTAAGCTCGCTGCCCGAACCCGTAACCTATGTTGCCAACATTCCCTACTACATCACCTCTCCAATCATTGAAAAAATCATGTTTGATGGACCGACCTTTGATAAGGCAGTCTTGATGGTTCAGAAGGAGTATGCAGACAGATTGACCGCAACACCTCGAACGAAGGAATACGGTATACTGACGGTGAATGTCAACACGTTTGCGGAAGTAACCGAGCTCTTCCATGTCTCTAGGAAGGAGTTTATTCCTCAGCCCGAGGTAGATTCCATGGTAATTCAGCTTTCGCTGCTCGGAAATGCTCCGATTGAAAGAGAGGAAAGAACCGCTTACAGGAGATTTGTCAGGCAATGTTTCTCTCAGAGACGCAAGAAGCTAAAGAACAACCTGAAGGGTCTGGTCGAGTTTCCCGAGAGTCTGTTGCAGTTGTCCGGAATCGAGGCAGATGTGAGAGCCGAAGAGCTGAATAAAGAGGATTTTGTTAGGCTGTTCAGAAATGTGTATCCCGAAGGTGGTGTAAACCCGAAAACGGGTGAGTAATGGAAAGAGAGTTTTTCGAAAAGATTCTGAATTCTCTTATCGAGGGCATCATCGTTGTAGATTCAGACGAGACAATAGCGTTCATAAATGACGAGGCACTCAACATACTGGGAATAGACGGGGAAGAAGCAGTTGGTGCTCCTGTGAGAGAGACTATCCCCAACACAAGGCTCCACATCGTTTTGAAAAGCGGCGAAGCTGAGCTGAATAGAATTCAGTACCTCAAAGAGAAGACCATCGTTACTTCTAGATTTCCGATAGTGAACTCGAATGGATTAGTTCACGCGGCAATGGCCGTCTTTAGAGATATTACAAACGTCGAGAAAATGGCCGAAGAAGTCATTAATCATAAAGAAATGGAAGGGCTCTTGACTTCGATTATTGACAGCACTTATGATGCGATTTCCGTTGCCGATGAAAAGGGGAAGATCGTTCTCGTAAACAAAGCTTATACGAGAATCACTGGAATGAGCCCAGATTACGTGATTGGAAAGATGGCAACTGTGGACATAGCGGAGGGTTCCTCGCTTCATCTTGAAGTGGCGAGGACAAGGAAGCCTATATATAACGCAAGGCTCAAGGTTGGTCCAAACAAGAAAGAAGTATTGGTAAATGTTACACCGCTCTTCGTGAAAGGCTCATTCAAAGGAAGTGTCGGCGTTATCCACGACATATCAGAAATCGAAAGACTTGCGAGGGAACTTGAAGATACCAAGAGACTCCTGAGGTACATGAGGGCAAAGTACACCTTCGATGACATTGCCGGATCGTCTAAATTGATGCAGGTCGCAATAGATCAGGCGAGAAAGGTCTCGACTACAAAGGCGACGGTCTTGCTTAACGGTCAGAGCGGTACGGGAAAAGAGCTCTTTGCCCATGCAATACACCATTCAAGTGATAGGCGAGATGCGAGCTTTATTAGTGTGAACTGCGCCGCGCTGCCCGAAACTCTGCTTGAATCAGAGCTCTTCGGTTATGTTGAAGGAGCCTTCACTGGAGCGCGCCGCGGAGGAAAGAAGGGACTTCTTCAGGAAGCAAACGGAGGAACGGTATTCCTGGATGAAGTCGCGAAGATGAGTCTTTCAGTCCAGTCGAAATTCCTTAAATTCCTTCAGGATAAAGAGATAAAGCCCGTTGGAGGAAATGAGACAGTCAAACTGGATGTACGGGTGATCGCTGCAACGAATGTCAGTTTGGAAAAGCTAGTTGCAGCCGGAGAGTTTCTTCCTGATTTGTACTACCGTTTGAACGTAGTTCCAATAGTTATCCCCTCGTTGAGGGAGCGACCAGAAGATATTCCCGAGATTGCAAGACTGGTAGTAATGAGGCTCAATCAGGAGTATGGCAGGATGGTCGCGGGAATCGATCCGGCCGTCTTAACACTGTTCAAAAAACACGATTGGCCTGGCAACGTTAGGGAGCTCGAAAACATCATCGGTAGGGCAATGATCAGTATGGAACTCGAAGAGAAAACAATAATGCCTTCTCACATAAAGGGAGTCATTGAAAGACCGGAGAAGCACGGCGAACTGCCGGTGGGAAACCTGACAGTGTTGATGGAAGACTATGAAAAAGAGATCATCAGCGAAGCCCTCGAAAGAAACGACTGGAATAAGACAAAGACTTCAAACGAACTCGGGATAAGCATAAGGAGTCTATACTATAAGCTTGAAAAGTACGGTCTCGCTGACAACCATACAGACCGATGATATAATTATCATTGGGGGCGAAACGGTTTCGACGGGGTCAATGAACTTGAAGGAGCGAGCCGAGGTCCCGGAGCCGCGTTAAAAAACCGGAAAAGCAGAAATGCCAATAACGAATTTGCACTTGCTGCTTAATAATTAATAAGTAGCCGTCCGAATAGCTTTTTGGTCTGGTGGGCTATGAAGGGCGTCAGAAAATCAGACCTTACCCGTGGATGTGCTCCGAATTCTCGGGGAAACTTAGGGGCTAGGACAGTCGGACTCTGCCTGTGAAGTCTTGACTGTTGACGATGATCACAGGATGCGCTCGGAGAGCCTGCAAGGAATTTGGTTTCGGACGCGAGTTCGACTCTCGCCGCCTCCACCAACGCAATAAGTCGCGACATATACCCATTGCACCGATACGAGACGGTTTTGGAGATTGTCTATCTGCCCCCACCCTTTTAATGGTGTGGGGGTTTCTCTTTTCAAGCCGATCTTATTCAAGCAAGTAATTAAATGGTCGTGGTAACAAGGTAATATTTTGTTCGCGTCAGAATGTCGTAGCTCGGAGGATCCCGGTTCTTCTCGTTTGTAATATAATGTGTCTTCTTTAATGAGTTTAGAGAGATGGATTGTCTACAGAGACATCAAGGGTCCTTTGTGTAACTGGAAGACTCTGGTGAAGTTATCAAATCTAATATGGGAAAGACACCTCAGAGGTCTTCTCGACTTGTGACCAGATGACGTGACAAATAAGCGCCAGACTTTGCACTTGGTGAAAT
>ENA-OSEO01003054-OSEO01003054.1-sediment-metagenome-genome-assembly--contig:-NODE-3054-length-21040-cov-4.318275_pt1 | contig 21040 bp, 16 predicted proteins | sample MGYA00237883_ERZ534232 | MGnify/ENA metagenome assembly ERZ534232
TACCATTAAGAGCTTTTTTGAGGAATATAATACACTGGTCAACAGTATGGATGCTGCTTATAATGCGGACAGTTCAAGCGGATATGAACCTTTGACCGATGATGAAAAAGATGAAATGTCCGATACAGAGATAGCAAGCTGGGAAAAAAAGATAAAAGATTCCTTATTAAGAAGAGATTCAACGTTAGAATCAATTACGGAGGCATTTACCAGTTCTATGTCAACTACCTATACAATTGATGGGGAGAACTATAACCTGTCATCCTTTGGAATAGACACACTGGGCTATTTTTTATCTGCAGACAATGAAAAACATGCTTACCATATAGATGGTAATTCTGAAGATTCTACTGTTTCAGATAATACAGATAAATTAAGAGCAGCAATTGAAAATGATCCGGATACGGTAACGTCATTCTTTACCCAGCTGGCTGGCGGATTATATGATAATTTATTTGAAAAAATGAAGACTACAAAATATAATAGTTCTTTAAAAAGCTCTTTAAAATTATATAATGATAAGCAGATGCAAAGTGAATATGATGATTATACGGAGAAAATTGCGGAGCAGGAACAAAAGATTACAGATATGGAAGATTATTATTATAATAAATTTTCTGCTATGGAAACTGCCCAAGGATTCGAATAAAACCCGGCGCGCGGCCTGACACGGCATCTATCGCTTGTAAAGGTAGGCTGCATGAGGTAAGGTGCCCGCCATCGGTTATCCCATTTCACCCATCATGCTCAAGAGGAGTCGGCCGAATGAAAAATTCAAACCACAGCCTTCAGGAGCGGCTTCGGGTGCTGGCCCAAAATCTTTGGTGGTCGTGGCATCCGGAAGTGATTCGCCTGTTTACGGATCTGGATCCGCATCTTTGGCGCCAGGTGGATCACAACCCGATTGCTTTCTTGAACCAAATTTCCGAGGATCAGATCGAACATCGGGCCTCCGAACTGGTGCTCCACAGCCGGATCAACCATGCCTTCCGACGACTCACCGAGTACCTTGAAAAGGAGCAGACCTGGGGGTCGGTTCACTGCGGCAATCTGTGCAGCCGGCCCGTGGCGTATTTTTCCGCCGAATTCGGGCTGCACGAATCCCTGCCGATCTACTCGGGGGGCCTGGGCATTCTGGCCGGGGATCATTTAAAGAGCGCCTCGGATCTGGGAATCCCCCTTGTCGGCATCGGACTACTCTATCAGCAGGGCTACTTCAGCCAGCGGCTCAATGCGGAAGGCTGGCAGGAGGAGGCTTACATCGATCTGCCCGTTCACCAGCTCCCGCTCGAACCGGTGACCAAACCGGACGGCCGGCCGCTGATTGTCCGGGTGGACATGCGGCAGGGCTTCCTGGAGGCCCGCATCTGGCAGCTGCATGCCGGCAGGGTGCGGCTGCTGCTCCTGGACTCCAACGTCGAGGGAAATACCGCGGAAGACCGCGAATTGACCAGCCGCCTTTACGGTGGAAACGACCGGATGCGGATCCGCCAGGAGCTCCTGCTGGGAATCGGCGGGGCCAGGGCCCTCCAGGAACTCGATATCTTTCCCGGGGTGTTGCACCTGAATGAAGGCCACAGCGCCTTTGCCATCTTCGAAGAGGTCCGCCGGATCATGCAGGACGACGCCATTCCGTTTGATCGGGCGCTTCGACGGGTGTCCCTCTATACCGTGTTTACCACCCACACCCCGGTGGAAGCCGGGCATGACCGGTTCGCACCGGACCTGATGGAAGAACACCTGGGGGTGTTCCGTGAAAAACTGGGGTTGTCCCACGAGGCCTTCATGGCCCAGGGCCGGGTCAATCCGCAGAATCCTTCGGAACCGTTCTGCATGACGGTGCTGGCGCTGAAAAATTCCCGGCACGCCAATGCCGTGTCGGCAATCCATTCGGATATCAGCAGACGGATGTGGCAGGGTCTATGGCCCAATCGGCCCGAGGTCGAGGTTCCCATCGGCCACATCACCAACGGCGTCCATGTGCTGTCCTGGATCGCCCCCCAGATGCTCAAGCTTTTTGAAACCCGCCTGGCCTATGACTGGCCCACCCGTATGACCCATGCAGACCTTTGGGGGAAAGTCTTTGACATCGATGACGGCGAGCTGTGGGAGATCCATCAGATTCTCAATCGCAGGCTGGTGAATTTCGTGCGGCGGCGCCTGCTGGTGCAGGCCGAACGGATCGGCGATCATGAGACGATCCAGCAGATCGATTCGATCCTCGATCCGGAGATTCTGACCATCGGCTCGGCCCGTCGGCTGGCGGCCTACAAACGGGGGGATCTGATCTTGTCCCAGCCCGAACGGCTGGCCAAGCTGGTGTCCGATCCCAAACGGCCGATCCAGATTATTTTTGCCGGCAAGGCGCATCCCCGGGACGATCTGGGCAAAAAGATCCTCCAGCGGATCATCCACCAGACCAAGGACCCCAAATTTAGAAGGCGGATCGTATTTGTTGAAGACTACGACTACAACGTCGCCCGCCACCTGGTGCAGGGGGTGGATGTGTGGCTCAACACCCCCCGGCGCCCGCTGGAGGCCTGCGGAACCAGCGGGCAGAAAGTTGTTTTAAACGGCGGGTTGAATCTTTCCATTCTGGACGGCTGGTGGAACGAAGCGTACAACGGCCGCAACGGTTTCGCCATCGGCCACGGGGGGATGCATTCGGACCCGGAGGTGCAGGCCCGGCGGGATGCCGACTTTTTATTCGATGTTCTGGAAAAGGAACTCATTCCGCTCTACTATGAGCGGGATCCCAGCGACATCCCCCACAAATGGGTGCTGCGGGTAAAAGAGTCCATGCAGTCCCTGGGGTGGCGATTCAATGCCGACCGGATGGTCAGGGACTATGCGCAACGGTTTTATCTTCCGGCAGCCAGCGCCGAATCGGCGCAAACCGGGTAACCTCCCGGATGGCCGGTGCAAACCGAAAGGCACTGTGGGGATGGGCCCTGTACGATTGGGCCAATTCCGCTTTCGCCACCACCGTCATGGCGGGGTTTTTCCCGCTTTTCTTTAAAACCTACTGGAGTGCCGGGGCCGATCCGAATGTGAGCACGGCCCGGCTCGGCTTCGGCAACGCCATGGCGAGTCTGCTGATCGCCCTGATCGCCCCGGTCCTGGGCGCCGTCGCAGACCGGGGCTCGGCGCGGAAAAAATTTCTCATCTTTTTCGCCTACCTCGGGGTCCTGATGACCGGCGCCCTGTTTATGGTTGCCCAGGGGCGGTGGGAAATCGCCATCCTGGTGTATGCCCTGGGGGTGATCGGATTTTCCGGGGCCAATATTTTCTACGATTCCCTGCTGCCCGCGGTTTCGGAGGAAAACCGCATCGATTTTGTCTCGGGCCTGGGATATGCCATGGGGTATCTGGGCGGCGGGGTGCTGTTTTTGATCAATGTGCTCATGGTCCTGATGCCCCGGCGATTCGGGCTGGGTGACATGACGGAGGCGATCCGGTATGCGTTCCTTACCGTCGCGTTCTGGTGGGGCGCCTTTACCGTCTTTACCCTCTGCTGGGTTCCCGAACCCAGGGGGGCCGGGGCCCCGGGCATATCCGCGGCCGTGCGGGAGGGGGTGTATCAGTTCGCCGCCACGGTTCAAAAGATTCGGCACCTGAAAACCGTTTTTCTTTTTTTGGCCGCCTACTGGTTCTACATCGACGGGGTGGATACCGTCATCCGGATGGCCGTGGATTACGGACTTTCTCTCGGATTTCCATCCACCGACATGATCATCGCGCTGCTGATCGTCCAGTTCATCGGATTTCCGGCCGCGCTGGCATTCGGAAAGCTTGCCCAGAAATGGAATGTGAGAAAAGCGATTTTTCTTGCCATCGGGGTCTATATGGGGGTTACCCTCTTTGCCATGGGGATGAGCCGAAGGGAAGAGTTCTACATCTTGGCCGCCGTGGTGGGCCTGGTGCAGGGGGGCATCCAGGCGTCGAGCCGGTCCTACTTTGCCCGGCTGATCCCCCGGGCCCAGGCCGGCGAATTTTTCGGGTTTTACAACATGCTGGGCCGGTTTGCGGCCATACTGGGACCCGCCTTGATGGGAAGCGTGGGGCTGGCCGTAAAACGCCTGCTGACCCCCGCCGCTCCCAGCCCGGAGCAGCTGCGATGGATCGGGCAGACCGCCTCCCGGGCAGGGATCGCCTCGCTGCTGATTCTTTTTGCCCTGGGTGCGCTGCTGCTTTATCTTGTGGATGAACAGCGGGGAAAATCGGAGCGGGATGCCTATGAATTCAGTTTGCACCATAGATCACCGGATTTTTGACCCGGAGCACTCGGGGAAATTTTGGGAGGAAACAGATGCTCCATACGCTCTCACTGACCCGCCCCCCGCATGGGTGGCGACGCCTGCTGGCCCAAGCCTGCGAGGCGGAAGACTTCCAATATGGGTTCAGCCTCCTTGAGGACACGGATCCCGGCGCCCTCCGCACCGCGGATGCCGTCGTGGCCGGCGCCTTTGGGGAAGAACAGATCCGCAGTGCGGAAAATCTGAAATTTCTTCAGGTGCCCTTTGCCGGCACCGACAAGATCGATCTAAAGCACCTCAAGAACAGGGGAATACCGGTTGCCAACGCCCATGAAAACGCCTCGTCGGTGGCCGAACACGGCATGCTGCTGCTGCTTTCCCTGACAAAGAACCTGATCAACCAGGACAGGGATCTAAGAAAGGGCATTTGGCACGGTTGGGTCGCCCGGGAACCCGGCACCGAAGCCCAAGAAAAAACCCTCGGTATCATCGGGCTGGGCAGCATCGGCAGCGAGATGGCCCGCAGGGCCAGATGCTTCGGCATGCGGGTGATCGGAACCAGGGCAAACCCCGATAAGGGCAGGGAGAAATCCCAAGGGATCATCGATGCGGTGTATGCCCCGAAAGAACTGGAGACCGTCATCAAAAAATCGCACTATATATTCGTTTCGGTTCCCCTGACCCCAGCCACCAGAGCCATGATCGGTTCAAGAGAACTGGCCCTGATGAAGGGAAAATATCTCATCAACATATCCAGGGGGGATGTCATCGACGAAGCGGCGCTCTATGCGGCCCTGAAAAACGGGAATCTCAAGGGCGCCGCCATCGATACCTGGTATGCCTATCCCCAAGAGGGCACCTTCGGATTCCCCTCCAGGTATCCGTTTCACACGCTGTCCAATGTCATCATGACCCCGCATGCCGCAGGATTCACCGCCGAGAGCATGGTGCGAAACTGGCAGTTTTCGTTTCGAAACATTGCACGATTTTTTCGCACCGGCCGGGCCGAAAATCTGGTGGCTGGCTGAACCCCGGCTCCAGGACCAGCTCCGGCCGCGCAAAGGGGGGTAGGGTCAATAGGCCGCCACCGGATTTTCCAACCTCCCGATTCCCTCGACTTCGATTCTCATCCGATCTCCGGGTTTAAGAAAGATTCCCTGGTATTTGCCGATCCCCGCAGGGGTCCCGGTGGCGATGATGTCTCCGGGTCTCAGCGTGATCCGCTGGGTGATGTAGGCGAGTAACTGGGGGATGGAAAAGACCATATCCGACGAGGTTCCGTTTTGCATGAGCCGGTCGTTCAGCCAGAGTTTGATGCCCATGTCCGCCTCGTTTTCCATTTCATCCCGGAGGCAAATCCACGGGCCCACCGGCAGAAAGGTGTCGTGGCCCTTGCCTGAAAACCAGTCGAAAACGGGGGCGTCCCGAAACGTCACAAACTGAAGGTCCCGGGCGCTGACATCGTTTGCAATCGTATAGCCGGCCACCAGGGACATGGCCTCCGGTTCCGGAACCGAATACCCTGTTTTGCCGATCACGACGGCCAGCTCGGCTTCAAAGTCGACCTGCTGTGAAATGGTGGGCAGCCGCACCGGATCGTTCGGGCCGACGACGGCGGTCGGGGGCTTATAAAATATCATGGGGCTTTTGGGAACGGTCTTGAACACCGTTTCCTGGATATGGCTGTGGTAATTGAGCCCGACACACAGCAGCACGGCCGAAGGGTCCACCGGAGCCAGCAGTTTGACACCGGACAGCGGAAGCCGGGCACCGTCCGCCGCCTCAAGCGAACCTTTGGCTGCGGCCATGGCCGCAGCGATGGTCGGGAAGACGGCGGTAACATCGATGACCGTATCTTCAACAACTTTTCCGATGCGACGCGCCGACCGGCCGTCGGTGAAAGCGGCGATTTTCATTTATGGATCTCCTCTCTTTAGGTATTGAAACGGTCTTCTTCCCATTGCATGCTGATGGCATCCACCGGGCAGACATACTGGCAGGCCCGGCACCCCTCGCACCGCGCCCTATCTGCACAAGCAATGGTATCTATCAAAGAAATCGCCTGATTCCAACAGCATTCCACGCAACGACCGCATCCGGTGCAACGGACCGTATCCACCAGCGGATAGGGCCGCCGGGAGTGTGCAAAGGTCTGTCTGGTGTGCAGTTTAACGGTTCCTTGAAAATCCGCGATGCGTGCATACCCTTTGCGCTCCATCCACCGATGAATGCCGGAAAGCATCTGGGGGATCAGTTCGTATCCCTGCAGGATCACCTGGGTGCAGGTTTGAGCGGATGCCGCACCCACGAGCAGATACTGGAGCACTTCTGCTTCGGATTGCACCCCCCCCGAGGGGATGATTGGAATGGTCAGAGGGGCCCCCGGAGCGACGACGTCGCTGCCCGGGGGGCTATACCCCGAGCCCAGGCCGGAGCCGAAGCGCATCCGGTAGATCAGGCTGCACAGAATGGGGGCGGACCATGGGCCGCCGATGCCCGGCATTCGCCATACCGGCTCTTTTTCATTTTCGATGTCCACATACAGGGAGGCCCATCGGGTCGTCGGTACCACCCCGTCCGCACCGGCAGCCTGTGCGATGTGCGCTGCGCCGATGATATCACAACAGTCCACCCCCAGCTTTGCAAACACGGGAAGATCCGTAGATCGTTTGACTGCCTGTATCGGTGCGGCCAGGTAGTGCTTGGGGTCCATCTGGACAAATCGGGCGCATTCGCAGGGAGGGCTCGGGGAGGTATGGAGCTCCAATGCGCTGACCCCCGCGCCGGCCATGGCTTTTGCCTCCGCCTCCCATACCGCCAGATCGGGCAGATTGGTGCCGCACCACCCGATGCTGCCGATCAGATGGCAGTCATGGTCCTTGGCGATCGGTGCCAGCCGGGATACGGTTTCAGCCCATTGATCCAGTGTCGGGGTTTCGGTGGCACCCCCCAGCCCCGGCTCGACCCCGGCTGCGATTCGCCGAGCCGGGGCGCTGGTGGACTGAAAGGAGTACATGCCCCCGTCAAAGATGCTATTTTTACCAAAAACCCGATAAACGCTGCGAACCGGCGGGCGTTGTTCGTCCGGCTTCATGATATGCAGGCTGCGGACCACCACGGCCCCGCTGCCGGCTTCGATGGCCTTGACGATATTGGTGAAATTCCGTGTGGTCGGCCCTGCACCGATGATCACCGGATTTTTGAGCCTGAGCTTTCCAAGGGACACTTCAAGGCTTGCCATCGTTGCTCCTATTTAATGATACGCCTTCTGTACGAACCGTGTGTGTCGATCTAATCGTTGAGCCGGCTTAAACACTCCCGGATAAATTCAACGGACTCCTTGAGCCCTTCCTCCGGGGGGGGAAGATCTTCCGGGTACCATTTGGATCCGTATTCGACGGAGAGATAGCCGTTGTAGCCGATTTCATGCAGCCTTCGGATGATGTCCGGCCACGGCAGGATCCCTTTGCCGATAACCCTGGAAAATACGGCCCGTTGGGAAGGATCGATATGGGTGACATCCCCGGTGGCCTTCTGGACAGCGCCCTTTTTGAACTCGATGTCTTTGAGATGAACATGGGCGATGTGATCCTTCTGGAGGTCGATGGCTCCGGCATAATCCTCGCCTTTCATCTGGGTGATGTTCGACTGGTCATAGAGAATTTTGACACACGGATGGTCAACGGCTTGGACCACGGCCGCGGTCTCAGCCGCGGTTACCGTGAGGGTGTTGTAATGATTTTCAACGACCAAAACCACATGGTTGTCCTGGGCCACCGGAGCGCATTCCCGCAATGCGGCGACCAGCCGGTCGACGCTTTCCCTTCTGTCCTCCGGCTCCACCAGCCGGCCCCCGTATACCCTTACAAATTTAAAGCCGATCCGGGCGGCGATTTCCACCGCTCCTTTGAGCATCTCCTTCTGTTTGCGATATTCTCCTGGATCGGGATGATTCAGATCCGTGACATAGGGGGTCAAACAGGCCGATTCCAGGCCTCCGTCACGAATCCTTTTGGAAAGCTCAAGATGCGCGCTTTTGGGTGCGGTGGGGCTTACCGCACACCGGTAGCCGTCGAGGCACAGAAATTCGATGGCCTCGTAACCCAGTCCTGCGTAAAAATCAATGGCCTCTTCTGGCAACAGATGGGGGGTTCCCATCGTGTGTCCGCACGGTTTCATTCACACCTCCTCGCATTACACTTCCGGAATCCGGAGCCTTCCGGGGTCATCCGGCCGGTTCGCCGACCGGCTCGGGTTCAAGAGCGCCGGGGACAGGGCAGAATGCAAGGCACAATTCACATCCCATGCACTCCCGACCGATGGTGATCGTATCCCCCTGTCTTTTCACTGCCCCATAGTAGCAGGCGTCCACACAGCGGCCGCATTGAATGCAAACCGCTTCTACCATCCGCATCCGCTGGACCGGGGTTCGGTGCAGTTGGTTGTAAGGAATGGCCGCCCGGGCGGCAACCCCGGTAAGTTCCGCTGCCGATCGGTAGCCTTTTCGCTTCAAAAAGGCGTCCATGCCGGTCAAAATTTCGGGAATCAGCTCGGGGCCTCGCAGCATGAATGCGCCCGCCATCTGCACCAGCGAAGCTCCGGCCATCATAAATTCGATCACATCGCTCCATTCGGCCGCACCGTTGGATCCGAAAATGGGAAGCGGAAAATTCCGGTAACTCTCGGCGATCCACCTCAGCGCGAGGGGTTTGACCCACGGCCCGCCCACCGCGGCCCAGCTTCCCGTGTGGGGACAGGCATTTTCGATATCCACGGCAAACCCCATGTAGCGGTTTGTCATGGTCAGGGCATCGGCGCCGGCCTCTTGAACCGCCTTGACGATGGCGATCAGATCCATTGCCTGGGGGGTAAGCTTGACAATCAGGGGAATCTTGACCGCAGACCGGACGGCGCCCACCAGCTCCCTGCAGGCGGCGGGGTCCTGGCCGATCAGTGCCCCCATCCGCTCCTCGACCCTCCCGTAATGGGGGCACCCGATATTGAGCTCGATCATGGGAACCCCATTGCATTCCATCATCCGGGCGATGTCGACCCAGCTTTCCGGTCTTCCGGCGGCAATGCTTCCGATGAGAACCACCTGGTGCGCTTCGGCCAGCTTGAGTTTTGCCGGCAGGTCCTTCAACCAGGCCTCGGGAGCCTCCATGGACCCGGTCCGGGAATAGAAGGTGTACATCCTCGGAATCGCTCCCCTGCAGGGCCGGTGATATTCATCCAGAATGGCAAACCGCGCCCGATTGGAGCCGCGCATCCCTGCAAGTTCCGTCACCGATTTGCAGACGATCCCCCCCACCCCCGAACGGATGATCCGGGCGGTGTTCTCCAGCCCCCGAACATGATTCGCCGATGCGGCCAGCAGGGGGTTCTTGAAGGTCACCCCGGCAATGGTTACACGAAAATCCGTTTCCATGGGACTCTTTATTTTTTCAACTTGAAGGTTGCCGCCGCTTCACGAATCTTTGCCGCATCGAACGTGTTGATTTCATCGATGAACCGATTGGTGTAGTATTTGGTCACATCCGGTATTTTACCTTCAAGATCCGAAAACTTGAGTTCGTTTTTAAAATCCTGATCCAGCATGATGCCCCACTTGTGCGGGGAGACGTCGTCCCGCACCCAGTTTTTGGATCGTGCACCGATGATGTTCACGATATCCTTAATAGCCTCTTCGCGGCTTTTGCCCTTAGCGGCTGCACCCGGATACATTTCCAGAAAGATCTCGGCGGCTGCGGGAAGGTTTGCAAGCGCAAAAACAGTCCCCTTTGCAACGGCGCGGCCCACCCCGACACAGAACTTGGGGGTTTCGGTGACGGTCTTTTCCGTCGCCCCCAAATAGAACCCGCCGATTCCCTTGAGGTCCCCCTCCACCTTATAGTTCATATGCTCGAGGGCAAAGCCGATGGCTTCGACCCGACCGAAATCCGTATCCCCCGCACAGTAGGCGTCGACCTTTCCCCGGGTAATCATATCCCCTGCGGCCGGCCCGTATCCGGCCACCACGATCTTCACATCCGTGTCAGGGTCCATGCCCGCCTGCCGGAGAATCGCACGGGCAATCAGGGTTGCGGAATGTCCGAGCGCCGGGACCCCGATGGTCTTTCCCTTGAGCTGTGCGACGCTTTTAATATCGGTGCCGGGTTTCATGACAAAGTCGTATTTGAACTTTGGGGTGTAATTGTAATACGCGATGAGCGGGGGGGCAGCCCCCTTGGCCGCCAGCGGCAGCACGGTGGCGGGAACAAAGACCCCCATCTGGAACTGGCCGGTTGCAAGCCCCTGGAGCGTGGCCGTGTTGGTGCCCGCCGGCACGATTTCAAAATCGATTCCTTCCTCCTGGTAATAGCCGAGGTAGTTTCCGATGGCGATGTTGAGCATCAGCACCTGGATGGTGGGGGTGCCGAATGCAAACTTGATCTTGGTAAGCGCCATCGCCGAGGGGGCTTGAAAGGAAAGGAAATACACGCCCAAGGCCAAAAAAAACATGATCAGTCCAGGTTTTTTTGCAGGTTTCATTTTCTTCCTCCTTTTTAAGGTTGACCCTATTCGCCAAGACCGCCTAAACTCCGATGGTTTCGATATGCTTGGGCGCCCAGAAGACCACCCGTTTTTCGATGGCCTGTATGGCGATGTGAAGGCAGATGCCGATAACGGAAAGGATGATCAGCGTGGCAAAGACCCCGGCGATATCCATCACCAGGTTCATCTGCATGATCATCACACCGAGCCCGACTTCTCCGCCGATAAACTCCCCGACGATCGCCCCGATCAGGCTGTATACCGCCCCCATTTCAAGCCCGGCAAAGATGAAGGGCAATGCATTGGGCAACTTGACCAGATAGAAGATTTGCCATTCATTGGCGGCCAGGGACCGCATCAAGTCGATTTTGTCCGCTTCGGTGGACTTGAACCCGACAATCGAGTTGACCAGCAACGGAAAGAAGGTGAGCATGGCCGACAACACCAGCTTGGAGGTCAGCCCCAGGCCGAACCAGATGATAAAGAGCGGGGCGATGGCCACTTTGGGCAAGGTCTGAAACCCGACGATATAGGGCATCAGGGTTTTTTCGACGAGCTCGAACCGCGCAATGACGGTTCCCAGAAGAATGCCGATAATGCTGCCGAAGAAAAATCCGCCGAGGCACTCATACATCGTATACAGGATATGCATCCAGTATCCGCCGATGTTGGTAAAGGGAACGGCAAATCCGCGATAGAGTGCTTCCAGTATCAATGAGGGGGCCGGTAGAAAGTAGAGCGGGATGTGGTAATGCCGCACCAAAAATTCCCACACAGAGACGACGGAAAAGAACACCAACGGAATCAGGATCAGTTCCGGCCGCTCGCGAAAGGTGGCCTTGGGATTCCTGATCATGTCTCGCAACAATTTACGGCTGCTCATTCGATGTCTCCAATGGTTTTAAACCGGCTGCGGATCCTTTTGACGATCTCGCCGAAGGCCGGGGTGGACATCACCCCGAGGTCTCTGGGTCTTTGAATCGGAACCGGCAGGGTTTCGATGATCTCTCCGGGCCGGCTCGACAGCACGATGACGCGGTCGGCCAGGAAAACCGCCTCGGTGATGCTGTGGGTGATAAAAAAAATGGTCTTTGCGCTCTCGTTCCAGATCCTGAGAATCTCAAGATTCATGTTTTCCCGGGTCATGGCATCCAGGGCGCCGAAGGGTTCATCCATCAGCAGGATGGCTGGATCGTGAACCAGCGCCCGGATGATGGCGTTGCGCTGCTGCATCCCGCCGGACAGCTCGAAGGGGTATTTGTTGCCGAACTCGGAAAGTCCCGCCATCTCCAGCAGCCTGTGCGCCCTTTCGGTGTACTTCTTTTTGTCCAAACCCTGCACGGTCACCGGAAGGAGGGTATTTTCCAGCACGGTCCGCCAGGGAAGCAGGACCGGATCCTGAAACACCACACCGATATCCTTTCGGGGGCCTTTGACGGGTATGCCGTTGAGGAGAATCGTGCCGCCGGACTTGGGAATGAGCCCGGCAATGATCTTGAGCAGCGTGGACTTGCCGCAACCGCTGGGGCCCACCACCGTGACAAACTCGCCGTCTCGAATTTCCAGATGGATATCTTTCAGCGCAAGGATCTTTTCCATGCGTTTGGTCGTGTAGATTTTTTGCAGACCTTTGATTTCGATGATATTTTGAAATTTTTCCACGTCGCCCAACCCCTACCCCTCCCGGTTCCTTATGCGTCAAAAAAAACAACTTCCGGGCAAAAAAATATATTCTGCATAGATCTGCAAACCGTTATAAAGCGTGGATGAAAAAAAACAACTTATCGGAAAATCGGGTTCGGATGAATCTGATTTCAAGGGTAATATCAACCCCGCTTGGTTGTCAACACTTATCCTTTTGGAGTTGCTGGACTTTTGGATCGATTTTATCTAAGATGCGTCGACCGGGCCGTAATCGTCGGCACGCTGTAGTGATTTTTTTATTCCCCATCGGTGACGGTCTGACGGTCTGAACCGCAGGGTTTTCCTTTTTGGGGCATCGAAACAGGGAAAGGGGGGGCGATGGGAGGGTTCACCCGGGGCACGGGGATCTGTCTTTGCGGGATGTTACTTTTGTTTCTCTCCTCAGTGGCGATCGCCGCCCCAAAAGAGCGCATCACCTTTTGGACCACCGAAATCGAACCAAAATGCATCGACATCCAGCAGGGACTGGCCGAACGGTTTGAGGAAGCGGTAGGGTCTACCGTAGAGATCATACCGATCAAAGCGAACGAACTGTCCTCACGCATCAAGGAGGCCGCCGCCGCATCCGCCTTGCCGGATACGCTTCTGGCTCCGCTGGATTACGCGATCGGCTGGGCAGCGGAGGGGATCCTAGATCCAGCGGCCGCTTCAACGATCATCGATGAACTGGGAGAAAACACCTTTGCCGACGGCCCTCTGGCGCTGGCCCGGGTAAAGGAGGGGTTTGCGGCCGTGCCTGCGGACGGGCAAGGCCTGCTCCTGCTCTATCGAAAGGACCTTTTTGTCGGAAAAGGAGTCGAGGCGATGCTCGGTGTTCCCAACACCTGGGAATCCATATTAAAGGCCGCAAAAGCCGTCCACCATCCGCCTGGGGTCTGGGGGTTTTCCGTGGGCACCGACCCCGAACAGGTGTATACCCAGCAGATCTTTGAACAGTTTGCGCTGTCAAACGGCGTGCGGCTCATCAATCCGAGAACCGGTAGGGTCGACCTCAACACCCCGGAGTTCATCCAGACCCTGCAGTTCTATAAGACGATGGCCGGCATGTCCCCACCGGAAGTGAGCCCCCGTCGGAAGCCCAACGAGGATTATCTTTCCGGCAAAACCGCCATGACCATCTGGTCTCCGTCTATCCTGAACGAACTGGCCGGGTTGAACGATTCGGTGCCGGTTACTCTAAGAGACCTCCAAAAACCGCTCCATGAGATGACCGGCATTGTCGCCGGCTTTAGAGGCCCGCTGGGGTTTCGCCCCTCCCAGTGGGGGCGGGTCAACTATTTCGGGATCACTGCGGGGGCCAGGCGGGATGCTGAAAAGTGGGTGACTTTTCTGCTTTCGGACGGATACCTGGATTGGCTGAGCATGGCGCCGGAAGGAAAGTTTCCGCTCAGGCGTCAGTTCGTCGACGGCTGGAAAAACCTCTCCATCGGGGTGGACCGGGAAGCAAAAATTTCGGATCTTTATCCGGATGACGTGGTGAGCGCCTTGATTTCCGGAATCGAGTGGGTTGACCGCTGGGGGTATGCCAGCGGCAGAGGCGCCTGCGTCGGACAGCTCTACGAGAGCAATACTTTGATCAAAATTCTTCGGCGGTACCTGGCAGACGGGCTGCCTGCCGAAGCGGCTGCACAGGAGATGACCCGGGAGATCGAAAAGCTGGCCGGATGCCGATAGACGCGCCGGATACGGCGACCCCCGGCAGAGGAGAACCTGCATTCATGCAAATACCCGATGAACTGACGGTAAAAAAGCTTCAAAAGGCCATCGATGGCTGGGTGAAGACCTACGGGGTTCGTTACTTTTCCGAGCTGACCAATCTGGCCGTCCTCATGGAAGAGGTGGGCGAATTGGCCCGCCTCATGTCCCGGATTTACGGAGACCAGAGTTTTAAACGATCTGAAACCGCCAACGACCTGGCGGACGAGCTGGCCGACGTGCTCTTTGTCCTGGTGTGCATCGCCAACCAGACGGGGGTGGACCTGACCGCGGCCGTTCAGAACAATCTGGACAAAAAGACCCGAAGAGACCGCCACCGGCACGCCGGCAACCCGAAGCTCATGTCCAAGCCATCCAGTCGGCCGTGAGCCGTGCCGGATCCGCGATCCATACCGTATAGGGCTTTACTTAGTATACATATTCATAAAAGGTGAAAAAAAGCCCCTTGAAATTTTCAAATGCCGTGTTTATAAATACAATTTGTGCCAATTGAATCCATGAAACCGGTATTCGATGACCCGCACGCCTTGTGTGGGAAGATCGGGGATCTTTTTTGTATTCGACCCGAAAAGATGAATGTTCCCCACTTCCAGGTCTCAAATAAAACCATTGACCGCAATAGGGAAAAGGATGCCTTACCGTTACGAAATTGACCAGAATCAGGTAAAATTTTTCGGCCCCCAAGGGATGCTGGTGATGGTAAAAGTCCAGCAGGAATCCACCCAGGATCCCACCAGCATCCCCGAGGACAATTCGGAAAACAGGCGAAACCGCGATGAATTGCGATGCAAATTATCGGTGATCAAGGTGCCGGCCCGCCGTCCTGCCGGGTGGAAGGTGACCAACCGCAACAAAAACGGGTGGCGCAACTGGGTGATTGTCTGCTCCCCCAAGGAGGTGATTTTTCCCACACGGGAAGGAGAGAGCATCCCTGAAAATGTGCTCTTCCCCGAAAAGGAAGAAGACCGCAAATTTTCCGATCTCTACACGCTGACCTATCCGGGCACCGCATCCACAAAGACCGTGGTGGTGTTTACCGGAGAAAAGGAGAGCCAGGGCTTTGTGGTCAGCGCGGAGCCGTCCTTGAAATGGGCGGAGCTGTCCTTGAGACCCTTTACCCGGAAAAACGACACCGAAAAAAAGATTGCGATCCGGTTGTTCCAGCGGGAGGGGGATCTGTATATCCTTCCGTTTGAAAAAAACCATAAGGCGATGATTCCAGGACGCGCCGATGAAACCGCCGATGCCGGCGCCAGGGATATTCTTCCGATTAAAAGTTGGAAAGCCACCCTCGGAAGGATCTCGATGGTGGTCCGGAAACTCAATCCCGAACTGCCCCGGGTCATGCTTCAGCTGGGGATACGGGATCCGGCCGGCTATGCCTATATCGATGACTTTCTGGACCAGCGCCTGCTCGATACCATTGCAAAATTTCGAAATGAACTGGGGCCGGGCAACATCATTCACCTCTTCGGCACCAATGCGGCCGGGTTCGACAACCAGTTTCCGGATTTTTCCATCGACCCGGGGCTGGGGGACAAACAGCGCCTGGCAGCGCTGGTAGACCATATCCATTCCCAAGACCTTTTTACCAGCCACCACTTCAACCCGCGGATCGCATCCGCGGAATGGCTGAAAAAAGGAAAAAACTGGTGGAACTATAGAAAGGCCGTGCTCCGGGACCGGAATGGAAAGCCCTGGGAAGAACGGTACAAAAACCAGCTCTACTATGTGATGAATCCTTCCCACGCCAAATGGCAGAATTACTGTATCCAGTGGGTTCGCTATTTTGAAGATATCGGTTTCGATTACATCGAAATGGACCAGATTTCCTACCAGCGCAACATCGCCAACCCGGAAGACGACATCGGAACCGGCTTTCAGGATATGATCAATCTTGCAGACAAGGGACCGGCGAATCTGTGGACCGAGGGGGTCTCCGATATTTACAAGCTGCCCCCGGGCGCCTGGTTTCAAATGCTGCCCCGAACGCGTCATGAAAAGTGGTTTGAAAAAAATGAAAACCGCAGGGGGTACATCGGGGATCAGCGGCCGCAATTCTACCGGAGCCTCATGCGGAATTCTCCGATTTCGTACCAGGTCGTCATGGATTCGCCCAGAATCGAAGACAAGATCAAAAATATCCCTTCGCGGCTCAGAAAAGCGCGCGATTTGGACGCCGTGGTGCTCGACCTGGAGATCGGGTTTTTCAACGCGTCTTATGAGCAGGACCTGTTTCCGAGAGTGATGGCAAAAATCAGAAATTTTGCACAGGACGAGGGCTTTGAAACGAGCATCGAATGGCTGAATTTATGGTTCCTGGAAAAGAGAAAGCGTGAAAGAAAAAACAGAAACCATTCCCTTGCAGCCCCTCGTGCCGCAAACGGCCGGTAGGGGTTCGCATCATGCCGTATGGGGATTCAAACAGCGTTCGAGCAATTTTTTCAGCGCTTTTTCCCCATGCCTGTCTTTGGCGATTTGATGGTTTTTATTTACGATCTGCCGGGTCCGGGGATCGAGCAAAAAGCGGATGGTCGCATCCGCGGCCTGTTTCACTCTTTTCCTGCCGATGGTCTTCAGTCCATCGGGAGCACGTCTGAACCTGGCGCCAAGAGAAATGTAAGCGTACCCGTGGTCTTTGATATCCGCGGTGAATACCGGATACTCGAAAATAACCATCGGCTTTTTGGCAAAAACCGCCTCCAGAAACTGGTTGCCGAAGCCTTCCCACGTGCTGGGGTATGAAATAACGTCGGCAAAAACGTAAGCATCCCAAAGCGAATAGCGCTTTACCCCGTCTTTTTGCATCCGTTGATACGCAATTCTCGGGCTCAGATCTCTATACTTCACGCCCTGGGCGTTCATCTTCTCAATGAGCTTCTGCCGGTATCCGCGTGAAGCGGGCTCCACGAACTGGCCGAATGCAAGTACGATTTCGGATTGTTCATCCAGCCGTTTGCCGTTGTATAATTCTCTACCGACCAGTTGCTGTTTTCTTTTATTCAACTCGGTGATCACATCGATCGCCAGCTCGATGGCCTTTCTTTCAACGACTCGGGTGGCCTGCAGGAAGATCAGATCATTTGCTTTGATATTAAAGTGGTTGAGCAGGTCCTGGTTGTAGTGGTCCCTCACCCAGGGTTTCTGGTCGAATTCAAAGGTGTCCGGAAAAACAATGGCCTTTTGCCCTATTTTTTTGAACAGCAGGTCTCTGGACAGGCTGTTGATCGTGACATGGCGGATTTTGCCCAGCCGCGGGGGAACATAGGTCCTTAAATACGTTTTAATCCTGGGGGTACGGGGGGTGTACAGACCTTCATAGGATTCATAGAAGTCGTGATTGAACGACACAACGTGGATATCCGTTTTTTTTGCCACCGCATAAAAGGCCTTGGCCGCAGCGATATGGCGGCCGTGGGTGAAGATGTTATGGAGAAACAGGTAATCGAATTTTTCTTTTTGGTGGATCTTCAAGAATTTTTTTTCGATGCCCCCCGCCACACGGTGGATATCTTCCAGCAGGGCATCCTCATCCGGGTAGACCCTCTCATCGTCTTCCAATTCGAATCCGGAAAATGCGTTTTTCTTTATCAAGACGATCTTGGGTCTGTCGAATTCGAGTTCGGGGATGATACAATCCGCGCCGGTTTGCCGTGTTCCGGAGATCAATTTGACCCGGTATCCCATTTCCTGAAGCATTTTTTTCCGCTTGATGATTTCCAGCGAAACGCCGTCGGTCTGACCGATCCGATAATGGCAGATCGCTATTTTTTTGACCGGTGAACCCATCCGGGTCATATTCATAAGATCTCTCCCCCGTGACGCTTCAGGATTGCCCTTGGGATATTACCAGACCGGCCGGTGATGTCAACGCGTGGCTTGGGCGACCGGGTACCCCCTGCGAGGGAGGGGTTCGTTGTTTTGACTTCCCCGAAAAAATGGTTACTCCTTTAGCCCTAGCAACCGGGTCGATGAAACTTTAGACAACCCCTTGAAAGGACGGCATAGCCATGGCGGAAGCGAAAACTCCTACGGAAACGGCCACCTTCGCCGGGGGGTGCTTCTGGTGCACCCATGCGGATTTTGAAAAAGTCCCGGGGGTGATCCAGGTCGTCTCAGGATACACCGGCGGCCAACAGGAAAATCCCACCTACCGGGAGGTCTGTTCCGGAACCACCGGGCACGTCGAAGCCATTGAGGTCATTTTTGACCCGGCGAAGGTCACCTACCCCGCGCTGCTGGATGTCTTCTGGCGGCACATCGACCCGACCGATTCGGGCGGGCAATTTGTGGACCGGGGGCCTCAATACCGGCCCGTGATTTTTTACCACACCGAGGTGCAAAAACGTCTTGCGGAGGCATCCCGTGCCGAGCTGGATTCATCGGGCCGGTTCAACAAGCCCATCGCCGTCGACATTCTTCCGGCGGAACCTTTTTACCGGGCCGAGGCGTATCACCAGGACTATTCCGGGAAAAACCCCTCCCGGTATACCCTCTACCGGTTCCACTCCGGCCGGGACCAGTTTCTGGGCAAGGTGTGGAGCCGGAAAACTTCCTAAGTACTCGTTGGTATCAATACGATATCGTTTTGATATCCCTCCCGGCCTCCCTTTAAAAAAGGGAGGAGAATAATTTCCCCCTTTTTTAAAGGGGGTCAGGGGGATTTCTTTAAGGAATTCCGTTTAAATTCAGTTTTTAAAGTAGACCCCACGGACAAGTTTTATATGCGGCTGCCCTGGGAGGGATAAACCACCCTGTCTTGATTTATTGGCATTTCCGGGGTATTGAACTCGATGGAATCTACAGGAACACCATGATCATAAGGGTCCGCCATCGGGCATTGAGCGCTCGATGGGGGACATATCAGGAGACCGCCGAATGAAACTGAACCGATTTAAAAAGCGACTGGCCAAGGACAAATTTGCGATCGGACACATGATTTCCGAATTCGGAACCCGGGGACAGGCAAAAATGCTGGAACGCGCCGATATCGACTTTGTGGTCATCGACAGGGAGCACAGCGGATCCACATCGGCAGACATCGCCGATCTGGTCGCCTGGTTCAAGGCAACCGATATCGCTCCTTTTGTACGAATTCCGCAAATTCAGTATCATTTCATCTCCCGGACCTTCGATGTGGGGGCACTGGGCATCATGGTGCCCAATGTGAAAACCGCTCAAGAGGCCGGGGCGATCGTCGACGCCGCCAAATACGCCCCTCTGGGAAACCGCGGGGTCAGCCTCGGGGTGGCCCACACGGATTACCAGCCGGTGGATCCCCAGGCCTTTATGACCTACGCCAACGAAAACACCACTCTGATCTGCCAGATCGAAAGCCGGCAGGGGCTCGACAATCTGGAGGGAATTGCGCAAACCGACGGGATCGACGTGCTCTGGGTCGGACACTTCGATCTGTCCCAATCCCTGGGGATCCCCGGACAATTTCACCACGACCGATTTCTCGATGCGCTCAAGAAGGTGGCCGATACCGCAAAGCGGTTCGGTCTGGGGGCCGGTATTCAACCGGGCGGCATAGACCAGGCGAAAGAATGGATGGAGATCGGATTTAACGTGATCTCCTACGGCGCGGATCATTCGGTTTACATGAACGCCATGACCCAGGCGGTCGAAGGGATTCGGAAACTTGCCGGGAAATGATCCGGATCGCTTCTGATCTTCGGACAGATGCGGCTCCAGAATCCGCAGCCCCGTGTTCATGGCCCGGGGCCCCAACGGAACCCCCGGAATGAACGGCCGGCCGGATTTAAACGGGGTCGCAGGACGTCGAATTTACCCGTCATCCAAGGTGTTTCAACAGAAAGAGGCGAAATCATGCGCATGGAGACCCTGGCCGTGCACGGCCCGAGGCATCCCGATCCCATTTCCGGTGCGGTCGTGCCCCCCGTTCACCTTTCCACGACGTTTCTACGCGAACCGGACGGGAGTTTCCCCCATGGATTCATCTATTCCCGGACCGACAACCCCAACCGGAAGGATCTAGAAGACTGCCTGGCCCGTCTGGAAGGCGGGGCGGTAGCGGCCGCATTCGCCTCCGGGTCGGCCGCCGCCATGGGCATCTTTCATTCGCTGGCTTCCGGGGACCATGTCATCGTGACTTCCGATATCTATTACGGAACCCGCGTTTTGCTGCGGGAACTGTATGGACGCTGGAAACTGGAGGTCAGTTATGTGGATATGACCGAACCGGAAAATCTGCTGCGGGCGGCAAGACCCACCACCCGGCTGATCTGGATCGAAACCCCGTCCAATCCCCTGCTCAGGATCACGGACATCAAGGAAATATGCACCATCGCCCCGGGTATCGGCGCGAAAGTGGTGTGCGACAACACCTGGGCGACCCCTCTGCTCCAACGCCCCTTCGCGTGGGGGGTGGACCTGGTGATGCACTCGACCACCAAGTACCTTTCCGGTCACAGCGATGTCCTGGGGGGGTGTGTGATCGCAAAAGAGGCGGACGGTCTTTTCGAGCGGATCCGCCAGTATCAACGAATCGGGGGGCCGGTTCCCTCGCCCTTCGACTGCTGGATGGTGCTTCGAAGCATACCCACGCTGCCCTGCCGGATGAAAGCCCATTCAGACAATGCCCGCAGGGTGGTCGCGTTTCTGCACCGGCACCCAAAAATCCACGCGGTGCATTACCCGGGTCTGCCGGAACACCCGGGCCATCCCACCGCCAAACGACAGATGAAGGACTTCGGCGCGATGATCTCGTTTCAGGTAAAGGGCGGGAAAGGGGCGGCCATGGCGGTGGCGGCAAACGATGCGACCATTGCAACGGCTGCAAGAATGATAATCAGTTTCTTCATCTT
>ENA-OSEO01003055-OSEO01003055.1-sediment-metagenome-genome-assembly--contig:-NODE-3055-length-21030-cov-3.523553_pt1 | contig 21030 bp, 17 predicted proteins | sample MGYA00237883_ERZ534232 | MGnify/ENA metagenome assembly ERZ534232
CCTCGCCCATCCTTCGTTGTCAAACCGGCTGTCCGCATCGATTGCCCATTATCTGGAGCCTGGTATCGACTGGCTTGCCAGGTTCATCGTTCACCATTGGCTGCTTATTGCCAATGCCATGCTCTTCTTGTTTATCGCGCTCCCATTTTTCGCCCCCATCCTGGAAGCATTTGGGTGGCACTTGCCAGCGAAGCTTATTTTCATTGTCTACCGCCCGACCTGTCACCAATTGCCTGAAAGGTCGTATTTCGTCATGGGACACCAGGTCGCCATCTGCGCGCGCTGTTCTTCGCTCTACGTTGCGTTCTGGGCCATCGGCATTGTCTATACAATCTGGGCCGCGATCCGTCCGCAACGCGTCCCAGCCTGGCAAGCGCCGCCGCTGTGGGTGATTGGTGCAGCGGCAATCCCGCTGGCAATAGATGGGATCACCCAGCTCTTTGGGTTGAGGGGTAGCACGAATTCGCTCAGAACGATCACCGGAGCCCTGGTCGGAGCGGCCACAGCTGCGGTAGTCTATCCCTACCTGCACACAGGATTCAGAGAGGCGCGCAAGGTCTGGGAGATCAGCCTCCTGCAACAAACTGCGCTCGATCAACCATGCGACGATTTCGACGATTGGGAGAGTCACGGCAAGCCATGAACGCAGTAACCGGAATCGCAACCGGCATCGGACTATCGACAGCGGCTGGGCTCAATGCGTATCTGCCGCTGCTTATCATCGCTCTGCTGGCACGGTTCACCGATCTGATCGAACTGAACCCGCCCTACGACGCGCTGACCAGCTGGTGGGTAATCGGCGTCCTCGCGGTGCTGCTGCTCATCGAGCTGTTCGTCGACAAGGTTCCGGCCTTGGACACCGCGAACGACGTCGTCCAGACCGTTATCAGGCCCGTAGCAGGCGCCATTCTCTTTGCCTCGAACGCCCACTTGCTTTCGGAGATTCATCCCGTGCTCGCTATTGCGTGCGGTCTACTGATCGCCGGGGGCGTACACGCGGCTAAAGCGACATTCAGACCTGTTGTTACGGGGACCACGGGAGGCATGTTCAACCCGGTGGTCAGTCTGCTAGAGGATATCGTGTCTCTGACTACGACCCTTCTCGCCGTTTTTGTCCCGATCTTGCTGCTGTTCCTCATTGTGGTCCTGATCGGGATATTTATCTGGCTGTATCGCAAACGCAGACAAAAAAAGGAGCATCTTGCTTAAAGAGAAACTCGCAGCAAACGATATCGTGCCATCCTCGAGTGTCAGGAAGGATAATCCCAGATGAAGGAAAACGGAAGCAACAAAATAGCCATAGTCATCGTCATTATTCTGGTACTCTTGTCACTGTGTTGTTGTTGTCTTATTGCGAATTTCTATCTGGAATCTGAAGGGCACTTCTGGTCTAATATGCTTGGGAGCCTGTCTCTGCTCCCGAATCTCGGATGATTAAGGCAGAATCACTCAAACAGACGTTACAAACGCTCCCACAGAAGCCGGGCGTCTATCTGATGAAAGATAAGATCGGCCACGTGATCTATGTTGGGAAAGCCATCAATCTCAGCAATCGCGTCCGGTCTTATTTTCACGCGTCGGCTGGCCACACGCCCAAGATCAGAAGGCTCGTGGCGAACATTGATCAGATTGACTTCATCATCACCGAGTCCGAACTGGAGGCGTTGATTCTCGAAGCCAATCTGATCAAGAAACACCGCCCCAGGTACAACGTCCGGCTGAAGGATGACAAACGCTACCCTTATATTCGCGTCAGATGGGCCGAAGATTATCCGCGTATAGACATTTCGCGCCAGATGCACAACGACGGGTCGCGTTATTTCGGGCCATACACGGCATCCTGGGCAGTCGCACAAACTCTCGATTTGTTGCGCAGTCTGTTTCCGTACCGCACGTGCGATCGGGTCATTACCGGGAACGACCGGCGCGCCTGCCTGTACTATCACATCAAGCGTTGTTCCGGGCCGTGCATCGGCGCGGTCTCACGCGAAGAATACCGCGCCATCATCGAGCAGATCTGTCTTTTCCTGGAGGGGAACATCACCACGATCGTGACAGACCTGCAAGCCAAAATGAAAGCTGCGGCAGAAAAGCTCGATTTCGAAGAGGCCACCCGTCACCGCGACCAGTTGCAGGCCATTCAACGCGTTGTCGAACACCAAAAAGTGGTTTCCAAGAAGTTGAAGGATCAAGATGTGATTGCCTTTGCCAGATCGAACGGTGAGGCGTGTGTGCAGGTTTTCTTCATCCGTTACGGTAAGCTCGTCGGGCGCGAGTACTTCATCCTGGAAGGCACTGCCGAGGAAGACGCACAGAATATCATGTCGTCCTTTCTCACTCAGTTTTACAGCGAGGCGGCCTACATTCCACCGGAGATCCTCCTGCCGGAGGAGATCGACGAGACGGTTATCATCCAGTCATGGCTCAAATCCAAACGTGGGAAGAAGGTTGCTCTTCTCGTGCCACACCGCGGACAGAACAGAGAACTGGTACAGATGGCCACCGAGAATGCCGTGGAGACGTTGAATCATCTGAAGGCGCAATGGCTCGTCGAGGGCGGGCGCAGCGTCGAGGCGCTGACGGAGCTGCAGGAGGCGCTCGCCCTGCCGGCACCGCCTACACGGATCGAGTGCTACGACATATCGAACCTGCAGGGGACCGCCGCCACCGGCAGTATGGTTGTGTTCGTCAAAGGCATTCCGCGCAAGAGCGATTATCGTCGTTTCAAGATTCGGAGCGTCGAAGGCGCGAACGATTACGCGATGCTCCAGGAAGTCATGAAGCGGCGCCTTACCCGACTCGTGCAGGGCACAGCCGAGGAGAAGACGAAAGCGAAGAACAAAGAACCGTCGTCCTGGACCTTGCGCCCTGACCTGATAATCATCGATGGCGGAAAGGGACAGCTCAGTGCCGTGCGCGAGACGATGCACGAGATGAAGGTCACGGACATTCCGGTCATCGGGCTGGCGAAGGCGCGTGAGGAGATTTTTGCACCTGGCCAGGCTGACCCCATCTTGCTCCCTGAGAACAGCCAGGGACGCTTCCTGATTCAGCGCATTCGCGACGAGGCGCACCGCTTCGCTGTGGAATACCACCGACGACTACGTAGCAAAGCGGCGACTGCATCACGGCTGGAAGAGATTCCCGACATCGGTCCGCGGCGACGCCAGGCTCTGTTGAAGCATTTCGGTTCTATCGAAGCGATTGCCGAAGCCAGCGTGGATGATCTTGCCGGGATCCCAGGCATGAACCTCGCCGCAGCCCAGCGGTTGAAAGAATACCTCTAGCGGCTGAGATGGGAGGCTCCGGTGTGCTCGCGCTACGGAATGACTACGCCGGCCGGTGCCCCGAGGATTCGATCTCAATCAGCAGCGGAAAGCGTTGGTGTCGGCGCAACGGGTGGTTTCTGCACAAAATCCACGATGTAGTTGGGTACGAGAATCCCGACCAGATAGACAGCAGCCCGGTCGTCCCCGAGTTGTATGTATCGATCGGTCAGCTCAGGGGTTTTATCTCCGACGAAGATGGTGAACATCTGCCCATCCCTGAGCCGAATCGTGCCAGTGACCTCCGGGGATTTCAGCCCATACTCTGCCAGGTTCTCCACGACACCGGTCTCAGAGAGCACACGATTGGCTTTCAGCGACGCCAACTGTTGCACGAAGAACTCCACACGGTCTGTCTGCACGTCATCCTGAACGGGTTCAACCAGTTTCCAGGGGGTGGTCTCATCCGACCGTCGCATGATCGTGTGGGTAAGACCATCTGTGAGGTTCAGTTCTACGATGTCAGCCGCGCTGTAATTGAACAGGGGAACGGGTTCCATCATCCGCACTCTGGGATCGACGGGATCAATCACGCGGTGCTGCTCCACCAACAAGAAATAACCCAGCAGCAGACCAAATATCACGAGCAGGACGATGGTGTTTCTGAACCGCACGGTATCTCGAGCCTCACTTTCGGGTGTGTCGGCGACAGCGCACGAATTGCGTCACAGGCGGGAAGTACGGAGACGTTGCCTCAGCGCCGCCGCCACCACATCGCCACACCAGCAACGATCACCACCAGCGGTAACAGAATCAAACTGGCGAAGATGACTAACCGCGCGCTGCCGGGTGGGATCATCAAGAGCCTCTGTTCTGCCGGCTTAGGGCTTATGGCAACCAGTTGATCCTCTTCCGCCAACCAATTGATCGCGCCAGCAAACAGGTCCCTGTTACCGGCTCCTTGAACGTTCAGCAGGGCACTGTTGGATACAAACTCGGCGTTGCCAAACAGGACCAATCTCGTATCGCTATCATTTGCTTTCACTGCCATCGCAAGCGCAAGGGGCCCCGGCGTATCCACGGTTGCGTCGAGGCCGAACAGCTCTTCATCACGATAGCCGGTTTCGCCCCAACTCGCGTCACTGGACTGGACGACAGGCGAAATCGTCACCGTGTCGGTCACATTCTGTAGAGTTTGCAGTGACCGGACCCCCGGGAAGAAGGTGAGCAAACCCTCGACGCCTTTGGTGATCTCCGGAAACCCGTAGCTCATCGCAACTACCGCCGACAGATCCTGTGGGAAGGAACTGGCCGGATCCAGCACCAAGTCATCCCGAAACGCAACGCCCCAGGGTGTCAGTAGCTCTCCGAAGGGGTTTTCCACGCTGGGATCAGTCAAGACCAGGGCCTTTCCCCCGCCTTTCAGATAACTATCAATCAGCGCAATTTCCCGTTCCGCCAGGGGCATTTGCGGAGAGGCCAGCACGAGCACAGCTATGTCGGCAGGCAGCGTGTCCGTAATCGTCAGGTTAATGGGTGCTACGCGGTAATTATTCTTGTCCAGGTAACGCGCGAGCTGTTGATAACCCCATTCCCCATCGTCTTCGAGAGCGCGCTCTTTGTGCCCGGTCAGGAAATACACGCTCTTCGTTTCGTCACGTGACGCCTTTAACAACGCCGTCGTCAACGATTGCTCGTCATAGGCATTTGTTTGCTGTCGTTTGTCGCCACGCTCGAAAACCACTGTGCCATAGTTACTGACCTCATACTGCCGGGCCAAACCCGGCTTCAGATCCGGATCCACGAACTCATAGCTGAGCTTGTCCGTATGTCGCATGTAGGACTTCAGCAGATTTTCCAGTTCCGTCTGTACCTCGAACTGATAGGGGTTCGCCGTGGAGAAGAACCCGATCACCCTGACCGGTTCCTGCAAGCCCTGCAGGATGTTGACCGTCTGCTCGGAAATCGAGTATAGTCTGGAAGCGGTCACATCCCAGCGTCCGTAATATCTGGCGCTCAACACGTTGACCATCACCATAATACCAACAAAAGCCAGGCTCAAGAGCAGCGCATTCGACCCATAGCGGGCCGTCCGTCCTGTGAGAGAAGTGTGAATCCGGCCGGCTTCGACAACGAGGTATAACACGAGCAGGGCTGCTCCGACGACCAACGCTACCTGAGCCCAAATCTCGACACGCTGAGCGACGATGTAGGCCATCAGAGACACGGACAGGAGGATCAGCCCGCCATACGCGATCAAACTGCTGTATCTCTTGAGTGTCACTCTGAGCTGACCCATTGTCTACCTCCACCTCCGCGATTCCACCGATCGAACCGCCAGGAAAAGCGACACGGCGACGAATGTCAGGTAGAAAATCACGTTGCGCATGTCGACGATTCCCACGGTGAAGTCAGGGAGATATGGGCTCAGGGAGACCGCGGAGAAGACACTGCCCAGAGGCATGCCTACGAAATCAGCTATCGCTTCCGATATCCAGAAGAAGATCGCCAATCCCAGACCCAGTACCACCGCAACGATCTGGTTCTGAGTCACCGAAGAGGCGAGCAATCCCAGAGAGGCGATGGCCGCAGCTAACAAAAACAGACCCAGATATCCGGAGACTATCGGTCCGAAATCCGGATTGCCGAATCGGGACATGATGAAGGGATAATACAGAGTAAGCCCCAAGATGACGAGGATCAGCACGATGACACCCAGATACTTGCCGAGCACGAGCTCCCAGTCACGTACCGGAGAACTCAGAAGCAGTTCAATCGTACCGCTTCGTTGCTCTTCGGCAAGCAAACGCATCGTGAACATGGGAATCATGAACAAGAATAACGTATTCATCGGACCGAACAGGTATTGCATGGTCGCGACGATGCCCCGCGGATCTGAGATATACCACGCGAAGAAAATGCTCATGACACTCAGGAACGCCGCAGTGACCACATAGACAATCGGAGAGACAAAATAGAACTGAATTTCTCGGCCTGCTATCGCGAATGTATTGCGCATATCGAACCACACCTCTGGGTATTCGCTCAATCCGTCGTCAGTTTGAGGAATATCTCCTCCAGACTCGCGCTCAGGGGACGCATTTCCAGAAGTCCCCAGTCGTGAGACACGACCTGGCGGGCAATCTCAACACGACAATCCATCCCCGGCGCACATTCCACTTCGTACGTTCCCCGTCGCCGGCCCGGCTCCACACCCAAGACATGGGGGACCCGCACCAACAGCGCCGGAATCTCGGCGGATGGCACCGCCACTTCGAGATGCAGACGTTCTCCGCCGCCGACGAGCAAACTCAAGTGTTCAGGGGTGTCTTCGGCCACGATCCGTCCTTCGTTGATGATGATGACCCGGCTGCAAATCTGGCTGACTTCCGGCAGAATGTGCGTGCTGAGAATGACTGTGTGGTCCTTCCCAAGCTCGCGGATTAGCTCCCTCACCTCCAGGATCTGCTTCGGATCCAGGCCAATGGTCGGCTCATCCAGGATGAGAACCTCGGGATCGTGGACCAGCGCCTGCGCGAGTCCGACACGCTGCCGGTAACCTTTCGACAACTTGCCAATCACCGTATCGGCACGGTCCGAGAGATGTGCCGCTTCCAGCGCAGACCGCACCGGTTCGGTTCGCTTCTTCACGCCGCGCAGTTTCGCCATGTAATCGAGATAACCACGCACGGTCATTTCGGTGTAGAGCGGAACGGTCTCCGGCAGATAGCCAATGTTGCGGCGCGCCTCCAACGAATCGAAAAACACGTCGTGACTGGCAATCTTCGCAGTGCCGGAAGTGGGCGGCATAAATCCCGTCAGAATGCGCATCGTCGTCGTCTTGCCCGCTCCGTTCGGTCCCAGGAAGCCGACTACCTCTCCCTTACCGACATGGAAACTCACCCCCTGCAGGGCCATGAAATCCCCATACCGTTTGCTGATATTCTCGGCATCAATCATCTATCACGGCTCTCCCATTGCACGAGATGGCATAGCGTGCGACAGTGTAGACTATAACAGAGCAACATTAACCATACATTAGAAACACCTTAGAGCTTTCTAAGGATTCGGAGTCCGTTGGAGTTATTGTGACGCAAATTCGAGACGCGTTCGGGAGCCTGCATCGACGTTCAGCTCAATCCATGCCCCCAACCCTTGCGGCACTACCTGGTAGACCCCGGGGGAAAGCCGGACAAACTCGGACACAAACCCCGCGTATCCATCCCTTGCCTCCGTCAGCTTGAAGGCGCTCCAACCATCAGCGGAGCGTACTTCCACGGGCAGGCTGGAAAGTCCGAGCACCTCGATGAGGATACTCCCCCACTCTTCGGGCGTGTCGATCTCGACGGTTCGGCTCACGACCCGACCGCTCCACGATTCCTCTCCGCTGAACAGGGTATCGCCCGGAAGCGCCAGGGCCGGAATCGACTGGAATTCCTGCGCAGTGTATGTGAAGTCGACGACCACGAACTCACTCGGGGTGATTTTCACGGTGTACGTCAGGCCCAGTCCATCCGGATCGATCTGGTATTCTCCAGCGGGGAGGCCGCCGAACTCACAGGCAAAGTCACCGTATTCCGGTTTAGTGCCGGTTGTCGCGCTCGTTTGCCAACCGTCTGCTTTGAGCCACACGGGCAGATCGCGAGCGCCCAAAACCTTCACGACCAGTGTGGCCGGGCCGTTCTCCGCGCCGGGCACACGCTCGGTTACCTGCGCTGTCCACACAGGTTTGGTCGACGGGCGCAATACTCTGAAAGATGGCGTGACCAGATCCGCAGGCACCAGCCTTACCCCGGCTTGCGCCACGATCGTCGGGGTGCCAACAACCGTGGTCAGCGGCATGACCGGAGGTTGCACAACCGGCGTCGAGACAACCACAACCCCTGTCGACGCCAACGGCAGAGTGGGCGTGACCGCTCCAGCGGGCCACGCACCCGCCACAGTCAGCGGCGTGAACTCCACCAGTGCGAATTCGCCCTGTTCGAGCGTCAACGTAACGCTGCTGTTGAGCCCTTGCGGTTCGACTTCATAGGCGCCGGGTGCCAACCCACCGAACTCACAGGCAAACCCGCCGTACTCAGGTTTGGTGCCCGTCACAGCCTCGGACTGGAAGCCGTCGAGTTTCAACAACACGGGCAAACCGACCTGCCCCGGCACACGCACGACAATCGTGCACGGACTCTGTGGGCTTCCCGCCGTCGTATACGCCACCCGACCGCTCCACACCACGCGAGTGACCTGCGTGGACTCTCCGGTCACCACAGCGGTGGGGGTTGGGGTTTGCAGGATTTGAGTCGCCGTAGGTCTCAGAAGCGGTGTCCAGGTTGAGGTGGCAGTCGCCAGCGGAACAACGGGAGTTTGCAGCGAGGTCGCTGTGCGCGTCGGTTGTAGCGTGGGCGACGGACTGGGTGTGAGCGAGGGCCAAACGCTCGTGGCGGAAGGGATGGTCGTCGCAGTCACAGCAGCGCTCTTCGTGAATTCAACGGTGATGTAACTTTTGGTGTCGGAATAGAACGCCAGCGAGACTCCCAAGCCTTGAGGCTCAATCAGGTAATCACCTCTGGCAAGGGCGGCGAATTCGACCATGTATTCGCCAAACTCAGGCTTGCTGCCCGAGTAGCCGATCACACTCCAGTTACCATCCGCCGTAGATACCTTGACAGGCAGGCCCTTCAGACCGACGACGGACACTCGCAGAACGGAGCCGCTCAGTGACAGGTCCTGCACCACAGCCACGACCCGCCCGACCCATCCTGTTGCAGTCACCTGCAACTTAGATGCTCTGCCTTCGACAGCGCCTCCTGCCATCATGAACACGCTACAACACACCGCAATAACGATCACACAATGCTTCAGCTTTGCCATTCAGGTCCCTCCTGTTACCATCTCCTCCTCTGTGCGTTGGAACGCCTTCAGACGGTAGTCATTGGGAACGAATGCGCATATACTGCCAGGCTGCTTGCACGTACTCTCCAGGCGTCAGCGCGAATGGGAACATCCTTCGCTTCATCGCGTATCCCTTCCAGAGCTTGTAAACCAGCCAGAAGATGGGATTGTTAGGTAGCTTAATCAGTTGCCGCACCAACGGGGCCAAAGCGGGGATTTCCACCGTCAGCGCAAACAACTTCTGCAAATTCTCGATCTGTCGTTTCTCAAATGCACTGCCAAAGCGAATGATCGTGTCGTCACTGACAGAACCGGAAAGGTCGTCGAACGACCCAACCATCCAACCGTGAGCGGCTGCCCATGCGGCCAGTTCAGTCCCCGGATAGGGTTGAAACAGAAACACGTTCGCATAGCTGGGCCGGCAGGCAATGTTCATCTCCAGCGTTTCCCAATCCGTATCCAGGGAACCACTGGGCAATCCAAGCATGTTGTTGGTCATGAAGCGGATGCCGTACTGGCGCAATATCTCCGAAGCTCTCAGGATCTGCTCGCGGGTCATGTTGCGATTCAAGATGACATTACGCATCCGGTCGTTACCCGCTTCCAACCCGAAACTGACGCTGACACAGCCCATTTGTTTGAACATGCGAATCAGATCGTCCTCGACGAGATTGGCGCGCACCTGGCACCAGAAAGGCAATCCGATCTCCGACCGGTAACGGGCGGCGAACTCGGTCAGCCACTGGCGATTGAGGATGAACGTATCATCCATGAAGATGATGAATGCCAGATCATTGTTTTCACGGACCTCTTTGATTTCGCGAATCACATTATCGACACTCCGGCGTCGTGTGCGCCGGCCCGTACCACCGTACAATTCCGAATACGCCTTGTTGAAACAGAACGAGCAGTCGTAAGGACAGCCCCGTCCGGTGATGAACGGGCGGATCTTGTTCGTCCTGCTGGGCGGATGGGCGGCATAGAGCAATGCGCGGTCGGCATAAGGCAACGCGTCCAACTGCTCGGGCGTCAGCAAAGGCCGCAACGGATTGCGGACGACTTCGTCATCCCGCTTGACCCACCAGTTCGGGATCGTATCGATCGGGCTGCCGTGTTGCAGCGCGTTCAGTAGATCCAGCACTGCGTACTCGCCTTCGCCCAGACAGATCGCATCGACCCCTTCCGCGTGGATCATCTCCGGGAAGAATGTCGGGTGCGGCCCGCCGAAGATCGACAAGACGCCCGGCAGTTGCGCCTTGATCCGCCGGTTGAGGTCGGTGTAGTAGTGATGCGTCCCTGAATACACGGTGTACCCGATGACGTCGGGCTGCAGGCGTAGCGCGGCCGCGAGCGGGTCCTCGTGGGTCGCGACGACCAGGCTCACACGGTGGCTCCCCCGCTGCTTGACCAACGCGGACGTCAGCAGAATGCCATGTGGTTCGTTATCGACTTCTTTCAGTATGTAGAGTAAATGCACCTTTCTCACTTTCTTTGTCGTTCAGCCCAGCGCCTCGACATCTCTGCCTAGGAGCGGATATTCATGAAATGCCAGATGATGTCGATATACTCCCGCAACGAGAGCCGCACCGGATGAACCCGTTTCTTGATCACGTACCCTTTCCAGAGCTTGTTAATGAGCCAGAACAACCCATTCGGACGCCAGTTGATAGCTCGCCCGAGGAGTGGCTTCAATTGTGGCCAATTCACCACCAACGCAAAGAAACGCTGCAAGTTTTGAAGCTGACGCAAGTGTTCCGGCGAAAATCTCAGGACCGACGTATCCCAGGCCAACTCGCCGATGTCGTCGAACGTACCGACCATCAAGTCCGCGTCGTGCGCAAACTCACCGAGCTGGGTTCGGGGGTAGGGCTGGAAAATGAACACATGCGCATAGTCGGGCCGGCATGCGATGTTCAAATCAAGCGTTTCGAAATCGTCCTCAATGGTTGTCGTCGGCAACCCAATAATGTTCGTGGTCGTGAAATGCAGACCTGCCTCATGAAACAGCCGGGCAGCGCCCAGGATGTCCTCGCGGCTCATGCCACGATTGAGCAATTCATTGCGTACCCGGTCGCTCCCCGCCTCGAGTCCCATGCTCACGGAAAAACAGCCGGCCCTTTTCAACAGCTCGACCTGTTCGCGTGTGACCAGATTGGCCCGCGTGTTGCAGAAGAAGGGCAAACCGACTTCCTGCGGGAACTTCTCTGCGAATTCCTCCAACCAGTGGCGCACAACCACAAATGTATCATCGACAAAAACTACGAATTCCAGCGGATATCGGGCCCGCACCCCGTTGATCTCTTCGATGACGTTGTCCACGCTACGCTGGCGGAACCGTTTGGCCTTGCTGCCATACAACTCGAAGAGCGCATGGTTGAAGCAATACGTGCAGTTGTACGGACACCCACGACTGGTGAGAAAATGCTTGATCTTGTTCTTGCGAGACATGACATCCCGCTCATAGACCAGGTCGCGGTCCGGCAAGGGCAGCATATCCAGATCTCTGACCGCCGGACGAACGGGATTGCGCACGATCTTCCCGTCCAGCTTGAAATGCCAGTTGGGGATGTCCGGATTAAACCTGCCGTTGGACAATGCGTTCGCCAGATCGACAACTGCCTCCTCGCCTTCACCGATGCAAATGCCATCCACGCCTTCCTCTTCGATCATTTCCGGGAAGAACGTGGGGTGCGGCCCTCCAAATACCGAAAATACAGGCGTCACTTCACGAATACGCCGGTTGAGGTCGAGATAATAATGCTGCGAACCGGTGATGACACTGAAACCAACGATGCCCGGTTGCCACATCTTCGCGACATCGACGGGGTTTTGGTATTGTGCAATGACCAAATCCACTTCATGTCCGGCCTGCTTCAATGCGCTGGACAGGTGTAGCAAGCCTTGCGGCTCATAATCAACCTGTTGGATAACGAACAGAACGCGCGTTTCGATTCACCTCGATAAATAGTCTCAAACCAAATCGTGCAACAATCGTACGGTATGTTAAACCAAGTAGGACATCAAGTCAACCTGTCGTGCCGCAGCACACCGGCAGCCACTCAGTCCAGACGCATGAAACGCCGCACGGCATCGATCATTTCGCGCAACGAAAGACGCACAGGATGAATTCGGTTCTTGATGGTGTATCCCTTCCACAGCTTGTGCACCAACCAGAACCCCGGGTTCCGCGGCAACTTGATCAAGCCGCGGACGACCGGTACCAGCCACGGGAACTCGACAGCAATCGCAAACAACTTCTGCAAATTCTCGATTTGCCGTTTGTGCTCGCGCGGGAAATTGAGCACGGTGGTATCCCATGCGGAAAGAGAGATGTCGTCGACCGAACCTTCCATTAACCCATCGCGGCGGACGAGCTCCCCCAGTTGCGTGCGCGGATACGGCTGAAAAATAAACGCGTTCGCGAAACTCACCTTACAGGCGGCATTCAGCGCGATGGTCTCGAAATCATTGTCCACCGAGCTGTGTGGCAGACCGACCATGTTCGTGCTCAGGACGTTGATGCCCGCATCACGCAGTGTGTGGCACGCGCCGACGATCATCTCTCTCGTCATGTTCCGGTTCAGGACACGTTCCCGCAACTCATCATTGCCGGTCTCGATGCCCATACCCACGCTCACACAACCGGCTGCTCGAAGTTGGCGAGCCACGCGTTCGTCGACCAGGTTGGCGCGCACATTGCAGAAAAACGGCAACCCAATGCGGCGCGGGTATTCCTCAGAGAACTCAGCGACCCAGTCCTTGAACAGGATGAACGTGTCATCCAGAAACACGACGTGCTCGAGCGGGTAATTGTCCTTCACCGCCTCGACTTCGTCGAGCAGGTGCCGCACACTCCGTTGGCGCACGCGTTTGCCTTTGCCCCGGTAAATATCGAACAAAGCATGGTTGTAACAGTAGGCGCAGTCGTATGGGCAGCCTCTCCCACTGATGAAGTGTTTGATCTTGCTGTTTCGAATCACCTGATCTTTGTCATAGATGATCGCGCGGTCGGGCAAGCCGAGTCCGTCCAGATCGGTAGCGTAAGAACGGACCGGATTACGAACGATCTCGCCGTCAAGGTTGAACCACCAATTGGGCAGATCGGGATTGAAGGAACCATTATCCAGGGTATTCGCCAGGTCGACGAGCGCCTCTTCACCTTCCCCGACACAGACGGCATCCACACCGGGTTCCGCGATCATTTCGGGGAAAAAGGTCGCGTGGGGACCTCCAAACACCGAAAAGGCTCCGATTTCTTTCCTGATCAGGTTATTGATGTCGTAGTAGTAACGTTGCCCACCAGTCCAGACGCTGTAGGCCAGAATGCCCGGGCGCCATGCTTTTGCCACAGCCACGGGATCTTCTGCGGAGACCACCGCGACACGGACCTCGTGCCCTGCCGACTTCAGAGCCGTGGAGAGGTGCATCAAACCGATCGGCTCATAGTCTATTTGCTTCAGGATAAAAAGAACGCGCAAACTGCTACCCCTTCCGTTTCGGAATTTGGCTGGCCCCGGCGCCGGTTACCCGTCACTTGAATCGCCACAGCCACGTAAACGCTTCCAGGAGCCTTCCAGTCGCCCCCACTCGCGTGCCAGCCGGCACACGGCTTGCACGGCAACGTACGACACTCGGCTCCCCAGTGGTTCGTCCCGGTATTCGTTGCACAGGCGGGCAATGGACCCCCGCGCAGGTCGTAAATAGTTGCGGTCCGGGTGTTTCTTATGGAAAACGACCGATGACCGGCCAAAGCGGTAATCGGCGAGAATGCGGTCCCGTGCAGATAACAGATAGTTGTGAAAGACCTTGATGGACGGATCGTAATAGATGCGGATGCCTTCCTCTCGCAGCTGCAGATTCATGTCGTAATCATCGAAATAGAGCAAGTTGGCATCGAAGTAGGTTCCCTCGAGTGCAGACCTGCGGAAGGACCGGTTGGCTCCATAGCAGAATATGACTTCACCCGCCTGTTCGTGGGTGATTCCCAGCGACGCATTCATCAAGTCGAACATCTCCAAATGGACCTGGTGCCGGATTTTCCCCGCCAGATTGGCTCCCTCCTCGGGAGCAATGCCGCCGGCAACCCCATCGTAAATCGGATGTGCGCGATAGATCGCGTCGTACCTGGCGAGCCAGTCGATCGGCATCCGGCAATCATCATCGGTGAAGATGACGATCTCGCCGTGACTACGCGCCACGCCGGTGTTGCGCGCCACAGCCCACCCGCAGTTCTCTTGATGCAGATAGCGAACCCGCCCCTCGCGGGCCAGTGACGTCAACAGGCCAGGCGTCGTATCCCTGCTACCATCATCCACAACAATGATTTCGTAGTTATCCTGGGGAAAATCCTGAACCAGCAACGAAGCAAGGCACCGTTCCAACAACGCTTCACGGTTGAAGGTCGTCACCACCACACTGAAGCGTAGAGGCTGTTCCGTCATGTTCATCCTCCCAGACCCGACGAAAGGCGGTCTGTTCGGTAAGTGTTGAATGTCAAGAACTGCACATCATCCCTTCCCAGGATTTCCGCCAGAAAGGTGTGCCACGCCTGCAACAAGGCAACACCCCCCTCTCCACAGAACTCCCAGTGATGATTCACACAAATCAAAGGCCGGCCCATTCGCCGGCAGAATGAAGCCATTTTCCGTGCCCGTTCCAGGCATCGTTCAGGTGCACGAGCAACCGTAAACAGATACTCGTCGCAAGGAAACAACCAACGGACGCCATAACAGGAGACGGGGTTGTGAAAACCGGGCATCGCAAGACGCCTGGCAAGCCGATATCGCCACTGCTGCAATCGTGAATGGGGCCATAACGCAGTCGACTTCGCACAAATGTTGAAACCCAGTTCGAGCACTACATCCCGCGCAACAGTGGACAGGTCCTCTCTGGGTGGCACAAAAGTTTGCAACTCAGCATTGGGAAACACGGACTCGATCAATGTCTTCGCTTCACGCAACCGCTCTGCCACCATAGTCCGGTCCGACACACGGAACTCTCCCGGGCTGTGGTAAAGGCCGTGCAACCCAATCTCCACATGTCCAGATAGTATAGCCTGATTGACAAAAACACACAAATTGTCGTTTTTGAGCAGAGGGATTGCCCCGCTGCAGCTGATACGAGGCACCGGCTCAACCAGTTGCGGTGAGGCCAGCGGGACAACGAAGAGGCAGACTGGCTTGCTGACGTTCCACAATGGGGCGTACAACTGCACCAACAAGTCTGCTGAAGTCAGCGCAGACACATCGTCATCGCGAACGATGATTTGCAGCGGTTGTCGACTGGACCAGGGTTCGTCCATCCGGCTATTCACGTTTCGCCCGGTACCAGAGAGAGATGGGGCGCTGCTTGTAGCGCGGCATCAATTTCCGGGCCAGATAAAGACGCGCCGTACGCAACAGCATCACAGGTATCTGGTAGACAACGAGCGCCGGCACGAGCGTAAACAACTGATAGGGTCTGGCATAGCTCACGAAGAACAGGATATGATTTCTCAGCCGCATGTACGTCTGCCACAGGAAGCGCCTCTCGCCGGAACGCCCGACCTTGTGAAGCATGCGCGCCCGTGTCGCAACTGCTGTCCCATACCCCAGGGCTCGTGCCCGCATGCAGAAGTCAGCGTCTTCGTAGTAGGCAATGTAGCGCTCATCGAGAAGACCCACCCGCTCCAGCACCTCCCGCCGAACCATCAGGCCGCACCCCCATACGTAGCTGATCGGAAAAAGCCCATTACATTCCATCGCGGGAACGAAATGACGCAGAATAACCGCACCGGTCCAGAAGTCGAAATCGCCGCCCATGTCGATCAGGTCGGGGCGCAGCGTACGTTGCATCAGTGGGCCGACTATGCCGATCGCTTCATCTTGCCCAAGCGCGCGGACCAGCTCATTGATGCAATCCGGCTCGACAACCGTGTCGTTGTTCAGAAGCAAGAGCAGATCGGCGTGCATCCGCAGGCCGGCATCGAGGCCGATATTGTTCCCCCGGACGAAGCCAAGATTCCGGCTGTTGGCGATCAGAGTGACTTGTGGAAATAGCTCAGCAATCACCGCGCAGGAGCCATCTTCCGATCCATTGTCCACCACGACAATTTGCAGATTCGGATAGTCGCTCTGGCACAGCGATTTCAGACATTCCAGAGTATCCTCTAACCCATTCCAACTCAACACGACAACGACGACTTTCTCCAACGCTTTCGCCCCTCGACTTGCGCAGCACATCGCGTTCGTCTGTCAACCACGGTGTCTTTCCCGCTGAAGTCTCAGACGGTCGTACAGACCCTCCAGCCGCGTCACGTTTCGTTCCCAATCGTAGGTACGTTGCACGTGGCGGCGTCCTGCAGTGGCAATCTGCGTCCACAACGCCTCATCCTGCAGCAACGCCTCGACATGCGCAGCGAATTGAGCGGGTTCGTCAGCGATGCAGACCGCCGTCCCTGCCGGTGCACCAATCCCCTCATTGCCAAGCGACGTCGTGACGACCGGGCGACCGGCGGCCATTGCGTCCACGATCTTGTTGAACACCCCGCCGGGTACGCGCAGCGGCGCTACGAATACATCACAGGCGGCATAAGAAGCCCGCAAATCTTCCACGTAACCCGTCACCACAACGGCAGGGTCTCGACCGAGACGCACCACACGCTGTTGTGGATTCGCACCCACGATCCACAACTCGACAGCCGGACAACGGCGCCGGACGAGAGGGAAAACATGGTGGTAGAAGTACAGAACAGCCTCACAATTCTCGTTCCGGTCCATCGCCCCCACGAAGAGCAACCGTCCTCGCGCACGTTCTTGTGCGGTGACGCCCGCAAACTGAGCGACATGGGTCCAGGGTTGAACGACCGCGACGTACAGCCCGGGATCTTGCGCGAGTAGCACCTGCCGGTCATGTTCCGAGCGCGTCAGAACCGCATCGAACCGCCGGCACAAGGCCAGCTCGCTGACTCGCGCACGCCGGCTGCGCCAGCGCGCATAACCCACCTGCCACCACGCACTCCGCTGTTCCGCAAGATGCGCGAGCGGCCGGTAACTGACATCCACTTCATCCAGAACCCGTATGGCTTCCCCGCTGGGGATCGCGTCCAGGTACGTACCCGTCTCCGTCCACTCAAATTGTACCACGTCCGGTACAAATCCAGCAACGACCTGCCGGATGTGCGCACGCATCTCAGCCCGCGCGCGTCGACCGAGCATGAAAGGGTTCGTTCGCAACCCCCGCCAGCCCTGCCGCAGTTTCTGGCGCAAGCGCCAGGCAGGAGCTACGGTCCGGACCGCTACGCAATACGGTGCGATCTCCGCGATGTGTCCGATCTCGTCTTCACTGACGATCGACACCAGGCTGACCTCGTGCCGCGTCGCCAGAGACGCGATCAGGTGGAACAGGTCGACGCCGCCACCGTGAGTCACGTCCGGGTAGGGCAACAGACAGGACACAAACAGAAGCTTCAACGGGACGTGCTCCTTCCTCCAACCAGGTCGGCACAGATACTACACAACGGTGACAGAGCTTCGCCCCAGTCGTAACGCCGCTCAACCGCCCGGCGCCCCGCCTGCCCGAGTGAAGTACGCAGATCGGGGTTTCTCAGCAGTTCCACGCAGGCGGCAGCGAACGCTGGCGGGTCATCGACAACGCACAAATCCCGCCCTCCGATCAACTCCAGTCCCGCCACGCCAACGGAGGTCGAAACAACCGGCCTGCCGGATGCCAGCGCCTCCAGAATCTTCAGCCGGGTCCCGCCACCGCAGCGCAGCGGCGCGACACACACTGCCGCCCGGGCCAGATAGGGTCGGACATCGGCTACATTCGGCACGACCTCCACACCGGACAAACCGCCCAATATCTGCACTTCAGCGGCAGGCTCACGGCCCACGATCGCGAAACGGGCGACCGGCACTTCCCTCCGGATCAATGGCCAGATGTGGGATGCAAACCAGATCACGGCGTCTACGTTGGGATACCAGAACAGTGCACCGGTGAAGACCACGTCGTTTGTCTCGCCTGTCTCGACCGGCCTGAAGTACGTAGCGTCCACACCGTTCGGTACCACATCGACCACCGCCGCGGGCGCACACGAACGCAGAGCGTCCCGGTCCGCCTGCGATACGACAATCGTCCGACCTGCCAGTGCAGCCACCTGTCCCTCCCAACGCCGGACCGCAACGGTTTCGCACCAGGCTAACGCCCATGCCAGGGGGTGCCTCCGCTTGATGGCGGCATGTCCCCGTAAGAGCAACCACTCACAGTTGTGCTTGCTCCACAAAACGGGTAGCGGACTGCTCTGCTGCACATATTTCGCCACCCCCATGTCATCCAGGATGACCAAATCCCATACCTCTTCCGCGAGACGACTGTGCAATTCCATCTCCAGAGCTGCGCACGTGCGTCCCATCACCACATTTTCGGGATGGCGTAGCGCTCGCAGGAAACGCTGTCCGTGACCGGTGAGACGCCGTGGCGCGGGCACAGTCCGCACGGAGCGGCACAGCTCGTGCAACGGTCCGCGACCACTTCGGACAGTGTTCCCATATTCCAATGCGAGCAAGTGTATGTCATGTTGGGCGGACAGTTCCCGCAAGAGATGAAATGACCTGATGCGCCCGCCGCTATCCAATGGGTAGGGCACATACGCTCCGACAAATAGAATTTTCACGACTTCACCTCTTGGATACCATCCGGTCTAACTCCGCAGTGACCACTTCAATTTCGTCGAACATCGCCCGCGCATCAGCGATGCGCTGCAAGGCGAGATAGGTCTCGCCCAGGTAGCCATAAGCGGGGACGTAGAACGGATCGAGCTGCAAGGCGCGTTCATACTTCTCGATCGCCAGAGCGGACCGGCCCTGCGCCTGGCAGACGCGCCCCCAGCGTGCCCAGAGCTGCGGATCCGCAGGACTCATCTCCACAGCACTCCGAAACACATCCGACGCCAGGTCCAGCTTGTCACGTTGCCCCGATACCCCCCATTCGTAGTAGATCGTGCCCAGACCGCTCCGGTAGGTCACATCGAGCGGCGACAGCGCAATCGCGTGCGTGAACGCATCTTCGGCCAACGCGAAGCGCTCTGTTCTGCGCTCGGTCTCGCTAAGGGCGAGCCCGGCAAAGCTGTTGGCCAGGTCCTGCCAGTAGCGGTCCTGCTCCGGGGACAGCGCCAGTGCACATTCGTACGCGGAGACCGATTCCACCCACTCCCCGGCGACAGCGGCGTTCTGCGCCTGACGGGCATAGACGTCGGCACGGAGAGCCCGTCCGTGTGGAACCACTACGACAATCAGCGCCACCGCACCAACACTCGCGGCCACAATGTATGCGCCCCACCCGCACCGTGCGCTGATCCCGGCGGCACCCTGTTTGGGACAACCGTTTGCGCACACCCCTGCGGTGGGGACCATCACGTGCTGCGCGATCGCCACGATGAGTCCGAGCATTACCCAGAACAAACTCCGGGGAGCGATGGTCGCAAAACTGAGCTGATTTTGCGCGGTGTAACCGGCTACTGCGGCAACGAGTCCCATCAGCAACATCCGTCGCCCTTTGTGCACGATCAATGGGATGCTGCGCGCACCAACCCAAATGGCCGTCAGCAGAAACCACGCATGCAGTCCCACGCCGACAATGCCCGTCCCCAACGCCAGATCTAATATCTCATTATGGGCGTGATCGCCCGCCGCAACCAACCCGCCGTAGACCGTCAAGAGAGGTTGATAAGCTCTTGGGAACGACAGACGAAATGTCTCCGGTCCAAACCCTTGCCAGGGTCGCTGCTGTACCAGTTCCCAGACTCCCTGCCAGGTCAGGCTACGGACCTGGGCAGTTGCGGACTTGCCACGCAGGAAGGAATGGAACGGCTCAAGAGCTGAATAGGAGAAGATGCCATTGGGATCCGCATAGGCCAACAACCCCGCCGCAAGCAGCAGGACAACGAGCACGCCCGCGAGTGCCAGCCACAGTCTACGCTGCGGTGACCACCCGATCTGAAAAAGGATGAAACATCCGGCAGCAACCGACAGCCCCAACCAGCCGCTGCGCGAAAACGTCACAACCATGCAGAACAGATTGCTGCCGCAGACAAGCCCATGAAGCACGCGTTCGCGCCAGGAAACGGCAATAAGGAGGCGGCTCCCTGCCAACGCGCTCGTGAGCACCAGATAGGACGCAAGGAAATTGGGATGTCCCAGCGTCGAAAATGCTCGCCCTTCGATCACACGATGCCAGGGAAGCGGATCCAGTTGGAAGTATTGCAGGATACCATAACCAGCGACCACGGCACTTGTGATTTCGATCGCCGTGATGAGAGCATCCTGCCAGCGCTCGATTTGGCCGCTCCAAACAATGGACACAAAAAGGATCACACACGCGGAGAACGTGAAGGCCCCCTCCCGCCATTCGTACGAGCCCTGCACACTCAATCGCGGCGCGATCGATGTCACGCTGGCGGTGAGCCATACCCACAAGGTCAGGAGCACCAGGGGAACCGCGACAAGCACGCCCGGTTGTCGCAGAGAAGGCACCGTACGAGACCGGTTTCCTGCCGGAGCACTCCATGCGCTCTGCGCAATCAGAAGCACCGCCAGGAGCACGGCGATCGTTCTGAAAATGAACGCTTTCTCAGGCTCAAAGACCCTGCGGCTGTACAGGTTGAACGCGAGTGGAATGAGCACCACCGCCGCCAACCACAACATGCCCATGAGTCCATTCAACCATTTGCCCATGTTGTCGCATTCGTCACAAGAGGCGCCTCACGCATCACTAGTAGTCGGTTAGGTAAAATTGTAGTAATTACGCTTTAGGGTGTATAATAGTTGGCATGGGACAACATATGCCAATTCATTTGACAACTGAACAACGAAACGAACTGGAACGCCTAATCCGTGTCGGC
>ENA-OSEO01003057-OSEO01003057.1-sediment-metagenome-genome-assembly--contig:-NODE-3057-length-21020-cov-4.606981_pt1 | contig 21020 bp, 19 predicted proteins | sample MGYA00237883_ERZ534232 | MGnify/ENA metagenome assembly ERZ534232
TAACCAGTACAAATCCTCCCCTTCTTGAGCCGCTTCCCGGGACCGATCTTTTATGGCCTGACCTGCAATTATTGATTGCCAATATCAGCAGTAATAATCTCCAACCGGTTCTTTTCCCGAGAATTTCAAATTCAAGTGAAATTGATTCATTCTGGGTGAATGGAAAGAAAGACGGCGGTTGGTGGCAGACTATTTTCGAACGATACCAGCGCTTCATGCTTCAAAATGCCGATTTGGCGCAATCCTTGAATGCGGCTGCGCTGATTGTTGGCGACCCCGCCATGAAACCCTCGATGGGCAATGGAATCCTTTCAAACGGTGAGAGTTCAAATGCACCCGAGAATGCGGATGAGCAATGGAGCCAATTGGTCAGCGATATCCGTGCCAGATACACCGGTCCAATTATCGGTGTGATCAGCCTGCCTGATCAGAATAATGGAACTTACCCCGAATGGTTGAAAAACGTTGATGCGATTTACGTGCTCTTTTCACCGTCATTATCCGCGTCTGGCGATCAATCTGTTCAATCCATGGTGTCTGTCTTTGATTCCGCGCTTGACACTTATATTCAGCCGCTCTCTGCCCAGTTTGGGAAACCCATTGTGATCGGAATCGATTATCCCTCGAATCCGAATGCCTTGAACGGCTGTACCGCTGTAAATGGATCTTGCCTGAGCAACGAAAACGTTGATTATTCAGGGCAAAGTGTTGACCTTGATCTGCAGGCCAGGATATATAACGCTGCAGTGATTTCCTGCGCAAGGCGCACGTGGGTAAACGGCTTCGTATCAAGAGGATATGATCCTCTGGTGGTACTAAAGGATCAGAGTTCATCCGTTTACGGAAAACCCGCTTCTGACGTATTATGGTTCTGGTTCCACTACATTTTGAATATTTCAATTTAATTCAAACAAGATAAATAAAAAACCGTTGCCAGGATATTTCCGGGGCAACGGTTTATTTTTACCAAAACCACTTTCTACACTGGTAATGTAGGGATGTAATTTATGGCAATTGCGCCCAGTATCAGGAACGGTGTATAAGGGATTGTTGAAGCAACCTGATAGTCCTTGCGAATAGACTTGACGATCAGATAGATAAAGGAATAGATTCCGCTAACCAAAATGGCAATAACGATCATTCCGATGGCGTATGGCCAACCTGCAAACAGTCCAAGAAACGCCCCTGCGTAAACGTCGCCAAATCCAAGCCCTTCTTCTGGTGTATCCCCTTTCCTCATTTTGCCAATTCCTTTTGAAAAAAGGATTCCAAGGAAATAAATAAGAAGCATGATGATAAAACCTGTTGCGCCGCCAATAACGGTAAAGAGAATGCCCTGCATGTACCAGCCGTAGGCAAGGAAAAGGATCAACCCGGCGATGCTGGTCTCGATCAATACGGCGTGATGTTCTATGTCAACGACAAGAATCAATCCCAAAAAGATCATGATGGGAATAGTCAACCAGAAATTCAGCCTCATCATGGGATAAATCCCCACAAGAACTGCAGCAATTATTGACAAGATCAATACGATGAAGTTTCTCGCAGGAGGTTTTTTTCCGCATTTTGGGCAATTAAACGATATGAGGTAGCTTCTGAGTGTATGCGGTTCCTGGCAATGTACACATACCGGCCTCGAAAACCTTCGTGTCATGGGAAGTACGTCTGCCAAATAATTGACGACGACACCGATCACCCCACCCATGACTGCATATATGATTAAATTGACCATGGTCTCTCCAGATAGAAATAATGTGCTAAAATGTAAAGGAAAAAATATCTAATCTGGTTAAGAGTATAATGCCGTATCAGGATCATCGCAACGATGAAATTGAAATATGAACTATTACTTGCACAACTTCGCAGGAATCCACTGCTGGCCGAAAATGTCGCTTTTTGGCAGGATATTCCATCTCAAAAAACAGATAATTTCGATTTCCCTGCCTGGATAACTGAAGATTTGGTTGGATCGCTAAATTCCAGAGGAATTACCGGCCTTTATTCGCATCAACTTGAAGCCTTGAATTTGGTCAAGTCTCATAAAGATTTGGTTATCACAACCGGAACAGCCAGCGGAAAAAGTCTTTGTTATCAAATTCCAATTCTCAACCAGTTGCTGCTGGATGGTCATTCAACGGCATTATTATTCTTCCCCACCAAAGCGTTGACCTATGACCAGTTGAAATCTTTTTCCGGTTTGATATCCGGAACAAGTCTTTCTGATAATCCATATCTCGCTTCCGTTTACGATGGAGATACTCCATCATCACAACGAATGCATATCAGACAAAAATCAAAGATACTATTATCCAACCCGGATATGCTCAATATAGGCATTCTCCCTCACCATACTAATTGGGCTCATTTCTTTGAGAACTTGAAATATGTGGTCATCGATGAGATCCATCTTTACCGGGGCGTCTTTGGTTCGCACATTGCCAATTTAATTCGGCGGTTGAACCGTATTATTGATTTTTACGGAGCCAAACCCCAATACATAATGGCATCTGCAACCATCGCAAATCCATCTGATCTCGCTCAAAAGCTGGCTGGACGAAAAGTCGTCGAAGTTTCAGAGGATGGTTCGCCAAGGGGAGAAAAACAATTCGTGATCTATAATCCACCCTTCGTGAACCAGGAATTAGGTATACGCGAGGGGGTCATGTCTGCCTCGACCAAACTGTCCACGTTGTTGCTTGTGCATGACATTCAATCGCTTGTTTTCTGCCGTACAAGACGGTTCGTTGAACTATTATTGCGTGAAATACGGGAAGTAAATCCCAAAGATTCAAATCGAATTCGTGGATATCGCAGCGGTTATCTCAAGAATGACAGGCGTGAGATCGAAAGCGGATTGAAGGATGGCACGGTTAAGATGGCCGTGGCTACTAACGCGCTAGAGCTTGGCGTTGATATCGGTGGCGTTGATGCTGTCTTGATCGCAGGTTATCCCGGAACGATCTGTTCACTCCGGCAGCGCATTGGCAGAAGCGGAAGATCCTTGAATTCTTCCATTTCGGTTTTGGTCACTTCGATGAATCCATTAGACCAATTCTTTGCCAGAAATCCCCAATACTTATTGGGGCGCCCTCTTGAACAGGCGTTGATCAATCCCGATAATCCGTTGATACTTTTGCCGCACATCAAAAGTGCTTCCTTTGAGTTCCCCTTCCAGGAGGGAGATAATTTTGGAGATTTGAGTTGGGAGGAATTGGTCGAATACCTGGATTATCTCGTGAGTGAAGGCGTACTGCAGAAAAGGAAAAGCAGATATTTTTGGTTGTCAGATTCTTATCCTTCCAATGATTATTCTTTGAGGAGTACGATATCCAATCAGGTCTTGATCCAATATCAAGATTCGGAAACAAACGAACTGGAAACCATTGGTGAAGTAGATTACGAATCTGCATTGTGGATGGTTCATCCAGGCGCTGTTTATCTTCAGGACGGCCTTGCTTATGTTGTAACCGACCTTGATCTCAAGAACAGTATTGCAACGTTGTCAGACCATCGCGGAGATTTCATTACCGAACCGATCATTACTGAAGATATTGAGCCAATTAATTTGATTAAAAAGACCGATGAAACCTACTACTCCTTGCATTACGGAGAAATTGAAGTCAATTCACAAGTTACTGGTTTTAAAAAAGTCCAGGACCTTACACGGACAGTTTTAAGTATTGAGACACTTGATCTCCCTATTGTGAAATTACAAACAACCGGTTTTTGGATGGAATTAAAGCCGGAATGCATAAAAAGAATGCGGGAAGAAAGCTTGTGGCTCAGTGACACAAATGATTATGGAAAAGAGTGGAAAAGGATCTCCCAGTCTGTCCGTCAAAGAGATGGATACACATGCCAATCTTGCGGAAAACACGAGGATGGGACTGCTTTTCACGTACATCATAAGATACCGTTTAAAACCTTTACATCCATTGAAAAGGCAAATGATATGGACAACCTGGTAACGTTATGCCCGATCTGTCACAGGTTGGCAGAATTGAATATAAGGATGCGCAGTGCTTTATCCGGATTAAAATATCTTATGTCCAACCTTGCGCCTTTACTGGTAATGTGTGAACCGACAGATCTGGGAGCGTTTGCTGATCCAAATGCCAAGTTTGCGGACTCGAATCCGGTGGTTTTATTATATGATGCCATCCCTGCGGGTATAGGCCTGAGCAGTTCTCTCTATGATCGGATTTCCGAACTTTTGGAAAAATGTTATCTTATGGTCAGCACTTGTGACTGCCATGATGGCTGCCCCTCCTGTGTGGGACCGGTCTCAGAAATGGGACTCGGCGGTAAAAAAGAGACATTATTCTTGTTGGATATGCTGCTTAATGGAGACAAGTAATGCCATCATTGGTGGAACGCCTTAACAATCTAGGCTTGCAAAAGGCATCGCAGGTAAAACCATCCAACCGTGAATTGAAACGGCCACTGGAAGATATTTTGGGTGCAAGGGTTGTTGAGAACAGTCTGGGTAGAGTGTTGATCGTAGAAAAAGTCTTCCCCTTTGGATACAAACACGGTGATATTGAATTTGTAAAAGAAGTTGATACCGATTCGATCCATCAGGCGGGTAAATTGAATTCCCAAACAGAGAATATAGAAAAACTGGTATTCCTGGACACTGAGACGACCGGTTTATCGGGTGGAACCGGTACGATTGCTTTCCTGGTTGGATTGGCCTGGTTTCAAAATGATGGGTTAAAACTTGCGCAACTCATTATTGATGACCCTGCAGAAGAACCTGCCATGTTATTGGAATTATCCAACATTTCAGAAACAAAAGAGGCTGTTGTTTCTTTCAACGGTAAATCGTTCGATATGCCGCTCTTGAAAACCCGTTACGTAATGAATAGAATGCCTGTCCCCTTCTCCGATTGGGGACATCTTGATCTTCTTCATCTTTCAAGGAGGCTTTGGAGGAATCGCCTTGAAAGCAGAACGCTGAAAGATCTTGAAACTGAGATCCTCCATATACCCAGGACCGATGAGGAAGTGCCAGGCTGGATGATCCCTGAGATATATTTCAATTATCTTAGAACCGGTGACGGAAGCAAGTTATCCAATGTGGTCTATCATAACGCTATGGATATTGTTTCTTTGGCGGCGCTCTATCTATCAATTTCCAATATTCTGGATCGAGATCTCTTTTCCGAGAGCACAAATATTGAGGATGTTTACGCTATTGGAAAGATCTATCAGGATATTGGTGAATTAAATAAAACGCGAAGTATTTTTGAACATTGTCTTTCTAAAACCGATCTTGATCATTCCATTAAAAATGATATCCAATCCAGATTAGCCTTGATGCATAAGAAGGAAAAAGATTGGGAGAAGGCCATCCTTTTGTGGCAGGACAATGGTAATTCAGGCGATATTGATGCATGCATTGAAATGGCAAAATACTTTGAACATGAAATACTTGATGTTGAAAGTGCTCTTGAATGGACGTTAAAAGCTGAAAATAACCTTGAAAAATCTTCTCTTCTTCGATATAAAAAGAAAACAATTAAATCTGCCCTGCTTGTGCGAAAGAATCGCCTCGAGAAAAGGATTAACCATGTTTAGACGAACGATACGCGACGAAGTGGTATTTATTGCGAATGGTATGCTGGAAGCGGAATCTGTAAAAGCGTTGCTTGAGTCTTTTGGGATTCCTGCGTTTGTCAATCAGGAATCAGCCGGAACCACCTACGGCTTGACGGTCGGTATGCTTGGTGAAGTTGAGGTAGTTGTTCCCCTGTCAAGAATCGAAGAGGCAAATAAAGTGATTGCAGATATGAAAGACGGAAAATTTGAAATCGACAATAATGATTTATTGAATGATAATGAATAAGTAAATTAATTGCTTAATTGGCTACGCGCATTTTATAATACTTTATGATTCGATTGTAGTCTTCATCAGTGTCGCAATCCATGATTATGCCTTTGTCTTTACTTTCCACCTTTTTTGTTGGATAGGAATTCATCAATTTTCTGCCCCCCTGGTCCCCTTTCAACAACAACAGATCCTTTATACATTCATTCTTAAACAATATTGGTGGCGTTGGTTGTCCTTCAACAGAAGTTGTAATGATTGCTTCTTTTGACAAAAAGGCATCTTCCATCAATGATTGAAGTAACTCTTTCGATACTTGGGGTTGATCGGACAGCATAAAAATAAAAGGTTTGTCCGTTATTGAAATTAATTTTTCTACACCTTTTATTAGAGACGAGCTTTGCCCTTTTTCCCAACCTGTGTTTCTGACAATAATAACGCCTTTATTTTTCAGTTCGTTTTCTATTAAATCAAAATCGGATCCTGTAACAACAATGACAGGATCCAACTTAGCTCGAATTGCAGTATCAACGACAGCCGCTATAAAGGATTTTCCAAACCAATCAAGCAATTGCTTTGGTCTTCCCAACCGGGAGGACCCGCCAGCAGCCAGGATTATTGCGGCAGCACTGCTGTCAGTCTGTCCCATGGATTTTTGTAAATACTCGTTCGGCTGTCAGCGGGAATTCATCAAACCATACACCAGTTGCGGAATGGACTGCGTCCGCTACGGCCGGCGCAAATGGAAGGAAAGGCATTTCACCCACACCTCTGGCGCCCCATGGTCCTGCAGGGTCAGGAATCTCCATGATGATGGTTTCCATCTTTGCAGGAATATCTTTTACCGTTGGAATAAGGTAAGTAGATAACCTTTCGGTCAGCGTTAATCCATCTTTCTGGATAAAATCTTCCATCATGGTATATCCCGCTGCCTGAACAATCGCACCTTCGATTTGTCCCTCAACCAACTGCGGATTAACAGCATAGCCGACATCGTCCGCGCAAATAACCTTGTCGATCTTGACTTTTCCGGTTTCTATATCGACGGAACACTCAACGGCTTCAGCCACGTATCCATACGAAACATTGGGATTGCATTTACCATCCACCGGATCAAACGGAGATGTTTTTGGTGCCAAATACTTATGTTCAACGATGGCAGGTCGCTCTTCGTTTTTCCATTTTTCCAAGGCAAGCTCAGCCGCTTCTTTGATGGCATTGCCTGCCATAAATGTCATCCTTGAGGCGCTGACACTGCCTGAACTTTCGGTATTATCTGTGTCAGAAGCTTCCAGTTTGACAATATCAGTGCTTACGTTCAATGCTTTTGCTGCCATTTGAATAAACACTGTATGGGCTCCCTGACCTACTTCTGCACCCGCATGTTTGAGGATCACCTTTTCAATTGTCTCTTTGCCCTGAAGTTCAACGGACGCCCAACAATTCTCCTGGTATCCATAAGAGAAGCCTATATTTTTCAAGCTGCAGGCGAATCCCAAGCCTTTTCTAACGCTTTTATTCTTCTCCTTTTCAAATTCAGGGAGATAGTATTGATTGTCTTTGTTCTTTTTCCAGCCGGCTTGTGTGGCGCATTTATCAACAACCTGTTCGATTGTGACGCCTGCAGGTAAAGGAGTCTGCACCGAAATCGGTTCGCCTTCTTTTACAAGGTTCTTCATGCGTAACTCAACAGGATCGATCCCTAGCTTTTCCGCCAGTTTGTTCATTTGCATTTCGGCTGCAAAGGCTGCCTGAGGGCCGCCAAAACCTCTGAATGCGCCGTTGGGTATATTGTTCGTATAAACTGCATAAGAATCCACACGCACGTTTGGAATACGATAGGCTCCTGTGCAAAGCAGCGTGGCATTCCCAAGCACCTTAGGCGATGTATAGATATAGGCACCGCCATCGGCGTATATATCAACTTCAGCGTCAGTCAGGATACCTTCTTTGGTTGCACCCCAACGTGTTTTGATGATGTATGGATGCCTTTTGTGATGGCCGATCATGGATTCTTCACGCGACCAGATGATTTTAACTGGTCGATTGATTCCCCGTTCCCTAAGCCTCATTGTCGCCAATGCCAGGATAATTTGTACGGACATATCTTCCCGCCCGCCAAAAGCACCGCCAATGGCCGGATAGATGATCCGGATCTTCTCCAAGGGTAAATTCAGGGAATGAGCAATTTGTTCCTGGTCTTCATGTGTCCATTGTCCGCCGACGACAACCGTGATTCTGTCTTGCTCGTCATAATAACTTACACCAGCTTCTGGTTGTAAAAAAGCATGCTCCTGGACAGGCGTCTTGTACGTGCCTTCGATGATCACGTCGGCGTTCTCAAATAGATGATCGAGGTCGCCTTTCCTTATCTTGAAGTGGGTAAAAGTATTTGAATCCTTTTCAGGATGAAGTAAAAGTTTGTTATCCTTCATTGCTTCATCAACGGACGTGATCACTTTCAACGGTTTATATTCGACCTTGATCAAGTCCTTTGCTTTTTCAGCTATATCTTCAGATTCGGCTATGACCAATGCCACCTGGTCACCAATAAATCTAACGTGATCTGCAAATGGTATATCTGATCCTGGGCCGCACAATACCGGCTGATCAGGTCCTCCCAGGCCGTATCCGTTATTCGGTACGTCTTTGGCCGTTAATACAGCCACAACTCCCTGAAGCGCCTCAGCCTCACTAACGTCAATGGATTGAACAATTGCGTGTGGAATATTCGCAAAAACCACCTTCATATAAAGTTGATTTTGAAAGTTAAAATCGCCAGGATATTTTGCTTTTCCTGTTACTTTATCAAATGCGTCAACTCTCTGTGGTTTCCTGTTCATTTCGGCCATTATATTGGAAATCTCCATTAATCCGACTTTAGTCTCTCACATCGTATGGACCTCGAGATGGTCCAAATGCTTTATTGATGATAAACGTAACCATTCCAATGATGAAAAAAAGAATAAAAGCAAATATCAATAAATAGACGCCTTTTACCAAAATCAGTGAGTCAGTAAAATTTTTCAAAATAAGTTCATTCGGTATTATCACCCATGGGAATGATTCTCTATTGTTAATCAAAAAATTAGCCGCAAACCCCGATAAAACAGGAATTATTACGATCAAAACGCAGCCAATTCCACGCCAAACCGGATGAATAACATTCTTCTCTTTTTTCTTTTCCATTTCTGGATGATAACGATCATACTTTGGCATAATCTACACTTACCTCCCTGCTGCCTTTTCAATTGCTTTAACGATCTTATAGTAACCAGTACATCTGCACAAATTCCCCGAGATTGCCGTTTCAATATCCGTCTCTGAAGGGGTATTCTTCTCTTCAAGGAGCTTTGCGGCAGACATTACGAAACCTGGTGTGCAGTATCCGCACTGAACCGCGCCTTCTTCGATAAAAGCCTGTTGGACTTTGTTTAGATTGTAGTTTTCTGAAATACCTTCAACCGTAATAATTGAACAATTATGAGCCCTTGGCGCAGGAATGAGACAAGCCAAAACTGCCACGCCATCCATGTAGACGGTACATGCACCGCATTCACCTTCACCACAACCTTCCTTGGTTCCGGTAAGCAGTACATTTTCTCTGAGCAAATCCAGCAAATTCTTTTCGAATGCGTCCTTGATTTGATAATTCTTGCCGTTAATGCTTATTTTAAAAATGGAATCATTTGCAAATTCGACAGTGTCGTTATTGATCGGTAAATTCGCTGAAGATGCTTTACCCCATAAGACAATCGGATGAGTATTTATTTCAGAATCATTTGAAACGGCTTTATCCAGTGCTCTTTTGACATGGATTGCGACCATTTTTCTTCTATAGTTATCGGAAGCTCGAATATCTGATATCGGTGTAGCGGATTCGGCAGCCAGATTGCCTGCCTGGTAAAAAACATCTTCTTCCGGCTTCTTTCCCACAAGATAACTTTCTGCTACAGTCGCTCTGAAAACGGTTGGACCAACCGCCCCAAGAGCGATCCTTGCGTTCTTGATTAAACCTTCCTCAATTTCAATGAAGACTGAGGCGTTAACAATTGATATTGCTTGTGCGTTTCTCAATCCGTCTTTCAGAAAACATGAATGTTGGTTTTTCTTTGGAGCCAAAAATTGAATATCTGAGATCAACTCATCGGGTTGCATGACCGTTTTGCGCGGACCAACGAAGAAATCGGTTATTGAGACCAGTCTCTTTCCTTTGCTTGAAGTTAATTCCAGGCTGGCATCAAGCACCATAAGTGCAGAGATCGTATCGTTTGCCGGCGATGCGGTCGCGATGTTTCCTGCAACCGTTCCTCTGTTTCTGATTTGCGGAGATCCTACCTGTTCACAGGCTTCATAGAGACACTGTCCATATTTTTGAATGACCTCTGATCGAAGGCATCCATTATGTGTCACCATTGGGCCGATGTGTATTACGTTGTCTTCATCGATATTGACCTTGTCTATCTCAGGAACTCTCGAAAGGTCTATGATTGTTTTAATGTCTTTGTGCCCGCCCCGCTCAATTTCTAAAACGAGATCTGTTCCACCAGCTATTAGTTTTGCTGATTTTGAATATCTCGATAATAATTCTGCTGCTTCATCTATACTTTTTACAATGATGTATTTTTCGTACATATGGAGCCCTCTTTGTTAGTCGTTTTTCGCTTTGATCACCTTAGTTTTCAAGTATACCCAAAACTACCGGAAGTAGTTGCTTCTTTCTTGAAACTACTCCTTCAGCAATGCGAGTATTGTCACTTTGTGAGGCATAGGGCAATTCTTCCAATATTGCCGGCGGATTAGAAAGGATCAGACGGCTGCTGCTTCTGACAACATCTGTGATCATCAGTATTGCGAAATCTACCTGTTTTTCAACTCGAAGTTGGTTCAACGCTTTTGACAAATCAGCCAAGTGATTGTTAACTTCTCTCAAATCGGTTACTTCTGCCTGGGCGATCGCGAATTGATACTTTCCTGCCTGATATGTCTTGGTATCGCCATTAACCACGTCCACAGCGCTTCTGTTGGCCAATCCAGAACTGGCTTCAAGGACCTTCTTTCCAAAGCTATCCTGCGATTCGCCTTCCAACATACTTCCTTTTACAAAAGCCCACCTGGATAACCGCTTAGCCGCTTTAATATCCCGATCGGTAGTCGTCGGACTTGTCAGGTTGAGGGTATCTGACAGCAGTCCTGCCAGCATTAACCCGGCAATGCCAGGAGGGGCGCTGATGCCCGCATCTTCCATCTTTTCGGAGACCAGTGTGCTGGTACTTCCCACAATGTCCACCGACATTCGGATCGGAAAATGCGTGGAAGGATTTCCCAAACGATGATGATCTAGGATTTCGATCAGTTGCGCCTCTTCAAGCGACGCGATGGATTGCTGCGGTTCATTATGATCAACCATAATGATCTTCATTCTGGGAGGATTAAGCAGATCGCGCTGACGACAGACGCCAACGTATCTACCGCTTTCATCAACTACAAAAAATTCGTCTCCCTCTTCTCTCAAAATGTGGTCGACTACATCTTTGATTTTTGTATTTAGATTGAATTTTTTGATACTTGTATCGGCCGCTTCCCAGCACGGCGCTTCAAGGATCTTGCTGATCCCGATATCATTCTTTTTTGGATGTGTTCCTGTAAGTGAAGAAATGAAATTAAACAAGCTCCGTCCGTTAATCAATCCGAAAGGTGTTCCGTCATTTTCCAACACCGGTGCTATACCGCCGGTTCGTGTCGAAATCGCCCATGCATCACTGAGCGGCATATCCTTTGTGGTTGTATCAAGTCGCCTTACTACCGATTCAAACCGCGGACTTGCGTCGTTGATCAGGTACGGCGGATCAATTTTCAACATTTTTAGAATAAAAGCCGTCTGTGAATTGATGTTTCCAGCCCGCGCAGCAATCGTATCCAGGTTGTCTCTTTCTTTCAGCAACCATGCATAACCTATCGCTGAAGCGATTGAATCTGTGTCCGGATTTACATGACCTACAACATATACAGGGGACGCCATACTAATCAAAAACCTCTCGCAGATTATTCTTGTTTGAATGTATCAATCAAAAGATGTACATCTCCGCCAACCGGATAGAGGATTGGGCAGGTACAACCGTTTGCAACGTATTCGGCGACTTTCTTTCTTGCCTCATCTGGCGTCCCTGATGCCGTGATCCTGTCGATCAATGCTTCCGGTACCAGATGCTTGGCTTTTTTGATCTGTTCGTGTGTAGCCGGCCATCCCAAAATGGACTGTATCTGCGCGACGACGTCCATTGAAACGCCCGAAGCTTTGGCAATATGAGGCTGCTGCGCCAGATATTGAGTCAATAACTCCCGGGTTGTATCAATGGCTTTGTCGTGGTCCAGGTCTACAGAACAGACGATCAACTGCGGCCGATCGATGTCATCCAAAGTCTTGCCGGCTTTCTTTGCCCCTGCAGCCAGCAGTTCCAATGCTTTGTTATTGTATTCGGGCGGGACGCAATAATTGAGTACAACACCATCGGCAATCTCGCCGGTCATTTCCATCATGTTATCGCCGGTTGCACCGATGAAGATTGGCACATTTCTCGGCTCTTTCCTTCCGTGTACCACGTCCAACTCGATTCCATGAACGGAAATGAATTCGCCCTCGAAAGATACTCTTTCCATGTTGAGCAGTTTTCGAAGGACAGTTACCGTTTCTTTCATGGCTGTAAGTGGTTTTCTACGGTCAATCCCGACATTCTTTGCCAAAGGATCCCACCACGCGCCGATACCGCAAATAATACGGTCAGGCGCAAGGTCGTCCAGCGTTAAAAATGTGGAAGCCAGTAAACCAATATTCCTTGTCCAGTTATTGATTACACCGGAACCTACTTTCAATTTCTCGGTAACTGCTGCGTATGCAGCCATTGGGACAATGGCATCGCGCACCAACCGGCTTTCAGCCTGCCATACCGCTTCAAATCCGTGATCTTCTGCGTACTTTACATATTCCAAACCATCTCTGAGGTCGTGAGCATCTTGTAAATACAGAGCCATTCGTTGCTTCATGTTTCCTCCATTTTTTACTTAAACTGCTGATAACGACTTCAATGATTTTTCGATTTCTTTGAATCTTTTTAGATCTTCAGGTAAATCCAAATCCAGACCTAAAACTTCATTTTCTATTATCTGAATTTTTGCATTAGCTTTTTTTGCTTCCGTAAGGTGCAGATTGTAGGATCCCGGTCCGTAATGAAAGCTTATTAAATCTACAGGATTTAGGTAAAGTGCATTAGTGCCATCTTTCCTTAGATCGGGAGCAATTATCATTTCCGGAGGTGAGCTGACGTGAGTAAGAAAATCCTTTATGTGTTCCGGTTTTACCAACGGCAGATCAGCCGGTAACACAAGGATCTCATTGATGTAATAGGCCTTTGCAACTAGAGTTGCCCTTTGTAAAGCTGTGTTCAATTCAGGGTTGCCATCTTCGAGGACAGTCCTTGCGTCAAAATCTCTAGCGATAGCCAGCGCAGATGGATCGCGGCTGACAACCAGAACTGTGTCAACCTCTTCAATTAATTTTAATGTTTTCAGAGTATTTACCAGCATTGACTGGTTCAGTTGAGTTCTTTCTGCAACAGTTAAAATGTCAGATAAGCGTGATTTTCCCCTTTTTAACGGTTTTACAGGAACTATTGCCCAAAGCGTCATAAATTATTTCCTCTTAGGTAATTGTGACGCAAAATTGCACACTTCTTTTGCCAATCTCGCTTTGGATTCGTCATCCTTCATTATTGTATCAGTCACCAATGGAATTATACCGCAACCGCTAATCGCGCTTATTTCGTTTTCATTCTCGCGATCTAGCACCATTCCTGTGATCATTCCTTTGTACAATTTCGCCACTTCATATGCCGATGCCGTGACCCCCATTTCATTGAATATTTTTGCCGCCGGCCCTTTGAGAGCCCTGTTTCCGACTATAGGAGATATGGCAATACAGCTTTTCCTTTTCAGAATTTTTTTCACACCGTTAACAGATAATATTGGATAAATGCTTAACCACGGATTTGAAGGACAAAAAATTACGGTATCGGCTTCTTCCAATCGTCTTTCTGTAATCGGATTCATTTTTGCTTTTTCAATATTCTTGAAATAATACGCCAACAACTTTGGTTCAAATTTGTGTTTTACAAAATATTCCTGAAAGGGTATTTCTCCAAATTCACTGGTTTTTATAATCGTTGTAACTGGACTGTCCGTCATCGGCAGAACCTGGATATTCACGCAAAAAGTCTTACACAAAGTATGCGTTACCTCTGTGAGATTTTGTCCCTTGGACAATAAACGCGTTCTTTCCATGTGAGTTGCAAGGTCGCTGTCTCCCAGGCTGAACCACGTTTCTGAATTCATTTTTTTAAGGCTTTCAAATGTGTTCCAGGTTTCATCTTTCCTGCCCCAACCGGTAATTTCGTTTGATAAACCAGCCAAGGTGTACATTACCGTATCAAGATCAGGGCTGATATTCAGCCCCATATGAACGAAGTCATCCCCCGTATTGACGATCACCGTCAAATCTTGATGTGGAACAACCTGCGCCAAACCTTTTACGAATTTGGCCCCCCCAACTCCTCCAGCCAATGCTACGATTTTTGTCATTTTTGTTTGCCTGTACTCACCTAAAAAGGTCGTTTTCTTCTGGTCTAATAAGTTCAGCTAGTGAAGAATCCCGTAAATCATATGGAAATCCCTTCGCCAAAACGACCGGACAGCTTTCATCCGCTTGCCCCATTAATAGGGAAGCGCCGGCTGCCAATTCGTCGGCCGCTCCGATTGTCGTGATCTTCAGTTTATAACCTGATCTGTCTTCTTTTCCTCTCAGATCAACAAGACCCGGTAAACCGGCAATTCCGATGGTGATACCGACAGTTCCATTTCGCCAGGCACGTCCATGAGAATCAATGATCAATACCCCTATCTTTTTATGAAAACATTTTTCGAGGGTTACTTGAATTTTGCTGGCAGACTCGTCAGGGTCTTCCGGTAAAAGCAGCACCTCATCAACATTGTCCGTTCCACTTTTTGAAAGATTTGAATGGTCAATTCCGGCATTGGCACAAATAAACCCTTTTTTATGTTCAACAATTAGTGTGTTATGTCTTGCCCTGATGACTTTATTGCTTTCATTCAGTACCAACTCTACAAAACGCGCATCTTTGCCCGTGATTTCGGCCAGCTTTATTGCTTTCTTGGTTGGAGTCACGTCCCCCAGTTTTCGTTTTCTTCCTTCGGCTTTTGAAATGACTTTTTGAGCGATCACAACTACATCACCATTATCAACGCCCAGGCGATGGACAGTGATCAGGCTGGCAATCATCTCTGAAAGCAAATCGCCCTCCTTGATCTCAGGAAAATCCGGGAGGGTGAAAAATTCCAATTTTCGGATACGGTTTGACACGCTAGTCCCGCTTGACACCGGTTATTTTTATTCCGGAGTCCTTGATTCCAAATTGGCTGTTGATCCCAATCAGGATCGAGGTTAGTCCTTCAGCAACCACTGAATTCTCAATGGGGCCGGCATCCCAGCCAACCATTCCGGCATCTTTTACTAGTCTCAAGATCAATTCCCTGGCATCCTTTGATGAACCCGAAACCAGGACATCACAATCAATATCGCCTTCTTCCATAAGTCTTTCATAGGATATATTTTGAAAAGCCGATACCACCTGGACGTTTTCACCTAAAATCTTTTTTGCTTGTAATGCTGCGCTTCCTTCTTCCGGCATTTGTACTTTTTTTACTTTCGGAGGTACAAGTGGAACGGTTACGTCTACAAGTATTTTTCCTTCCACACATTCCTTAATATCATTGAGCATAGCCTTGTGCGCTGAATATGGAACGGTCAACACCGCGATATCGCACCAATCCGCTGCCTGGTGGTTTTCAAGGCCTGTAAAAGGGTTATCTTTGTCTTTAAGCAGTGCGTTCAAATCATCCGCGGCAATTTGAGCCTTTTCGATTTGTCGCGATCCTATAACAATTTCATATCCTGCCTTGGCCCATCTAAAGGCCAAACCCTTTCCTTCCTTGCCTGTACCGCCCAATAATGCAATTCTCTCTGTCATTCTTCACCTTATTCAAATTGTTGGGAATATCTTTTCCAAACGTCCTTGGATAATCTTCGAGCTTCTTCTGCAACCGCTTTTTCATCGATTGTCAATAAAACGCGATCTTTCATTACAACTTCGCCGTCAACTATCGTTGTAGTAACCATCGAATCTCTGAAACCAAAAATGATCTGCCAGGGCAAATTATCGGTGGTGAAATCTGTAATGGGATCATAATCTACCAGAATGAGATCGGCCTTTGCGCCCTTCTCGATTCTGCCAATTCTTTTGTCCCCAAAGAAATGAGTTGCCAAATCAGAATTGTTATAAATCGCCATTTGAACAACGTTATTGCCATTCATTTTTCGTGGATCGCGATTCCAGTTCTTGTGGGCTAGATAACAAGTTCGCCATTCATCCCACATCGCATTTGAAAAACCGTCATTGCCAAGACAAACTCTTACGCCTGAACGCAATATGGAATCTATATCACCCAACCCTACGGCATTATTCATATTTGAACGCGGCTGATGTGATAACCAGGTATCTGTTTTGGCCAACAAGTTTATTTCATTTATATCCAGATGGACGCCATGAACGATTAAGGTGTTCTTTCCAAGCAGATCGTGTCTCTTCAACCTTTCGATAACGCGCTCACCCGTCTTGGACAGACTGTCATATTCATCGACCTGATGCTCTGCGACGTGAATATGCACGCCATAATTAGACGGCAGAGCATTTCGGCATTCTTTCATCGTTTCTTCAGATATGGTTAATCCTGCATGTATCCCAAAAGTTGCTTTTACCAGACCTTCGCTTTGATCAAGCTTTTTGATCATGCGTACATTTTCTTCAATACCTTCGCGGGCTTTTTCTTTTCCACCACGGTCTGTGACCTCATAACAAACCACCCCCCTCACACCCGTTTGATTGAATGCATCTTCGATCAGATCAAGGGAGCCCTTGATGAAATTTGGTGAGGCATGATGGTCAAATAAAGTAGTCGTTCCGTGTTTAATGGCATCAATCATACAGATCAACGCAGATACTCTAACGTCGTCGGCATTCAAAGATTGATCCAACGGCCACCATAATTTCTGTAATATTTCCGGAAAATCAGCCGGAGCATCACCGGGGATGTAAAGACCTCGAGAAAAAGTTCCGTAAAAATGTGTATGCGCGCATATCAAGCCGGGCATTAAGATCTGCCCTTTTGCATCAATGACTTCATCTTTTGGATATTTTGAAATAATTTCTTCAGTTTTTCCTATTTCATCAATAAAGGAATTTTCAATTCTTACGGCGTATCCAATAAGGATTCTATTTTGTTTTTCCCACGTGACAATTCGAGCATTTGAAATGATCATTTGTCCTCTTTTTGTAAAATTAATTGTAGCACAAAGGCCAATTGCAATCTAAAAGATTAATTAAGAATAATGGAATATAATCAACAAAAAGTATTGTGAGGATTAATGACGGATACACGAAAGCTTGCTCTGGAATATGCTGCGTCACATACCGATGATTTCCTTTCTTTTTTATCTGAAATTGTTGCAATCCCTTCTGTTTCAACAGATCCTGAAAAAGACGCTGATGTAAAAAAGTGTGCTGAAACAATCGCAAAAAAATTAACCGATACCGGTATCGAAAATGTAAAATTGCTGCCTACAGGCAGGAATCCTGTGATTTATGGAGATTTTTTACATGCAGGCAACGATCAGCCTACGGTTCTTATATACGGGCATTACGATGTTCAGCCCGCTGACCCATACGATCTTTGGACTTCCGACCCATTTATCACAGTAAAGAAAGATGACTACCTATACGGAAGGGGCACTTCCGATATGAAAGGCCAATTCGTCGTTTGCCTTTCTGCTGTTGAATCAATCCTCAAAACCGGAACATTCCCGGTGAATATCAAGTTCCTCCTGGAAGGCGAAGAGGAAATTGGCTCACCGAGCATGCATCAATTCTTGCTTGATCACAAATCCATTTTTGAGGCTGACGTGGTTATCAACCCTGATGCCGGCATTCTTTCAAAAGACCAACCCAGCATTATCTATGGGCTTCGAGGTTTGGCATATTTTGAATTGCGGGTTTTTGGTCCTGATCGCGACCTGCATTCAGGCAGTTTTGGCGGTGCAGTTCACAATCCGGCTCAAGTCTTGTGTGACCTCGTTTCCGGCATGCACGATTCAGATGGACACATAACCTTGCCCGGTTTTTACGATTCGGTTATTCCTCTCTCAGACCAGGAAAGAGAAGAACTTTCCCGCCTGAATCTGACAGATCATCATTTTTGCTCTCAAACCGGCGCGAAACAATTATTTGGCGAAAAAGGTTTCTCACCTGTTGAGCGCATTGGAGCCAGGCCCACCCTGGAGACAAACGGTATGCTTTCCGGATTCGTTGGAAACGGCGCCAAGACCATTATTCCTTCCATGGCAATGGCCAAGATCTCCACCAGGCTTGTACCCGATCAGCGTCCGGAACAGGTACACCGGCAGTTTATCGAATATTTGGAGAAAAACGCTCCCCCTACTGTTACGTGGGAATTCAACATGCTTTCTGGTGGGAACCCCAGCATATCGGATATAAATATGCCGGAAACAAAAGCACTCTCGCAGGCTTTTGAGTCCGTTTGGGGCAAGAAACCCGTATTCAGACGAGAGGGCGGATCGATATCAGTTACTTCAGATTTCCAGGAAATTCTCGGCATTGATTCCGTGCTTACCGGTTTTGGACTTCCTGATGACAATATCCATTCACCGAATGAGAAGCTTCACCTTCCCACCTGGCAAAAAGGGATATTAACCCTGATCCATTTCTTCTACAATATTCAACCCAAAAAGGATTCTTCAGCCTCATGAGCACTGAAAAACTAAAATTACCTGCCTATGGCGGACAAGCCCTTATTGAAGGCGTTCTCATGCGGGGTTCCAATTATTTAGCGGCCGCCATGCGCGACCCTTCTGGTCAAATTCAGATTGTCACTGAAAAACTTCAGGGATTGTATACATCCAAAATTGCCAAACTACCCTTTCTTCGTGGGTTGATCCTGATGTGGGATGCCATTGGGCTTGGCACTAAATACATCACAATTTCCGCGAATTATCAAACAGGCGAAGATGAAAAGATCGAAGGTCCGATGCTGTTCGGTACGCTTGTTTTTTCCTTTGCCGTGGCAATTGGCTTGTTCTTCCTTGCGCCGGCCGGCGTTGCAGCCCTTCTTGAAAGATGGATCCATCTGTCATCATTCACAACAAACCTGATTGAAGGGATTATCCGCTTGGCGTTGGTTATCCTTTATATCTGGTCAGTCGGAAAAATGTCCGATATTAAAAGGGTTTTCACTTACCACGGCGCTGAACATAAAACCATCAATGCTTTTGAAGCTGGCGTGGAATTAACCCCAGAAAATGTAAAGAAATATCCTCTTTTCCACCCCAGATGCGGAACAGGATTCATTCTTATTCTGGTCATTTTTTCCGTGATCCTCTTCGCTCTTCTTGGTCCGCTGCCCAATCTATTCATTCGTTTTTTGTCGCGTATAGTTCTTCTGCCGGTACTTGTAATGCTGGCTTATGAATATATGCGTTTTGCTGCAAACCATCTTGATTCATTGTTTGGAAGAATCCTTGCGTCACCCGGATTAGCCCTTCAAAGATTAACCACCGTCGAACCTCCATTGGACGTAATTGAAGTAGCAATTGCTTCCTTCAATGCCATGTATCAATTGGAAAATCCTGCGAATGATGTGGAAGAAAGACAAGACAAAGCTTAGTTATTTTGTTTTTGGTCTATTGTCAGGCATCCTGATTTCAGGCATATTTTTAATTGCCTTGGATAGCTCGATATACAAAAAAGACCAAAACCTAATTTCATTACCTCCGATCTCATTTGATGCCAATCCTTTAATACAAACTGAATCGGATGAAGGTAAAATAGATATCAACGAAGCATCAATAATCGAGTTGACCGCATTGCCTGGAATTGGCGAAGCCAAAGCAGCTTCAATTGTCGAATTTAGAGAAAAATATGGCAATTTTGAAGATATCTCTGAGTTGTCTTACGTGCCGGGAATAGGTAACAAATTGTTTGAGTCGATTACAGACTTGATCACAGTCGGAGAAGAATAAAGAGGCTAAAAATGTTATCAAAGAAAACCTTTGAAGAAGCACTTCACGATGCCATGCGTCAAAAAGATGAGATCGCAAAAAACACATATAAAATCCTTCTTTCCTCGTTAAAAATGATGGAAATTGACAAGGGCGCAGAAATTGATGAAGCTCAAATCCAGGCGATCCTCCAGAAAGAGGTCAAGATGCGCCGCGAATCGATCCTTGAATTTCAAAAAGGTGATCGATCTGATCTTATCAAACTTGCCGAGGCGGAAATCGCCATTCTTGAAAAGTATTTACCCAAACAGATCAGCGATGACGAGATCAAAGCTGTTGCTGTTGAAGTGATTAAAGAGGTAAATGCATCCGCTCCTTCAGATATGGGCAAGGTGATGAAAATATTAATTCCAAAATTGGCCGGCAAAGCTCCTGCGGACAGGATAAGTCAAGTAGTTCGTACACTTTTGGCATAAGTAATCGTGACTTCCATACCGAACAAGATGCGTTCAAATAATACGTACCGCACGATCTACAGGATCGTATTGCTTGTAATTGCATCGATACTGGTGCTGGCTTCGCTTGTCTTGCCAATTGCTTTACGCCCTTCGTCCCTGCCCGTCCAGCTTGGAGATGTTTCACCACAAAATTATGTTGCGCCGACAACGCTGACATATGAAAGCGAAGTATTAACTAAAAACGCCCGCGAATCTGCCTCAAAATCCGTCGTGGATCGTTATCTTCCGCTGGATTTATCCATTTCAAGGGCACAGATCGAACAGCTTCAAAGTGTGATCAATAAAATCGGTGAAATTCGAGGCGATAGCACCATTACAAATGACAGCAAAGTTGTGCTATTTTCCTTGATGGATCAGATCACATTATCCAATACAGCAATTAACGCAATCTTGCTAATGACCGATTCCCAGTGGGAAAAAGTCAGCCAGGAATCGCTTTCTGTCCTTGAACGTATTATGAAAAATACGATTC
>ENA-OSEO01003058-OSEO01003058.1-sediment-metagenome-genome-assembly--contig:-NODE-3058-length-21002-cov-2.734385_pt1 | contig 21002 bp, 21 predicted proteins | sample MGYA00237883_ERZ534232 | MGnify/ENA metagenome assembly ERZ534232
GCAGCGGCGAGGAGACGACCCTGAAGCTCAAAGGCCACACCATCCACTTCGACGGCCCCAACGACCTGGCCCGCGACACAGGGTCCACGAAGGTACTCACGCCCCCGGGGATGAGGATGAGCAAGGGGATAAACACCATCGACAGGGAGGAGGGGCTCCGAGAGATCATGGGGCTCATGGACGGCGCCATGGCCGGGAAGGAGATGCTCGTCAAGTTCTACAGCCTCGGCCCGCCGGGTAGGTTCAGCCTATGCGCGCTCCAGATCACCGACTCCGCCTACGTGGCTCACAGCGAGGACCTCCTCTACAGGCAGGGTTACGCCCAGTTCAAGAAGCTGGGTGGCGGCGGGGGCTTCTTCACCTTCCTCCACTCGGCCGGGGAGCTTGACGAGAGGAACGTCACCAAGAACGTGGGTAAGCGGCGCATCTACATCGACGTGGTGGACGGCAAGGTGTACAGCGTCAACAACCAGTACGCCGGCAACAGCGTCGGCCTCAAGAAGCTGGCGCTGCGCCTCGCCATCTACAAGGCGAACCACGAGGACTGGCTATCCGAGCACATGCTCCTCATGGGGGTCCACCCCCCAGGCAAGGATAGGGTCACCTACTTCAGCGGAGCCTACCCGTCGGCCTGCGGCAAGACGAGCACTGCCATGATACCTGGCCAGAGCATCGTGGGCGATGACATAGCTTACCTCCACGTGGACGAGGACGGGGCCTGCCGCGCCGTCAACATAGAGCACGGCATCTTCGGGATCATAAAGGACGTGAACCCGGAGGACGACCCCCTCATATACGCCGCGTTAACCTCGCCCAGGGAGCTCATATTCAGCAACATCCTCATCGCGGACGGCGCCCCCTACTGGCTGGGCATGGGCCGGGACGACATCCCCGAGAGGGGCGTCAACTTCAGCGGCGATTGGTACAAGGGTAAGAAGGACAAGGACGGCGCCGAGACACCCTACGCCCACAGCAACGCCAGGTACACCATGAGGCTCAGCGAGCTGGGCAACGTGGACCCCAAGTACAACGACCCCGAGGGCGTTGTTGTGCAGGGCGTCTTCTACGGCGGCAGGGACAGCGACACCAACGTGCCCATAGCCGAGGCCCTCAGCTGGGAGCACGGCGTCTACATAGGCGCCACCCTCGAGTCGGAGACCACCTCGGCCATCATAGGCAAGGCTGGGGTCCGCAGGAGCGACCCCATGGCCAACAAGGACTTCGTCGTGGTCCCCCTGAGCACCTACATCACCAACCACATGAAGTTCGGTAAGAGGCTCGAATACGCGCCCAGGGTTTACAGCACCAACTACTTCCTGAAGCACGAGGGCAAGTACACCAACACCAAGCTGGACAAGAAGATATGGGTCATATGGGCCGAGGGCAGGGTCCACGGCGAGTACGAGGCGATAAAGACCCCGGTGGGCTACCTGCCCCTCTACGAGGACCTAAGGAGCCTGTTCAAGCTGGTCTTCGACAGGGACTACACGAGGGCAGAGTACGAGCAGCAGTTCAGCGTCCGCGTGGATAAGTACCTTGAGAAGCACGCGCGGATGACTGAGATATACAGGAGCGAGCCCGACATGCCTGAGGAGTTCTGGGTTGAGCACAACCGCGTCGAGAAGGAGCTTGAGGCTCTCAAGGCCAAGACGGGGAAATCGATTCTCCAACCAAGTTACTTCGTTTAGATACCTTTTCTTTTAATAAAATTTTAATATAATTTTGTGTTTTCATATAATAGAAATATGATTAATTCAAATGGTTCTCCAATAAAACCACTAAATCTAATTGATCGTTTAAAAGCAACCCGCAAGGAATATCCAGTAAATTTTATGTTTTTTTTAATACTAGCAATGGCTATCCCTAGAATTTATAGAATGACAAACACTTACTGGGTTGGCCAAATAGATTTAAGCTCACTAGCGATTGCTGAACAATATGAGTTTGTGGGTATAATTATTGAAATAATTAATGAAACTCTGCCCTTTGGCGTCTTGGCACTAGTGAGCCAGAATTACCGGAACCGTTCCAACATCATAAAACAGCTTGGCACAGGTGTTCTTCTGCAAATATTTCTTTCTACCGGACTAGCAGCGGTAATTTTCTTCAACATGCCCCTGTTCGTAGAATTCATCGGGACTGCTCCAGAACTCGTAACTCAAACTAGATCATATCTTAGCTTGAGGACACTTGCACTTCCTTTCGCCTCTTTATCTTTAATCTTAACCTTAGGATTGAAATCCATGGACAAGGCAAAACAGGCGCTAGGGGTCGTTGTTTTTAATGTGATCGCTAACATGCTTTTAGATCTTTATCTAATATCCAACTTTCCTTTCTCTTTGAGGATGGGTGTTCAAGGAGTAGCTTGGGGATACTTGGTATCTAATGTATTATCTTGTTTTGTAGCATTTATTCTAACTATTTGGACGTTAAAAGTAAAGAAAAATGATATGTATGATTTAAAAATGGAAGAAAAATCTATTCAGTTGTTCAAAGTAGGGGGTTGGACTGGCTTAGACTCAGTAGTAAGAAACTTTTTCTATTTTTTTGTTCTTCAAATCCTTAACTTCATGGGACCTAATCAATATGCAGGATTTAATTTATTTCAAATGATTATGTGGACGGCGTTAATTCCCATTTTAGCGATAGCTGAAGGCACGAAGATTCGAATTGGTAACTACTTATTTTCAGAGAATGCTAGAGAAAAAATAAACAATATATTGTTCACTTCTTGCACACTTGCATTTCTTATTATTGGAGGATTCGGAGTGTTTGGTTTATTCGCGATAAATAAAATTGGATATATTTTTTCTCAAAACCCTGATGTGGTGCATTTTTCAACCATAATGTTCTATTGGCAAATAATCCCATACATTTTATTTGCTATTTCAGAGAATCTTAGAGCTATATTTTTTGGAACAGGAAAAACATATTATATTCTAATCGCTAGCTTAGTTTTAAATTTAGGAATAATCTATCCTTTCTTCCAGTTAATGAACAATGGAATACTTTCTAATTCTTATGAAACTATCATGTTGATGTACGTGTTAATTGATCTAATAGATATAATCATGGCATATGTATTTGTAAGACATCTCCTAGGACGGTTATTTCCGAAAACAACAATGTAATTTATACTTTTTAATCGGCACTATCTGTTCCTTTATATAAAATAAATGCCTTTTAGAGTGCCAAAATTATGGACTTCTATGACTTCAAGTAATTCTTCTTATTCTCTCTTTGAACTTTTCTATTACTTCGTCGAAGACGCCCCTGCACTCCGTCATGGCGGAGGAGCCGTCCCACCACTCGTATGCGACGCTGTCCTCGTAGGCCAGCGTCACGTGGGGGACGCCGGCCGGCGTTACGTGGACCCTGTCACTCACCAGAGGCGCCTCAACCAGGCCTCCGTCCACCATCATCACAACCCTCTCGTCGCCGGAGAGCAGCACCGTGAACTGGTCCACGCCGTGGACGTGGTTCCCGCGGTGATAACCCCTTCTGGTCTCCAGGACGGCGCACCACCTTTCACCCACTTGGCCCCCGTAACCCGCGCCTGCACTGGATGTGCCCCACTCCATGAGCTCCATGCCGTTTAATGCTCCTCACACGAAATAAAAGACGATCCACCGGCCGCGGAGCCCGGGAGCCCATCAGCCATATTTAATATGAGGCGGGGAAAGTTGATAGTACCGAGGTAACATCCATGGGCTACAAGGAACGCACGAAAGGCTCTCTCAGACTCTACGAGAGGGCCCAGAGGGTCCTCCCGGCGGGCGTAAGCTACCAGCTCAGGGACATTACCCCCCACCCCTTCTACGTCAGGAAGGCTCAGGGGGTCAAGCTCACAGACGTTGACGGGAACGTGTACACGGACTACTGGGTGGGCCACGGGGCGCTCATCCTGGGCCACAGCCCCAAGCAGGTAGTGGACGCCGTCGCGGAGCAGCTGCCCAACGGCACCCACTACGGTTTCTGCCACGAGCTTGAGGTGGAGCTGGCCGAGCGCATCGTGGACATGGTGCCCAGCGCCGAGATGGTAAGGTACACAAGCAGCGGCACAGAGGCCAACCTCTACGGCACCAGGCTAGCCCGCGCCTACACGGGCAGAATGAAGATGGTGAAGATAGAGGGAGGATGGCACGGCGGATACGACAGCCTGCACACGGCGGTCCACGCACCCTTCAACGTCCCAGAGTCCGCTGGACTCAACCCCAAGACAGTTGAGGACACATCGGCCGTGCCCTTCAACGACCTGGAGGCAGCTGGGAATGCCCTGAAGCCCGGGGACAAGGCCTGCCTCATCGTCGAGCCCGTCATGGGTGCCGGCGGCTTCATCACCCCTGAGCAGGGGTACCTGGAGGGCCTCAGGGAGCTGTGCGACGACACAGGGACGCTGCTGATATTCGACGAGGTGGTCACGGGATTCAGGCTCGCCCCAGGCGGCGCCCAGGAGTACTACGGCGTCACCCCCGACGTATCCACCATAGGCAAGATACTTGGTGGCGGGTTCCCAGTCGGCGCCCTGGTCGGCAGGAGAGAGGTCTTCGAGAGGATAAACCACAATAAGTACCCGAGGATGCAGGACAGGAGCGCACAGGGAGGCACCTTCACGGGCAACCCCATAAGCATGGCGGCCGGCATCGCCACCCTGGACACACTGAAGGGCGGCGGAGTCCACAGGAAGATAGGCAAGCTCGGCGCGAAGATGAGCGAAGGCTTGACGGACATAGCCGACCGCTACAACCTCGACGCATGCGTCATCGGAGTCGCCTCGTGCTTCGCCCTCCACTTCAGAGCCCAGCCACCCAGGAACGCGAGAGAATCTGCCGACAGCAACGGCAGAGCCGCCAAGGCCTTCTACGAGCACATGCTCGACAACAACATAGCCTTCATGACGCCCAGCGTCTGCCACGCCTGGATATGCGAGCCCCACACAGGGAAAGACGTTGACGAGTTCCTGGCGGCCGCCGAAACCTTCTTCAGAAACTACAGAGGATGAGAGAAGAATGTCTGCAATCATCGTAAGGTACCCCCTGATCATCCTAAACCTCAAGACCTACCCGGAGTCCACCGGGCAGAACGCCATAGAGTTCGCTAAGGTGGCTGAGCGCGTCTACGAGAAGACGGGCATCAGCATAGCGTTGGCCCCCCAGACCGTGGACCTACAGGCCGTGGCAGACAGCAGCGAGACGCCGGTCTTCGCCCAGCACGTTGACCCCGTGAGGCCTGGGAAGAACACGGGGCACACGGTCCCCCTGGCGCTGGCCGAGGCTGGTTGCGAGGGTACTCTGATAAGCCACTCGGAGCGGCAGTTGCCTCTTGACGTCATCGAGGCCACCGTGAAGAGGGCACGTGAGGCGGACCTTTACACGGTCGTGTGCGCCGACACCGTCGAGAAGGCGGCCAAGGTGGCTTCCTTTGAACCGGACGCTGTGGCCATCGAGCCCCCCGAGCTCATAGGCTCAGGGATACCCGTCTCGAAGGCCCAGCCCGAGATAGTCTCGGGGGCAGTGGAGGCCGTGAAGAGGGTCAACCCCAAAGTGAGGGTGCTGTGCGGCGCTGGCATCACCGACGGGGAGGACGTGACGGCGGCCCTTGAGCTGGGGGCGGAGGGCATCTTGGTGGCCAGCGGCGTGGTGAAGGCGGAGGACCCCTACGCGGCCCTCCTGGACCTGGCCCGAGCCATGCAGAGGTGGAAGAAGCCCGTGGCCGACGTCGCCGGCTAGCTACTCGCTCCACTGCTGGTTGCTGAACTCCTGGGCGTGTAGCACCCTCTGGGTGAAGTCCTCGTCCCTGCACTGGAACGTGTACACCACGAAGCCGTCGTGGCTGAAGAAGTGCATTCGGCCCCTCTGGTAAATGAGCTTGGGTCTGGCCACCTGTACCAGCTCTAGGAACTCCTCGCGCCTGAACTTGACCCTGTAGCCGCTGGAGCTCACAGCCGATGCCGCGGCGACCCCGCCCGCGTACGCCACCTAGCCCGCCTCCGCCTCGTCGTCGAAGCTGAACACTTCCTCTATCGGCCTCCCGAAGACCTGGGCTATGCTCCAGGCCAGGCGTAGGCTGGGATTGTACTTGCCCTTCTCCAGGAACAGTATGGTCTGCCTAGTGACGTCCACAAGCTCGGCCAGCCTCTCCTGGGTTAGCCCTCTCTCCTCCCGTAGCTCCTTCATCCTGGTACGCACCCGGCTACTCCCCCTTCAGGTAGGAGTGGTACACCCACGATACTAGGAATATGGCCCAACTGGAGTACATGACTCCCACGAACCTGTCTGCCACGGGGACCGCCGCCAGCCAGGGCATCAGCTCAATGATCTCGTCGAAGAAGGCCACGAAGCTGAAGCCCGCGCAGACCACCACGAAGGCGTTCCTCGAGGCCTTGCTGAACACTGCGCTCATGCGCTCGTCGTACATCTTCTCCCACTTGAGGCCAACGACGAAGCTGAGGCCGACGCCGGCGCTGAGCCCGGACACCGGGTCCCCCGTGATGTATCCGTAGGCTAAGGCCCCGGCTACCATCATGGCTAGGGCGCTCCACATGACCAGCCTCCTCGTCTTCTTGTCCTGTATGGGCTCCTCGCCCGCCATCTGTTTGCTGAACACGGCCCCCAGGGCCGTGCCCATGGCCAAGCCGAGGGCGATGTTCCTCATGAAGTGGCCCCACACGAGCCCGATGATGAACCCGGCCACCCAGCCGGCGGCTCTCCTCGTCTGCTTATCCATCCACAACCACCCTTGTAAACTATTTCTAACGTAAGGTATTTCTAACGTAAAATATTTTTAACTTTTTCGGTGGATCGTTCCATGAAAAAAGGGTTAGATCAGGGAACAGCGCAGTAACTCAGGCCTTGAGGCCCCAGAAGTGGCGGACCTCCATGTCCTCCGGGCTATCGGTGCCGTGGCCGCCTCTGCCCGTCGCGGGGTCCACGTGGGTGCCGTGGTCCGGCAGGAAGGCTATCGCCCTCCTGTACATGTCCCAGTCCCTGTTGAAGGCCTCCGAGAGGCGGCTGAACGTCGCCAGGTGCCTCCTGAACGCCTCAAGAGACTCCGGGCTCGTGGGCGTGGTCCTGTGCATCACGTCGTCGTACTCCTGGTGGTACGCCAGTATCAGGTCGTACTCGTCGTCCCCCATGAGCTCGAGCGCCCTGAGCTCCACGTCGGGGTCGTACTCCTCCGTGTAGTAGCCTATGGGCCGCTCACGGAAGATGAGGTCTATGCTGCTACCCTTCACGGCCACGATGGCTACGCGCCTGCCAGCCTCCGCGAGGGAGTCGAAGAGGGTGGGGCACCCCAGTACAGGCTTCTCGTACTTCCTGATGCCGTGGCCCTCCGGCTTGAGGCCCGTGAACATGCTGCCGTAGCAGACGGGCGTGTAGCTCGGCGACACTGACCTCATCTGCACCTGGATCGGCGCAACCGCCAGAACCGGGTTGAACTCGTCCCTGTGGGCCTGGTACAGCCACTCCCCGATGGCGTCAGGGGCGTACAGTAGGGCCTTCTCCACTGGTCTGCCTCCCATGGTCCTCTCCGCCGCTTTCAGCACCTCCGCGACCGGCGTGGAGTTCACTCCCCTGGGCGGTGGAACATTGAAAAGTCTGCACACCGTGGGCGTCACAGACTCTATACCGTACATGCGTGTAATGTGGCGGCTGAGAAGATAACGGTTGAGTGTAAAAAAGGGGGAGAAAAAGGGGAGTCTAACCTATGAGGTACACTATGTAGATGCTCACGGTCACCGTCAGGCTGCCTTCCAGCACGGGCGTGGATGCCTTCACGCCGGAGTAGCTTGCCTCCGCGTAGGAGTCGATGTAGGTCCTGGCTGGCACGTAGCTGCTCTCGGTGACGCTCTGCACACCCGACACGGTGATGCCCAGCTCACTGGTTATGACGTCCTTCTTGGCCTCTGCGTCCTCGATGGCCGCAACGTAGGCGTTGAGCTTCAGCTGCTCCATATCCTCGTCGCTGAGCTGGAAGCTGATGCCGTCCACCCTGTTGGCTCCGGCGTCGCCAGCCGCGTCGATGACGGGACCCACCATGTCAATGTCCGTGAGGGTTACCTGGATGATGTTGGTCACCGTGTACCCCTTGAACACCTGCCCGCTCTCGGTCCAGTCGTACCTGGGGTAGACGCTGTAGCTCACCGTCTTGATGTCGTCCTCCGTGAGGCCGAGCCCCTTGAGGGCGTCTATGACGGCCGTCATGAGCTCGGCGTTGTCCTGGATCGCCTCCGTGGCGCTGACGTCCTCTGTCTGGACCCCGAGCGTAACCGTGGCCTCGTTGGCCGTGGCTGACGCGCTTCCGCTACCCGATATGCTGAGGGTCTTCGCCGTGGGCTCTGTCCCCTCACCCGTGAAGGCCTGTGTTCCGAGGGCCGTCCCGACGCCCGAAGGGAAACTGTAGTCCCCTAGTGTCTCTATGATGCCCTCCGGCAGCACGCCGGGCTTATATGCTACTATTGCGCCCGCCATGATTATGCTCAGGCATATGGCGGAGACCGCGTAGACTTGCTGTGACTTGTTCATTTTTGGTCAAGCATAGCTGCGCCTAGGCCACTAATATACCCATCAAATAGAACAGGTGTTCAAAGGCTTAGAACGGCTAGTAGTTGAGGTACTGCTTGTAGTGGTCGTATATCTCCTGGGTCCGCTCCTTGAGCTCGCCGCCCAGGTTCTTGTGCTTGAGGGTGGTCGCCTCGTGGTAGGCCAGCCGGTGCTTCAGCCAGTAGTAGTCCTCAAGCAGCAACGAGTACTCCAGCTCGAACTCCATGGCGTTCAGGTGGGCCTCGTACACCTTCTCCTTGGGCCCCTCGCTGTGGGTGTCCTCGCCCACGGGGATGCCCATGCGCTTGAGCTCGCTGACCTCCACGACCTCGTGGAACATGAGGTACTCGTTGCCTATGATGTCCCTGATGGTGACGGCTGAGCCGTGGTGTGTGTCCCTGGAAATGTATCCGTAGAACTCGTCGGCGCTGCACTCGACCACATCGTACTCCAGCTCCCCAAGGAGCTCGTTGGTCTGCTCCAGCCTGTACTCGATGCTTTCCTTCATCTCCTCGAAGCTCGGTGGGCCCATGGTTGAATATGGGATGATCCCTTGTTTAAAATTGTGGGTTTCGTTGATGGTTGAAGCTACTTTCCGGGGGTTGGTATATACCAATCGTAGCCCCTCTCGGTGGCCACGTACTCGGGCCAGGGCAGGTCGATGGGCGGGTCCAGGGAGGGGTCGAGCTGCGGCGGCTCGTACTCCTCGGCGATCCTGTTCCTCCACTCGTCCTGGCACGCCTTGAGCCTCGCGGGGCCCTCGGCCAGGTCCAGCAGTGTGCCGCTTATGGCCTTGCCTGCGGTGAGGATGGTGCGGTCGATGGGCCCCCTCATGCCGCCCAGGGCCACGTGGGGCCACCGGGGGAGCCTGGCGCCCCTCACCGCCACCTGGGGCCTGTAGACCTGTATCCAGACGGAGGGGCAGTGCCACATGAACTCCACGTAGTCGTCGCTGCCGAACTTGCGCTGGTGGCTGGGGATGACGCTGCGCCATGATGCTTCCCACTCGTCGGGCGGTGTCAGCCTCTCACTGAATGGCTCCCTCTGGGGTGGGTAGCCGAGGCTCCTGAGCACCTCGTTGGCCTTCCCCTTGTCCTCATCTGTGAACCTGGGAGGGCCCACTAGCTCCAGGTTCTCGTATGCCAAGTCGGCCAGGGCCTTGTTGAAGAGGCCTGTGCGCTGCTTGGTTACCCAGCGGAGGGTCACCTTGGTGCCCGTCATCTTGGCCACTTGCTCAGCGTTGTTGGTGAGCACCTTGGCTATTTGCTCCTGCTGAGCCAGGCTCGGGCTCCTGAACGCGTACTGTATGATGCCCAGCCTCGGGGGTAGGTTGTCCGCCGTGGCCTGGCCCGCCACCATCACGGCCTCGTTGATGGTCCAGAGGCCCGTGTTGGGCAGCATGGCCTCCTTCAGGTACTTGGTGGTGGTGTACATGAGGCAGACCGCATCAAGGGCGCCTGGGGCCCTCGCGTTCCTCGGCAGGTCCTCCGCGTAGGCCATCCAGCTCTCAGGCTCGTCGCACTCGAACACGAAGGCGGCGTTCCAGTAGCTACCCCACTGGGTCTCGTACATGACCGTGGTCGCGCCCCGTGGGTGCCAACCCACCATGGCGTCCAGGCCCTCGAAGAGGCCCTTGGAGGCGAACCAGCTCTTGGCGCACACCTTCTCGGCGGGGGTGCCGAAGACCTTGACTGTGCCCGGGACGCCGTGCTCCTCCATGGCTGCCTTGGTCGCCTGCGCGCCGGCTAGGGCTCCCACGCCCAGGGCGCTGTGGGGGTCCGTGTGCCCGGCCCTGTACGGGTTTGCCGCGGACCTGTAGGGGACAGGGTCCTGCCAGCAGTCGGGCACGGCATCATACTCGGTGTACGTGCTGAGGACGGGCCTTCCCTCACCCCACGTAGCCACGTAGGCGGTGGGCATGCCGGCCACGCCCACCTCTACCTCGAAGCCCTCCTCCCTGTGGAACTCCGCCAGGGCCTTGACGCTCCTGTACTCCCTGAAGCTGGTCTCGGCGTAGTTCCATATCGTCTGGTGGAGCTCGCTCAGCCTCTCCTCGTTGTCATCGATCCACTTGAACGCGGTCCTCTTGGCTTTAGTCAACTGGGTCAAAATGATCGTTGAATACGAGAAGCCCCGTGAACTTAAAACCTGTGAACTGTTACGTTGAGCCGCAGAATAATACTATAAACAGCGGGTACCGTACATTCATCAGGGTTACTCATGCTTGACTTAGTCGTAAGGGGCGGTAGGGTTATCACGGGCGCAGGCAACCCGTGGTTCCGGGCCGACGTGGGTGTCAAGGGCGGGAAGATCGTCAAGGTCGGGTTCTTCCAGGACCAGGCGAAGGAGGTCATCGACGCCGGGGGCTTGGCGGTGAGCCCCGGGTTCATCGATCTGCACGACCACAGCGACTTCACTATCCTGGTCAACAGGGACGCCGATAGCAAGGTCCACATGGGTGTGAGCACCACGGTGTTCCCCAGCTGCGGCTCAGGGGCAGCGCCCTTCAACGAGAAGATGAGGGAGGACGTGCTCCGCGAGGCCCCCTTCCTGAAGGAGGCGGGGGTCGAGGTGGACTGGTCCGCTGTGGAGGAGTACCTGAGCCGCCTGGAGGAGGGCGGCCTCTCTATAAACGTGGCTCCACTGGTGGGCTTCGGCACGGTCCGTGAGTACGTCATGGGCATGGATATGAGGGCCCCGACCGAATCCGAGCTGGACTCCATGAAGAAGGAGGTATCCAAGGCCATGGAGGCCGGGTGCAGGGGCATCACCACGGGCCTCAGGTACGACCCCCAGAGCTACGCGGAGACAGGTGAGGTCCTAGAGCTCAGCAGGGTGGCTGCGAGCTACGGGGGCTTCTACACCAGCCACATACGGGACGAGGGGGACAGGGGCGACCCCCTGGCAGCCGTGGAGGAGATCATACGCATCGGGAGGGAGGCGCGGATACCCGTGAACATAAGCCACTTCAAGGTCCTCTCCAAGCGCTTCTGGCACCTAGCCCCCAGGCTCGTTGAGATGGTCGAGGAGGCCCGAGCCGAGGGAGTCCAGGTCACCGCGGACCAGTACCCCTACAGCGCCAGCGGCACGGGCCTGGGGGCGTGGATACCCCCGTGGGCCAACGAGGGAGGCAACGAGGAGCTGGCCAAGCGCCTCAGCGACCCCGCGACCACCGAGAGGATAAAGGAGGGCCTCGCCGCCTCCATGGAGGACCGCGGGGGCCCCGAGAACGCCCTCATAAGCAGCTACCCCCTGGACCCCGAGATGGTGGGCCGGAACATCGCCCAGGTGGCCCAGATGTGGAGGCTTGACCCCCTGGACGCCGCCACCAAGCTGCTCAGAGACCACGTGGAGGCCATAGTGTCAGGCAGGGTCAGGGGAGGCTTCAGCATAGTGAACTTCAACCAGACCGAGGAGAACGTGGAGCTCATCATGAGGCAGCCCTGGGTCGCCGTGGGCACCGACGGAAGAGTCCACAGCCCGCAGGGCCTCCTGAAGAGGCACATGCCCGCCCCCCATCCACGGTTCTACGGCACATTCCCCAGGGTCCTCGGCAGGTACAGCAGGGAGAGAGGGGTAATCAGCCTCAGTGAGGCGGTGCGCAAGATGACCAGTCTCCCGGCCCAGATACTGAGCCTGAGAGACAGGGGCCTCATCGCCCCAGGCCAGTGGGCCGACATAACCGTTTTCGACCCGGGCACGGTCATCGACAGGGCCGACTTCGCCCCCTCTGAGGCCACCACGCGTTACCCTGAGGGCGTCACCCACCTGGTGGTGAACGGCGCGGTGACGATGAGGGAGGGCGAGCACACGGGCGCCAGGGCGGGGGTCGTGCTGAGAAGGTAGATAGTATCCTCTACACTTTTTTTAATAAATAAATAAAAAAATATATGGGTGTCTACTTAACTTGCTGCAGAGCCTTTCGGGTCTCCTCGGGGAAGTCTCTCAAAAGATTGCGTACAACGACTTTAGCAACGTACTCCTTAAACTCGGCCTCATTATACTTGGCTGAATAAATCCGCCTGTGGCCTCCCTTCCCTGTGATCTCCGTGTAGTCTAACACACCCTCATCTACCATGGAGTTCAGGAAATTTATGATTGACGCACGGCTAATAGTCCTCTGTCCTTTGAGATCTTCGTTCACCTGCATCCAAACGTCGCGGCTGCTCGCGCCCTCACCGTCCAGACGCCAGAGGTACCGGAGGGCCACTTCCTGGTAGTCCTTCAATACCATAGCAAGTCCTTCGCTAGAGGTGTCAATCGTTAGTGTCACTTATGTGTCTCCTAACGCAGCATGTGTGATGATTATTGTATATAAACCTTCACATACCTGTTATAAACCTCGGGGCACGTGTTATTTTTCGATATATTTAACCTAATACTTTATTTAAAATTAAAATATGTCTTGATTATATGCTAATACTCGTTTCTTATCAATACCTCCCCAAGACAACAGGGCAATAAGCTGCGTGAGAAATATTTTTAGCCCCAGGCCCATCCCTCTGGGCAAGGAACAGTGAAGGGAAGCCCCCTCAACCTGACTGTTTGATGAAGGTAAGTTAATTGATCGCGGCTGAAAACACGCTTCTCCTCATATCAGGGGCACTGTTCCTGAGCTACGTCTCAGGGATCATCTACAACAAGACCAAGGTCCCTGACCTGGTGTGGCTGCTGGGCTTCGGCATACTCCTGGGGCCGGTCCTGCACGTGTATGACGAGCAGGTGTTGACAGGCATCTTCGACCTCCTTCTCCTCCTATCTGTGACCCTCTTCAGCTTCGGCACCGGCATCAACATAAACGCGCAGCAGCTGGGGGGCAGCACCCGGAAGGCCGCGAGCCTGGCCGTCGCCAGCTTCGTCGCGGTCACGGCCTCCACTGGGCTCGCGGTCCACTACTTCCTGCCGGACATGTTCAGCCTCATGGACGGCCTCATCCTGGGGGCCATGATGGGGGCCATGAGCGGCGTCTCACTGAGCAGCTTGGTGTCGGCCGTCAGGAGCAGCTACCAGGACATGGGGAACGCCGACGTGCTTCTCCAACTGGAGTCGACGGTGGGTGACCCCCTGAGGGTGGTGGTCGTCCTCACCCTCATCAAGATGGCGCTCCTCATGGAGGGTGGTCCGCGGACGGCGGCCAGGGACATCTTCTTCCTGCTGGTGTCCAGCGTGGCTATCGGAGTCTTGAGCGGCCTGGGTTGGGGTGAGCTCCTAAGCCGGCTCAGGGACCGGCCGCTCAACTACATGATGACCGTGGCCTTCGTCTTCCCCGTGTACGAGTTGGCCGAGTACGCGGCGTACAGCGGCGGCGCCATAGCGGTCATGGTCATGGGCGTCGTGTTGATGAACTACGGGTACGTGACCAAGATGCTGAAGCTGAACCGTAAGGCGAGGATCGACCGGAGGAAGATACAGGAGTACCACAACGAGGTCACCTTCCTGGTGAAGTCCATGTTCTTCGTGTACATGGGGATCATAGTGAGGCTCAGCGCTGTAAGCCTGGCCGTGGGGCTCCTGCTGGCGTCCCTCATAATCCTCGCCAGGTACGTCTCTGTGAGCATCGTGGGCAGGTTCCGGAAGCTGACCCCCAACGAGCTTGCCTTCACCAGGATGATATTCATACAGGGCGCGGGCACCCTGGTTCTGAGCCAGTTCCCCGCAAAATACGACCCCATGCGGCTCGGCTTCGCCAACCCGGACATGTTCACGGACCTGGCCATCCCCGTCGTCATCTTCAGCATCCTGTTCAGCAGCGTGGTGGCTCCCATAGTGGCTCACAGGCAGCTGCTGCCCAGGAAGAAGCCCGGGGAGGCACCGATCGAGGAAGAGATCAAGGAGGAGGCTCCTGCGCCAGAGCCCTCCGAGCGTCTGGAGTAGCCGAGCCAGGTCGTGCGCGGCAGCCATAATGAGCGTCCATCACGTCAACCGGCTTCGAGGCTGCCTAGGACAGCCTCACTCTCGCCCGCCCCTTGGGCTTTTCCTTGGTTTGCGTAGGGCGACGTAGATGTTTCCCCGGATGGCCGAGTGGAGCTTCATAGGCCTCACCCCCGTCACCCTCTGTATCGTCCTCTGCGTCACCAGGTTCCTCTTGTTCAGGATCAGGGTGAACCTTGTCCTCATCTCCTCGTCGTCCTGTTTGACGTCTCTTCTGTACATCCAGTGGGTGTACAGGTTGGGGTAGTTGAACAGCAGCCACCCGCCGTCCCGGACCACCCTGAACAGGTTACGTATGGCTTCCTCCACCTGCTCGACGTAGTGCAGCGAGGAGAGGCACGTCACGGCGTCGAAGCCCTCCACTACGTCGACGGCGGGGAGCGTCGCCTGACTGAACACCACGTTGCCGAGCCCCGCCTCACCGGCCCGGGCCCTGTTCTTGGCCAGCACCGTGTCCGAGACGTCGAACCCGTGGAAACTTGTATCCGGGTGCCTCTGGGCCAGTGCGAGCATCATGGTGGCTGGGCCGCAGCCGAAGTCTGCGAACGATGAGATTCTCCCCCAGTCTAGGAACTCGTCCAGCTTGTCAGCCATCTTCAGGGCGAACCTGGCCGCGGTCTCGTTCTCATCGTGTTCGGCCCAGTACCTGAGCCAGTCGAAGCCGCTCATCACAGTGGAATAGTATAAAAAATGGGTAAAAATGGTTTACTCGAAGTACTTCTTGAACCAGCGGGCCATGTGCTCCAAGCGCTCCTTCCTGTGCTTGGGCTTGCCGCTGCGGCTCAGCTCGTGGCTCTCACCGGGGAACCTGACGAACTCCGTGGGCACGCCCAGCACCTTGAGGGCAGTGAATAGCTGCTCGCCCTGCTCCATGGGGCACCTGTAGTCCTCCTCGCTGTGGATGATCATGGTGGGGGTCACCATGTTCTTCACGTACCTTATGGGGCTCCTGGCCATGAACTCCTCCTCCATGTCCCACCAGTCCCCGCCCAGCTCTGTCTTGCCGAAGGTCCACCCTATGTCGCTGCACCCGTAGAAGGTTATCCAGTTGGTGATGCTGCGCAAGGTCACCGCGGCCGCGAACCTGTCCGTGTGCCCGATGATCCAGTTAGTCATCACTCCGCCGTAGCTGCCGCCGGTGACGCCCAGCTTGGAGCCGTCCACCCAGCTGTTGCGCTCCATGGCCACGTCCACTGCCCTCATCAGGTCGTCGTAGTCCTGCTCGAAGTAGTGGCCCGGCAGCGCTGCCTGGTACTCCTCGTAGTAGCCTCCGCTTCCCCACGGGTTGACGTAGAGGACCGCCCAGCCCTGGGCCGCCAGGAACTGGAACTCGTGCATGAAGGCGTCGCCGTAGGCGCCCCTAGGGCCGCCGTGGATGTGCAGTATCAGAGGGTACTTCTTGGAAGGGTCGAAGCCCCTGGGCTTCATGAGCCAGCCCTGCACCGTGTGGCCGGCGCTGCTCTTGAAGGTTATCTCCTCGTGGGGCATTATCTCCGTCTTCTTCACGTAGTCCTTGTTGAGGTCCGTGACCTGCTTCGACTTCTTCCCGTCCCAGAACCAGAGCTCTATTAGCTTGGTGGTCTCCAGCATAGTGTACGCCACCTCGCCGTCGTCCGTGACCGTGAAGGCCTCGACGCTGTGGTCCTTGCCTCCAAGCACCTTCTCAACGGGGCCGCCCTTCATGTGCACCCTGTAGAGGCACGCGTCGCCGTCCATGGTGCTGCTGAAGTAGAGGTGCTCGCCGCTCCAAGCCGGTAGGCTGCCTGGGCTGCTCACCCTGATGTCGCTGCTGAGCTTGTCGCCCAGGTCCTGGTCGAAGCCCGATGTGAGGTTCACCGGCTCCCCGCCCTCTGAGAGGGTCCAGACGTCGGTGTTGGTGCCGCTGCCGTTGTGGTAGTCGTGGCCCGAGAAGGCTATGAGCCCCTTCTTGGGATGGGGGCTTACGCCGCCTATGCTCATGAGGGTCTTGGTGAGCTGCACCGGTTCGCCGCCCTTGGCGTCAACCTTGTAAAGGTAGCTCCGGCGCACTATGTCGGCGTCGGGTTCCAGGTTGCTGGCGAAGACGATGCTCTTGCCGTCGCTCATCCACTCGGCGTTGGAGACGTCGAACTCACCCTTGGTCACCTGCTTCACCTTACCGCCCTTAGCGGGCACCGTGAAAAGGTGCTTCCTCAGGTTCTCGAAGAAGCCGCGGCCGTTGAACTTGTACACGAGGCGGTCGATGACCTTGACATCGCTTTCGCCCCTGTCCACGCGCTTCACGTTGCTGAGGAACAGGACGCTTCTGCCGTTGGGCCCCCACCTGGGGCTGTCCACCCCGTTCTCCACGTCCGTCACCTGCCGGGCCTCGCCGCCCGAGACGTCGATGACATAGAGCTGGGTCTTCTTCTTCTCCCCGTTCTTGCCCGGGGGAGGCGTCGACGTGAAGAGAATCTGCTTACCATCAGGGCTCCACAGAGGGTTCTTGTCCTTCCTGCGGCCCGAGGTGTACTGGTAGACCCTGCCGGTGTCCATCTCAGCCATCCAGAGGTCGCTGAGGTACTCGTCCTTCTCGAAGTCCATGACCGTGTGGACGAAGACGACGCGGCCCCCGTCGGGGCTCACCTGAGGGTCGGATACTGCCTGGACGCTGGCCAGGTCCATGATCTCAACAGGCTTCCTGTCAGCCATAACGCATCAAAATAGGATCGCTGTCCAATGATAAAAATGAAATCATTACAGCCTACCATACTTCCTCAGGGCTTCCTCAACCTGGTCAAGGGGCAGAGCGTGGCGGACGTGGCCTTGGAACCCGGTCACGGTATCCGCCGCGAACAGGGCGTTCAGCACGGCCTCCTCCGTGGCCTCCACGGTGGCCCTGTAGAGGGGACTCATCACGCCGTCGCCCGTGACCCCCTTGAGCTCGTCCAGGCTGGAGGAGTACTCTTGCCTGGGCAGTTTACCCGTTGTGAATGCTATGGTGAAGTCGCCGCTGCTGTTCCCGCTGTAGCTGCCCGTCCTGGCTAGGCCCATGGCTGTGCGCTTGGCCATCTTCCAAAGCTGCCTGGTGCCCAGGCCCACGTCGGTGGCCACGATCATCATGATGCTGTTGCCGGGGCCCGGCGCGGGCTTCTCGGGGATGCTCACCTCCCTCCCCACGGGGACGCCCGCCACCATGAGGTCCTCCTTCCTACCGCAGTTCAGCTGCACCAGTGCCCCCACGGTCGCGGCTCCGACGCGCCTGGACGAGGTCCCTACGCCTCCCTTGAATCCGTAGCCGGTCATGGCGACGCCGGCCCCCACGTTTCCCTCGGCCACTGGGCCCCCGCACCTCCGGGCCTCGTCCACGGCCTTGAACACGTGCTCTCGGCCCACGGCCCTGTTGAAGTTGTCCGTCAGGTAGCCGCCGTTGGTCTCCCCAACCACGGCGTTCACGCTTCTGGGCGTCAGGCCGTAGCCCTCGACGCAGTAGTCGATGAGGGCGTCGGCGACCCTGTACGTGTTCAGGGTCTCCGTCAGCATTATGGGCGTCTCGATGTTGCCCTCGAACATGATCTGGGTGAGGCCCACGGTCTTGCCGTACCCGTTCAGGACGTCCACGGCTGCCGCCACCTTCTCCTCGTACAGGTTCCCAGGGTGCGGCGTCACCGCGGTCACACCCGTCCTGATGTCCTCCCCCTCGATGAGCGTGACGTGGCCCACCCCGACCCCCTCGACGTCGGTGATGGCGTTGTGCCTCCCGGGCTCGCCGCCCAACTCCACGCCCAGTTCCCTGACCCTTCTCCTTCCCATACCTCGTGAAGAGGCGGCAGCCGCGATATATTTTTCGGAGGACACGGAACATATCATTGATCGTGTTGAAGGGCAGAGAGTATTTCCTCGGGCGGTACGCCGAGCTTGGACGCAGCTTGACGGGCGATGAGGCAACCAGCCAGGCCATCAGGGTGAACCCCTTTAAGGTTGCGGACGGGGAAGTCGTTGAAGCCCTCGAGGGTGAGGGGGTTCAACTGGAGAAGGTCCCCTGGCTGGACCACGGCTACTGGGTAGCGGGCTCCCCGTTCAGCCTAGGTGCCTCCCTGGAGTACCTGCTCGGGTTGTACAGCATCCAGGAGGCCGCGTCCCAGCTCCCGGTCCAGGTGCTGCGCCCCGGGCCCCTAGACGTAGCCCTGGACATGTGCTCGGCCCCCGGCGGCAAGACCACCCAGATGGCCGCGTACATGGAGAACGGTGGCGTCCTGTACGCCGTGGACGCTAGCAGGGACAGGCTCTACGCCGCCGAGAACAGCTTGGAGCGGTGCGGCGTCACCAATACCCTAGTCTACCACGGGGACGCCGCCGTCATCGACCTGGGAACTCGGTTCACCAAGATACTGCTGGACGCCCCATGCAGCGGCAACTACGCTGCGGACCATGGGTGGTTCAGCAGGCGCACCCTCCGGGACGTTGAGGCCAACGCCGAGAGGCAGAGGCTTCTCCTATCCAGGGCTGTGGGCCTCCTGGAGAGGGGGGGCCGGCTCCTGTACAGCACGTGCAGCCTGGAGCCCGAGGAGGACGAGCTCAACGTCCAGTGGCTCCTGGAGAACCACCCCGTGGACCTGCTGCCCATAACAGGCCCGGGGGATCCGGCCTCCACAGAGGTGTTCGGCGCCAACCTTGACACGAGGGTGTCCCGGTGCAGGCGAATTTGGCCCGGTGAAGGGACCCAGGGCTTCTTCGTCGCGGAGGCGGTGAGGCTTTGAGGCTCCTAGCAAGGCTCCTCAGCGACCTGAACTCTGGGCTCAGGCTCAGGGAGGACGAGGTGATCCGGATCAACGACCAGTACTTCACTCTGAACCCGGCCCTCAGAGACGGCCTAAAGGTGAAGGACGGCTTGGTTTACGCCGGACGCTACTTGGGCAGGGACCGGAGGATCTTCGAGCCCAGCTCACTGCTCCTGCAGGAACTGGCCTCCGAGCCTGGAACACGGAAGGTTCGCGTCGGCAGGGGAGCGGCTTGGCTCTTTGTCTGTGGCAGGGACGTCTTCCAAGAGAACGTGGAGGCCGTGGAGGGGGAGCTGAGCCCCGGCAGCCATTGCCTGGTGGTGTACGGGAGTCGGTGTATCGGGGTCGGACGATATGAGACGGTGTGGAATAAGATGATGGTACGTAACTTGTTCAATCTGGGCGACTTTCTACATCGAGAAGGCTCGGCGACATGACTCTGGAAGGTCTACTTGGCTGTGTGACATACTCATTTGTGCGACGTGATGTGCCCCGTTATCATTCTCTCTGCACCCTGGAAAAATTATGATAAAATGTGTGAGCTTATTTCCCAGCCTTGGATTTGTCGCTTTTCTTGTAGGTTTTTCCGCATCTCTTGCACAGGTACTCCCACTCAAAATAGGGTCCTTTCGCTTCGTCGACGAGGTCCAAGCTGGCTCCCACGGAGACCAGTATGGCTTCTCCTCCGCACTCGCATGGTTCTTGGCTTTTCATCCCGAGCGCTTCTTTTAGAATTTCCTTCACGTTTTGTAGCGCCATTCCCTCAACCATCTTAATGTTACTTATTCTTACGAATAAACGTTATTTTAATCAAGATTGGTGTTATTAAGATTTATAATAATTTAAACTATTTTTAATATATATGTGGTAATTATCTTATATACATCCAATTATTGTACTTATTTTTGGAGAACTACATGTCTTCAGTGATAGTTCCCGGTACAAGTCTAAGTGCACTAGTTTTACTGATAATCGCAGCCGCTTCCTACTACTACTTCGAGAAAATCAAGGACCCAAGCTACACTCCAAAGCTCAGAGAAATCCCCGCCATAGGGGCAATCAAAGAGGGCGTCGGGAAAAGCTTGGAGGAAAACAAGCCCGTCCACTACCAGATGGGGGCCAGCGGAGGACAGCTGTACAGCACCCTCGTCTCGATGACCCTTGTCGCTTTGACGTTCCTGAGGTACATCAGCCGTCTCTGTGCTGAGATGGGGGCGAGGCTCATCGTCCACATGCCCTACCAGGCGGAGAGCATCCCATTGATCGAGGGCACGACCCTCGAAGGCTACAGGGAAGCCGGTAAACCTGAGGAGTTTAAGCGAGAGAACCTGCGATACTACGGGCGCGGCGCGCTCACATGGACTCAAGGCGTAACAGCCAGCTTCGCACAGGAGGGGGTCGGCCTCAACCTGGCGATAGGCATCTTCTACAGCGACTGTCCGATAAGTCTGGAGATGGCGAAGTACATGGGTGGGCTCAACGTAGGCGGCACGGGTCGCTGGATCATGGTGTACGCTTTCGCCATGATGTGCGACTACGTCTTCCTGGGAGAGGAGATCTACGCGGCCGCGGCCGTTGTGAGCCAGGACAAGATGATGCTCGTCGGCATGCTGATCGAAGAGGTCGGCAAGTTCTTCGTCTTCCTGCTACTGGGGTTGGGGTTGATCCTGTCCCTGGTGGGCATGGATGTGGTAGCATTGTTTAACATGTGATGAAAAATGTCTGCAACATGGAGAACGTTTGTACCTACGCTAATAGTGTCGATTACAGCCCTCTTAGTTCTTGCGCC
>ENA-OSEO01003059-OSEO01003059.1-sediment-metagenome-genome-assembly--contig:-NODE-3059-length-20992-cov-4.332823_pt1 | contig 20992 bp, 17 predicted proteins | sample MGYA00237883_ERZ534232 | MGnify/ENA metagenome assembly ERZ534232
CCAGCGTCGAGGGCTACGAGATCGCCTGGGTGGCTCTGGACGGGGCCGAGGCCGTGGCCAAGTGCGCCCAGGACCGGCCCGACCTGGTCCTGATGGACCTGGTCATGCCGGTCATGGACGGCGTCGAGGCCACCCGGCGGATCATGGCCCAGTCGCCCTGCGCCGTCCTGGTGGTCACGGCCTCGCTGGGCAGCAATCAGGCCAAGGTCTTCGAGGCCATGGGCCAGGGCGCCCTTGACGCGGCGGTCACCCCGGCCCTGGGGCTGGACGGCCAGACCAGGGGCGGCGAGGCCTTGCTGGCCAAGATAGCCACCATCGCCAAGCTCCTGGGCAAGACCCCGGGTTCGGCCCGCTCGCCCTGGTCGCGGCCGGGGCCGGCCGGCGAGCGGCCGCCCCTGGTGGCCCTGGGCTCCTCCACGGGCGGGCCGATGGCCCTGGTCAAGATCCTGAGCCGCCTGCCGGCCGACTTTCCCGGCGCGGTGGTCATCGTCCAGCACGTGGACGCCATGTTCACCCCGGGGCTGGCCGAGTGGCTGGACAGCCAGACGCCCTTAAAGGTCGCCCTGGCCGAGGAGGGCTCCTGGCCCCGGCCCGGCCAGGCTCTCCTGGCCAGCAGCAACCACCACCTCAGGCTCAACCAGGAGCTGAGGCTGACCTACGACCCCGAGCCCCGCAACAACGCCTACCGGCCCTCGGTGGACGTCTTTTTCTCCTCGCTGGCCCAGCACTGGCCCGGCCGGGACCTGGCCGTGCTCCTGACCGGCATGGGCCGGGACGGGGCCCAGGGCCTCCTGGCCCTGCGCCAGGCCGGCTGGCACACCATCGCCCAGGACCAGGCCAGCAGCGTGGTCTACGGCATGCCCAAGGCGGCCCAGGAGCTGGGCGCGGCCGTGGAGGTCCTGCCCCTGGACCTGATCGGCCCCAGGCTGAGCGACCTGGCCGCCCGCAGGCCCCGGGTCGCCCGGAGGGAGGCGTAGATGAGCCGTCCGGACAAACCAGCCCCGAAAGACATCTCCCCTCTGACCGAGAGGCCGGTGACCGTGCTCCTGGTCGACGACCAGGCCATCATCGGCGAGGCGGTCCGCCGCCTCCTGGCCGGGGACAAGGACATCGTCTTTCACTACTGCCAGGACCCGACCGAGGCGATCAAGACGGCCGTCCAGGTCCGGCCCACGGTCATCCTCCAGGATCTGGTCATGCCCGAGATCGACGGCCTGACCCTGCTCCGCTTCTTCAAGGCCAACGAAGCCACCCGGGACATTCCCCTGATCGTCCTCTCGACCAAGGAGGAGCCCAAGGTCAAGGCCGAGGCCTTTGCCCTGGGGGCCAACGACTACCTGGTCAAGCTGCCCGACAAGATCGAGCTCATCGCCCGCATCCGCCACCACTCGGCCGGCTACATCAACCTCCTCCAGCGCAACGAGGCCTACCGGGCCCTGGAGGAGAGCCAGCGGGCCCTCTCGGCCGAGCTGAACGAGGCGGCCGCCTACCTGCGCTCGCTCATCCCGCCGCCCATGGCCGGCCAGATCGAGACCGACTGGCGCTTCATCCCCTCCAAGCAATTAGGCGGCGACATCGTCGGCTATCACTGGGTCGACGACGACCACCTGGCCATCTACGTCATCGACGTCTGCGGCCACGGCGTGGGGCCGTCCCTGCTCTCGGTCTCGGTGGTCAACGTCCTGCGGGCCCAGACCCTGCCCCGGACCGATTTCCGCCAGCCGGCCGAGGTCCTGGGGGCGCTCAGCGAGGCCTTTGACATGGAGAAGCAGAACAACACCTACTTCACCATGTGGTACGGGGTCTACGATCGCCGGGAGCGCCAGTTGACTTACTCCAGCGGCGGCCACCCGCCGGCCATCCTCCTCAGCGGCCCCTCGCCGGCCGAGGCCGAGGTCCACCTGCTCAGCACCGACGGCTTCGTCATCGGCGGCCTGCCCGGGGTGGCCTACAACAGCGGCAGCCAGACCGTCGGGGCCTTCGGCAAGCTCTTCGTCTACAGCGACGGGGTCTACGAGATCAAGAAGGCCGACGGCGCCTGGTGGCTGGTGGAGGAGTTCGTCGAGTTCATGTCCCGGCCGTCCGAGGGGGGCCGGTCCGACATTGACCGCCTGGTCGAGCAGGTCCGCCGCCTGAGCGGCTCGGAGACCATGGAGGACGACTTCACCATGCTGGAGGTTCTGTTCCATTGAGCCGGGGGCGGGGGGGGGCGCCCGCCCGCGGACTGATCCGGTTGAGGGATACGGCTGCCCGAAGCAACCCGGCTCGGTCAGGGGCTGATCGCCCCGCAGAAGGCGCAGGGGAATGAAAAAAGCTGCGGAGCAGAGGGAACCTGGAGGCCGGTGGGGCCGAAACGTTGTGTTCTTTATCATAATGTTTTTTTTGGTTTTTTCAGTTCTAGAGTGGTCGGGCCGGCTCTTTATTTCCTGGCGAGATTACACGGCCGAACAGAAAGATATTGAGAAAGGATTTATTCTTCAACTGGCCACCATGCAGGTGGTCGACAGAGACGTCGGGTATTTCTTTCGGACCGATTATCCACGTACTATTGAATCGCCAGACTCTTCAAACACCTACTTCTTTGTCGATCTTGGCGTGGATTCATTGCTCTTCAGGGACGACGGAATCAATGAGGATCGACGGAAGCGGTTGCTGGCGCTCGGCGATTCGTTCGTTTGGGGCTGGGGAGTGGACCTCGAGGATGCTTTTACGGAAGTCCTGGAGGGACTGGATACCGACTTGGACGTCATCAATGGCGGCATGCCGGGATATACCCCCAGGCAGTACACTGATTTATTGAATAAATTCGTGAATAGCAAGCTCCTGCTTCATGGGGTAACATACAATTTCTATGGCGGAAATGACGTTATTTATGAGTATGCATACAGGGAGTGGAAGAGTATAAACAAGCAGCTCGGGAACCCGAGCATTCCTTATTTCATACCCGTCAATATCATCTCCCAAAAGGCCAAGGATTTTGAAATCGCCAAAATGATGGCCCGGCAAGCGGAGAACGAGGGCTGGAAGGGTTTTGTTAGGTTTTTCCTGAAGCAGTGGCTGTCCAGCTTTCGTCTCAGCCTGAGGCTCGGCCGGTTCCTGGCCGGCAAGCTCGATGCGATGACGGCCCTGAACCCGTGGCGGAGCGCCAATTCCTCGAATCCGAGCCAGGGAAGCGCCTACTTGTTTCCGGCGTGCCCGGTGGTGAGGATTGCTGACGGCAGTTCCCTCACCCTGTATAACGAGTTCATCAATTCGGCCGCCGGCGAAGCCCTGAGCCAGGACAAACGGGACTTCAAGGCGCTGCTCCAGTTGAGTTTCCCTCTGGCCATGGAGTCCATCGCGGAGGCCAAGGAGATCTGCGATTCGCTGGGTCTCCGGTTCTGGCTGGTCTATGTGCCGGCCAAGGAGGAGGTTTACGCCGAGGAGCTCTGCCAGGGGCTCGATGAGCCGCTGAGGTCGGAAGTTCTGGCCAAGATGAATACGATGCACAATGATGTCTTGCGGGCCTGCCGGGAGTTGGGGATTGAGGTGATCGATTTGTATGAAGACTGCCTGCGGGCGAAGAAGGCGGGCCTTAACTTGTATTATGGCGTTGATCCGCACTTTAACAAGGCTGGACACAAGTTGTGGGCCGAGATCGTACTGAAGAACATTCGAGAGACGTGGGGCGACGACAAGGGCTGATCCCGGCCGCCCGAGTTAATCCGGCTCTATCAGGGGCGGATAAGTATCACGGGGGGGAGTGGGCGAAGTGGAAGAGAGTGCGGATCAGAGGCCGCGGCGCGGCAAGAACTTAATATTTTTTATCATAATGATTCTGATAATCTTTTCGGTCTTCGAGTGGTCTGGGCGGATCTTCGTTTCCTGGCGGGACTACAAGAATAAAAAGCTAGGCGAGAAGAGCGACTTCAATTTTCAACTGGGCACCATGCTGGTGGTCAATCCGGACATGGGACATTTCTTTCGGACGGATTCACCCCAAGTCCTCAGATCAAAGGAATCTTCGAGCAGTTACTTCTTCATCGATTTGGGCCTGGAGCCGCTGCTCTTCAGGGACGATGGAATCAACAAGGACCGCCGGAAACGCCTCCTGGCCCTGGGAGATTCATTCGTTTGGGGCTGGGGAGTGGACCTCAAAGATGCGTTTTCGGAGGTCCTGGAGCGCCTGGATCCCGACTTGGACGTCATCAACGCCGGCATGCCGGGCTACACCCCCAGGCAGTACACTGATCTGCTGAGAAAATTCACGGACAGCAAGATTGAGCTTCAAGGAGTTATTTACAATTTCTACAGTGGAAACGACGTTATATATGAGTACTCGTACAGAGAATGGAAGAAGTTCATCAGGCAGTTCCCCGATCTGGCCTCCCCTATCTACATGCCCGCCAATCTCATCTCCCAAAAATCCGTGGATCTTGAGATCGAAACCAGGATGGCCCGGCTGGCGGAACAGGAGAGCTGGAGTGACTTCCCCAATTACTTCCTGGAAAATTGGTTGTTCTCCTATAGCTTCATCCGCCGGATCGGCCGGCTGCTGGCCGGCGGGATCGATTCGGCCGCGGTGGTCAAACTCTGGCGGAATGCCGCTCCCGTGAATTCGACCGACGGCTGGTACACGTTTCCCGCGGATCCGGTGGTCAAAAGCCCTGCCGGAGATTGGGTCTCCCTGTACACTGAGATCATCAACTCGCTTGCTGGTGAGACCTTGAGCCAGGACAAACGAGACTTCAAGGCGATGTACCAGTTCAATTTCCCCCTGGCGATCGAGTCCATCGCCGAGGCCAAGGGGATTTGCGATTCCCTGGGCCTCCAGTTCTGGCTGGTGTACGTTCCGGCCAGGGAGGAAATCGTTGCCGACGAGCTCTGCCAGAAGCTTGACGAGCCGCTCAGGTCGCAAGTGCGGGCCAAGCTGAACACGACGCACGATGACATTTTGCGGGCTTGCCGATCACTGGGGATCGAGGTAATCGATCTGACCGGCGAGTGCCTCCGGGCGGAGAGGGATGGTCGCAAGCCGTATTACCAGTTTGACGATCATTTTAACAAGAACGGGCACAAGCTCTGGGCCGAGATCGTACTGAAGAACATTCGAAAGGCGTGGGGCGACGACAAGGGCTGATCCCGGCCGGCCGGCGCCGGATCTACATTATCTCTTCGAGCTCCTGCCTGGAGACGACGAAGCCCCGGTCGAATTCGTCCCAGAAGGCGCGGTCCTTTTCTCGCCAGCCAGGACCGAATTTCTTGTCGAAGAAGGGCTTGAGCCGGGCGAACCAGGTCCCTGGCCTCTTAGCTCCCCTGGCGCTGGCCTGGAGAATGTCGGTCAGGTAGGCGGCGATGTCGGTGATCTTGTCCTTGGGCACGTAGGCCCGGGCGCCTCCCTTGACCGACTTGACCAGGCTGTCGGGGTTAAGGGCGTGGGCGGTCAGCATCAGGGCCGGGACGCCCTTACTCCCGGCCAGTTCGAGCAGGTCATACCCCCTCACGCCCATGATATCAAGAACGGCGACGTCATAGCTTCCCTTGTCCAGGAACTTCCTGGCCGTCTCAAAGCTGGGGGCCTTGTCTATCAGGCACATGTCCAGCAGGTCTTCCAGAGTCTCCAGGATGTCGGGCTCGTCGTCGACGATCAGAACCCTCTTGCCCTTCAAAATCCCCTCGTCCGCCATCTCCAACCCCCCTTAAGGCAGCGACCCATGAACGACCATAACCCGCGCCCTGGCCGGGGGTCAATACTCCGGGCTGGCGGGGGCGCTCGGAGTTGATCTGAAAAGGTGCCTATGGTAATCCTCTTTTCATACCCTTTCAGATCGAGGAAGCGCCGGAGCGGCCGACGGCTTGGCCAAGGGAATGACCTCGCAGCCCGACATAATCCTGGCCTCCATGACCGACGGGGTCATCACCCTGGACCAGGAGGGCCACATCACCGCCTTCAACCCGGCGGCCGAGTCGATCCTCGGCCTGGATCGGGGCGAGGCGGCCGGCCGTCTCTACGCCGAGGTCTTTTTCTCCGAGGCTGAGAACGACGGCTTCAACCAGGTCCTCCTGGACCTGGTGACCAGCCAGGAGGGCCGGCCTTACACTGAGGTCCCCTTCCGCCGCCAGGACAAGGAGCTGCGCCACCTGGCCCTGACGACCTCCCTCCTGACAGACCCCCTGAACAGGACGCGCCTCGGCGCGGTCATGGTCTTCAAGGACATCACCACGGTCCACCGCCTCCGCCAGCAGCGCGACCGTCTGGCCCAGGAGCTGGCCGTCAAGCACGAGGAGCTCAAGGGCGCCTACGCCGAGCTCCAGGTCTTCAATCAGGCCAAGGCCAAGATGATCGACCACCTCTCCCACGAGCTCAAGACCCCCCTGGCCGTGGTCTCAGCCTCGCTCAAGCTGCTCAGGAAGGCCGCCCTGAGGCAGGACGAGGCCCGCCTGGAGGCGCTCCTGGAGCGCGTCGGCCGCAACGTTCAGCGCCTCTTGGAGCTGGAGGACGAGACCAGGGACATCGCCGAGCGCGGGCAGTTCCGGGAGAGGCGGCTCCTGGAGGGCCTGGTCCGGCAGAGCCGGGACCTGCTGGCCACCTGGCTGGAGGAGGGGGGCCTGTCCCCGGCCCTCCTGGCCGATCTCGAGCGCCGGATCGAGGAGTTCTACCGGCCCGGCGACCAGGAGCCCAGGGAGATCCAGCTCCAGCGCTGGATTCCCGAGGTCCTGGATGCACAGCGAGAGCTGCAACGCCACCGCCAGGTCAGGCTCGAACTGGCCCTGGAGCCTTCCCCGCCGGTTCTCATCCCGGAGCCGCCCCTGTTCAAGGCCTTTCGCGGGCTCTACCGCAACGCCGTGGAGAACACGCCCGACGGCGGCGCGGTCCGGATAGAGCTCCAGCCGCGGGACGGCCGGCTGAGGCTGAGCGTCCGCGACTTCGGGGTCGGCCTGGAGGCCGGGAGTCAGGCCGAGCTCTTCCACGGCTTCATCCATCAGGGCGACACCCAGGACTACGCCACCCGGCGGCCTTACGACTTCGGGGCCGGGGGCAAGGGCGGCGACCTTCTGCGGACCAAGCTCTTCTCAGAGCGGCTGGGCTTCGCCCTGCTTTTCCAAAGCCGGCGCTGCCCCCACATCAGTCCGGAAAGGCCCTGTCCGGGCCGGATCGAGTTCTGCCCGGCCTGCCCGGACGAGGAAGCCTGCCACCGGTCCGGTGGCAGCGTCTTCACTTTAGATTTTCCCGCTTCAATGCTGGGTCCGGCCCCTGAGGAGACCCGGATTGGAAGGGAGGCATGACCAAGGAAGGCATCACCGGCCGGGCCGAGCGGAGCGAGACGGAGACACCGGCCAATTTCTTCAGGGAGCTGCAGATCCAGTTCCTGATTCACGAGCTCAAGGACCCGCTGGCGGTCATCGAGGTCGGCTTGCGCCTGCTCCTGGAGAAAAGGGACAAGTACGGCCAGCTCTCGGCCCGCCAGGAGAAGACCCTGCGCCGCCTCCTCCGGGGCGCCCTCAAGGCCCGGGGGATGCTGAACGACCTCCTGGAAATCGGCCGCGGCGAGGCTGGCCGCTTTGTCCAGGCCCGCTTCAAGCCCGGACGGTCCACCTGCGCCGTGGTTCTGGACGCCCTGGAGGCGATCAAGGGCCAGACACCAGAGAGCCCCAGCCGGTTCGAAGACGACCGGGAGATAATGGCTTTTCTGGCCGAACAGGGCGTCCAGGTCCGGATCAGCCAGGAGCTGGAGGACCTGGAGATCACCCAGGACGAGTCCATGTTCCGGACCATCGTCGGCAACCTGGTCAAGAACGGCCTCCACTACCGCCGCCAGAGGCTGGAGATCAGGCTGGAGCGGGCCGGGGAGGCGCTCTGCCTGGAGGTGGGCGACGACGGGCCCGGAGTCAAGCCGGAGCACCGGGACCTGATCTTCCAGCTCTACGCCCGGCCGGAGGCCGGGGCCTGGTCGGCCCGGCAGGGCCACGGCCTGGGCCTGGCCGGCGCCCAGATCATGGCCCGGCGGCTGGGGGGCGACATCACTGTCGAGTGCGGGACCGGCTCGGGGGCGACCTTCCGCCTGCTTCTGCCCCTGGGCTTGAGCGACCACGGAGCCGGGCCGGGCCCGGACTATTCCATCTAGGCGCGGGGCCGTCAGCCGGGGGGATCCATCAGCAAGGAGGGTTGGGGATGGCAGAAGCAGGGTCTCTTCTCAAGAACATGCGCATCCTGGTCGTGGACGACGAGGCCGACATTCTGGACACCATCGAGGAGGTCCTGGATCAGGCCCGGGTTGACCGGGCCCAGGACTACGCCAGCGCCTCGGCCAAGATCAAACAGAACAAGTACGATCTGGCCATCCTGGACATCATGGGCGTCAGCGGCCTCAAGCTCCTGGAGGAGGCCGTGGAACGGGGCCTCCCGGCGGTCATGCTCACCGCCCACGCCGTCAATCCCGAAGCCCTGATGGCCTCGATCCGCCAGGGGGCTCTCTCTTACCTGCCCAAGGAGGAGCTGGCCGAGCTGGACCGCTTCCTGGAGGACCTCCTGGCCGCCCGGGCCGGCGGGACTCCCCCCTGGAAGCTCCTCTTTGACCGGCTGGGCGGCTTCTTTGACCAGCGCTTCGGCGAGGGCTGGCAGGACAGGGACCGAGCCTTTTGGTCCGAGTTCAGCCGGACCTACGCCGTGGGCAAGGGGCTCCAGGCCAGGATGCTCAAGGACGAGACCGTGCGTTCCAGGGGGATATGAGGCCGGGTCCTGGTCCGTTCGGCTCCCGGCTCACTCCACCGGGGCCGACTGAGCCACGGTCTCGGCCTCGCCGCCGGCCTTGAGGATTGAAAAGACCCGCACCGGCTCATCCAGACCCTTCAGCTTGACCGGACCCCGCTCCCAGACCGGCCAGAGGTCCTCGATCAGGCGCCTGGTCTCCTGGCTGATGAGAATGTCGCCGCCGGAGGCCAGATCGGCCAGGCGGGCGGCCAGGTTGGTCACCAGGCCGCTGGCGGTGAAGGTCATCCGGGTGCCCAGCGAACCCCGGAACCGGGTCATGCCCACCAGGGCGGCCCCGGAGCTGAGCCCCATGTTGAGAACCACCGGCGCCTGTCCGGCCTCGAGGCCGGCGTTGACCTGGCAGGTCCGCTCCCAGATGTCCAGGGCGGCCCTGACCGCGCTGGCGGCGTTGGTTCTGGCGTCGCCGTTCTTGAAGATGATCATCAGGCCGTCGCCGGCGGTCTCATTGATGTCGCCGCCGGAGCGGTGGATGGGGTCGATGAAGCCGGAGAACATTTGTTCTATCAGGTCGCTGACCTCGGCCTCGCTCAGCCGGTTGAAGAGGCGGGTGTAGCCCTCCAGGTCCAGGAAGAGGACAGTGACGTCCTTCTTCTCCTTCTGGGGCTCCAACAGCTCGGGGCTGGTCTCGACCAGGCTCATGACCGAGCGGGGCACGAAGGGCGAGAGGCTGGCCAGCATCTGGCTGAGCCTGATCTTCTCCTGGGTGGCCTCCCAGTGCTTCTTGGCGTTCAGGAGGGCGTTGCCGGCCATCTCGGAGAGGTCCTCGAGCAGGAAGAAGTCCCTGGACCTGAAGCGCGAGCCGGGCTTGAGGACGACGCTGGTCACGGCCAGTATCTCCTCCCCGCAGAAGATGGGCAGGGCCGCCTCCGGGCCTAAGCGAACCAGGCCGCCGTCGGGCCGCCTGATCGGCTCGCTCCGGGAGAGGACCACCCCCTTGCGGCGGGCCAGGGCCTGGCGGACCGCGGTCCGGTCCCGCTTGCAGGCGAGGCAGTTGACCGGCCTCTCGTGCAGGGCGCACTGGAGGGGGCGGGTGTACTTGCCGGCCTCGGGGTCGAGCAGGAGGAGGCAGGCCTCCCTGGCCGAGGGGACCAGGCGTCTGGCCTCCTCCCGCAGCTTCTCCAGGATCTCGTTGACCTCCATGGTCGAGGCCAGCTTCCTGGCCAGGTCTCTCTGGGCCTCGAACCTTTCCCGGTAGTATCGCTGCATGGTCCGGCCCCCGGGGCCCTCCCAGGCGGAGGGCCCCAAGGCTCTGGCCGCCTCTCAGCCCAGGGCGGCCTTGAGGTCGGCCTCGACCGTGGTCGTGGGCATGATGTTGAACTTGTCGACCAGGACCTTGAGCACGGCCGGCGAGACAAAGGCCGGCAGGCTGGGCCCCAGGCGGATGTTCTTGATGCCCAGGTAGAGCAGGGTCAGGAGGATGGCGCAGGCTTTCTGCTCGTACCAGGACAGGATCATGGACAGGGGCAGGCTGTTGACGTCGGTCCCGAAGGCCTTGGCCAGGGCCACGGCGATCTGGATGGCCGAGAAGGCGTCGTTGCACTGGCCCACGTCCAGCAGCCGGGGGATGCCGCCGATGTCGCCGAAGTCGAGCATGTTGAAACGGTACTTGCCGCAGGCCAGGGTCAGGATGACCGAGTCCTGGGGCACGGCCTGGGCGAAGTCGGTGTAGTAGCTCCGGCCGGACTTGGCCCCGTCGCAGCCGCCGATGAGAAAGAAGTGCTTGATCGCCCCGCTCTTGACCGCCTCGATGACCTTGTCGGCCACGCCCATGACCGCGTTGTGGCCGAAGCCGACGGTGATGTACTTTTCCTCGCCGTCTTCGCTGAACCCGGGCGCGGCCAGGGCGGCCTGGATGACCGGGGAGAAGTCGTGGCCGGAAATGTGTCTGACGCCCGGCCAGGCGACCAGGCCGCTGGTGAAGATGCGGCCCTGGTAGCTCTCCTTGGGCTTCTGGATGCAGTTGGTCGTCATCAGGATGGCCCCGGGCACCTGAGCGAACTCGGTCTGCTGGTTCTGCCAGGCCGTGCCGAAGTTGCCCTTGAGGTGCTTGAAGGCCTTGAGCTTGGGGTAGGCGTGGGCCGGGAGCATCTCGCCGTGGGTGTAGACGTTGATGCTCTGGCCCTCGGTCTGCTTGAGCAGTTCCTCCAGGTCCTTGAGGTCGTGGCCGGAAACGACGATGGCCTTGCCCTTGACCGGGGTGACCCTGACCCTGGTCGGCTCGGGCTGGCCGTAGGCCCCGGTGTTGGCCGCGTCCAGAAGCTCCATGACCCTGAGGTTGACCTCGCCGCACTTGAGGCAGAGCCCGAAGAGCTCGTCCACGGTCGGCTTTTCCTTGGTCAGGTAGTCCAGGGCCTCGTGGATGAAGCCGTAAACCTGCTCGTCTTCCTGGCCCAGGATCTGGGCGTGATCGGCGTAGGCGGCCACGCCCTTGAGACCGTAGGTCAGCAGCTCCTGCAGGCCGGTCAGATCCTCGCCCAGGGCCTGCTTGCGCTGGGGGATGCCGATCTCATCGCCCTGGGCGATCAGGCCGGCCAGGTCCGAGGCCGGGGTCCAGGCGGCCGGTCCGGCCAGCTTCTCCGGGGTCTGGCCGGACTGGCGGCAGGCCTCCTCGTAGAGCTTCCTGGCCTTGTCCCTGAGCCGGGCCGCCTCCAGGACAAGGCCCTTGAGCCGGGCCGGGTCGAAGTTGACATTGGTCAGGGTCGAGAAGAGCCCCTTGACGGTGAAGACGTTTATCTCCCGATCGGTCCGGCCCAGTTGCCCGGCCCGGCGGGCGTACATGGACAAACCCTTGAGGGCGTAAACCAGGAGATCCTGCAGGGCCGCGGTCTCCGGGTCCTTGCCGCAGACTCCGCGCACGGTGCAGCCCGTGCCCTTGGACGTTTGCTCGCACTGGTAACAGAACATCGCCTCCTCCTCTTCCTCACTTGGTCAGGAGCGCCTTGGCGCGCTCCCGGCCGGTTGCGGTCTTGAAGACCTTGTTAATGAGCTTCTTTAGCTGCCCGGGCGTCTTGCCCGCGTGCTCCTGGGGCAGGTTGACCAGCCAGTCGGCGTCGTAGACGACCCGGAACTCCAGGCTGTCTATCCCCTTGGCCGAGTGGTGGTTGGCCACGATGCGGCTGACGTGGTCGATAGTCTCGGCGTCGACGCCGATCTCTTTCAATATTCGCTCGGCAATGGGCGGGCCCTCCAGTTCCTGGAAGCGGGGGGCCGAGGAGCCGTGCTTGCGCTCGGCCTCCTTGATGCCGATGTCGTGGAGGATGGCCGCGGCCAGGATGACCTTGGGCTGGCCGCCCTCCCGGGCCATGATCGCCTCGGCCTGCTCCAGCACGGCCAGGGCGTGGCTGATCCGTCTCTGGTCGTCCTTGAACTGGGCCTTCATGGCTATAATGAGCCGGTCGGTCAGGGCGCTCTGGCCGGCCTCGATCTCGGCCAGCTTCTCCTTGGGGTCGTAGCCCAGGCACTCCTTGGCGTGCTCGCACCATTGGGCGCAGCCCAGGTTGAGCTTGGGGTTCTGGACGCGCTGTCCGCACCTGGGGCAGCGGCGGTGGGCGTCGTCCTTGAAGAACTCGACGCCGTAGCCGCAGCCGCCGCACTGGACCTCGAAGACGTCCTCGGGCTTCCAGAAGCGGGTGTCCTGGCCGGGGCAGATGGTCTTGGCCACGTCCTAAGCCTCCTTGTTCCTCAAGAGCCAGTAGTCAGCGAAGCGCTGGCCCGGCCGAGCCTGGGCCAGGTAGTCGTCCACCACCGCTTTGACTTGCTCGATAACCGCCTCGGGCTCGACTAGCTCGGCCACGGGCTGGGCCAGGTGGGGCCGGCGGCCCAATTTACCGCCCAGAAGCAGCCTGATCCCGGGCTGGGAGAGGCTGACGCAGCCCTGGGGGCAGGCCTGGGAGCAGGCCAGACAGCCCTGGCAGCGGGCCAGATCCACCCGGGCCGCCTCGCCGTCCAGGTCTACGCCTGAGTCCGGGCAGGCCTGGGCGCAGGCGCCGCAGAGGTTGCATTCGGCCGGGTCAAAGGCGGGCCGGACAAAGCCGACCAGGCCGACGTCGGCGATCTGGGGCCGGGAGCAGCCGTTGGGGCAGCCGGCCACGGCCAGGCGGAGCTTGTGGTGGAAGAGGATCCTGTCATCGGTCAGCTTTCGGCGCAGCCGCTCCGAGACCTCCTCGGCCTGGAGCCAGTCGCTCAATCGCCGGCGCCAGGCGGCCGTGTCGATCAGGGCGTTGGGGCAAGCGCTGAGTTCGTTGCGGCAGACCTCCAGGACAACCGTCTCGGCCCCGGGCCGGTTGGCCTGGGGGAGCAGCGGGGCCAGCTCGGCCTCGGAGCGGCCGGCCCTTATGGCCCTAAAGCGCTCCTCGGCCTCCCTGAAGTCGTCCAGGCCGACCCGCTTACCTTGCTGCTCCAGGACCCGCTCCTCGACCTTGCGCCGGACCAGGGGCCGGACAAGGAGGGGCACCTGGCGCAGGGCGGCCTGGGCCTGGCTGTCCCAGGGCAGTCCGGCCATACTCAGGCCGCCTTTTCCCAGGGCAGGTTCTCCTGCTCCATTATCTGGCCCGTCCGGGAGATCATGATCCGGCCCAGGGGCAGATTCTTGCCCGAGCGCTTGAGGGCCTGTTCGGCGGCGAAGACGAAGCCCCGGCAGCAGGGCACCTCCATGTGGACCACGGTCAGTGATTTCAAGTCGGCGTGGCCGATGATCTCGGCCAGGCGGTTTATGTGGGCCTCCAGGTCGTCCAGCTTGGGGCAGCCCAGGGCGACGACCCGGCCGGGCAGGAGGCGCTGGTGGAGGTTGGGGTAGGCCGCCGCTGTGCAGTCGGCCAGGAGGAGCAGGTCAGCGTCCTGGAGGAAGGGCGCGGCCGGGCCTAAGAGTTGGAGTTTGATCGGCCAGTGGCCCAGGCTGGACTCGGCCTCAATCTGGCCGGGCGAGGCGGCCGGCTGGAGGCTCATGGCCATGGACGAGGGGCAGCCGCAAGCCAAGGTCGGGATGGGCTCGGCCGGTCCGGCCGGGGCCTTGAGGCTTTCCAGGCGTTCTTCCACCGCGGCCTGGTCAAAGTCCTGGGCCGGCCGCTCGACGATCGCCAGGGCGCCTTCGGGGCACTCGCCCAGGCAGGCCCCCAGGCCGTCGCAAAAGATCTCGCCGACCATCCTGGCCTTGCCGTTGACCAGCTCCAGGGCCCCCTCGGCGCAGGCGGTGATGCATTGGCCGCAGCCGGTGCACTTCTCCTCGTCGATCTCGATGATCTTCCTGAGGCGCTTCATTTTTTCCTCCCGAAGGCCTGGCTCAAGTCGGCCAGGTTGGTCATGGAGAAGTGGTCCCGGACCCTGGTGTTGATCTCCTCCAGGGGCCGGCCCAGGAGGCAGGTGGGCAGGCCGCAGGGCCGGTTGCCCAGGAGGCAGCCGTTGGTGTCCAGGGGGCCGTCAATGGCCTCGTAGATCTGGAGCAGGCTGGTCTCCCGAGCTGGACGGATCAGGCGGAAGCCGCCGCCCGGGCCCCGGAAGGAGCGGACCAGACCGGCCCGGGCCAGGCGCTGGAGGACCTTGGCCAGGTGGGCCTCGGAGACCTGGAAGCGCCTGGCCGCCTCCTTGACCGAGACGAGCCTCTCCCCGTTGGCGGCCAGGAGAACCAGGGTGTGGAGGGCCAGGGAGAAGGCGTCGGATATCTTGACCACGCCGGGCATGAGGGATGCTCCTTTAGTGGAATTCAGGTACCACTATACCTGAATAGGAAGGGTTGTCAAGAGGGAAAAATGAGGGGGAGGGGAGGGAGGAAGGTTTTTGAATAAACAAATATTATAATGTGGCAATCAACGAGGCAGTAGGCGGCCGGGGCAACGGTAAAGGCTTACAGCGGATCAGTTTGTGTCACCGGCCGCGAGTAGGCCATTGTGAGTTTGACGGCCTTGCGAGACGACTTGGCAGTCTCGGTAGTTGTCCTATTTAGGGCTTCAGACAAGCCGGTTTCCTAGATGACCCCCCCACCCCCCCCAGGAGATTGTGGGCGCCCAAGTTTACTCGGCGCGGATCAGGGAGAGTCAATTTCGCGGTCGCCGTCCAGCCACGGGTCCATGTCTCGTAGTCGTCTGGGGTCAAGCTCACCTCGTTGCTCCGTATCCAATCCGATTGACGAACCTGACCCCCCTTTGTTAGCCTGGCCGGGCCTGGGCCGGAGGCCGGGGCAGCTGTTTTCAGCCTAACTCATTGATTTATTTAAGGAGCCTCTCCGGGTGCGCCCTCGTCAGGCCGTCTTGACCTTTCTCTACCTCTGCTCCGCCCTCCTGGCCGCCAACCTGGCGGCCAACCTGATCTTCGGCGGCTTCAAGGTCGATCTCCTGATCTTCAAAATCACCTCCAACCAGGTCGGCCCGGCCCTGTTCTACTTCCTCATCTCCCTGGTCCTGCTCCTGGCGGTTCAGTTCAGGCTGCCGGCCAGGATCATCGGCTTGCTGAAGCGCCGCTTCCTGGCCAACTCCCTGCTGGTCCTGGCCTCCCTGGCCCTGACCGTCCTGGCCTTCGAGCTGCTCATCCGGCCCTTTGGCCTGGTCCTGGACGCGGGCAACACCTTTGTCTACCAGCCGGGCGGCCAGGGCCGGGGCATCGGCAACGACCATCTCTCCCAGGCCCAGGCCGACCCCCAACTTGGCTACATCCCCCTCATGGGCGGCGACTACCTCTACGCCCAGACCGGGACCCTCAAGAACGACTACCCCCTGCAAAAACGGCCGGGCTGGCGCCGGGTCCTCTTCCTGGGCGACTCCATCACCGCCCTGGGCCTGACCCAGGCGGCCCTGCGGAAAAAGCTGGGCCGGTCTCGGATCGAGCTCTGGAACGCCGGAGTCCACGGCTACGGCACCGGCCAGGAGATCGGCTACTTCAGCCGCTTCGCCCGGAGAATCAAGCCCGACGCCGTGGTCCTCCAGTTCTGCCTCAATGACTTCGACGGCACCCCGGTCCTGATCAAGAACGCCCTGGGCAAGACCATCGTGGCCAACGCCAACTTCGGGGCCGGGCAGTTCAACCGCTGGCTCTTCCGGAACTCGATCGTCTACCGGAGCTATCTCTCCATCCGCCTGGCCCTCTCCGGCCGGGTCGGCCTGGCCGAGGACGTGGCCGACCATCTCCAGAAACTGGCTGGAATGGCCGATGAAGACGGCTTCGGCCTGAGCGTGGTCGTCTATCCCTGGCTGGAGCGGGCCGAGAACTGGCCGGAGCGCTACCGCCGCCAGCGCCAGGACATCCTGGCCATCCTGGAACGGCTCCGGATCAGGCGCTTTGACCTGGCCCCTCTCCTTGAGGAGGAGCTGAAGGGCCACCCGGCCGCCTGGGCCCAGGAGTGGCCGGCGCGCCATGACCGGGTCCATCCCTCCCGGGCCTTCAGCCGGGTCATCGCCGAGTACCTCCTAAACCAGGGCCTGCTGGATCAGCTCTGCCCGGCCGGCTAGGCGGAAGCGGGTTTTCAGCTCCCGGGGGCGGCCTCGTCCCGGCCCCAGGCCCGGGCAAAGTCAGGGTAGTTCCTGAAGAAGACCTCCCTGACCTCCTCGGGCGTCCGGTTGAGGGGGCAGGAGAGGTTGTAGCAGCGCTGGCACATGGTCAGCCTCATGCTCCACCAGATCACGGCCAGATTCCCGGTGGCCAGGGCCAGGAGGAGCCACTGTTGGTCCAGGATGAAGAAGGGCAGGTGGTAGAGGAAGAGAATTGCCACCCAGATGAGCCAGAGGACCTGCTCCCAGCGGCGCAAGGGCCGCGGGTCGAACCTGGGTATCTTGGGCAGGCCGTAGTTGGCGTGGCATCTGAGGCTGGCCCCCTCCTCCAGGTAGTGGGGGCAGTGGCGGCAGAGGATGAGGGCCTCGAAGTAAAGGAAGAAGAACAGGGCCAGGCCCAGCCAGACGACCAGGCCGGTCCAGTGCCGGCCGGCGATCATCCCGGCCAGGAAGGGCGCGGCCCAGGCGGCGAAGAGGACCAGGAAGAAGAGGTAGTCCCTGAGCCGGTGGAGGCAGCGCAGGCGGCCCTGGACCGGGCAGCCCTGGCAGGTCTCCTTTATGCAGCCCCTGGCCGTTGCCGAGCCCAAGTCTCGATCCTCCTGAGTAACAAAACTGCTCACCTCTTTTTATTAGGTCCCCCTGGCGTCGGCGAGTCAAGCCGACCGGCCGGTTTTGATCACGAGAGGCGAATTTATTCAATAATTTCCAATTGAAACATGATTGAGGCCTTTTGATGGCCCAGTCTGTCCCTGGCCCGGCGGCCGGCCGGCGGCCTTGACTTGCCCGGCCGGCTGGGCAATCATGGATAAGAAGGGCCAAAGACTTTCTGAAAGGGGCGGGCTTAAGCGCGGGGGGCAGGAGGAAGACCATGTACCTTTGCCCCGGCCGCCGGGTCAGGTCCCTGGGACTCGGCCTGGCCGTTTTTTTGACCTTGACCCTGGCCGTGATTCCGGCCGCCCTGGCCCAGGGCCGGATCATCAGCCCGGCCGTGACCAGCGCCGACCTGGCCGCTCTGGCCAGCGGCAACACCGCCTTTGCCTTTGATCTCTTCCAGGCTCTCAGGCGAGGGCCGGGCAACCTCTTCCTCTCGCCCTACAGCATCTCCCTGGCCCTGGCCATGACCTACGGCGGAGCCAGGGCCGAGACGGCCCGCCAGATGGCCGCGGTCCTCCACTTCAGCCTCAGCCAGACCAGGCTCCACCCGGCCTTCAACGCCCTGGACCAGGAACTGGCCCGGCGCGAGGAGGCGGCCGCCGGCTTGGGCCAGGGCCAGGGTTTCCGCCTGGACGTGGCCAACTCCATCTGGGGCCAGAACGGCTTTCCCTTCCGGGCAGATTACCTGGACCTGCTGGCCGACAACTACGGCGCCGGTTTGCGCCTGACCGATTTCATCAGCGCCCCGGACAACTCCCGACGGACCATCAACCGCTGGGTCAGCCAGCGGACCCAGGGCCGGATCGCGGAGCTCCTCCCGCCCGGCTCGATCAACAGCCTGACCCGGCTGGTCCTGGCCAACGCCATCTACTTCCGGGCCTCCTGGAACGACCCCTTTGAGACGGCGCGGACCAGCCCCGGTCTCTTCACCCTGCTGGGCGGCGCCCAAGTGAGCGTCTCGATGATGCGCCAGACGGCCCAGTTCCGCCACGCCGCGGCCGCAGACTGGGCCGCGGTGGAGCTGCCCTACCTGGGCCGGCAGGTGGCCATGATCCTGATCGTTCCGGCACCGGGCCGCTTCGAGAGCTTCCAGGCCGGTCTGACCGCCGGCCGGGCGGCCCAGATCATCGCCGCCCTGAGGACCAAGCAGGTCGACCTGACCCTGCCCCGGTTCACCTTCCGCTCCTCCTTCAGCCTGAGGCCGACCCTGGCCGGACTGGGCATGCCCCTGGCCTTCAGCTCCAGGGCAGATTTCCGGGGCATGGCCGATTCGGACGAGCTGTTCATCTCCGACGTCTTCCACAAGGGCTTCGTCGCGGTCAACGAGGCCGGCACCGAGGCCGCCGCGGCCACCGGGGTGGTGGTGGGCATCACGGCCACGCCCCAGCGGGCCGAGCTGGTCGTCAACCGGCCCTTCTTCTTCCTGATCAGGGACAACCCGACCGGCTCGATCCTGTTCTTCGGCCGGGTGCTCAACCCGGCGGCCTAGGCGGAGAGAAGAGGAGAGGGCGGGTGACTAGACCGGCCGAGGAGGTTCTCAGGGAGCCGGAGATAGACCGGCGGGACATCCTGATCCTGGAAGATCCCGACTTCAGGCCGGAGCACGTCTGCCTGATCACCGGTGTGGCCAGCGGGATCGGTCGGGCCGCGGCCGTGGCCGCAACGGCCAACCACCTGACCGTGGCCGGCCTGGACGTCAACGAGGCGGGCGGCCTCGAGACGGCGGACCTCTGCCGCAAGTTCGGCGGCCGGATGGACTTTTTTAGGGCCGACCTGACCAGGGACGAGGAGATAATCGGCGCGGTGGACCAGGCGGCCGGCCTGGGCCGGATCAGGTATCTGGCCAACATCGCCGGCTTGCAGCACCTCGACTCCCTGGCCGACTTCCCCATGGACAAGTACGACCTCATGGAGCGGGTCATGCTCCGGGCGCCCTTCCTCCTGGCCAAGCTGGTCATACCCCACCTGAAGGCCAGCCCGGACGGCCGGGGGGTCATCGGCAACATGGCCTCGATCCACGGCCACATCGCCACGGTCCAGAAACCGGCCTACAACGTGGTCAAATTCGGGATGAGGGGGCTGACCCAATCCATCGCCGCCGAGGGCGAGGGCCGGATCCGCTCCTTCTCGGTCAGCGTTGGCTGGGTCATGACCCCGCTCTCCGGCGGTCAGGTCCCGGTCCTGAGCCGGCAGCTGGGCTTAAGCCCCGAGGAGGTCATCCGGGAGATCTCCCTGGGCCGTTCCCGGATAAAAGTGCCTATGAAACCGATCGAAGCGGCCAACCTGTTCCTCTTCGGGTTCTCCCGCTTCGCCGGCTACCTGGTCGGGGCCGACCTCCTCTTTGACGGGGGCGTGGTCAAGACCTACTAGCCGCCCCGGGGTCGCTCGGGGGCCATCAACCGGCGCCAACCGGCGATTGAGCCACAACATCTATTGACTTCGAGTCTTTTCAAGTCTATATATGGCCCATGGCCGGGCGGAAGTCAGGGCCTCCGGCCACCAGCGTGGGCCGAGAGGTGGGGGCGGTTGTCCTCCTGGGCCTAGCTCTGCTAGTCCTGGCCGCCCTGGTGTCCTACCATCCCCTTGACCCCACCCTGAGCCAGAGCCACGGCCCCAAGACCCCGATCCACAACTGGATCGGCCTGAGCGGGGCCCAGGCGGCCGGCTGGCTGGTCAACCTCCTGGGCGTGACCGCCCTCTGGGTGCCGGCCCTCCTGGGCTGCTGGGCGGTCAGGCTGTTCAGGTCCAGCTCGGCCCGGGTGGGCCTGAGCTCGGTCGTGGGCCTGGCCCTGCTCATCCCGGCCTCGGCCGGCCTGCTGGCCCTTTTCTGGCCCCGGCTGGAACTGGCCGGGGAGCCTCTTATTACCGGCGGCTGGGTGGGGATGATCCTGGCCGGCCTGCTCCAGGAGTGGCTCAAGGTCCTGGGGGCCAGCCTGGTCCTGATCGCCCTGACTCTCATCGGCCTGCGCCTGGCCGTCGACCTCTCCCTGGCCGCCGTCCTGGAGGCGGCCCGGACCAGCGGCGGCTCCTTCTTCAGCCGGGTGGCCACGGCCCGGATCAGGCTCAGGCGCAAGAAGGAGCAGGCCAGCTCGCCCGGCTTCCAGCGCCTCAAGGAGAAGCTGGACCGCAGCCCCAAGGTCATCGCCCTGGAGACCGAGCCGGCCGTGATCGAGCCGCCCGCGCCCCGTCAGGAGCGCTTCGAGTTCATGGCCCAGCTGGAGGGCTACCAGCTGCCCGACCTCAGCCTGCTGGACGAGCCGCCGGCCGACCGGGTCAGGCCCAACGCCAAGAGCCTGGAGGTCAACTCCAGGCTCCTGGAGAAGAAGCTTTTCGACTTCGGGGTCGAGGGCGAGGTCCAGGCGGTCCAGCCCGGTCCGGTCATCACCATGTACGAGTTCGCCCCGGCCCCGGGGGTCAAGATCTCCCGGGTGACCAACCTGGCCGACGATCTGGCCCTGGCCATGCGAGCCGCGGCCATCCGCATCGTCGCCCCGCTGCCGGGCAGGGGCTGCATCGGCATCGAGATCCCCAACCCCAAGCGGGAAGTGGTCGCCCTCAAGGAGATCCTGGGCGGGGGGGTCTTCCAGCAGGCCAAGGGCGTCCTGCCCCTGGCCCTGGGCAAGGACATAGTCGGCCAGCCCTACGTCAGCGATCTGACCCGGATGCCCCACCTGCTCATCGCCGGGGCGACCGGCTCGGGCAAGTCGGTCTGCCTCAACACCATGCTCATGTCCGTCATCTTCCGGGCCGGGCCGGAGGACATCAGGCTGCTCCTGGTCGACCCCAAGCGGATCGAGCTCTCAGTCTATGACGGCATCCCCCACCTCATCCACCCGGTCCTGACCGATCCCAAGTCGGCCACCAAGGCCCTCCGCTGGGCCGTGCTGGAGATGGAGCGGCGTTACGAGTACCTGGCCCGGGCCAACGTCCGCTCCATCACCAGTTACAACCAGCGCCAGGCCCGCAAGCCGGTCGAACCGGCCGTGGCCCTGAATCAGGGCCTGGAGGAGCTGGAGGAGCTGCCGGACAGGCTGCCCTACATCGTCATCGTCATCGACGAGCTGGCCGACCTGATGATGATCTCCTCCCGGGAGGTGGAGGAGTCGATCAC
>ENA-OSEO01003061-OSEO01003061.1-sediment-metagenome-genome-assembly--contig:-NODE-3061-length-20982-cov-3.496628_pt1 | contig 20982 bp, 17 predicted proteins | sample MGYA00237883_ERZ534232 | MGnify/ENA metagenome assembly ERZ534232
CCGGATGTAGCCGTACATCTCCTCGCGGGTGCCGACATCGATGCCTCGAGTTGGGTCGTCCAGTATTACGACATCTGACTCCCGCCCCATCCACCGCGCAAACATCACTTTCTGTTGGTTGCCGCCGCTCAGTTCACCAATGGGCGCTGTGGGGTCTCGTGGTTTCACCTGGTACTGCTCTAGTAGCACACGAAGGCGGCGCTTCTCTTTGCCCGCATTTATGAGACGAGAGATCCTGTTAGCGATCAGATCCAGGAAGCCAATCGAGATGTTTGATCCAATCGTTCCCGTAGGAATAATTGAATCGGCAGCGCGTTCCGGTGGAAGGTAAACCACTCCTGCTCTAATTGCCTTACGCACAGACCACGACTTCACGGTAGCGCCCTTGAGAACAAGCTCACCGCCCTGAAGCCGGCTGGCCCCGGCAAGCGCAGCTGCCACCTCTGATTTTCCGGAGCCCACAACCCCCGCTACGCCAAGTACCTCACCACCTCGAACCGCAAGGTTGATGTCAACGAAGCTGTGTTGGCCAATTGAGTTGAGCTGCGAGGTGGCAGAGCGCAATTCGATAATAGGCCGATCGGAGTAGACCTCGGCCTGCTCTTGGATGTGATAGTAGTCAGAGCTTCGCGCTCGGCCTACCATGAGAGCGTGTAGATCGGCCTCACACAGGTTCTTGTTTTCGATAGATTTGACAACGCATCCATCTTTCATCACAACAACTCGGTCAGAGACTCTCAAGACGTCGGGCAATTGATGGGAGACAAACAAGAAAGCTACGCGATCACGCCATTCGCCCATCTTGGCAAAAAGTAGTTCGGCGTCGGACTCGGTCAAGGCGCTAGTCGGTTCATCAAGAAGGATAATCGGCTCATTATCCGTCAGCCGAGAAATGGCGAAGGCCCTCGCGATTTCAACCATCTGCCGTTTGGGGAACCCCAAATGAGCCACAACCGCGTCGACTGCTACGCTCCCGATCCCCATCTCATCCAACAGGCTGCGGGCCTCTGCACGCATCCTCGCATGATTGATGAATCTTCCCTTCATGAACTGATCGTCGTGCCCCAGCAGGAGATTCTCATAGACCCGCATGGGCTCAACCAGCGTCTGCTCCTGCGTGACAACGGATATCCCAAGTTGGGAGAGACGATGGGGGTTTCCAACGGGGGCTGGGTGACCCTTGAGAAGGTACTCTCCTTGGTCAGGAGTAAGGCGCCCGGTTAGAACACCTATAAGTGTCGACTTGCCAGCCCCGTTCTCGCCAACAAGGCCGACTACCTCCCCCTTGTGGAGTTGGATATCGGCATCCTGCAGCGCCCGAACGGCCGTGAAGGACTTCGAGATTCCCGTAAGCCTGACAAATTCTTCCATCTGTCCCATTCGCACTCCTGATGCCAACCTCGTGGGCGGCGTAGCCGTGCCAAGGCTGGCCGCGCCGCCCACTCATTGCGTCTCTAAGCCCGTCCCGCTTGTGCGCCTATCCTCTGAAGTCGGCAGTGTTGTTTGCGCTCTCAAAGATGGAGGTTTCTTTCCACTTGTAGGTGGGTCCACTCTTCCAGTGATCACGGTACTCTTGTTTGGTCTTGTCGAACTCACCGTTGGACAAGACCTCGTCCCACGCCGGATCGAGCTTCACAGTGTCTTGCGGAATCCCCGCCCAGTACGAATAGGGGTTAATCGGAGTTACACCGGCCTGCGGATCCCAATCATCCGGATGGAGAACACGGCTCATTTTCGGGAAGTCCATCAGTGGATTTGGGTTCTCGTAGAAGATGTCGAGAATCTCTTGGGCATTATCGGCGGTGACAAGCACGCCTTCGTTAAACATCATCTTTGCGGATAATGGCCTCTGGTAGCCATTGATTGCGTCAAAGACGGCAATCCCTGACAGACATATCTGTGTGGTCTGGAAACCAGCACCATCGACATGCTGTTTCCCCTGGAGGATGTATTGCATGTTCAGTTTGTTTCCGTCATAGGAACCGGTGATCTTGTCTTTGAGACCAAGCGCGTCTATCGCCCCGATGACTCCGGCCATGCTGCTGTCGTTCTGTGCTATGCACGCCTTGAAGTCCTTCCCGAACTGGGGAAGAGCGTCGTTGAACGCCTTGGCAGCGGCATCACCGACCCAGTTGCCAGGAGCCGTCTTGAAGTACTCAACACCAGGGAATTCCTTGAGAGCACGCTCAAGGCCCGCTGAGCGGTTCACATCGGCGCTGACGCCCACTGATCCTGGCACATGTACCAGGATGCCCTCGCCGCCCATCAGCTCCATGACTTTCTTGGACACAGCGTAGGCAATGGCCTCAGCTGGAGGAACAATGTGCTGGACCCAGTACTCATGAATCGCCGGCGTGTACCACGGTGGGGTGTACCAGTCATTCGCTGTATAAACCTTCAGCCTGTCGGCTTCACCCATCATGCCTGGAACCGTGGCGTCGTAGCACATGATCCCGATCATCATCTGGCCACCGCGCGCAGCGAGACTTCCTGGATAGCTGATGGCCCGCTGGGCATCACCATTCCACTCGAACAGATCGAAGTCCAGCCCAAGTGACTCGCAGAAAGCCTTCATCACATCTCGCTCTTGGGTGAACGTAGTGTCGTTGAGCGAGGTGACCGACAGACCCATCAGACCTTTTTTATAGTCGGCCAGAGTTGTCGACGATACGGCGGCCGTAGTGGTCGTGACTCCGGCCGAGGTGGTAGTTCCTGCAATCGTAGTCGTGGTGGCACCGGCGGTGGTTGTCGTTGTCTCCTCGCCGCAACCGGCTAGCAGTGCGCCCAGACCACCCACTCCAGTCAGGGTGACTCCGGCGGCCGCGCAACATGAAAGAAAGGCGCGGCGGCTTAGCGGATGCGAAAAGAAGTTCTCGTTCTTTGCAACGTCAACCAATTTGGATTCTACTGATGGCTCAGACATGAGCCCCCCTCTCCTGCTTTCACATTTTCGATCCAACCTGGTACTCGCGCTAGCCTTCTCGGCTGACCATGAAGCGGCCCTCAGTTGCCTGAAGCCAACGCAATTCTGTGCAGCGAACCTTGCCTACCCCCCTTTCGTCGAATCCGGTAGCCCCGGTCCCCCTCGGTTAGTCAACGTATACTCCGCCGTTCACATTGATCGTCTGCCCAGTGACATATGCCCCGTCGCTGCTAGCCAACCAGACAATCGCGCCGGCCAGGTCATAGCCGGAACCCTGATTGCCCAGCGGTATGCTGGCCTTAGTGATCTTGTCCATCTCCTCGAAGGAGATGCCTCTCAATTCGGCTTCTTCACGGAGCGCCTTCCAGTGCATCTCGGTCCCCATATTGCCGGGAGCGACGCCGTTGACCCGCACGCCAAACGGCGCCATTTCGAGCGCTAGGCTTTGTGTCAGACTGATAACGGCGGCTTTCGACGCACAGTAGGCGGCAAAACCGGGATGGCCACTCCGTCCGTACCATGAGCTTACTGTGACAATCTGCCCGACCTTCTGACTCTTCATTGATTTGGCCGCCGCGCGAATGCAGTTGAAGGTGCCGCGGACATTCACCGCGAAGACGCGGTCCACGGCTTCGTCTGATATATCCACGACGTCGCTCATAGCGTGAAGTGCGCCTGCATTACACACTGCGAGAAATGGGGCCCCAATCGCGTCAGAGATGCCTTCGAAAAGGACATCCACCTCGTGCCTATTGGTGATATCAACAACTCGGGAAAACCCGACGTCACCCAGGGGCTTTCCGGCGACCAGCTCAGAATAGGAATCGTGAACCTTTTCGTCGATGTCGCAGGTGACTACTCGCATCCCTTCTCGAAGAAGTCGGTCCGCGATCTGTAGACCCATGCCTCCGGCGGCTCCCGTCACGACGGCAACCTTGCCACTCAATTCTCCCATTCGCATCCCTCCCGTCCGAGAAACTGGGAGAACCTACTGGTTCCCCCTACCAGCAACTACGCTCAGGTCGCAACCTTCTCGTCAGAGCGCCATGACAATAACTATTTTTTATTGCCGCGTCAAGCCCCTCGACCGTCCCAGGAGGGAACATAAAAATATTGCTTCAACGAAGACAGACGGCGCGGCTCACTTTGTGTGCCTCTTGGTTTCTCGACTCGCAAATTGTCTTCAGTTGTCGTGCGGCCACAACGGCCTGGGGCAAGCTTTGAGAACGCGTATTTGCGCACATTAGCAAGCTTCTGCGAGGCCTCGATTTGCCCAGAACACAAGGCACGGGATTGATGCGCACGGGAGCACACCACTGCTCACTTTTGGTGGTGCATGCGTCATCCGGTTCCAAATGGAAACACGGCCTGTCAAAGAGAGCGGGCCAGTTCGCCCCTCGCCCCGTGTGACTGCTGAGCTTCTCATTCTTTGAGTCTGAACGGCAATGCAGGTTGACAATCGCCATGCACGTAATTATTTTGTCTCACGACGCATGCTGACAGAAGCGTTGTACCAGAGCCAAAGTTCCTTGGACTGAATGAAGTTTGGCGCTGATTCCGAGCATCGGGGAATCCCGGGTCCTCGGAAGGAGGAGATCTGACATGAGAGCGGTGAGGTTCTACGGCAAACGAGATGTCCGACTTGAAGACGTCCCTGAACCACCACGGAGTCTAGGCCCAAGGGAAGCTCTAGTCAGGCCGAAGCTCTGCGGGATCTGCGGCACAGATCTTCACGAATATGTGGAGGGCGCACATGTGATACCTACGAAACCGCATGCTCTAAATGGGTCCATGGTGCCTCAGATCATCGGGCACGAAATGAGCGCTGAAGTTATCGAGGTTGGTTCCGAGGTCACAACCGCTAAGCCCGGGGACAGAGTGGCAGTCATGCCTCTCCTCACATGCGGAAAATGCCATTTCTGCCGTCGAGGTCTGAACCACCTCTGTTCTATCCAGGCGTGCACCGGACTGAGCGCTCCTTGGGGAGGTTTTGCCGAATACTGCGTGGTACCCGATTACCAATTGAATGTCCTCCCAGACAATGTGACTTGGGAGCAAGGCGCAGTCGTGGAGACTGCAGCGGTGGGCGCCTATGCCGTTGACCGTGGTGGCGTCACGGGAGGCGAAAACGTTCTGATCGCGGGTGCTGGGCCGATCGGAGCCCTTGCGGCTCTCTATGCCATGGCGCTTGGGGCTGGCAACGTCTGGGTTTCAGAACCAAACCCAATCCGCCGGAAGATTGTCCAGGATCTGGGCGTGACCGAGGCCTTCGATCCGATCAACATGGAATACGAGGCCACTGAAAAACGAGAGGCCGGGTCTGGACTTTTCGACGCAGCCAAGAGCCCACTAGTCGCTGCCCTTCGCGACCTCACTGGCGGCCTCGGAGTCGATGTGGCCATCGACTGCACGGGGACCGAGGCAGGGCTGGCGTCGTGCATCAACGCGGTGAGAACCAGAGGCAGAGTCGTCGAATCGGCCCTGCATGTGAAACCGCCTGTGGTTGATATGTACAGCATGGTTTGGAAAGACGCTTGCCTTGTCGGAACCTGGGCGTACGACATCCACGAGTGGCCCAGATACCTTCGCCTCATAGCAACAGGCCGGTTCCCGATTGAAAAAGTAGTGACCGACAAGATCTCTTTAGAGCACATCGTCGACAAGGGGTTCGAGGTTCTAATCGACCCGAAAGGGAGCGCAACAAAAATCCTGGCATATCCAGAACCCGACCAGCAAGACTAACTGGACAAGTCACAAGAGAGTAAGCCATTTTGGCTAACATTCGAGGCGTGCACAAGCTGCTTCCGCAACCAAGGCTCGACTAGATTGGCTGTGTATTTGGAGAACCCACAGCTCGGCTGCTCAAGCAGATCGTTGAAGGAGCGACGAGCAGCTTTATGCCCGGCTAGGGACTTTGGCATTCCTTCGCTCTGCGAATGAGCCCAGCCATCAACTCGGCGGTTCAGGTTAACCTTCTCGGCCAGGCGGCCGCCGACACCATCGGGCCATCACAATTCACCGGTACCGGCGGTCAGGTGGATTTCATGCGGGGCGCTGCGCGAAGTCGTGGCGCGAAGGCGGTAATCGCGCTACCTTCCGCGGCTAAGGACGGCAGTGTGTCGCGTATCGTGGCCTCGGTGGGATCGGGCTCTGCAATCGACACAATGCGCGCCGATGTCGACTATGTAGTGACAGGCACGGGATCGCCCTCCTGCGCGGAAAGAACATGGGCGACCGTACCGCAGCCCTACTGGAGATCGCCAATCCCGCGTTCGAGAGCACTGCGTCAACTCGCCGACGACCTTCGCTTGCCGCCGTATCTGAGCGATGTGGGCGTTCCCCGAGTCTGCCATACCAGTCCGCGTGGTAGGTGCGAAGACGCAAGCGCGCCTTTGTGCCAACAGCCCTCGTCATCTCGCGCCGGAAAACATGGAACAGATATACCGGAATATGGCAGTCCATTGTTAGCTAGACGATGACCAAAAACCGTGCGACTGCTGGCGGCCGAATAGCGGCCGCTTGGGCCGCAAGACTGGCTAACGGACAAGCCCTCTGCGGTCAAAGGAAGGACAGGGAATTCCAATCAGGGTGAAGCTCTCACATCTACGCGCCCTGCTGCTGTTCGGCCTGGGCATCGCCTACCTAAGCAATCTGTTCGTCAAGTCCGACGTACTCGGCGACCTTGCTTTGGGCCTCATGATCGCGGTCACCGTTCTCTGTCTCGCCGCGAGTACGGGATCTTCCCGGCTCATCAGCTACCTTGCCTTCGCCGTCGGCATCGGGCTGCTCCTCGGCTACCACGCTCCCTGGCATGTATGGACGGAGGGGTTGGAGCAGAATCTCTATCTCGTCGTCATGTTCTCCATGGTCCCGCTGCTGAGGATCCCCATCCGCCACGGGGGATACTTTGAAGCCCTCCAGAGCGTCTTTCGGCGTTTTGTCCACAGTCGCAGCCGCTTCTATGTGTTTGTGGGTGGTGTGTCGGCATTTCTCGGCTGCATCGTCAACCTGGCCATTGTTCCCCTCGTCTACGAGGTGAGTCGGGCCAGTTCCTATGGCCGTGATAAGCGGCTTCTCAGCGCGGCGATGACCCGAGGCTTCACCACCGCGACCATTTGGGCACCGACTACGGCCTCCATCGGCCTCATCATGCAACTGTCAGGGGCCCAGTGGGTCCACTTCTTCCCCATAGGCCTCGCAAGCGGGGTCCTCGCTGGTCTCGTAGGTTATGGGATCACCATGGCCGAGAACAGAAGACGTCCGGCTTTGGACGAGGCGATAGAGTCCGAACCATCCCCCCTGGGGCACAACAACTACGGCAAGTTCGCTGAGCTCTGTCTCTTTGGCGCCGTGTTGATGACCGTGATAGCCGTGGTTTCATTTGTCACCGGGATCAACACGATCGCCGTAGTCTCGATGGCTGCACTTCTCTTCCCTATCGTCTGGATGGGAATCCTCCGCCGTCTGCCCATCCTTGCCCGGGAGTTTAGGCATTCCTATTTCACTCGGACTCTCCCCAACCTGAACGGCGAGGTCGCGCTGTTCGCGGCCGCGGGCATCCTCACTACGGCCCTCTCGTTCTCCGGCCTCGGCAGGTACATTCCTCAGGCTCTCTCCGGCGTCGTCGGCGGCAACATCTTTCTCCTCACGACCGCGATGATCGCCGCCAGTGTGGTCCTTGGGGCGATCGGCGTGCATCCGATCGTCATGGTGGCTATCTTCGGGGGGACCGTGCGCGCGGCAACCCTGGGAGTGAGCCCTGTCTACATGGCCATGGTTCTCGCCATCTGCTGGGGCATTGGGATATCGGTATCCCCATCGTCGGCAACGATCATCGCCGCCGCGGGCCTCGCGAGAGAGTCCCCGGTGCGGGTGGGAACTCGCTGGAACGGGATCTACGCGATCGTATCGGCAGTCACGCTGATCGCGTTCGTCACCCTGCTCAGGCTTACTGGGATCGTATAGTCGGGGCCCGGACCGGAGGTATTCGGCCGTCTCACCCCGCCGGGCTTCGAATCAGCGTTTCTTGCTGGCGATCTCCTCGGTGTTGTCGCGGATACGGAAGAAGATCACTACCATCTCCAGGAAGACCCGGGCGAGGAGCAGGTAGATGAAGCCCGCGATCACCGCGCCGATGAGCACGAAGATCCCAAGCGCTCCGGCGCTCACAAAGCCCATGACAATTGCGCCCAGCACGCCGAGGCCAATCACAATCATGGCGATGATGAACAGCGCCTTCACCAGACTGGGAGTGATGAACTCCTCAAACGACAGGTTGAAGAACCGGCTCCAGAAGTTGCGGCCACGAGGATAATCCCGTGGAGGAACCGGGGGCGACGGTGGCACGAACGAAGACTGTGGCACATGCGGCGCGGAAGTGGGCGCGGGCTGAGCCGCGGGCGCGGGCGGAGCCGGAGCCGCGGGCGGCGCTCCAGCCGCTGGAGCGGCCGTCGCTGGGGCCGCCCCCACAGGAGGACCCTCAGACGCCCCACCAGCCCAGGTGGTAGCTGCCGACAAAGGTGCTCCGCACGTCTTGCAGAAGTTGCCTGTTGCCTGCGTGTTACCGCAGGCTGCGCAGGTCTTGTTTGGATCAGTCACGGCGCTCTCCCCATGTTGTGTTGCCCTACGGCCTGCCGACACTATGGTCTCGACTGTGAAGGCTTTGGCCTCGCCGAGACCGGTCTTCAAAGTACGTCTCCCCAGCCGCTGTGTCAATGTGCCGAGGCAACTATCGACCACCGGACGGTCGTGGAGGAAAGACCTGCAGGTCGCACGAGGGTTTGTGCGCCCTCCGCAGAAGACCTAGTAAGCGAAAATCACGGCGATCGGCCGGGAAACCTTTTCGGGGTCCACGGCATCTGCCATAGTGTGACGTCTTCGAAAACTGGGAGTCGGCTCTCTTTGAACGAACAGAGCGTTACTCAAAACAAGTCACCCCGCAACCGCTTACGTTTCCGCATCCTGATAGCTGTCGGGTCCATCATCGTCCTCGTTCTTCTTGCCGTTCTTGTCGAGGCCGCCCTCTCCTACAACAAGGTGCATGCCGGCGTCAGCGTTTCGGGGGTCGAACTCGGCGGTCTCACTCGCGACGAAGCAACAGCGGCTCTGGGCCGCTACGTCGATGATGCCCAGGCAAATGCGATCGTGCTGAAAGCCGGGGACAAATCTTGGCCTCTAATCCCCACCGATGTCGGCACGAAACTGTTCGTTGAGGAGGCCGCGTCTGAGGCGATGGACGCATCGCGGGGGGGCAACTTCCTCACCAATATTGGACACCGCTTCGATCTGTACTTCTCCGAAATCGACCTGCCTCTGAAAGGAGAAGTGAACGGCGCGCTACTCGATACGTTCTTGGAGGGCGTTGCGCGGGAAGTGGACGTGGAGCCCGTGAATGCCGGCCTGAGCATGGAGAACGGCAAGATCAAGGTCGTCGAGGACCAGCCGGGCACCGTGGTCGATCGCTCCGCTCTCCATAAGCAGCTGGAAGACCTGCTCCTCTCCCTTCACGCCACCGAAGTCCCGATTCCCCTGACAACCAAGGAGCCCGCGGTCACGGCCGAGGACCACCGAGCAGCGCTTGAACAGGCCGAGACCATGATCAGCGCCCCAGTCGTTGTCACCAACGGCGACCAGAAGTGGATCCTGACGCCTGAGGATATCGGCACCTACATGGACTTTGCTTCCGAGGATCAAAACGGCGTTTCGACGCTGGTCCCCTACCTGTCGGCAGAGAAAATGGCACCGTTCTTCGCGCAGATAGCCCCCTTGGTCGCGAACGAGCCGGTCGACGCGAGCTTCGACAGCGATGGCGACAAGGCCTGGGTAGTGCCGGGCGTCCTCGGGGAGGTTCTCGATCCGGAGACCACCACGGAGGAGCTCACCGCGGCGGCCCTAAGGACGAGCAATCGCACGGCCGAGGCAGCAGTCAAAACAACCGAACCTGAATTCACCACGGCAGAAGCCGAGGCCATGGGTTTCTCGGACCGGCTCGCGTCGTACACTACCGAGCCGTACCAGGGGTCGGCCAACCGGCGGGTCAATGTCCGCATCACGACGGAGTATGCCAGCGACAAATTCCTGGCCCCCGGGGAAGAGTACGACTTCGACGAGACGATCGGGCCCCGGACCGCTGCGCGCGGATACAAGCTGGCTCCCGGCATAGTCGGGGGAGGCGAGATGGAGGATGTGTTGTGAGGCGGGATTTGCCAGGTTTCAACAACCCTTTTCAACGCGGTCTTCGAAGCGGGCCTCGAGGTGTTGGAGCGTCACAACCATTCTCTCTACATCGGTCACTACCCCGACGGCCGGGATGCGACCGTTGCCGGGGGCGGTGGCAAGAACCTCAGGTTCAGGAACGACACAGACCACTACATCTGGATCCGCGGCACTTCCGACGGGGTCACCACGACCTTCAACATCTACGGCACCAATGACGGCCGCACGGTCAAGTCGAGCTTCAGCGGGTTCTCCTGGGGGGCGCAGCGCACTACCGTGACGATCCTGGACCCATCGCTGAAACCTGGAGCCACTCACGTGAAGATCAGTGGCCAGTCCGGCAGGTCGTGCTGGGTGAAGCGCACCATCACCTACGCGGACGGCAAGACCAAGACCGAGACCTTCGAGAGCTACTATCCGATGATCCCGAAGACCATCGAGGTCGGCCCCACCACGACAACAACTACCCAACCGACTACTACGACGACCGTACCAGGGACGACCAGCACCACCGAGTTCTAGGTAGCCACATTTCGTGGCGAGTGCTCGGGCTTGGGCCTCTGAGCTGGGTTTCAGAATCTCCGCAGGTGGAGACAACTAACCCAACTTAGGGGGGCCACTGAAGATCGGCCTAGAAATTTACGATGGTCTTCCGATTCTCTCTGTGAGCGGGGCGATTGACCATGAGCACGTCCACGAGTTCGCGGAGGGTCTTGCGGAAGCTTCCGTGAGGGCTTCGCCCAACACGCTTGTGGATCTTGCCGGCGTGAGCTACATCGACAGCGCCGGCATCTGGGCAATCCACAACTTCCTGGAGGAATTCGATTCGGGTCGCAGACTCGTGCTGAGGGGGCTGTCTCCTCGAGTCATGCGGGTTCTCGAGATCGCTGGGCTGGGACACAGCGAGAGGGTTACGCTGATCCCGAGCACCAGGACCAAGCCGTCGAACGGGGCGGGCCGTGCCCCATCGACGGGCAATCATGGAGTCGCGCGCTCCTGGTCTCGGGCCTTCCCGCCCAGTCTGGAGCAACTGAAATTCCTGCGCGAATTCGTGGACTCTATCGCGATGGAGGCCGGCCTCGACGATGAACGGTCGTTCGACCTCAGGGTGGCCGCCTCGGAGGCGGCCGCCAACGCGATCGAGCACGGATCCCATGCGGGCAACATGGCCGTGGATGCCACACTCGGCAAGGCACGGCTCGTAGTGACCATATCTGATCGGGGATCATTCAAGTCTCGGGTGCACAAGGATCCCAAGAGAGCGCATAGGGGCATGGGGATTCCACTAATGCTCGCCCTGACAGATGAGGTTGCCATCGGACGCCTTGAGGGAGGCGGAACCAGAGTCTCCCTCACGATGCATCTGGGGCCGAGATCCTCGGAAGAGGCCCCGACCTAAGGACGCCCCGCCCGACGTATGACGACAAGAGCTACGTCATCGCGAAGACCATGCCCGGTGAATCTGACAGCCTCCTCGAGTAGACCGTCGGCCACCTCTTGCGCGGTTCTTCCAGCTAGACGTGCAGTCGCGAGAAGTAGCCGTTCTTCCCCGAAGACATCATGCGCGCTCCGTGCCTCGCTCAACCCGTCTGTGTAGAGAACCAGAGTCTCATCCGGACCGAGCATGTGGTCGTGGGTGATGTAGGGGCTGGTGCCGAACCCGAGAGGGGGCGCAGCGGGGTCTTCGAACAGACGGCAGTTTTCTCCACAGACGAGTGCCGGCGGATGACCGGCCGCAGCCAACTGCATCGCACCGGTTTCGGGGTCGATAAGGACGAGAAGCGCCGAGGCGGCTCTCTGCTCGGACATTTCCGTGCGGACAATCTCATTGATCGTATCGAAAACGAACCCCGGGGAGGGATCGATGAGAACGATCGCCTTCGCCGCCGTCCGGATGGCCTCAGTCAGACCCGCGGCGGGGAGTCCCTTACCCGTTACATCACCAATGAGGACGGCCACGCGATTGTCCTTCGTCGGCCATATCTCATAGAAGTCACCTCCCACCCTTTCGACTTCGGTCGCCATGTGAGTGGCGGCGCCAAACTCGAATCTTGGCAGCGCGGGAACAGGAGGAGCGAGTCTCAGCCTCAGGCTCTCGGCCAAACGATGCTCCACGCCGAAGAGCCGGGCATTTTCGAGCGCCAGTGCCAGCCCCGAGCCAAGTCTCGCCAAGAAAGCCTTCTCGGGCTCGGGAATGGCCTTCACTTCCTTTAAAAAGCCGAAGAGGAGGAAGCCCAACGGGGAGTGATCGCGGACCAGCGGGATGAGGTACGCGGATGAGATTCCGTGCGCCTTCAAGAAGGAGCGGTCGATTGGCCGTTCGAGTGGATCACTATCGAGGATCAACGTGGGCCATGTTCCGTCATTGAGTGAAGCCACCGCTTCCACGGAGCCCCACACTTCGCCCAGGATTTCCGTCGGCAGGCCCCAGGTACTCAGAATTCTCCAATGGCCGCCCTCCGCTTCGGCTTCCACCGCGCAATCCGCGCCGAAGGCTCTCGCGGACCTTTCGAGCAATGAGGGGAGCCCCTCCCTGAGACCGGAGGTCTTCGCCAAATTCTCCATGATCTCCGTGAGGGTGACGCTCAGCTGTTGTAGGCGCAGAGCCTCGGCGTGCAGCCGTGCGTTCTCGAGCGCTGATGAGACTGAATGGGCAAGCTGTGTCGCAAAATCGGCCTCGGCATCCGTGAACTCGCGCGCCGCTCCCGTGTAGTTGATCAGTAAGACGCCAAGGCTGACGTCCCGTGCCCTGAGAGGAAGTACTGCTTGTGATTTGACAGGGAGAACGCTTAGAAAAGCCTCTCCTATTCTTTCGTCACTCGCGGCATTGTCAATCAGGATAGGAGCGCGGCTTCTATCCGCGGCAACCACATGGGGAAGTTGCTCGTCGATGAACGTGACGTCTTTCATCTCCGGTGAGAACCCGCTATTGTGACCGGCAATCCAGCCGCTTTCCGATCTGGTTAGGATCATGGCCGAGTCGGCCGCCATGACCTCGGAAGCCACTGTCATGACGCGCCTCATGACCTCATCGATATCCAGTGTGGAGCCAATTTCCGCGTTAGCCTGGTTCAGGGCATCGCTCAGCTCCTTGGCCTCTCTGAGTCGTTCAGTGCCCCGCTTGAGATCGTCCACGTCCACAAAGCTGAGCACCGCCCCCTCGATGTGTCTGGTCGCCGTCACGTAGGGCCGTGACCTCATGGAGTACCAGCGGCCGTCCTCGTCCTTCACTTCCCGCGTTTGAGAAGCCGGCGACTCAACCACAAGTCGGAGAAATGCATCCAAATCTTCCGTGGGAATCCTCGGCTTGATATCTGAGATCGGACGCCCAATATCAGATGGAAGCAGCCGCAGCAGAGTCTCAGTCCCAGGAGTGAACCGACGGATGCGGAGGTCCCCATCCAACACGATCATGGGAATGGCCGCGCTTGCCAGTAGGTTGGCCAGATCGTCCTGCGAGCGCGTGAGATCGAGATTGCGGGTCTGCAGTTCATCGTTTACCGTGGACAGCTCCTCGTTAGTGGACTGAAGCTCTTCTTTCGCCGTCTCCAGCTCTTCATTTGTGCTCTGAAGCTCTTCGTTACTGGATTGAACCTCCTCGAGCGCGGCCCTAAGCTCCTCGGTGCTGACATCTCTCTCCGTTATGACCGTTCGCAGATGCTCCTGGGACGCCTCGAGTTCTCGCTTGAGGAGATCCGCCTCTTCCAAGGACACGGCCATTTTGGCCGTCTTTCGGCCGGACTTCGCTGCTTTGGCCGATTCGGACGTGTCCTTGTCGGGCTCATAGAAGGAGACGACGAAGTAGATCCCTCCATCGGAGGACTTGAAGGGAACGACCCTCAGATCGACCTCCACCCTTGAGTTGTCCACCTTCATTGGGACCCCGGTCCGCACGACGGGCAGCAGGGTATCGCGGGCCTCTCGGAGCGCGTTCCTGAGCTCATATCCCAAGCCTTCGCGAAGCATCGGAAACAGACTGAACGAAGGCCTGCCGGGGGGATGCTCGAGATACGAGCCGGCGCGACCCCGCAGGTGGAGCACTTCGTAACGCTCATCGAGAAGCATGCTCGTTGGTGCCAGAGCCTGGACGAGGACCTCATTCGCCTGATGGCGCACGTCATCCGCGTCGAGGGGTACCTCTACCAAACGCTGCCGGGGCGCCGGCGCGGGCCTCCGACCGACGGGATGGACGATGGGGTTCAAGGTATTGAGGGGCAACGGGCTCGGCACCGACTTCTTCTCAAAGGTATGGTGCTTGAGATCGAGCGCGTCAAAGAGAACCTGCCCACGGCCGACACTCTCTGAGCGGCCAAGAAGTAGGACTCCCCTTTTCCTGAGAGCGTAGTGAAATATCGGCATGACCCGCTCTTGGAGAACGGTGTCGAAGTAGATGAGCACATTTCGGCAGCTGATCAGATCGAGATTGGAGAAAGGAGGATCGCGGGTGAGATCGTGCCTGGCGAAGGTGCACATCTCGCGAACCAGTGGGCGTATGCGGTAGCCCTGTTCGGTTGTCTCGAAGAAACGGCTGAGCCGCTCCGCCGAAACCTGAGAAGCGATCGTGAACGGATAGATGCCGGCTCGTGCGCTATCAATATCCTTCTCGTTTACGTCAGTGCCAAAGACCTGGATGGGAACACGGGGCCTGCCTTCCAGGAACTCGAGGAGGGCGATCGCGAAGCTGTACGCTTCCTCGCCGCTCGAGCATCCGACAATCCAGAGTCGAAGCGACTCGGTAGGCCCCTTCTGCTCGAGGATGGTGGGAAAGATCTCCTTCTTGAGGTACTCAAACGTCTCGGGTTCCCGGAAGAATTCGGTCACCATGATGAGCACGTCTTGATAGAGAGCCTCAATCTCTGTCGGATTCTTTCGCAGATAGTCCAAATACTCGAAGACGTCAGAGACCCTCGTTACCAGCATGCGCCGGGCGAGGCGGCGGCCGAAGGTCGAGCGCTTGTATCCACTGAAATCTACGCCGGTCTTCGATCTGAGCAGGAGAAAGATCTGGCGCAAGACGTTCTCATGCGTCTCTTCTTTGGTCGGAGCCGCTTTCTCGTCCGCTCTTGTCACGTACGGATGCCGGCCCAGTCGGCCAAGCTCCCATCCGATCTCACCTGGACTGAGGACAAAATCGGCGACGCCGGCGAGAATGGCATTCTGGGGCATGTCCGCCTGAGCGGCGGTCCCCGGGTCCTGCACGAAGGTGATGCCGCCGGCACTCTTGATCTCCTTCAGGCCCAAGACCCCGTCCGCACCCGAGCCTGAGAGAATAACGCCTATCCCCCTGTCACCAACCTCAGACGCGAGGGCGCGCATGAAGATGTCTATCGGGAGATGTCGGACGGAGCCTTCCGACCGAGGAACCAATCGCAACCTTCCGGAAAGCATGTGAAGGTCGCTCTGCCCAGGCATCACGTAGACATGATTCGGCGCGAGCTCGACGCCGTCGGTCGCTTCGATAACCCGCATCTCGGTCTTGCGCGCCAGAATCTCGGGAAGCATCGTCTTTGTGTCGCGGCTGAGGTGCTGAATAAAAATGAAAGCCATGCCGGTGTCCGCCGGCAGGTTCGCGAGTAGCTCACCGAACGCCTCGAGACCCCCGGCCGAAGCCCCTATGGCCACGACAGGAATTACCTGAGCTTCGCGTCGAGGACCAGCATTGCTACGAGGCACCGATTCCTCCCGTCGGTCGGCGACTGTGAGCACGGCGGAGCGACTTTGATGATAGATGCCCCACGGAAGTCGGCGCAAACCCCTCGAGAGAAGCGCGAAGCGAAACCCATGGCGACAGCGCGGTGATTTATGTCACCACGCCGTGCCATGAAGCCATGGGCCCGCGTGGCAGCTAGCCGAGTGGATCCAGCAGCCTGATGGTTTCGGGGTAGTGGTCATCCATGGAGCCAAACGAGGCCCCGACGATTTCCATCGCCTTGAGCCGCGCTATGGGGTGTTCTCCTGGGTCGGTGAACGCGAGCGTCCCCATGCCGTTACGGAACGCGACGTTTGTGAACTTTGAAGTCGACGTCAGGAATGTCGCGACGTCAAGGCCGGTACCGTCGATGCTCGGAATCTCCTTGTAGAGGATGACCGGCGGGAACTCAGCCAACTCGCCGACCTCGCCCGAGACTTCTGCCGTAGCGGCCATGATCTCGCGGCCGTTCCTCGTGACCCGCGCCCGCACCCTTCCCTGCGCCTCGGTCAGCTCGACGGACCCTAGCTCGGCCGGCCAGCCCTGGACCTCGCGGTAGCAGGCCAGACTGCGGTCGGTGCTCGTGAAGAGGTACGGGATCCAACTGCCCTCGAAGTCACCGTAGCGCACAGGAACCACCGGCATGGAGAAGCTGTGTGGACCCATGCCCGTCACCTCCGGCCAGACAAAAAACGTCATCGCGACGTAGTTGCCCTCTAGAGGCTCGAGTTCCCGCGGCAGACACTCGCGAAGCGCGGCCTCGTCGCATCGGTAGGTGATGAACAGCACCATGCCGTTTGTGTAGTCGTATGGGCCGGGTTCGTAAAGAGGCTTCAGGAAGGGCAGGCCGATCATGCGATCGGGCCGCAGGTGCACCCATCCCCCGACATAGTCCAGCGAATTGGCCATCAACTAACTCCTTTCGAGAGTGGGGGCTCTTGGTGCCATCAACACGATCCTATCCTACCCTGAGTCCATCCTGAACGCCTCAGGCAAGAGACCGCCGAAATCCGCTCCCGGTGGCAGAGGCATAGGCTCGTCGAAGAGCTCACGCGGCGGTTCGATGGTCTTGGCGTGAACGGTGTCACTCAACGGAGTCAGTGAAGACTCGATCTCGTCCAGGGTGACAACCGCGTCCCCGAGCGCCCATTCGTGAAGAAGCACCTGTATCGCCCTGTCACCGATGAGGAAGGTGCGCACTCTCGCGGGCTCCCCGTCGTCGGCCGCGCTTGCCGTCCACGAGGTGGGAAAGCGTCCCGAAAGAGACTCTGCTTCGTCCCTAGGCACCTGCCAGATCTCGAGCGCCAAGCGTCCGGGCTCCGACCTACCGCTGTAGTTGAGCCGAACCTCACCGGCCCCGAACTGGAGCATGTGGGGCTGGAGAGACGGGAGGTCGAGCCCGAAGACCGAAAACCCCAGTCCCTCCGCCTCAGCAAACCTGTCGGCCCAATCGGATCTTGCCAAGGAAAGAACCTCATCTATCCTCGGGACCTCAACCTCCTCGATAGGAACGATGCGTCTGATGATTGTCGCCGCTAGGTGTTGACCTTGCTGTTCTTCGCGCACGATGATCCCCGTCTGGGGATCCAGATCCGCCTCCACCGTCTTTTGCTCGACTGCTGATTCGCTGCCTCGGCTAAGAATGGTCGATATGTGGAGATCTTCTTGGCTGTACTTGGCAGAGATGCTCCAGTGTTCGGACGGAGCGCTCACCAGAGATTCGAGGTAGGCCATTTCCACGGGGCGAGGGGCGCCAACGAGGATTGCCTGAGCCCGGTAGCCCATTTGAACCTCAGGCGTACGGACGGTCATTCGCATCTCCGCTAGATCGGTCGCTCCCTTGAGTTCGATGCGGAATACCCCCAACTCGGGGATGATCAGCGCATTCACCTGACGAGCAACCCCGTCCTCCGTTGATTCCCCATCAATGACGAGAGCGTATCCGGCCGGAACTGCCTCGATGCCGGCCACACCCGGGACCGACAGCCCACTCCGCGATCGGAAGTCAGGGGGTCCGTTGTCCGCGGAGTAGACCCTCGATGTGACAATGCCTGCGAGCAGGAGCCCAACCAGTACGGCGATGACCGTGAGGAGCGATCTCTTGGTCAAGTCACCCCATTTCTACATCCTTCTTGGAGCCGTTCCTCTGTAGATACCCGGTTCGTACTCCTTCTGGTCGAATAAGGGTTTGAATTCCGTGACTGTGCCTCCGGCTGGACGCCAACGAAGCGGAACTACGACCGTCGTTGCCCGGAAGGCGATGAGAGAATGCTCGTTTTGATTTTCGCCCATTCCTGGGGAGGAATGGGGCAGGAGTAATTCCGCAAAGCGACTTGAGTGCTCATGCTTACTCGCTCTCCGTGCTGCCCCGATGGGTCGACCTTCATCTCGGAATCCGCTGGAAAGGGCGCTCCCGAAACGAGCAGACGATTCCGCTCTTCGAAGCCCGCTCTGTAACCGTGAAACCTGCAATCCGCGCTGAGTCATTCTGAACGAACGATCCCTATAATCCAAGGCGCACGCGCAACTGCCGATGGAAAGAGAATTCGGTTTGTATCTTCAGCGACACCGAGCCGACGGCCGCCAGAGCTTGTACAAGCTTCTCCCTGGGTGCCCCATCCTCGCTCTAGCGCTGATTTTTGCCCTGATTTGCCTACTCGCCCTCGGCTGTTCCAACCGCGAAGGCGCGGGCACCACGAGCACCTCCGGGGCGACGACGACGAGTCTCACCACTACGAGCAGCTCGTCCACGAGCACTATTTCCTTGCCCAGTAGCACCACGCAGGTGTCCCAGTCCACCACAACGACTCGGCTTTCGAACACAACCACAGGTCCGGGGGGCTCTCGCATCTCGGTGGCCACTCCGAATGGAGTTGTGACTCTCACCCCTCGACAGTTGGCGGGGCAGCGGGTCATCTATAGCTACAGTGGGCTGACCCCGCCGGCCGCGCTCCTTTCTCTCATTTCTCGGGGCGAGGTGGCAGGGGTGATCTTCTTTGGAGAGAACATATCCAGTCGCGAACAGATCCGGACGGTCATCGCCGGTCTCGAGAAAGCGAACAAGAACTCGACGAACCCTATCCGCGCGCCTCTTCTTCTCATGACCGACCAGGAGGGAGGCGAGGTCCGTCGGTTGCCGGGAGAGCCCCTTCTCTCCGAGAAGCAGATCGGCAAGTCCGCAGACCCGGCGGCACAAGCAGCGAAGGCGGGCTCTGCCGCGGCGGCCAACCTTAAGGGCGTTGGGATGAACGTGAACTTGGCTCCGGTCCTCGACGTGTATCGGGTTGCAGGCGACTTCAGCGACATGTTCGGCCGTTCCTACAGCAAGGACCCGGCAGTCGTGTCCAGTTTGGGCGCCGCCTTCATCAGGGCTCAGCAAGAGGGTGGCGTGGCGGCCGCGGCCAAGCACTTCCCGGGGCTCGGTGCGGCCGGCACTTCCCAGAACACCGACGCCGGCCCCGTCGTCCTCGAGGTTTCCCGCGATTCTCTCCGCGCTGTGGATGAACTTCCCTACAGGACGGCGATCAAGGCAGGGGTAGACTTGGTGATGCTCTCGTGGGCCGTCTACCCGGCTCTCGATCCGAACAGGCCGGCCGGTTTCTCGTCCACGGTGGTCAAGGGGGAACTGCGAGACCGATTGGGGTTTCAGGGCGTCACCGTCACCGACGCTTTGGAGGCAGCCTCCCTCAAAGCCTTCGGCACGACGCAGCAAAGAGCCCTACTCGCGGCTCAGGCGGGCATGGATCTCCTGCTGTGCGCCGCGCGGGACGCGCAGCAGGGGCAGCAGGCGACCGACGCTCTAGCCCGAGCCTATCTTGACACCACCCTCGAGCCGCTGGATTCTCAGGAAGCGGCCGAGCGCGTGGTAGCTCTGCGCTTCAGCCTGGGGGACTGACACATGCCGGGCGCGACCGCGCCACAAGGGATCAGCCTCAGCCATAGGTTGTACGGCCGGGTCCGCCGCAGTTCGGATCCGACAGCGGGCCATTTCGAAGGTAGCTGCCAAAGGTCTGCCGGACATTATCCGAGCCGCACTTGGGGCAGCGTTTTTGTTTGGAGACGAGGGCCGTTTGCGTCGTCACCTCGAAAGCATGGCTGCAGTCCTTGCAGATGAGACTGACTTGCGCGGACATCAGAGCACCGCAACCTTTTCGGAGACCACCCCGAACACCGGGCATATCTGGCTGCAGGCTCCGCATTCTGTGCACAGTTCCGGGTCAATCCGCGGGGCCGAAAAGATGTTCTCCTGGATCAGCGCCCCAACAGGGCAGCGATGCACGGCGGGGCAGGCATGGTTCTGGGGACACGCATGTTGGTTGACGGTGATCATTTCTTCTCCTGGAAATCGCTACTTCTGGATTTAAGATTCACGTCCACAAGGCATGAGCGCTGAGCAAGCCGCGCGAACCTATCGTGCCTAGTATACCCCATGGGGTATTTAGATACTCGTGAACCACTCCCGGGATGTCTCTGTGGATGACACGATCCGGTCCTCGCTCCCAGGAGATAGCCCACCTAGGGCGCGGAGAAATGACGGTGGCCCGCCGATGGTCGCCGGCCTACAGCTTGTTGCTCATCCGTTCGACCCAGGCCGGGTCGAGCCGGACGAGTCGCGTCTTTCTGAGATTCTCGCGCATGAGCCGGCGGGAAATGAAGTTACAGCCATGCGATATGAATAATATCGTGCACGACCTGTTCAGGGAGATGGAGCAAGGTCATCCCGGAAGGCATCTGCGGATGGAAACAGATAAACTGCCGTCCTGTACCAGCGATCCGGCAATGATACGAGAAGTCGTGCGTAATTTGCTTGATAATGCCGTCAAATTCACCCGTACCCGGGAAGAGGCGGTCATTAATGTCGGTTCTATCGACAATAACAGTGAAAATGACAGTGATTCCTTATTGGTGACTTTTTATGTAGAGGATAACGGTGTCGGATTCGATCCGAAATACAGCGACAAGCTGTTCCAGGTATTCCAGCGGCTGCACCGCGCCGAGGAATTCGAGGGTACGGGTATCGGTCTGGCGTTGGTACAGCGCATTATTCACCGGCATGACGGACAGGTGTGGGCTGAGAGCGAACCGGACAAAGGAGCGACATTTTATTTCTCGCTGCCCAAAAATAATCGCTGAGATGCCGACATACAGAAAGAAC
>ENA-OSEO01003065-OSEO01003065.1-sediment-metagenome-genome-assembly--contig:-NODE-3065-length-20956-cov-3.339719_pt1 | contig 20956 bp, 15 predicted proteins | sample MGYA00237883_ERZ534232 | MGnify/ENA metagenome assembly ERZ534232
ACTCTGCGTCCTCTAACTCAACATGGCTATTCTTTTCTTAAGGTTCTGCCACTTGACAAGACTTAGAACATCTCTACGGTGCGTGGGCGCAATGAATCGCGCACACCTGACCCTTCACCCTGCGTCAGCCCCCACCGAAACCCGCATCCCCACCATCCCATTGTGGCGGTCTGTCGCGGCACCCCTCGCCGGTGTCCGCATCCCGTCGCGACGCCTACCGCCATGCACGATCCGTCACCCGACGTAGGAACGCCGCCCACCGTGTCGGCCGGGCGCACGGACCCGCCCATGACTGCGCCTGCCGCAGCAACCAGGTAGGGGCACGGCATGCCGTGCCCCTACGGTACACTTGCGTCGACCAAGCCCGAGTCATCGTCCGGTCGCCTGTCGACCCGGACACACGTGTCGCCGGGCGGTTGACGTCCTCCGCCGTGTGTGTTATTATTGCGCATCGTTGTACTACCAATGATGACGACCTCCTAGCCCGCGCGGCAAACTGCGACGCCGGGGAGGAGTTCATGGGAGCATGACACTGAACAAAGAACATGCAGATTCGCAGCACGCGAGCGGCCACTTCCCTGATTCCGCGGGGGAGCTCCCTGGAGAGAAGACCGAATCCGCGGCCTGGCGACGAAGACTCGACGCGCTGTTGTTGATCTCCGAAGAAGCACAGGACTCGGCATTCAGCAGCAAGATCTTCAACCAAATTGCAGATGCGGTCCTGGGCATCACCCGGTTCGACTCGCTCAGCGTGCATCTGTACGACGCACGCGCCGAGCGCTTCTGTCTGGTTGCGCAGCGCGGCCTGCCGGAAGCGATGGCCGCCGGCATCGCCCACAGCACACTCAGGGCCAGCCCCTCGCTCTATGCGGTCGCCTGCACCCTGCAGCCGCTCTACACCCCGGATCATCGAACCGCGGCCGGCCCACGCAACAAGTGGATCGATTTCGCCGGATTCTGCACCACGATTTTCGTCCCGCTGCTGGTCCACGAGCGCTTCGTCGGCGTCTACGCCCTCGGTGCGCTGGAGCCGACGCAGCTAGACGCCGACGATATCCTCTGGCTGAGCTCCATCGGGCGGCAGTTGGCCATCATCGTGCAACGCGCCTGCCTCGCCGAACAGATCAAGATCTCGGCCGCCCTGCAGGAACGAACCCGCCTCGGCAGAGAAATGCACGACGGCCCGTCACAGGTTCTGGGCTATCTGAACATGAAACTGCAGACCACCCAGCGGCTCGTCGCCGCAGGCGACACCCGTCGGGCGATCTCCGAGCTGCACCACCTGGAGGAGGTCTCTGCGCGCGCCTACGAGCAGGTCCGCGACGTCATCTTCGACCTGCGCGTCAGCCCGTTTCTCGACCAGGACCTGATGACCACCTTCGAACGGTACCTCCAGGAATACGGCGAGCGCAGCGGCCTCGAGATCATCGTCGACAGGCAGGGCTGGAGCGATCCGGTGCTGCCGCAGTCGGTCCAATTGCAGGTGATGTGCGTCCTGCAGGAAGCGCTCGCCAACGTCCGCAAGCATGCGGACGCGCGCCGCGTGTGGGTCACCGCCAGATCGAACGACACCGAGGCGTGCATCTACCTGAAAGACGACGGCCGGGGCTTCGAGGTCGAGACGACCCACCGGCAGGTCGACCGGCGCTGCTGGGGACTGCAGACCATGGGCGAGCGCGCGGAGATCATCGGCGGCGTATTGCGCGTCCGCAGCGTGGTCGGCCGGGGCACCGAAGTCGAAATCTGCTTCCCGGTCAGCCACTAGATCGAATTGGAGCTATACCGTGAACGACACAATCGAAGTACTGCTCGTCGATGACCACGTCCTGGTCCGCAAGGGCGTGGCCTCTCTGCTTGAGTCCCACGAGGGCATCACGGTCATCGGCGAGGCCGGCAACGGCTGCGAAGCGATCAACTTCGTCCGCGAGACCGTGCCCGACGTCATCCTGATGGACGTCCACATGCCCAAATGCGACGGTCTGCATGCGGTGCGCGTGATCAAACACGAGATGCCCGACGTCAAGATCATCATGCTCACCGTGGACGAGCACGACGAAATCCTGTTCGAAGCGATCAAGAGCGGCGCACAGGGCTACCTGCTCAAGAAGCTCACCCCCGAAGAGCTCATCAGCACCATCGAAGCGACTGCCCGCGGTGAGGTCGCCTTGTCGCAGGCGATGATGGGCAAGCTGCTCGCCCAGTTCCAGCGGCCGCCGGCCGGCGCCGCTGCCGCCGGCGACATCCGCGAAGAGCTCACCGCCCGCGAGCTGGAGGTCCTCAGCCAGATCACCAACGGCGCCACCAACCGCGAAATCGCCGAAATGCTCAACATCTCCGAAAACACCGTGAAACGCCATCTCCAGAACATCCTCTCCAAGCTCCACCTGCAGAACCGCATCCAGGCGGCGGTCTATGCCGTCCGCGAGGGTCTCGACGCGAGCGAGGACTGACCCCGCGCAGCGTTCCGGCCGGCGGCCAACGGGTCGTCGCGCGTACCCCAGCGTACGGGCGCGGCCGGCAGACCTAACCCCTCGATCCCCTCCTCTACTGTATGGAAGGGGACGTCTCAGCACCGACGGATGTAGGGGCAGACCTGTGTGTCCGCCCGGTCCCGCCGTTCACGACGAGAACGTGGCCGGAACGACGGCCGTGCGGATGTGGCGCATGTAGGGGCGGACCTGTGTGTCCGCCCGGTCCACCCCACCGCAGACGCATTGCGCACAGGCCGCGGCATGTCGTGCACCGCCATGGCCGCCGTCGGCAAACCTAACCCCTCGATCCCCTTCCCTACGAGGGAAGGGGACGTCTCGGCACCGGCGGATGTAGGAACGGACCTGTGTGTCCGCCCGGTGGGACACGCGGCGTTGGTGCCGACGCCGACGCCCGCGCGGGGATGAATTCCCCGCGCTATTGCGCTGCGCCCGATGAATCGGGCTGTGTCGTCGCGCGGCGACGAATCCGCGTAATCCTGCGCATCCGCTGTTCTCCTGCGTGGGCGGCCACGACGACGACATGGCCGGAACGACGGCCGTGCGGACAGGCGTTGGGTTCGTGCCGACGCCCACAAGGGGCTAGACTACGTCGCTGGTGGCGAGGTCGCAGGTGACGGCACGCATCGGCCGTGCGGACGTGGCGCGTGTAGGGGCGGACCTGCGTGTCCGCCCGGTCCACCCCACCGCAGACGCGGTGCGCACGACGCGGGAACGCGCGGCCCCCCCCAACGAGCCACTAGCGCCGCCGCGCGCCTCACCCATTCGAGCCATTCGTTCTTTTTTTCACTCACTCGCTCGGGTGAGCGCAAAAATGGCTCCTTCATTCCGCGAAAATGGACCGAACGGGCGTGTTGCGGCGCGCCTTCTTCTGCTAGAATGAGTTTGAACCTGAATGCACAGATAGGCGCAGATTCAGTCACGGACAGCGCCGCATACCCTGGGGCCGCGTCACCGCGAGGGATTTCTGCTGCGCGTATGCCGGAGTTTGTGGGATCTGTCACATGTCGCGCGGACCACGGGTGCCAGCCGCGCACAGCACCGTACCGGCGGGCACCGCGCCCGCCTCGACGACGCCGCGAAGGGAGGATCGATCGCAACGTAACCACGTACCTGCAATACAAACGTGATGTCCGAATCGTGTGGCACGGCGGCGCTAGCGCGCCGCGTGCCGGAATGTGCAACACCATAGCGTTATGGAAGGAGAGCAACTGTGTCAGAGAACCAGAATACCGTCACGCGACGTGGTTTCCTCAAGGGAATCGGCGCCGCTGGTGGCTTGAGCGTACTGGCCGGACAGGGCCTCGTCGGTAGCGCGTTGGCCGAGGGGACCAACGCCGGTGTCCCCGAGAAGTGGGATTACGAGACCGATGTGCTGGTGATCGGCTTCGGTGGTGCCGGTGCGACCACCGCCATCGCCGCCGCAGATGCCTGCGCGCAAGTCATCCTCATCGAGAAGCAGGAAGAGGCCACGCACTACTCCAACACCCGTATGTCCGGTGGCATCTTCCACAGCCCGGACAAGGACGGCGACCCCGAGGCATTGAAGCAGTACCTGCTCGCGGCTTTCAGCGGCGAGAACCTCCCGTGGAAGCTCGAAGGCGAGCAGCCCGCGGTCTCCGACGCTATCGCGACCAAATTCGCGCAGTATGAAGTCGAGAACATCGACTTCCTTGCCGCGTGTGACCCGGACGTGAAGTTCGGCGCGAGAGGCGGCGCGGCGTTCCCGAGTTTCCCGGGAGCCGAGGAATCCAAGTACAAGACCTACTTCGCCACCTACACCGGACAAGGGGCCTACGCTGCTTCGACAAAAGACCTGCCGAAAGAGCAGAAAGCGAATGGAGAGGCATTCTTCAACGCTCTGAAGACCGGTGTCGATGCCCGCGATGCGATCACGGTGATGTACGAAACCCCGGCCAAGAGCCTCGTCGTGGCTGACGGCGAAGTCATCGGCGCCATCGCCGAGCAGGGCGGCCAGGACATCGCTATCAAGGCGAAGAAGGCTGTCGTCCTCACCTCCGGCGGCTACGAGTACAACAAAGAAATGCGCGAAGCCTTCCTCGAAGGCCCTGGCGTCGAAGGGTGGGCGTTTTACGGTACGACCGCCAACACCGGCGACGGTATCAAGATGGCGGTTGCCCTCGGCGCCCAGTTGGCAAAGGTCGGTAAGGCCGCCTCGCGTATCATCACCGCCGTGCCTATCCGCCACAACGATATGAAGATCGGACTGATCACCCCGGCCGTCGGCCAACCAAACGAGATCGTCGTCGACTCCTACGGCAATCGTTACGCCGCCGAAACGATGGTGACAGACGACCCGAGCCGCTACTTCTTCTACAAGGAAGCAGTCAAGTTCGATATCACCAAGCTCGAGTACCCGCGCGTGCCGAGCTGGATGATCTTCGACGAGACCCTCCGTACCAGCATGGCAATTACCTACTTGGGCATCAGCACCGTCGGCTACGGCTTCGTGCCCTGGACCGAAGACAACCTCGATGCCGTCGAGCGCGGCTGGATCCTGAAGGCCGACACGCTCGAAGAGCTCGCCGAGAAGATCAAGGAACACCCCGAGAATCGCGAGAAGATGGATGCCGCCAATCTGACCGCTGCGGTCGAGAAGTTCAACGAGATGTGCGCTGCCGGTGAAGACACTGAGTTCGCACGCCGTCCCGAGACCATGGCCCCGGTCGAGACCGCGCCGTTCTACGCCGCCCCGCTGTATCCCGGCGGCCCGAACACCAAGGGTGGTATCATGGCCGACGCCGAGCGCCACGTACTCGACTGGAACAACCAGCCGATCCCGCGGCTCTACACCGCCGGTGAGATCTCCTCCACCTGGAAGTTCGTCTACCAGGGCGGCGGCAACCTGACCGAGTGCCTGGTCTGCGGCCGTATCGCCGGTGAAAACGCGGCAGCCGAAGCACCGCTCGCCTGAGCGCAGGCCACGCGGTTCGCAAGCCAGCGCGCACGTATCGATGGGAGCTCGGGCCTCCGGGCTCCCATCCGCCTTAAGCCACAGCCGGACCGCGCACACATTGCCGGTTCGGCGCGTCACATCGCCACGCGGTTAGGGGGGGAACTCTGTCGCAATGAAACGGAAACACTGGATCGTTGGAGCAATCGTCGTACTGTTCATCGTCTTGGTCGGGGCCGGCTGGGCCTACCACGAGCAACCCACATTCTGCGCGACCTGCCACGTCATGCAATCACACCTGGATTCGTGGGAATCGGGCTCGCTGCTCGCCTTCGAGCACAGGCGCGCCAACGTCGATTGCCTGGACTGCCACCCGTTCGATCCTGTTCAATCGGCCCAGGAGCTGATCAGCTTCGTAAGCGGGAAGTACGAGGACCCGCTGCCCGAGCGCCAGTATCCGAAAGAGTGGTGTTTCCGCTGCCATCCGGCACACAGCAGCTACGAACAACTGATCGCACTGACCGCCGACTACAAGACGGACAACTGCGACGCGGTCAACCCGCATGCCCACAAGATCGACACGGATTCCCGCATCATCGGCAACCCCCACGGCACGGACGACCCCAAGTACGAAGTGCCGTGCTACCACTGTCACAAACTGCATCGGGAATCGCCGGGGTTGACGTACTGCACGGGCTGTCACCATCCCGAAACCAAGACCTTCGCCTCCTGTGACACGCCCAACTGCCACGGCGGGAACACGTCATACTAGCCCGCGACATTCGTCCCGGCGGCCCCATCCGCTGTTCAAACGGACCGGGGTGCCCGCCCGGCCGAGGAAGACAGGCCCGCGAACGACTGCGCCGGCTGGGCCGACTCACGTGGGGCACGGCATGCCGTGCCCCTAGGATCCGTTCGCACCTACCAGCCGCTATCTGGCAATTCCTCGACGATGGCCGTGCCGTCCTCCGCATCGCCCGCACGGAACGGAACCATCCTCCATTGCCGCGCACGGCCGCCGCTTGTCACATCCGCGCGGTTGGGGTAGAATAAGCCTCCGTGGGCCGGCCCGCCGGCCCTTTCGCAGCGCATCTCGCGCACTCAGCGCCACACATCGTCTCCGGAGGTGAATCATGGCGGATGCAATCGGCAGTGCAATGACCCAGCGCATTCAGGGAACACACAAGCTCATGTTGGACGTGACCACCGACCTCGACGCGGAACAGCTCGGCCGGCAGCCCGGCCCCGATGCACCCCCGATCGGCTGGCACCTGTGGCACGCGGCGCGCTTCGCCGACCGCCTGCAGGCCAGCTTCAACAGCCCCGGCACCCGTCCCGGCGAGATGCTCGATCTGAGCAGCCAGCTCTGGCTCGCCGAGGGGCTCGCAGCGCGCTGGGGCCTCGCACCCGAGACGCTCGGCCTGTACGAGACCGGCATGGGCATGCCGGTCGACATCGCCGTCGCGCTGGCCCGCCTGAACCGCGACGCGCTGATCGACTACGCCCGCCGCGCCTTCGCTGCGGCCGAAGCCCCCATCGCCGATCTCGACGTGGCCCGGCTGCTGCGCCCGCGCATCAGCATACGCGAGTATCGCCTGGAAGGGAACACGATCGTCGCCGCCCCCGGCGCGGAATCGACGCTCATGTCCGATCTCACCTTCCACCTGGCACACATCGCCCGCCACGCCGGCAACGCCGAAGCCCTGCGCGGCGCCGTGCTCGGCATCCGCGGGATCTGACTCCACGCGCACCTACGCCTTCCGCGCCACCACGGCGAACTCGTCGGCACCAGGGTCGAACAGCGCGCCGGCGACGTCCGCCAGCAGCGTCACCACCTCGAATCCGCCCGCGGCGAGCTCGCCCGTCAGCGTCTCGGGGCTGAAGTACTGCAGCCAGTTGTACACCGTGCGGGTCCGGTCCGCCTCGACGATCGTGTACTTGTCGAGCACGACCTGCTCCGCCGGGTACTTGAACACGTTCAGGAAACCGTAGTACGGCGCACTCGCCCAGAAGCCATCGAGCAGCCCGGCACCATACGTGGCCGTCTCCGCCCGCCGCGTGAAAGCGGCCGGCGAGTACACGTCGAGCAGGACCGCCCCGCCGGGTCGCAGCACCGTGTGGAGCGTCCGCAGCAGCTTCTCGCGCTGGGTCGGGCTCAGCGCGCAGAAGTCGCACATGATCATCATCACGAGATCGAACCGCTCGTCCGTCTGGAACGTCAGGTAGTCCTGCTGCACGTAGCGGATAGGCAGCCCCTCCACCTGCGCCACATCCCGCGCGTACTCGATGGACCGTGCGGAGAAGTCGATGCCGGTCACCTGCGCCCCACGCCGCGCCAGCCGCGCCGCGTACAGCCCCGGACCACAGCCGAAGTCCGCGATCTTCGTCCCCGCGCCCACCTCGAAATGCGCCGCGATCCACTCAACCGAGCGGTCGATGAACCCACCGTTTCGCGACGCTGCATCGACTGTTTCATCGAGATGAAACGCCAGCATCCGCTCCGACGTGTACGCATCCGTCCACAGGTCCCGCGCCGTGTAGAACTCCCACGGCGCCGGCCGCCTGTTGATGTTTTCCAGCATTTGAAACATGTAATGTCCCTCTCCTTGTGCTTATGCTTGGCGATATCCCACCCCGTCGGATTGTACAGGACATGCCGGAGGTGGGCAAACGTCGCGTAGGATTGCTTATAGTGGGCCGCCATCAGAATGCGTCTTCCTTGGTGAATCACGACCGCGGCTCAAATCGCTAAATGCACAGATTCGTTGTATAATCATCCATAGAGCAGTCTATCGGAATGAATGGGGAATAAGATGCAATTACTTGATGTCTGATATGCCCCGAATTACCCGCTACTTGGGAACTTCGGTACAGCCCGATGTGGCTGTGTCTGCCCGCCAGCTCAGGAGCGAGTACTTATGTTTATCTGGCATTGGCTCACTCGGCTATCCGTTGGGCTGTTGGCTTTCAGCAGAACGCCCGCACACGCTTCCATCAATCCACTTACTGAGGCGGTTGACCGCTATCAGGCAGCCCTGAGTCAACAGAACCTCTTGCTGGCGCTGCTTGCCCGCGACCAAGTTGACGTGGCACTGCAGAAATGTGCCCCTCCAGACGCTATTGATGTCACCCGCTTGATCGAGCTTGACGCGCAGTTGCGCAAGTGCACAGCCACTTTGCCTCTTGAAGACCTACCGCAGTGGCGCCAATCGCTGCACCCCAGCGCTACCCCGTGGTGGTGGGCACTCGATCACAGGCCCAAGTCTCGCGAGCGATGGCCGTGGATACTCCTGAAAGGCTTTCTGTGGGTGTGCTTGGGCGTGCTGTGGGTACTAACGGCATCTTTGGGGCTGGAAATCGTCAAGCGATTCCTCGTCGGCGCGCCCGACGGTGTATCCTTCGTGGGAACGATTCTCACTCTGTTCGTCGCGGGCGGCTCGCTCCCACTGTCAAAGTTGGCCGGGAGTTTCATCCAGGGAGCGTTCAAGACCTGGCCTAAGCCCGGTACCCGCTCAACTCTCCTGTTGATGTTCAGCCTAGTGACCGGGACAGTCTTCGCCGGCTGGTTGATCCTGTCTCTATGGTTGAGATTGCCCGAAATGGCTCTGGGCTACAACAACGATGGCCTGCGGGCGCTACAGGAGGGGAATCTGACAGCAGCGAAACAGGATTTCCAGCGGGCCGCTGCTTTGGACCCCGACCATGTGGCGCCCTTCTACAATCTGGCCTACCAGTTCCAGGAGAGTGGACTGGGCGACGAGGCCCTTGAATGGTATCAGAAGGCCATCGAAAACGATCTGAACTTCGGCGCGGCTTACGCCGGGATGGGTTATGTGTGCAATCTGCAGGGCGAGTTTGAACGAGCTGAACAGGTCATGCTGGCCGGGTTGGTGCTGAAGTATCGGGAGAAAGATGCAGAATTCGCCGAAGTAACCCGCTACCGCCTTCTATCCTACCTGGGTTGGACCTATTTCGCCCAGGAGAAATACGGACAAGCCGAGGCGATCCTCCGGGAGGCCATAGGACAAGAGCGGCACTTGAAGACGCTGGAAGAGCAAACAGGCCAGACATGCCTTTCTGCTTTGCCTCATTATTACCTGGCCCAGGTGTACGAGCAGCAAGACCGGGCACAGGAAGCTATCCAGCAGTGGCGGGAGAGCAAACGATTTCTGGTTCAAGACAAATGGATGGACCGGGGTTGGATTCTCGAGGCGGACAGTCACATCGCGAACTTGGAGGGGAAGAAATGAGCCATCGAACCGCTTGTGCTTGCCTGATGGCAATCGCGTTGCTTCTGACCGAGTACTGCAGTGAGCTGAGCCTCTCATCGCAGCATGTCGGGATGATGAAAGTGGTCGAGGCTCAGGGAAACGCCTCTCATCCGACTTCGACGCCTGCCCCGAAACCGCTCAACTTGCTCGTCGATGTAGGACAGGGAACAATGTTGAGCCGCCTTGGTTGGACACAGTTCACCCCAGTTGAATTTGGCACGGTGGTGCACGAGCATGACCTGCTCAGGGCTGAGAGCCAGGCTACGGTGCTCTGTGCTGATCTAACCCTCAAGACAATCACAGGTGAGCAGCGTTGTCCCTGTCAGATGATGGCACCGGGCGTGCTGGTGTACGAAGGAGCGCTGGTCGCCAGCTTCGCGCGTCACCTGCGTAGTGCGCCTCCCGAGATCCCCTATGTCATACACCCCAGGAACACATGGATTGCCGACCCACATCCGCTGTTCCAGTGGCATCATACCGGCGTAACCAGTTACACGGTGTCAGTCCTGGCCGAAGGGGAAACCCTGTGGAGCCAATCCGACGTCGTCAGCGACAGCATCCGTTATCCGGATGACGCCTCAGCCCTTCAAGCAGGGCCAGATTACTTGCTAGTAGTCAAAGATCAGTACTCAGGCAATGTCTCCACCGCAGACCCTGAGAAGGGGCTCGGCTTCAGACTGTTGGGCGAACAAGAACGATCAAAGATCAGAATGCTGCAAGACAAAATCTCCGAACTAGCTTCGCTGAACGAACCGGCTCGAAACCTGGCCCGGGCTCTCTACCTCGCCAATTACCAAGAGGCGGGGCGCGGCCTGTGGAGCGAAGCTGCCCTTCTCTTGGAGCAAGTAAGCGGCGAACGGGATGCTCCTGCTGTGCGGCTTCGCCAAGGGGATGTCCTAGCCGCGATGAAGCTGCCTGACGAGGCAAGCGCTGCCTACGAGGCTGCGTTAGAGAGCGCCGAGAATCTGGGGGACCTGGAGAGCCAGGCACTGGTCCATGCTGCATTGTGGAACCTGGGCGGAAATGGGACCTATCTCGAGAAAGCTGGGGAATTGTACGATGAGCTAGGCGACGAAGGACGGATAGCATCGCCTATTGATCGAGAGGAGCAAAATGAATAAGCACCTTCTGGCGGGGTTGACCTTCCTTCTGCTATGGCTGACTTCAAACTGCGCAGTCACTATGCCTGCCAGAGCTGATGCTCCGACCCCGACTCCCGATCCCCTCGCCCAATGCGCCGAGGGAGTGCGGTTGTTCTGGGATGGCAAGTATTCGGATGCGCTGCCTGTGTTGGAAGCTGGCCTTGCAGGCGGAGACAGAACCCCATTCCCGAATCCGAATGATCTGGGTAAGTGTGCTCTAGCTTTGGGCGGTGTTCGACGCGCTCTCGGGGATAGGGCAGGCGCGCTGGACGCTTTCAAGATTGGCTTGGCAGCCTTCGAAGAGAGCGGCGATCAAGTGCTAGAGGCGGCAGCAGTGAACAATATCGGCCTGATGTACGACGCGCAGGGGGGCTATTCGAGGGCACTGGAGTACTATCAGAAGTCGCTGAGCATTCAGCGGCGGATAGGTGACACTAGCGGTGAGGCCACTAGCCTGAACAACATCGGTGCGGTCCACTGGGCCCAAGGCGAGTACGATGAGGCATTGGACTATTTCGAGGAGGCACTGGATATCCAGCGTAAGGTCAGCAATAAGGCGGGTCAGGCCAGCGCTTTGAACAACATTGGAGAAATCTACCGTCGGCAACGGAACTATGCAGAAGCACTGGACTACCTTCTGGAGTCGTTGGCCATTGCGAGAGAACTGGGCGACCGGTTCAGCGAAGGAACCACGCTGTGTAACATCGGTTTGGTTCATGAGGATCAGTTGCTGCATGAGTCGGCATTGGATTACTTACTGCAAGCCCTGACCATTCATCGAGAGAGCGGCAATCTGCCAGGTGAGGCCACAACGCTGAGAAACATCGGCGGTGTGTACGAGGCGGAGGGGCGCCATGCCGACGCCATAGCGCACTATCAGCAAGCACGAGCTGTATGCCGGGAGATCAGCGACAGAAGGGGTGAGGGGATAGTTCTGGGCTCAATAGGTGAAGCTTTGGAGGCACAAGGAAGACGTGCGGAGGCGCTGGAGTATTATCATCAAGCGTACAGGATCGCGCGTGAAGCGGGTGATCGAGCATGGCAAGGCGCTGTCCTGAATAGCACCGGCGAGGTGTACGCACACTGGGGACAATATGCCCAGGCGCTGGAATACCTCTGGCACGCTCTAGAGCTTGACCGTGAAGCAGGTGATGAATCAGCGGAGAGCACCGCCCTGAATGACATCGGGGCAGTTTATCTGGGGCAGGGGCGGTACGAAGAGGCCACGGAGAGTCTGCAGGAGGCGCTGGCGATACGTCGTCGGCTGGGCAACAGTGAGGGGCAGGGCATAACGTTGGGCAATATCGGGGGAGTGTTCTTCGTGCAAGGGCAGTATGATGAGGCATTACGGGCATTCCGGGAAGCTCTGGTCCTCTTCCGCGAGATGGATCAGCAAGAGCGAGAAGGGGCGACACTCAATAGCATCGGAGCCGTCTATTTGGCACAGGAGCGCTATGGACCGGCGGTGCAACACCTCCGACAGGCATTCGATATCGGCCACGACCTGGGTGACCGCGGCGTTCAGACAGCATCACTGAACAACATGGCGGTGGCTCACTTCATACAAGGGCAGTATGTCGACGCGCTGGAGTGCTACGAAGATGCATTGTCCATCGCCCGCGAGACGAGAGATCGAAAGGCTGAAGGGACCCTACTCAATAACACAGGTAACGTCTATCACAAGCAGGGACGGTACGCAGAAGCACTGGGTAGCTACCAGCAGGCACTAAGCATCGTTCGCGAAATTGGTGATCGTGGTGGCGAGGCGAGAGTCTTGAACAATGCTGGTATGATCTGCTATTTCCTAGGGCAGTATGGCGAAGCGCTGGATTACTTGGAACAAGCGCGGGCCATTGGGCGGCAATTGGGTGATCGGTTAACCGAGCTCGCTACCGTAAACAACATTGGGGAAATCTATCGCGTGCAAGGAAGGAATGCTGAGGCGATGGAGCAGTTCGAAGAAGCAGTCGCCATGAGCCACGAAGTGGGAAGCCACATCGGCCAGGGAACGTTGCTAGGCAATATGGCCTTGGTCGAGACCTCTCAAGGGAAGTATTCGAAGGCACTGGAATCTGCAGGACAGTGGCTGGCTATTGCGCAGCAGGGCGGAGTCAGAGCCGACGAGGGGCGGGCACTGGGCCAAATCGCTGTGCTCCATCAAGCCCGCGGGCAATATGTGGAGGCGCTCGAGGAGTATGTGGAGGCGCTGACTATCAGTCGTGCTGTGGGAGATCGGTCCGCGGAAGCGGCGATTCTGTATTGTATGGCCACGCTATATGAGACCCAGGGTAGTTACGCCGAGTCAGACGATAGCTCTCGACAGGCGTTAACCATCGCACGCCAGATAGCGGATAGAATGGGTCAAGTAAAGGCACTGAGCTACATGGGCAGACTGAGCCGCCTCCAGGGCCGTTATGCGGAGGCTTGGGAGCAGTATTCGTTGGCGATGGATGTACTCGATGAAGTGCGGGTTGCGGCCGGCAGTGAAGAAGGACGGGGCACTTTCGCTGCCCAATGGGCAGATTTGTATTCTCGATCCACCGAACTGCTCCACCGTCAGGGTCGAGACCTTGAAGCCTTCTTCACTGCCGAACGTGGCCGCGCCCGCGCCTTCCTCGATTCGATGGCCACTGGCCACATCGAACTGGGCGATAACGAAGGCGCCCCTCTGTTCAGACAAGAACAGGAGACTTACACTGCCCGCCAAGCCACCCAAGATGCCCTGACCCGCGCCCATGCGGCCAGCCCGCCTGACCCACAACTCATCGCTGACCTGGAGGTCCAGCTCCAAGAGGCCGAGACTGCCTACGGCCACGCTCTCCAGGCCATTGAAGCGCGCCAGGACCAGCTCGCCGCCCTCGTGCCGGGGCGCAGCACCGTTTCTTCTCTGGCGGATGTCCAGACCATCCTCGACGGCCAGACCACCCTGGTCTCTTACTTCCTGCTCGAAGACAAAGCCCTGGCCTTCGTCATCGGCCACGATGACTTCAACACTGTCGAAATCGATGTCAGCCCGGAAGATTTGTCGGCGAAGGTCGAATGGTTCCGGCACTTCCCGAGCCTGGATGAGGCGCATCCCGAGAGCGCCCGAACGCTCTATAGCTGGCTCATCGAGCCGCTCAAGCCTTACCTGCCTGCCCCGAACGCCGACGCTCCGCCCCGTCTGATGATCGTGCCCCATCAGGTGCTCCACTACCTGCCGTTCGCTGCTCTGAGCGATGGCGAGCATTACCTGGACGATGATTACCTCATCACCTATTTGCCCAGCGCCAGTGCACTCAGATTCATCCAGCAGAACGCCGAACAAGCGCGCAGCGTGGCTTCTGCGCATAGGCTGCCTCTCGTGTTGGGTGATCCTGTCACAGACGAGACCGACCTGCCGCCGCTAGCCTTCGCCGAGCAGGAAGCCAAGACGATCTGCGCATTGTATGGTGCGTCTCCACTGCTGGGTGAGACCGCGACCGAAAGCGCAGTGAAGGAGCAAGCGAACGGAGCCAGCATCCTGCACCTGGCTGCGCACGGTTCGTACAACCGCTACAACCCGTTGTATTCGGCCATCGCCCTGGCCTCGGACGAGGTGAACGATGGGCGACTGGAAGTCCACGAGGTCTACGGGTTGGACCTGAGACGTACAGACTTGGTCGTACTGAGCGCCTGTGACAGCCAGTTGGGTGAGCTGAGTGAAGGGGACGAGCTGGTAGGGCTAACGCGGGCCTTCTTCTTCGCCGGGACGCCAAGCGTAATCGCCTCGCTGTGGACTGTAGAAGACCGTTCGACGGGACTGCTGATGGAACATCTCTACTCGTACTTGCAGCAGGGGATGGGCAAAGCGGCTGCCTTGCGCCAAGCGCAGATCGACGTACGGGCGAAGTACCCGAGTCCGTACTACTGGGCGGGATTTGTGCTGAGCGGCGATGGGGAATGATGAGTAGCAGGCCATTCATCAGTGGTTCGAAGAAGCACGCGCATCCGTCCACAGGTCCCTCGCCGTGTAGAACTCCCACGGCGCAGGCCGCCTGTTGATGATTTCCAGTATCTTATATTATGTCCACTTCCTCGCGATCGTGGCTCGCGAATGCCGCCTCGCCGGATTGTACAGGAGATGGCGGCGCTCGGCAAGGCGGGCTGGCGCTGCGAAATACCCCGGGCAGGCGTTTCCTCCGCTTGGATACCCCGCCACGAGATGACTGCGATCGCTCGCTGGCTGGAAGGGAGCGATGTAACGATGAGAATGAGGCGCCAGCGTGGCCGTTCTGCGTGAGCCTTCGGGATTATGCAGATCCCTTTGTTTCTGGTCAATCACGTGTTAGAATCTCGAATGCATCTGATCGGGGCAGCGCGTCGGCAGGACCGCGTCCGCGGAAGGGAGTATCCGTCGTTGGCGGACTGGGCACTTCGCCCGCCTTGCGGCCCCTTCGAGCTGGAGCAGCAGAAGGCATCGCGGTCGAGAGGCGTCGTCATTCGGCGGGCATGTGCGGTGTGCAAAGCTGGTGTTGCGAGAGTTGCAGTCTCGCCATGATGCCACGTCTCGAACGTGCTCCAAACTAGCGGAGCGCGGACATCAGGAGGATATCATGAGCACCAAACTCATCGTCTGGGCAGGACTGCCAACCGTCGTTGCCTTGATCGTTGTTGTCAGTTTCTGGCCCATTGGCTGGTTGGAGGTCGTTGCTGGAGCACTGATCTCGATATGGACTACCATGGTTTTCTCGGTCGCTACAAGACCCGACTTGCGGATTGAGCTATACCAGTCGCCCGATGACCCCTCTCAGAACAGAAGGACGTTCGCAGGCAGGGCAGGGTACGCAAGAGAATTGCGGGTGGTGAACAAGGAGCTGCATTGGGCTCTTAGCTGGCTGCAGAGGAATACCGCAACAGACGTGAGCGGTCTGATCACTTTTCGTCCCTTGAGTGGAGGTAGCGAGATTGGGCCGATGCCCATCCGCTGGTCAAACACTCCCCAATTGCATAAGCACATCACGGAGTGTGCCGGTAGCGGCCCGCCGATGCCGAAGCATATAGCGGATCCTGATAGACTAGTCACGAGGCAAAACATACTCCCCGGGTTCCGAGATGACGGGGTCTTCGGCGTCGCGTCACGGCTCGACGGAGAAGAGGACGCCTACGGGATCACGAAGGAATGCTACTTCACGGAGTGGCAGCCCCCGGACTTCAGGTTGCGCAGAGGCCAGTATGAGGTGAAGGTGTCAATCACTTCTCCAAACGCCAGCCTGAAATGCAGCTATCTCCTGGTCAACGAGGGGGAACTCCCCAGCGGATTTCGACTTGAGGAGTTCAAAAAGGCACAGTAGAACGTTGTCCGAGGTCAGTAGAGATCCCGAAACCGAGTCGATGATCTGCCAGGAAAGGACAGGGACATGACCCTTCGGGTGGTACCACTGGGCACCAACGGCTACATCCCCGCGCTGGGCAGGCGCACCGCCAGCTATCTGCTGCGCGCGCCGAGCCAGGCCATCTCCGGGGCGATGGCGCGGAGCTCGTACCCGACCCACCGGCTATCGATTCTCCAGGTTCTCCCCTCGCGCGATGCCATTCCGGGCGCCGGGGATAAGCTTGTTGGTGGCCTGAGGAACACAGTCCACGGCCGGGGCGTAGGCTTTGATGTCCAGCAGAGGACTGCCATCCAGCGCGTCTACTCCGCGCACGATCAGCCGGTTGCCCTCCAGCCCGATCAACTCGGCCACGCAGAAGGCAATCGGGTTGGGACGGTCGGGCGAGCGGCTGGAGAACACGCCCACCGGCACCTCGCTGAAAGGCGTCCGCGATGTCAAGACCTCGCGGTTCGCCCGGTCGCCCCAATACAGGACGATCAAATGCGAGCAGTTGCCGATGCCTTCGAGGGCCGCGGCATACCCTGGGTAGATTTCCAGCGTGCTGGCGCTCTCCGCCAGGCGACCCTGGCGCGGGGCCTGGCTGCGCTCTTTGTACGGGCTGTGAACGACGCCAATCGGGGCCAATTCCATCACATCCTCCAACGATGCTTCGTCCGGGGCTGCAGGCGAAACCGCCGTTTCACCACCCGCTCGCTGCAGCCGGCATCAATCATCAACTTCTGCACCCACACCTGCCGGTATCGATGCAGGGTGCCCGGCAAGGGCGCATCCGCACATCGAAACGCGCCAGGTCGCGACCCTCGGCACCGCTGCCGCCCGCTCACGGCATCTCGGCGCAGCCTGCACGTGAATTGTCGACAGAGCCCGGCTAGAAGAACGCTTTCGCCAGCCGCAACATGCCCTGATTCCACGCCACGCGATGGGTCACCCCGCTGCTACCCAGCAGCGCCTTGTTGTCCAGATACCAGTGATAGTTCCGTAACAGCGCATCCACGTTGGAGTAGCGCGGCTCGAACCCCAACACCCGCTCGGCCTTTTCCAGGGACACGAAGGAGTCCGTGGCAACCGTGTCGTAGGTCCACTGGTACAGCGGTGACAGGTGCAGCCGCTCCAAGAGGCGAAGCACCGCCCGCGCCGGCGCGGCAGGAATCGAGATCACCCGCCGGCCGAACCCCGCCTCGTCCAGCACGGCCTGAAATTCCTCGCGCACGGTGGAAAACCGCCCGGCGCCGATGTTGAACACATCGTTCACTCGTTCGGCCGGCCCTTCCGCCGCCAGAACGATCGCCTGACACAGATCCTCGACGTCCAGAAGCTGGTAGCGGTTGCGGCCGCTGCCGAGGATAGGAAAGTGCTTGCCCTCACTGGCCCACTCGTACAACAGGGCGAATACCCCAAGGCGCTCCGGCCCGACGAACGATTTGGGACGCAGCATCGGCAGGCACATGCCGCGGCGGCGGTATTCGTGGCAGATCGCTTCGGCCTGCACCTTCGCCTCGCCATACGGGCCAACCCCCTGCAGGCGATCCCCCTCGATGAGGGGGTGATGATCGGGAATCCCGTAGACGGCCGTGCTCGAGATGTGGATCAATCGACCGATGCCGCGCCGCTGGCCCGCCTCGAGCACGTTACGCGTGCCGTCGACGTTCGTGCTGTAGATATCCTCGCGCGGATAGAGCGGCAGGGCCGCCGCAGCGTGGACGACGACGTCCGCCCCTTCCATTGCCCGCTCGACCACTCCCGGGTCGCGGATGTCGCCCTGGATAACCTGAACCCGGTCCGCCACGTCGGAATACCGGAACTCGGCCACGTCGAGTGAGGACACCGCGTGTCCCCGCGCCAGCAGGTAACGGATGAGGTTGATCCCCAGGAAACCCGCTCCACCAGTAATTAGAAACCGATACGTCATCCGCCTACCTCCAGGAGATACCTCGTCACTCATTTGGGCTCCATCGCTCTCCGCCCAACAATCGCCGATACTGCACTAACCCCCACTCCTGCGGCTCGCCAGTGCCCATCAGGGCGACGACGTACCTGCCAGGAGCAGCCGCTCTCAGGCCACGATGTCGCGCGCGTCCCTGTTGCTTATTGCGATCCATTGCAGTAAGACTATAGCACAACACCAGTGTGCTGGCAAGTCGGTTGAGTCGTCAGGGTGCGTCCAGGATAGGCGGCAGCGGTCGCTCTGTGTCACGCTGAGCAGAATGCGTCGGAAGCCTGCGCTGCCGCCCCTCCTCCCCCCGACATCCCGCCGTTTGGTCCATCCCGCCGCTCGTGCTATAGTCCATCCAGCTTCCGGCACCACGGCCACCGCCCATCACCGGCACGTTCGCGAAAGGACAGGGACATGACCCTTCGGGTGGTACCACTGGGCACCAACGGCTACATCCCGACGCTGGGCAGGCATACCGCCAGCTACCTGCTGCTCGCACCCGCGCAGGCCATCCTCCTGGACGCCGGCACCGGCGTCGCCCGCCTGCTGGAGCCACCGCTCATCGACCTGCTGGCACCCTACGACTGCCTCAACGTCATCCTGTCGCACTATCACCTGGATCACATCGTCGGCCTATCGTACCTGGCGGCAACGTGGAGGCACGGGACGCTCCGCATCTACGCGCCGGGCCGCCCGCTCGTCGCCGCCGACGCGCTCGACGCGCTCGACCGGCTGCTGAGCCCGCCGCTCTTCCCCCAGCGGCTCGCCGACTTCCCCGCCGCCACCGAAGTCATCCCCCTGGCCACCCTAAGCCTGACCATCGGCGAGCTGGCGATCGCGCTGCGCGTCCAGACGCACCCCGGCGGATCGCTCGGCGTGCGCATCGGCGATTCCCTGGCTTACGTCACCGACACGATCGTCGACGACGCCACCGCGGACTTCGTTCGCGGCGTCCGATTGCTGCTGCACGAGGTGTGGCTGACCGACGCCGAAGCGCATCTCGACGAGCCGGAGCGTGGACGGCACTCGTACGTGAGCGGGGTCGCACAGATTGCGCAGCGCGCCGCAGTGGGCGAACTCATGCCCATCCACCACAAGCCCACGCGCTCGCGCGAGGAAATCGCGGCGATGGCGCGGGAATTGCACGCCCTGGCAGGCGTCAGGGTCACGGTCGCGCAGGAGGGGCGCGTCTACCCACTCGCGTAGCGCGTCGCTCGGCTGCAGACCAGGAATGATTGAAGGCTCTCAGACATGGGGTGGCATATCAATCTCTACTTGATCGACAGAATTGACAGGACAAACCCGATATGCTTCTTCCGTTTGGCACATCCTGCCAATTCGACAAAAACTTCTAAGGGTTCAGCTCGTTCCTCGGGTGATATATCCGGTATTTGTGCTTCACCTCGACCGAGCGGCCGAAGTTGAGCAGCAGTCCGTCGTCGATTCCGATGGCAGTGAGGTAATTGACCAGTTGGACCTCGTGTTCCTTCGACAGTTGCTGCACAGCCTTGACCTCAACGACGAGCGCATCCTCTATGAGCAGGTCCGCAAAGTACTCGCCTACCGCTTGCTCGCGATAGTACACGGTTATGGGCACCTGCTGCCTTACGCGAACGCCCGCCCGCTGAAGCTCGATCACCAGGGCGTTCTCGTAGACCTTCTCTAAGAACCCAGTCCCCAGGCTATTGTGGATCTTGAAAGCACAACCGATGACAATCTCGGGAATATCCTTGTTCTGCCCCTGCATGGCCCTACCTCATCTCAGACACGGCGGACAGAATCGGCACGACTCACAACATTTGCCGAAATTATCCTGCCAATCCTGTAAATCCTGTCCTTACCGGTCATTCAGCTCACAATCCCATTCAGACAGGATGAACATGATTAACAGGATTTATGCAACTTACTCCGTCTTCCACACAGAAAATCCTGTGAATCCTGTAAATCATGTCCATGCCCGTCGTTCAGCCCACTGTCACATTTAGACAGGAACAACAGAATTGACCCCTCAAGTGAACTCCAGAAACAACATCCTGCCAATCCCGTAAATCCTGTCCTTACCTGCTCGCGCGTGACGACTCTATGCCGGCGGTTTGCGCTGCCGAAAATACTCCTCCACTCGCCGCGCCTCGGCCTCTTGGCCAGGCGGGACAGGGACCTCGACGCTGTAGGCATCGTACCCTGTCGCGTTGGTCCGGGAAAGGGATCGCAGGCCGAAGACCAGCCGGACTTGGCGCCCATCCTCCACGAGCGTTACCTCGTCCAGCATCGCCAGCGGCGCATTCCACGTATGCAGCGCCCCGTTGACGAAGAGCCCATTCTCGGCAATGATCGCTTCACCGCTGCTGCGCAGCGCGCGGCGATGCTCCACGTAGGGCATACCGAACGCGAAAGCGGCGACGATGAGCAGGACCGCCCCCATGATGCCGGCAAAGAGCGGCATGTTCTCTCCCTCGCCGCTGAGAACACCCATCAGGACAAAGAGCAGAGTGCAAGCGACCATGAAAACGGTCACGATGAGCAACAGAAACCAGTTCCTTTCCTTCGTACTGCGCAGGTCCCGCTCCGCCTGTTCCCGCACCTGTACCGGATCGTAGACCCAGTGGGCCAGCCGGCGGCTCCCGCGCAGCATCGCACCCAGGCGTCTCATCCGGTAGCCGAAGATAACTGCCGTGATCAGCCCCGTCAGAAAGACGAACAGGCCCCCGAACTGCACAGCGAATCCAACCTGCATCATGTCCATGCCAAGCACGAGGGGCAGCAGCATCATCAGCACCCCGGCGACCAGGATCGCCAGGCCCACAATCAGGCCCGTGGTTTCCGTATTCCGAACAGTCTTCATCGACATCACCT
>ENA-OSEO01003067-OSEO01003067.1-sediment-metagenome-genome-assembly--contig:-NODE-3067-length-20944-cov-7.336512_pt1 | contig 20944 bp, 12 predicted proteins | sample MGYA00237883_ERZ534232 | MGnify/ENA metagenome assembly ERZ534232
GGACCCGGAGGGCTGCCCGGATACCACAACCACGGGGCAACTCTCTAACAGACCAGCATCGAGGGTCTTGTCGGCATCTACACAGGGTTCCATCCCCCTGTACATACACCGACAAAACTTTTTTTGTGCACTAAAATCCGCAGCTTACACCCAGCGATCGCTCACTGTCCCCCTCTCCCCCGAAAACCGGCTCCCAAATGTGACAAAGTAGAATTAGGGAACGGCAGAATTGGCGGTTGATCGGACGTGGGCGTGGCATCCATTGGGAAGACCTTGACGAGGACATCAGCGTGGAAGGCTCACTGGCGGGCAGGTCGTCCGGTGAGAGTCAACCGTCACTCAAGAAGTGACTACAGAGTCGGAGTACGCGGGCAACATCCCCGTGAACAGGATGCGCCGCAATTGTTACGGAAAAGTTCTGTGCTCACCCCTTTGCCGAGCGGCGGATTGATTTCCCGGCAGGATTCTCGGACCGGACCCATGAACGGTTACATGTATCGGACCCCTCAAGCCCCCCCCCCCCCGCATCCGATTTGTCCGGGGTCGTCCCCGAGGGCGACCCCGCCGGGTCGCCCCTATAGCCTCTCGTCACGCCGTGGTTTGAACCATGCGCTCCGGGACCAATGATGATCTCACTTGTTCCCCGCGGGTTTCTCCTTCAGGTTCTGGTCAATCCAGATGTACTCCGGGTAATCGTAAACGTTGTTGTAGGACTTGTTGGCCTCTCCATGATAGCCCTTCACCCAGGGCTGCCAGAAGTTGTACGAGTATGGCGCCGGCCACAGCAACAGATAACACTGGTCGAGTGTGTATGGTATGTATTCCTTCAGTATCCTGGTTCGTTTAGGTGTGTCGAAATAGGCATCCATAACGTCATCGTAGGTTTGCATGATTACTTGGTCTTGGTTCATACCGAAGTTGTAGGGAGAATGAGACCTGTCGAAAGGCATTTTATGAGGCATAAGGGTGCTCGTTGAAGAGAAAACGTACATTTCCGAGAAGGTCTTGGGAATACCCATGGAATGATAGACACTGTATTCTTTGACGTCTATTGCAAGATCAACACCAATCTTCGCCCAATATTCCTTGACTATCGACAGGACGTCTACATGGGCCTGGTAGCAGACTACCGAGGTCTTGAATCCGTTGGGATAACCGGCCTCTGCCAGGAGCTGCTTTGCCCTCTCTGGATGGTACTCAAACACCTCCCTGGTGGACTGCGGAAGCTGATCAACAGGGGTATACAGGCCCTTGAACTCGGCTATGTTCGGCACCGGCCAGGCCAACAACTCCGCCTCACCACCGTACAGGCTGCTGACTATTGACTGGTTATCCAGGGCCATCATCATGGCTCGCCGAATCCTCTTGTCCTTGAAAGGCAATTCCGGCTTGTCAACCCTCGGGTAAATAGCAGTCACAGCACTGGGAGATAGTCTCGCATACCGGAGCCCGGGGTTGGTCTTCTTCAAGAGCGCAGCCTGTTCCCTGTCGACGTACAACTGATCCACTTTACCTGTACGCAGAGCGGAAAGCTGTGTGGATGTGTCCGCTATGACGAGTTGTTTCGCACCGTCTGCATAGGGCAATCTGTTCTCCGGATGCAAGGGGTCTTTGCGCCAGTAGTTTGGGTTCCTTACGAAGGTCGCTACGCTGTTTTCAATATAATCAACCAGCATGAATGGCCCTGTGCCACAGTTATTGCGCCAATCGGTCAAATCCCCGTATTTTTCTACAGCCTCGCGTGGCACGATATAAGAATGCTGGGTGGCAAACTCATAGATCGCTCCGGTCTTGCCCAGCTTACTCTTGATAAGCACCGTCCACTTGTCAGGCGCCGTTATCGACTCCACGAAGGGATACATCTGATAATGTATTGATTTGGGGCTTTGCCAGAGGCGGTTAAGCGAAAAGGCCACATCATCGGAAGTCATTTCCCTCCCACTGGTCGGCGGCTTATCATGGAAGTGCACCCCCTTACGAATATGCAGGACAATGGTCTGGGAATCAGCCAGTTCCCAGCTCTCGGCCAGGGCTCCCGTCACATATTCCTGGGGGCAGAATAGACCAGCATATTGTAAGGATATCTCACCGGTGCCGGCCGGTCCGCGTGTCCAGTCCGCCTCGAGCAGGCCCTGGCAAGTCAACAGATTGGTCGGGCACCATCCCTTGTGTCCGAAAGCGTCATCAAAGTAGCTGGGCGTCACGCTCAGAGCCTGCGTGAACACCCCGCCATATCTTGGCTCTTCGACCATCTTTTCCACCACCGTTCCGTCGAGCTTCTCCAACGACAGTTTTACCATTCCCCCACCAGGGGCCGTCGGCTTTTCTTTCTTGGAGTGTGCCGCTTTCTCCTTCCTAGGCGTCTCCGGCTTCTCCTGTGCCTGGCAACTGGAGGCCGACACGAAGTCCACGACCACCCAGCAGCTCACCATCATGCAGATTACCGCTGCCCAGATGACCTTCGTTTTCATGGTACACCCTCCTCTTACCCGGTTGGTCCATGTTGAAGTCGGCGATGGACAGAAGACCATCGCAACTTTTTGGATCGGTTGCCGTTGGTTTGGAATAAACTATGGGAGCACGCCACGAGATCACCTCCATCTATCGAATCGCTCAGGTGCCCCGTCCGTCCCCCGGTTTTCGATTTTCCCCCGACTTGGGGATAGGAAGTTGCTTTGCCCGATGGCGACTCATGGCACGAGCCCGGTTGTGTGTGTCAAGAGCAAATCCGGCACCAGAAACTGTGCCGTACGTAGTCTGTAACCCTGGGCAGGCGCGTCGTAATCGAGACGCGTGTCACCTTAGCCACAATACCCGTGAATGAATCATTCTTGGGGACTTTGGCAAACTCCCGCCAATTCCCCCCTTGGGGGGGGGTAGTGTCGACGCCACTGTCGACCGAGCAATGACATGAGTTTCCTCTATCCGGAAACGGATTCATTCACGGGTATTGCGTTTAGGCTTATTTCTTTCCCTTCATGTCTTCCTTCAATTTTTCGTCGATCCACATGTAGTTGTAGAAATGCCAGGTATCCCAACAACCTGGGCTGAATTCGCCGGAATATCCCTTAACCCACGGCTGCCAGAAAGCAAAGCGATACGGATTGGGCAGCACCACCCACCAGCATTGCTCATGAATATGAGGAGTTATTTCCCTGTAAATCCGTGCGATTTCACCCCAGTCAAAAAAGGCTCGCTGCATGTCGTGAAATGCCTTATTGATGATTTTATCATCGATGTGGCTGTGATTGTTGATGTGCCCGGGCCGGAAGTTGTTCATGGAACGGGGGGTAGCATTGATGAGCCCTCCCATTATCAGCTCGGGATGGTTTTTACCCGTGACGATGCTGGTGAATACGGTGGACTCCTTTACGTCGATCTTCAGGTCGACGCCGATTTGTTGCCAGTAGTACTTGATCAAAGAGAGAAGGTCCACTTGGGTGGGATGAGCCACTACGTGGGCTTCGAACCCATTGGGATAGCCCGCCTCGGCCAGGAGCTTCTTTGCCTTTTCCACTTGGTGTCCGAAGGTCTCTTGAGCGGCTTTGGAGAGCTCGTTCATGGGGACGATGAAGTCCTTGAATTCAGGCCAGGGTGTGACAGGTCCGGTAACAAGTTCAGCTTGACCGTCGTAGTATTGGTCGATGAGCGCGCGGCGGTCGACCGCCATGGCCAAGGCGCGGCGGACTCGGATATCATGGTAAGGCAGTTCCTGCTTGTCAAGCCTCCAGAATATCCCAGACGGGTCGTGGAAAAGGTACTTGAAATGCTTCAGCTCAGGATTGGTCTTCATCAGGGACTTGGCATCATCCCACTCAAGTGCCCCCGATCCACCATAACCCCCCAGATAATCTATTTTACCGGACCGAATGGCGGCGAGCCTTGTGGATAGATCCTCTATGAGAAATACCTTTATGCCGTCCAGATAGGGCATGGTGTCCTGCGGGTGCAACGGGTGCTTTCGCCAGTAATTGGGGTTCCTGACCAGGGTTGCAGAGGATTGGGGAACGAAATCAACCAACATGAAAGGTCCTGTGCCGCAGGAATGCTTCCAATCGTTCAGATCGCCGTATTTCTCCACAGCTTCGCGCGGCACAACGAAGCTATAATCGCCCCCGATTCTGAAACAGTCGCCAATGGTTCCTGGGTACCACTTCTCTTTGACCGTATACTTATCGATCGCCTCAGCCGACCAAGCTGCAATTTCCTCCGGAGAGTGATAGCCAGTATGCCAGGCACGCGGGCTATGAAGCAAACGTTCGCGTGAAAAGATATAATCGTCGGCCACAAATTCCCGGCCGTTCACGGGCGGCTTTTGGTGAAAGTGAATTCCTTTACGGAGATGCCAGATAATGGTTCGATCATCTACTATTTCCCAGCTTTCTGCCAGTAATCCCACCGTATATTTGACATCGATCATTTCCTGCGCGAGCCAGCTCACCTCGCCGGTGCCGGTGGGTCCCTTTGTCCAATCCCCTGTCAACAGCTCCTCGTTGGTCCATGACATCGTGGGGGTGAGCGCCTGGGCAAAGCCTACAGCTTCATCAAAAAACAAGATGTTGCCGGCCCAACATACGTTGAGGCGTCCGCCGTAATGGGGTTTCTCTGTTTCCGCAAGGACGAACGAAGCGCTCATCATAGCGGCCACCGTCATGCCAATCACTGCAAACCATTTGTATTTGTGCTGCATGGATTTCCCCCTTCTTCTATGGATCACCCCGGGCTTCCCTCTTCTGAAAAAGGGAAGGGTATTCAAGCCGTCTGCATTTGCCCCATCACTTTAGTCTTTCTGGCAAAGGTTGTCCTGGCATGCCAGGGACCGCCTGCCTGGCACAGCTTCTCGTTAAGGGATAGGAGGAGGGATAAGAAGTTGCTTTTCGTAACGCCGACCATGGCAGAAGCGAAATGGTGTGTCAAGAGGAAATCCGGCACCAGAAATGGTGCCGTACCTGGTCTGTGACCCTGGGCAGGCGCATCAGGCCTTGATCATCATTTGGGCCACATCCGACCAAATCGGAATACGGCCTTTTTGGTGGGCAGTGCCCACCCTACGAAAACCACAATTCCCGCGCCGGGCCGAGCATGTGGGGACGGCCTCTCCCCGGGCGATGTGGGCAGAAAACGAGACCCTCCTGGCGGGGGCCTCATCAGGACGGCCGGCACGGACCCCCATCGAGGCGGTCACACCTCAACGAGCGCTTTTCCGATGATCTTCTCATCCGTCAGGCCTTGCATCTCCTCCTCGGACAGACCCAACAGTTCCCGGAGCACGTACTCGTTGTGCTCTCCGAGCAGAGGTGCCGCCCTGCGGATCCTGCCCGGGACTTTCGAAAATTTCATGGGGGCCGTAGGGACAGGGTAATCGTAAGTCCCCACGATGCTGCGGTCCACAGGCTGAAAAGCCCCCCGTTCCTTCAAATGGGGGTCTCTGAGAAGCTCGGCGCTGGTCAGGACGGGACCGGCGGCCACTCCCGCTTCCTGCAAAATGTGCATCACCTCGTAGTGGTCGTACGCCCGGGTCCACTCCTCGACCCGTTTGTCGAGTTCCTCCCGGTGGCGCCATCGGTCGAGACCGCTGTCAAATCGCTCTTCACGGGCCCAGGGAGGGTCTCCCAGGGCCTCGCGGAAGCCGCGCCACTGCTCGTCGGAGGACACGGCGATGCTGACCCACAGATCATCACCCCTGCATGGATAAGTGCCGTGTGGTGCCATGTAAGGATGGTGGTTGCCTCGGCGAGGCTGAATCCTTTGGTTCATGGACCAATCTGCGATGGCGTCACCGATCATACAGGTGGTGGTCTCGATCTGGGACAGGTCGATGTACTGGCCCCTCCCGCTCACCTGTCGGTACAACAGGGCCATCATCACCGCGGCCATGGCGTTCACGCCTGCAGAAGGATCGGTGAAGGCCGAACCGGTCATTTCGGGGGGGCCGTCCGGGCTGCCGGTAAGCTGGGGGACCCCGGCCATCTGCTCGATGGAAAAAGCGAAACCGGGATAATTCCTCCAGGGTCCCGTGGCCCCGTGCGCCGGCAGGGAAATCATGACAATCCCGGGGTTCACTTCCCTCAAGGCTCGATAGTCCAGTCCGAAGTTCTCCATGACTCTCGCAGTGTAATTCTCGGCCACCACATCGCTTATCTTCACCAGGCGCTTGAATAGTTCGGCTCCCTTTGGTTTGGTGAGGTCCAGGGTGATGTCCAGTTTGTCCGTGTTGACCGAGTTCCAAAGCGGGGACCGCTCCCAGAAGTCTTCCGCTATCCCCGTCAGCGCTCCTGCGGCACGCCAAGCGTCCAGACGCTGAATGGACTCGACCTTGATCACCTGGGCCCCAAGCGTTGCCATCAGGTTGGTCAGATACGGTCCGGACCAGTTGGTGGTGGCATCTGCGACCCTTATACCTTCCAATGGGAGCTTCGACATGCTTGACCTCCCCGTACCCGTAAACTATATCACCCCCTGTTGTCTCAACCTCACAAGGTCGTCCCTGGAGTAGCCCAATCCGTTGCGGTAAACCTCCCCGTTGTGTTCTCCCAGGCGGGGTGCGGGATTCTTGTTTTGCCAGGGAGTCTCGCTCATCTTGAAAGGGGCCCCCGGCATGGTGGCTCTGCCCATCACGGGATGCTCCACTTCCTCGAAAAACCCTCTTGCCTTGTGCTGAGGCGAATCGAGAATCTCCCTCGTTGTGGGAATCAGCCCTATGGGTACCCGCCACTCCACCCCCGAGGCAAAGAGCTCGTCTTTTTCACGCTCCTTGATCAGCGGGGCAAAAATGGCGGCAGCCTCTTCCACGTGGTCCTTCACCGAGAGCGAAACTTCGAACCTGGGGTCCTTGAGCAGTTCCGGCATCCCGAAAAAGGCACACATCATCTCCCAGTGGAACTGCGTCAGGAAGTTCACGCCCACATACCCGTCCTTGCAGGGGAAGATCCCCAACAAGGCCCGCCCGCTCGCGTTGTGCAGGTCTCCAAGATAGGAATAGTACACGCAAGGGTAGGGAGGCATCATCATCATGCTCTCGAACATGGAAACGTCCACGCACTGACCGGCACCGGTTTCGTTGCGATGGAACAGGGCCACGGCCGTAGCCACCACACCGTACAGGCCGGCAATGTAATGGGTGAGCCAGCCTCCGCTCTGAAGCGGCCTTCTGCCCGGCAAACCGTTGGCGTAACGCGCGCCGCTCATGCTCCAGTTGACGATGTGGGTCGATTTGTAATCCCGATAAGGGCCGCTCTGCCCGAAGTTGGAGATGGAGGTCATCACGATTCGGGGGTTGATTCGCTCCAGGGTAGGATAATCGAGGCCCAACTCGGCCATGACCCCGGGCCGGAAACTCTCCACCACCACATCGGCCTCACGGACCATTTCCTTGAAGAGCTTCACCCCCGCCTTGGACTTGAGGTTCAAAGTAACGCTCTTCTTGTTGCCGTTGAGATACAGGAAAAGACCGCTTCTCTCGACACCCGGCTCATCGCCGAGGAAAGGGCCCATGCTTCTGGCCCTGTCCCCCAGGCCCGGCTTCTCGATCTTTGTCACCTCGGCGCCGAACCCTGCCAGTATCTTCGTGCAGTAAGGCCCGGCGATCAGGTGAGACAAATCCAGTACTCTGGTTCCCGAAAGGGCCTGCTCGGTCATGGTTCCATTCCCCGTCTTTCTTCAGCCTGCTCCGATCTCCCCCACCCAAACCCGAGTCCTTTCCTTCTCCCGACCCTCGCGGCCGTTTCGACAAGGCGGGGGAAAAACGGGGGCAGGGTCCGGATCGGAACACACGCAAAGCCTACTTGAGATCGGGATCGATCCAAATGTAAATAGGAAAATCGTCAAAATTCCCGTATCCCACCATGTTTTCTCCCTGGTAGCCTTTCACCCACGGCTGCCAGAAATTGAAACTGTGCGGCTGCGGCATCTGCAGGAAATGGGCCTGGGCGAGTATGTATTTGGCCGTCTCCTTTATCAACCCGGCCATCTTGGGATAATCGAAGTACGCCTCGGATATGGCGTTGTAACTGTCGATCACATGCTGATCCACCCAGTTGTTGTAATTGCCGACGCTGCCGGGTGCCGTATAGTATGCCTTCTCGGGAGCGGTGCCGGACGGGCCGGCATAGATGATCTCCCGGGCCGCCTTCTTGACCAGTTGTGAGTAATAGGCGCTGTACTCTTTCACCTCTATCTCGAGGTCAACGCCCACCGCTTCGAAATAGCCCTTGACGATGGAAAGGACATCCACGTGGGCCTGGTAGCACAGGACGGTGGTCTTGAAGCCCTTGGGGTACCCCGCTTCGGTCAGAAGCTGTTTCGCCTTCTCCGGGTGGTACTCGTAAAGCTCCCTTGCGGCCTGGTCCATATCCTCGAGCCCCACATAGATATCACTGAATTCGGGCACCCGTGCGACCGGGTAGTTGATGAGTTCGGCATTTCCCCCGTAAAGCTGGTCCCTCACAGCCGTCTGGTCCACGGCCATGCACAGGGCCCGTCGCACCTTCATATTGGCAAAGGGCAGATCCGGCTTGTCCATGTACCACATGAGCCCCTGGGAACCGCTGGAAGGGTAGCCCACCCACTTCAACTCGGGATTGGTCTGCTTCAGGCTCTTGGCATCGTCCCAGGTCAGTTCGCTTATCAGTCCTATCTTACCGGTTCGCAGGGCGGCCATCCGTGTGGACAAGTCGGGTATGATCAGCCACTTGACCTCGTCCAGGTAAGGCAATTTATTTTCCGAAAACAGCGGGTCCGATCTCCAGTAGTTGGGGTTCCTCTTCAAAGTGACGCTGCTTTCACTCACGTAGTCCGTGAGTATAAAAGGTCCGGTGCCGCACACATTTCTCCAGTCTTTCACATCTCCGTACTTCTCCAGCACATCCCGGGAGACGACTTTGACGAGACCGCTGATAAACGGATAGATGATTCCCAGTTTCCCGGGTTGCACCTTCATGCGCACCGTCCGGTCATCCAGGGCCGTCAATTCCTCCATGTTCTTGTCCCACGGAGCCGAGCTGGCCAGATAGGACTTGGGACTTGCCCACATGTGTTTGTAGGAAGCCACCACATCGTGAGCGTCGAGCTCTCTGCCGTTGGTGGGCGGCTTGTCGTGGAAATGCACTCCCCGGCGGATATGGTACACGACGGTTTGGTTGTCGACGATTTCCCAGCTCTCGGCCAAACAGCCCGTACGCAAATGGGGAGGCGGCGTCAGATGGTAGCGCCAACTGGCCTCACCCGTGCCGCTCAGTCCTCTTGCCCAGTCTCCTGTCACAAGGTCCTCGTTGCTCAGGTTCAGGGGCCTGGACCAGGCGATGCTGCCAAAACTCTCGTCCCAGTACTGCACGTCCCGCGACAGACCGTACGCAAACACCCCGCCGTACTTGGGCTTTTCCAGTTGTCTTTCCACCACCGTTCCGTCGGCCTTGGTCAAGCGCATCTTGACCATCTCCGACGCCGCGTCCGTTTCGGCTCCCCAGGACATCAACCAAAGCGACAGGACGACCAGACAACTCACCTTCAGGCACGCGCTCTGCTTCATGGCTTCCCTCCTCATCGTCCAACGGCCGTTCAGGGGTTTCCTGCTTCTTATATACGTTACGCGTCCGCAAAGTGCGTCTTTTATAGCCTCACCCCGACCCAGTGGCAGAGGGAGATGAAGGGTGCGCGTTCAGGCTTTCAGGAGCGGCAAGGCCAGCGCATGGAATCCACCCTCCTTGATTCACCGCACGATGTCAAGGTCTATAAAGGGGGCCGTGCCCCGGGCCAAGCTGACCGGCCAGGATCCTTTGACCTGGCTCGACGAAGTCGCACAGCAGCGAGCGGGTATCTCCAGGATCGACAACATCCTCGACGCAGAACACATCCACCATCCGGTTGAGCGGGACCACACGCCGGCCGGGACGCGTCGAATGCCATTTAGCCGAGGGCCAGGCGTAGCGCTTGAATGGGTTGCCGGGCCTGAAAGCCAGGCTGCCGGCCGCCCCGGTCACCTCACCTGTGATGAAGGCAATCCAAGGCACTCGGGTTTGGTAGATCGCCTGGACAAGCCTTGCCGCGCCACGGATGATGCCCTCTGCTTCCCCATCCGCACCAGTCGCATATCCCGGCTCGTCCACAAAACATACGACAGGCAGGTGAAACGTGTCGCAAAGGTGCACAAAGCGGTTGACCTTTTCCGCTCCTGCCGTATCCAGTGCACCGTGTGTGGGAGAAAGGCGGTTCGTGATCACGGTGCCCAGCGGATACCCGTTGATACGGGCCAGGGCTGTGATGCGTGACGGTCCATAAGAGGGTGCGATTTCGAAGACCGAGTTGCGGTCAAAGACAAACTCCAGAATGGGCCGGGGATCGTACCGTCCGCCGTCTTCCCGGGGCATGACGCGGAGAAGCTCTTCGTCCCGTCGATGGGGATCATCGTCGGGGTCATGGCGAGGCGGCATCTCCCATACGTTGTCCGGGAGATAGCCGAGAAAGTCACGTATCAGGGAGAGGGCGTCCTTCTCACTATCGGCGACTCTGTCGACGACACCGGTTTCCGATGCCATCTGCCAGCCTCCCAGCTCCTCCTTGCCGACCTCATACCCCAGCGCCGCCTTGACCACCGGGGGGCCGCCCGGAAAGACGTGACCGGTTCCCTTCACCTGCACGGTGAAATGACACAGACACGCCTCTATGGCATAGATGCCCGCCGCGGGACCCATCACGGCAGAGACGACGGGCACCACGGCCATGATCCGTGACGAGGCCTCGATCCACTGGTTGAGGGAGACGAATTCGGGCCTGCCCGTCGTCTCGTAGTGCCGAACGCTGGCGCCGGGCCCGTCAAGAAGGCGCACGTAGGGAACGCACCACTGCTGCGCCGCGGTTTCACCGAGGCCCATTCTCCTCAGATTCAGGGGTTCTCCGGCTTCTTCCGGCAGGTCGAGGCGCACGGTGGAGTCGGTGCCGCTCACGATCACCTTGCGCCCTTTCACGGTGCACCACCCGAGCACGTTGCCTATGGGCATCACGGCCGCCAGGTGCCCGTCCTTGTAGCTGTCGTTGCCGGCGAGCCCGCCCATTTCACGGAAGGAACCCGGATCTGCCAGGGCCTCGATGCGCTCACGGACCGTCCACTTTCCCAGGGCGTGCTGCCTGGAGATGCGTTCCGGGTCGCCCCCTTTCTCCACCAGGCGGCGTCTTTCCTTGATCTTGATGACTTCGCGCTCCCAAACCACGATAACCTCCTAGGGTTCGAAGATGACACCGTGCCCCGGGCCGAGCTGGGTTTTCAGTACCTTTTGCGCCGCCTCGACGAACGCGCACAGCAAGGGGCGTGTATCGCGCGGGTCGATGATGTCCTCCACCTCAAAGGCCTCGGCCGTTCTGAAGATGGAAGACAACATTCTCAAATGGGATTCGATCTCTTTGCGTTTGGCCTCCGGGTCGGGCGCCGATTCGATCACCCTGCGATAGGCCGCGGAAGTGCCCCCTTCGATGTGCATGCCCCCCCAATTGGCCGTGGCCCAGCCGTAGTGTTTGCACATACCGGTGTTGCGAAACGCGAGACAGCCCGCAACCCCATAAAGTTGCCGGACTATGAAACTGATCCACGGCATCTTCGTTCGCGTGCCCGCAAGGACCACCCTGGCGCCGGCACGGGCTATGCCTTCTCGCTGGGCGTCGCGACCGATCATGAATCCCGGCTCGTCTACGAAATAGACCAGGGGAAGGTGGAACGTGTCGCAAAGCCTTAGAAGGCGAATGACCTTCTCTCCCGCGGCCACATCCATGCCTCCGCCGGTATTGGAGACGGGGTTCTTGGCCATGACGCCCACGGGGTGGCCGCTGACCCTTGCCAGCGCGGTGATGCTCGAACGCCCGTGCAGTGGAGCGATCTCGAAGAGGGAACCCCGGTCCAGAACATGCGTCAATATCCGATACGGGTCATAGACCTTATTGGTTTCCTCGGGAATGATGGAAAGGAGTTCTTCCTCCCGCCGGTGCGCACCGTCGTCGCAGGCGACGCGCGGCGGCATCTCCCAGACGCTGTCGGGCAGGTAGCCGAGAAAGCGTCTGATCATGGAGAAGGCTTGGGCCTCGTTCTCGGCTACATTGTCAACCACACCGGCCCCACCGCGCCTGTCTTCGCCGTACGCGGCATCCGCCGCCGGGCGGGGAGTCACCGACACCAGGCCCGCTCCCTTTACCACGACACTGAAATGGGCCAGACAGCTTTCCACGGCATGGAGACCGCTGACAGGGCCCATCACGGCGGACACGACAGGAACCGCCTGGAGCAGGTCCAACGCCTCACGCGCGGTGTCGGTGTCGGGAAGGTAGGTGCGGCTCGCCCGTTGGATTTCCAGGATGCTCCCCTCGAAGTCGTCGAGGAGACGTATCAAAGGCAGGCGCCATTCGAGAGCGAGTTTCTGGGCATAGCCCATCTTGTAGGTCGCATCGGTGCCGACGGCTTCCTCCTTCACGGTCGCGTCGTCAGCGCTGATAACCACCCTGCGATCGCTTGCAGAGCACAGTCCCACAACGGTGGGCGACGGTGTGAAACGAACCGGCCTGTCCCCCTCGTAGGTCGCCTTGCCCGCCAGGGCGCCTATCTCCTGGAAAGACCCCGGATCGGCCAGTAGCCCGATTCGCTCGCGCGCGGTGGACCTTCCCCCTGCACGCCGGCGGGCCATGCGGTCTCCTGCGCCCATCTGCTCGGCGAGCTGACGCCGGCGCGCCAGTTCACCGATCTCTTTCTCCCAGGCCATCCACCACCTCCTTCAAGTGCCCGGTCTCGGGGACCGGCGGTTCAATACGGCGGCTCCATGCCCAGCTCCGCGAACTTCCGGCGCATGACTTCCCTGTTATGGTCATTGATCTGAACGATCTGTTCCCAGGAGTAGCCCAGTTCTTGGAGGATGACTTCCGTATGTTGCCCCATCTCAGGCGGGGGCCCCTTGACCGATCCCGGGGTCTCGCTGAGACGCACCAGGTTCCCCACCACCTTTGTTCGTCCCATGGCGGGCAGGTCCACCTCCACTATGTACTGGTTGGCCCAGGCCTGGGGGTCGCTCAGTATGTCCTCGTAGGTATGGACTTTTTCCCAAACGATGTCGGGCTGGGTCTTCAAGAAGGCCGCCCAATCGTCGAGGCTCTTTTTCCTGAAGGCCTCGCGCAGATGCGGGCGCAGGAGGTTGGCGATTTCCCCTTGTTCGTCCGAGTCTCCTCCCAGGCGCTTGCGCAGGTTGTCCCATCGCGGGTCGGTACCGAGCCGTTCGAACCCGGCGAACGTACAAAAGGCCTGCCAGGCTTCTTCCGTGATGGGGTACGCCAGGAACAGGCTCCGTCCGTCCGCGGTCTCATACATTCCGTAAGTACCCTGGATGTTGGGATGGTGCCCGCCCTTCTTGGAGAGAATGCGCCCTGTCATGGAAGAGTGGTCGATCTCCCACATCTGGAGCCACAGTTGGCCTCCGTAAGAGGAAGTCTCCACCTTCTGGCCCACACCATGGCGTTCGCGAGACACCAGGGCGGTCATGATGGCAAGGGCCAGTTGCATGCCCCCGGTCGTATCGGCAACGGCGGCACCCACAGGAAGGGGACGTCCGTCAGCTTCCCCTACGATGCTGTTGATGCCGCCACGGGCCTGCCCGCCGCCGTCCAGCAGCCCCTTGTCCCCATCGGGCCCCTCGGGACCGTAGCCGCTGGCACGGGCCCAGACGATGCGTGGGTTGTGTCTCTTCAGGTCCTCGTACCCCAGACCGAGCCGTTCCATGACACCGCGACGGAAGTTGCTGACCACCACATCACTCGTTCCGGCCAGACGATACATGATCTCCCTTCCCTTTTCCCACGCCATGTCCACCACGACGGACTTCTTCCCCCGTGCCATGGACACGAAATAAGGGGAAGGAGCACCTGCCGGCAGGCGGTTGCCGATCCCACGGTAGAAGCGCGTCGCGTCCCCTTGCGGCGGCTCCACCCTGAGCACCTCGGCCCCCATGTCCGAAAGGTAGACCGTGGCGGTGGGACCCATCATGGCTTGCGTGATATCCAGCACCCTCATCCCTTCCAGCGGTTGCGGCATGGAGTCACCTCCTCTTCGACGGCGTGACGGTTCAAACCGGCAAGATGCATTGCCTGGAGCTTTTCCGACAATTCCCCTTTGGGGCCCCAATACCCGTGAATGAATCGGTTTGTACACATAACATACTGATTTTACCCCTCGCTCCATATTGCCGCCACGATTCCCCCCTTGAGGGGGGCGAAGGGGGGTGTGGAGGGTTGTTGCGGCCGGGGAAGCACCCCCCCTGGCCCCCCTCAAGGGGGATTTGAGTCGAGATGCGCTACCCGGAAGCCTGGCGGTCTTTCCAGTTCTTCAGAAAGCGAGGGCCAAGCGGCAACTGAGGATCTCCGGCTGATTCATTCACGGGTATTGCCTTTGGGGCCCCCCCTGTGGGCCGGATTCTTTCGAGCTCTCCGGCCGGAACGTTGCGCAATGCCGAGTGCCCGTCCAGGGAGGGCCGCAGGAATTGAGGCTTTCGTAGGGTGGGCACCGCCCACCAAAAGGACCGAAACCTGGCGCCTTGGGCGAAGCACTCCTGTCCCACAGGTCCCGTTCTTTTGTCATGGCGCGCCGCGGCGCGTTTGGCTCAATCCGCACACGAATGCTCCGCCCCGAAGCGCCGAACCGGACGGAAGCCGCTTTTTCGGGAAAAGGCTTTCCTCCGGTTCGGCAAAAAACGCTCTTCTTCACCCATGCAGCGTGAGAGCGCACGGAACATCCGAATGTTTATCTGGCCCCGGTCTTTTTCTCTCTCATTTCCTGATCGATCCAGACGTACTCGGGCCAATTCATGTAGTCCTCAAAACCCACGCAGTACTCACCACCATAATTCTTGACCCAAGGCCACCAGAGTGTGTACAGGTAAGGTGTCGGTAGCTCTATCGACCAGCACTGCTCAATGATGTATGGCACTATCGGCTTGTAATTGGCGTTGTTGATCCCCCACTCCTCCAGGTTGGCCGAATATTGCATCTTGTCGTACACTTGGTTGATAAACGAATCATTCACCTGCGCATAGTTATAAAGCGAGCCCACTCGATAATTGTGGAACCTGAAGGGGTTTGCGTCAACCGTCCAGCCCGCGGCCATTTGCGTGAATTTCTTGCCCAGGGTAAACGAGGTGTAAACGCTGTATTCCTTTATATCTATGTCGAGCTGCACCCCGACCTTGGCCCAGTAGGAGGCAACGATGGACAGCAGGTCCACGTGTTGCTGATAGCAGGTGATGTTTGTCTTGAAGCCGTTGGGATACCCGGCTTCCGCAAGGAGCTGCTTCGCCTTTTCCGGGTGATACCCGTACAGCTCCCTGCTCGACTCGGGAAGCTTGTCAAGGGAAGTGTATATGCCCTCATATTCCTTCACCGGCGGCACCGGGTTGTTGAGTATGACGGCTTCACCGAGATAGTAGTCCTTGGCTACGGCTTCGTTGTCAAGAGCCATGGCCAGGGCCCGCCGAACCCTTATGTCGTCAAAGGGCTTGGCATCGATCTTGAACCAGATGCTGTTGTTGGGGTGGATCTGGAGCCCCTTCTTCCACTTCACGTCAGGGGCGTGGTCCATCACGGTCCGTGCATCTTCGGTGGTCACATACATCAGGTGGTCGAGCTTGCCCGTTCGCAGGGCCGCCAACCTGGTGGACGCATCCGGGACGATCAGCAGTTTGAGAGTGTCTATGTAGGGCAGGGTGTTCTCCGGCACCAGGGGGTCTTTCATCCAGTAGTTGGGGTTCCGCTCCAGAGTCGCCGCCGACGCGACGACGTAATCCGTCAGCATGAAGGGCCCCGTCCCGCAGGAATTTCTCCAGTCCTTCATGTCTCCGTACTTATCCACCACCTCTCGCGGCACGATCCGAAGAAAATGGAGGGCTGCGCACATCATGGTTCCCACCATTCCGGGGTTGCACTTGATCTCTACCTTGTCCTTGTCCAAGGCTTTCACGGACAAAGGACGCTGCTCGGGGGGGAAGGAGATCTGATGATAGGCCTTGGGCACATCAACGTAAACACGGTTGATGGTGTACACGATGTCGTCGGCCACAAGCGCCCTGCCGCTTGTCGGGGGCTTGTCATGGAAGTGGACTCCCTTGCGCACGTTGAGAATGAGCGTCCCCGGGTCCGGCACCTCCCAGCTTTCGGCGAGGCTGCCCGTCTGGTAATGGGGAAAGAACTGGCTCGCCGTGAAATAAAAATCGGTCTCTTCCGCGCCCACGGGACCCAGCCTCCAGTCCCCCCTCAGGACTTCGTCATTGGTGTAATTGAGAGTGCGGGTTTGGGCCGGCGAACCGGTCGTCTTGGCCTGGTCGAAGCCAAGTATGTCCGTGTCCAAAGCGAGTCTCAATGTTCCACCGTATCGTGGTTTCGCAATCTTTTTTTCCACCACGGTTCCGTCCAGCTTCTTGACCGCGATCTTCACCTCCTCGGCTGCCGATCCGCCCTGGGCCGAACGGGCCGCAGGTGAGAAGGTTAGAACCAGGAGAACCACCGTCGCCAAACCCACAAGACGCAAAGCCGCTTCTTTTCTCATCTGCACTCTCCTTTGTTCATCTTTGCCCGGGAATCATTCCCCCTTCCGCAGGCTTCCCTCACCCAAAGAGCCGCACCGTGCCTGCAAAACGCGTTGTCTAGCCCCGTTGCTCCGGCTAAAAACAACGGCCTTCTCGGTAACTTCTATATGGCAAGTCATCGGTGGCGTGTCAAGCCGAAAGGACCCGCCGACCCCGGCGGGGGCAAACCGACTCAGGCACCCCCTACGGTGGTCTTGGCCGCTCTCCTGGCAGGCCCTTTCCATGGTATGGGACTTGCATTTTTTCGTGGCGGCAACGGAATGAAGTTTTCCTCCTTTTCTTCATTCCGCGTCCCACACCCGCAGCGGCCCCATCGGGGGAAGGTTCCCACGATGGGGCCGTTACGCACTTCAGCGGTGGAAGAACCTCAGGGCCTACCGTTCGTGTCGTCCGAATGTCAGGGCGGGCGTCAAAACAATGACAAGCATAGAGAATTTTTTGACGTGTGGCCTTGGTTGGAGGCGAGGGAATGAACGGAAAGCGAGATTCCGGCGCAGTGGGCCTTGTGTCGCCCGAGAACGAATCTGATGCCCTTCACACCGGAAGCGGACCCCGAACCGACGTGGTTCTCAAGGGGCTCGAAAACCTTCCGACCCTGCCGGGGATCGCGGTCAAGATCCTCGAAGCGGTCCAGAAAAAGGATGCCAGCGCCAAGGAGCTTGGAGCCATCATATCCAAAGACCCAGCTCTCAGCATCAAGATATTGAAGACGGTGAATTCACCGTTTTACGGCCTTGCCCAGAAGGTCACCTCCGTTCCCCTGGCCGTCAATTATCTCGGGCTGAGCGCGGTGAAGAGCCTTGCGCTCAGCTTCTCATTGATCGATGCGTCCCGAAAGGCCAAGAGCAACCATTTCGACCATACGCTGTTTTGGAAAAGCTCCCTGCTCAGTGCCCTTTCCGCGAAATTGATGGCGGATAAGCTGAAACCCCAAAAATTCGACGACGCATTTTTCCTGGGGCTTCTACATAATATAGGCATTTTGGCATTGAATCAGAGCATTCCGGATCAGTATTCTGATGTAGTCAAGGAACAAAGCGAAAGGCTTTGCGAGTATCACCTTGCTGAAGACAGAATATTGGGGTTCAATCATATGGAAATAGGCAGTAAATTGCTGGAAAAATGGGGCCTTCCTAAGACATTCGTCATTCCGATCTCATATCACCATAAACCGGAGGAACTGCCTGAAAAAGATCCAACCATCGAGCTTCTCACCAGGATACTCCATGTGACGGCGACGCTTGTTGAGCTGGTGACCATGCCCCAAAAACGCTCCTTGTTGATCGAGTTCGACAGCCTCACCCGAAAATACGGTTTCGCCGAATCGGTTCAACTCAAGCTTCTGGCAACGCAGATACATGAATTGAGCAAGAAGATCTTCCCCATCTTCGAAATAGAGCCGGAACGCAAAACCACTTACGTGGACATCATCGAAAAGGCTAGGCGCGAGCTCGCCGCTCTTTCGGCAGACTCGATAAAGACCTTGGAAGAGCAAAAGAGACTCATCGGGACATTGCGGCGACAATCCAGCGAAGACAAACCGATCATAGGTGCCGAAGAGATGATCCTCGAGGTGAACCCCGACGGCACCGTTGGATACGTCAATGCCCAGATGGCCAAGGTGCTCAGCGTCAAAGAGAGCAAGGATGTGCTCGGTTCCCCGATCGAACGCTGGGATGCGGGGCCGTTCGGTCACGGAGTGTTCGCTGCCCTTGTCGAGGTCGCCAGGTCTTCATCGGGGCCTCACGTGCTCGAACGCGAATGCGTCCTGCTGCCTTCCGGATTGCTCCCGTCGCTGACCTCCAAGCGCCCTGCGGGACCGCCGATCCTGCGATTCACGGCAACGCCGGTCAAGGGAAGCGTTCACATCGTGGTCCAAGAGATCACCTTGCTCCGCTGGCTCGAGACCACTTTTTCCAGGTATCTGTCCCCTGCCATCATCGATCAGATCCAGAGACTGAATGTGGATGAATTCTTCAAGATGGAGCGTAAAGAACTGACCGTTCTGTTCTGCGATCTTCGCGGGTTCACGAAGATGAGTCAGCACCTGTCGCCGAATGAAATACAGCACAGCGTCAATTCTTTTCTCCAGAACATGGTGAAAGCCACCGAGGACAACGGCGGTATCGTGGACAAGTTCATGGGCGACGAGGTGATGGCCATATTCGGCGCTCCCCTTCAATTGAATGACCATGCCCTCCGTGCGATCATTACCGCCGTGGACATGCAGCATGCACACAGCAAGTGGAACGAGATGAGAAGGAAGTCCGGAAGACCGACGGCAGGGCTGGGAATCGGGATCGCCACCGGCGAGATGGCGGTGGGGAACGTGGGGACCCCGTCGCGGATGGACTATACGGTGCTGGGGCATTGGGTGAACGTGGCATCGAGGCTCTGCGACGCGGCAAAAGGGGGAGAGATACTCACCGTTCAGCAGACACAGGAAAACAGCGCGGATGCCATGGGCAGATATTCCGGAGAAAAACCCCTGCCCGACCTTCGTTTCAGCCCCAAGGGGAAGATGCGCTTCAAGAACGTCGACGAACCCATGGAGATCATCTCGGTGGTCTATTCCGACTGACACCACACCCGGAGCACGGTGAAAAACAAGGTGCGTTTATGAGAAAGCTTGCCCAGGTCATAAGAAACGATGGTCCCGCCACCCTTGCCGGGCCTTTTGGCGGACTCACGGACAAGGAGTTGAAGGCGCTTTATTCGCTGGCGAGAATCATACGGCTCAACGAAGGGGACATCCTCATCAGGGAGGGGGACACGGATCAAACGGTTTACGTGATCCTGGGCGGGGCCCTGGAGATCGTCAAGGACCTCGAGGGAAAGGGGCAGCCCATCGCGGTCCTCAGGAAGGACGACTGGGTGGGAGAGATCGCTTTCACCAAGAAGGTTGCGAGAACGGCTTCCGCCGTGGCACGGGAACCGTCCAAGGTCATGGCCATTGACACGGTCACCTTGGAGGCCCTGGAGGAAAAGACCCAGCTTTTTCTTTTCAGGCGTCTCCATGACCTTGCCTCCAACCGCATCCAGGAGCTGACAACGCGGGTGGAGCAGCTTTCCAGCAAGAACCGGCAGTTGGCCGATTCCTTTTACAGGGCCCGACACAGGAGCAGCACCCACTACGCCGAGTCGGACCTGCTGAAAAAGATCATCCAAAAAGTCCCCCGCCTGCCCGCCTTCGCCAGCACCCTGGCCACGAAACTTCTGAGCGGGAGAGCCTCGTACAACGAAATCGCCCGACTCATCAGCGAAGACCCATCCATCGTCGCCCACGTGCTGCAGCGGGTCAACTCACCCTATTACGGGTTCAAACAGCGGATCTCCGATATCCACCGCGCATCCGTCTTGCTGGGTCTCGGCGAACTGTACCAGCTTGTCGTCACGGACGCCGTGCGACAGACCATGCCCGATTCTCCCAAGTTCCAGAAATTGCATGCCCATTCCGTGGCGATATCTCGACTCGGTTTTCTCCTTTCACAGGCATCGCATATCGGGGTACCCGTGGAGATGTCGACCATCGGGGTGCTCCACGAGCTCGGTGAGACCGTGATAGAACTGCTGAGACGCCAGAACCCCCATCTTGAAATGCTCATCGACACCTTGGACCAAACCCAGTTGGGTTCCCTGTTGTTCAAACAATGGGGGCTGCCGGAAGTGATTCCCAGGACCGTGGAATTCCATCCTTATCCCGAGTTCGTACCTCCCGAAAGAATCCCCGAGGACGTCCGTGGCTATGTCGCCCTTCTCTACACGGCGCATCTTTGCTGTTCCCTGATGGAAGGACGGCCGGAAGAGGATCTTCCCACGACCTTCCTGCCCGAATACCTCGACCTGTTTGGATGGCAAAACCTGTCGCTTGGCGACATCCTTCGGGTGCACCTGCTCCCCGGCCTGACCCAGAGGATGGAAGCCTGTCCGATCGTAATCAGGGAACTTGTCACCCGCTACAAGGACGCACAAGACTCGGACAAGGAGGATCCTGACAAATCACAAAGGACTCCGGCACCAAGGTAAGAGGCCATGTGGGGGCTGTCTCGCTCGCCTGAGCCCCCGAAGATGAAAAAAACCGTTATTCCGCGCGAACCGGAATCCAGTCTCGTAGGGTCAGGACTCCTTACCTGCCGGAAATAGGAGCGACACCAGCAGGGCGTCAGTTTTGACTATTTACTAGCTCATAAAAAAGACGCAAATTGGTGCCTGGGTACTCTACTTCCGCTTGGTTGAGTTCCTCGAACAGACCGGCAAGAGACCGGTTCGCCGCAGGTGACGATGCGTGGTGGACGCGGACACGCAGCCGATTGTTCTCGGTATCTGGCACAATATCGGCGTGCGTG
>ENA-OSEO01003070-OSEO01003070.1-sediment-metagenome-genome-assembly--contig:-NODE-3070-length-20926-cov-4.334309_pt1 | contig 20926 bp, 18 predicted proteins | sample MGYA00237883_ERZ534232 | MGnify/ENA metagenome assembly ERZ534232
GGCCAGCGGATCAGGCCCGACTGCCTGGTCCTGATCGAGACCACGGTGCCGCCGGGCACGACCGAGTACGTGGCCTATCCCCTGGTCAAGAAGGCCTTCGAGGAGCGGGGCCTGGATGAGGCGGAGCCCCTCCTGGCCCACTCCTTCGAGCGGGTCATGCCCGGGAGGGACTACGTCGCCTCGATCCGGGACTTCTGGCGGGTCTGTTCGGCGGTCAACCCCGAGGCCAAGGCCCGGGTGGTGGCCTTCCTCTCCGAGGTGCTCAACACCGAGAAATACCCCCTGACCGTCCTGGAGCGGCCCATCGAGAGCGAGAGCTGCAAGATCATCGAGAACTCCTACCGGGCCACCATCCTGGCCCTGATGCACGAGTGGAGCGTCTTCGCCGAGCAGAACGGGATTGACCTGATCAAGGTCATCGAGGCCATCAAGCTCAGGCCGACCCACGACAACATTATCTTTCCCGGGCCGGGGATCGGCGGCTACTGCCTGCCCAAGGACGGCGGCCTGGGCGTCTGGGCCTACAAGACCCTGCTGGGCTTCGAGGACGACCTCTTCAAGATCACGCCCCTGGCCATCGACATCAACGACACCCGGGCCCTCCACGCCGCCCGGCTGGTCCGCGACGCCCTGCGCAACATGGGCCGGATCGTGCCCGCCTCCAGGATCGCCGTCCTGGGCGCGGCCTACCGGGAGGACGTGGGCGACACGCGCTACTCCGGCTCGGAGCTGGTGGTCAGGAAGCTGGCCGAGATGGGCGGCGAGGTCGCGGTCCACGACCCCTACGTCGAGCACTGGTGGGAGCTGGAGAAGCAGGAGACCTTTCCCGGGCCGGGCCAGTCGCGCCGCCGCTTCTTCCGCAACCAGGAGCGGCTCTCGGAGCTGAAGGTCAGCCATGACCTGGGCGAGGCCCTCCAGGGGGCCGACGCCGTGGTCCTGGCCGTGCGCCACCAGGCCTACAGGAGTCTCCAGCCGGAGCGGATGGTCGAACTGACCGGCCGGCCGGTGGCGGTGATCGACTGCTTCGGCCTCCTGGACGACGATCGGATCAGGCGCTACTTCGAATTAGGCTGCGAGGTCAAGGGCCTGGGCCGGGGCCACATCCAGCGGATCAAGGAAGAGGTCAGGCGGAAACGCATCCGGCCGCCTAAGGCCTGAGGCCGGCGACGGTTCTGCCGGGCCGCCCCAATCAGATCCGGGCCAGAGCCTCCTCCAGGCCGGTCAGATCCTCCAGGGCAGTCAGGCCCAGACCGGCGAAGGTTCCGGCGCCCCGGCCGATGAAGTGGACCCCGGTCGCCCGGGAGGCCCAGTACTCGGTCAGGGAGTCGCCGATGGAGACCACCTCGGCCGGCTTGAGGGCCCACTGGCTCAGGATGCGCTTGAGGATGGTCTCCTTGGAGTCGGGCGAGCCGAAGACCGCCTGGAAGTAGGCGGCCATGCCTCTCCTGGCCACGATGAGCCTCAGCTCGTCCTGCGGCGTTCCGGAACAGACGAAGAGAAGCAGGCTCCGGTGATGGGCCTTCAGGAACTCCTCGGCCCCGGCCACCCAGGGCGCCTTGAGGACCAGGGGCAGGACCAGGTTCGAGTACTGGGCGGCCCGCTGGTCCAGAAACTCCTGGGTCACCGGCTCGTCCAGCAGGACGCGGTGGTAGTAGGCCAGTTTCTCGACCCGGGAGACGCCGCCGTTGAGAAGGTGGTGGCTGACCACGGTTTGGACCACTTCCGGGCCGTAGCTCTCGAACATCCGGACAAAGGCTTGGGTCTTTATCTCGGCCGTCTCCAGGAGAACGCCGTCGAAGTCGAAGACCAGGCTTTTTATCATTATCCCTCGGGAAGCTGAGGCTTTTCGGGCGGCCGGACCGGCAGGGTCAGGCCCTTCCTCCTATAGCCCCTGAGCCGGCCTGGTGTCAAGGCGCCGGGCCGGCCCTCCGGCCCGGAGACGGCCGGAGCCATGATCGCTTGACGGCCGCCGGCCGATGGGACTACTATGAAAGCTCTCAACCAGGCTTCAGATTTGGGTTTGGCTTGTTTGGATGGCCGCTTAGCCGGAAGGGGCGGGCCGCCCTGTCTGTAACCGGGAATGCGGAGCTTTATTTTTAATAAGGATCCGGCGTTGTTGTATCCGGAGCAGGACCTTTCCCGGCCGGGGAGGCGGGTTTGAGGGCTGCTCCAGGCAAGCGCTTCCTCTTCGCCGCCGCCGGAGTGGCCCTGGCCCTCCTGCTGCTCGAGGGCGCGGCCCGCTTGACCTTGCATCTCCTGGGCAAGTCCTGGGGCGCGGTGGTGCCCCCTTCAATCGTCCGCTTCGACTCCGGGCTGGGCTGGTCGCTCAAGCCGGGCTCCCGGGCGGCCTCGAAGCGGACCGGCCTCGAGGTGGAGTACCGGATCAACTCCCAGGGCCTCAGGGACGGGGAGACGAGCTACCAGAAACCGGCTGGCGTCTTCCGCATAGTCCTGCTGGGCGATTCCCGGTCCTTCGGCTTCGGGGTGCCCATCGAGAAGCACTTCTCCAGCCTGCTGGAAGGCTACTTCCGGAACCTGGAGGTGGTCAACCTGGGGGTCGACGGCTACGGGATCGATCAGGAGTTGCTCTACCTGCGGGCCGAGGGCTTCCGCTACCAGCCCGACCTGGTCCTGACCTACCTGTCGCACTTCCACGACCACCGGCACATGCACACCAAGCGCTGGGGCGTGGGCAAGCCGGCCTTCGTGCTCCGCAATGGCCAGCTGGTTCTGGTCAACTCGCCGGTCTCGAACAACTCGCCGGGGCTGCTGGCCCTGCGGAGGATCGACCAGCGCCTGGCCGGAATAAGCAGCCTCTACACGGTCTTCCGGGACTCCACCGTTTATCTGGCCGCCGGGGACAACGGCCTCCGCCGGCTGGCCAGGCGGGTCGGAGTCGTCCACGAGGCCGGGGGGGCAGGAGAGCGAAGGGACGACCAGGAGTTCCAGCGGGAGATGGAAGAGCTCGGCCAGGCGATCATCGCCGCCATGGCCAGGGAGTCGAAACGGCGCGGAGCCAGGTTTGTCCTGGTCACCCAGATGCCCGAGCTGATCCCGACCGCGGCCAGGGCGGGCGTCGCCTGCCTCGACGTCTCCCCGGCCCTGGCCAACCCCGGCTTCTACCTGCCCAGCGACCTCCACCACATCAACGAGTCCGGCAACGGCGTCCTGGCCTGGGAGATCGCCCGCTTCCTGAGAGCCAACTCCCTGATCCCGGCCAGGTCGGTGAAGAAGGACTGAGACCCGGCCGGCTCCCGCCCGAGAGAACCTCCCTTGCCCACACTGGCGGCCATTCCCAACGATCCCATCTCGGCCTACCTGCGCAAGGGCGAGATCAAGGAGCGCTACTTCAACCCCGGCCTGCTCTTCGACGAGGTCCACCTCATCACCCTGGCCGACCGGGACGTCTCTCCGGCCGAGGTCCAGGCCCTGGCCGGTCCGGCCCGGCTCCACATCCACCCGGTCGGCCGCCCCTCGGCCCTGGACCTGGCCGGCTACTTCCCCAGAGTGGCCCGGCTGATCGGTCGGATCAAGCCGGACCTGATCCGGGCCCACAACCCCTGGCTGGCCGGGGCCCTGGCCGTCCACGCGGCCCGGCGGGTCGGCCGGCCGGCCATCGTCTACCTGCACATCGAGAACGACCAGCGCCGCCTCTTTGACCGCCGCCTCCGCTTCCGCCTGATCAGGCCGCTGGAGTTTTACTCCCTGGGCCGGGCCGACCTGGTCGTCTGCGTCTCCCGCTTCCTGGAGGACTACGCCCGCCGCTACGGCGCCCGGCGGGTGGCCACGGTCTACAACAAGGTTTACACCGAGCAGTTCTTCCGCCCTCCCCCGGACGGCTTTCACCGGCCGCCGCGAATCCTTTACGTCGGCCGCTTAGACCCCCAGAAGGCGCCCGAGATCATCATCCGGGCCGCGGCCGGGCTGGAGGTGGAGCTGACCCTCATCGGCGACGGCTCCGACCGGGCCCGTCTGGTTGACCTGGCCGGCCGGCTGGGCCTGGCCGAGCGGGTCCGCTTCATCGACTCGGTGCCCCACGCCCAGATCCACCGCCACTATCACCAGGCCGACATCTTCGCCCTGGCCACCCACTACGAGGGCTTCTGCATCCCGGTCCTGGAGGCCATGGCCTCGGGCCTGCCCGTGGTCGCCAGCGACACCCAGCCCCTGCCCGAGATCCTGGGCGAGAGCGGCCTGATCGTGCCCAAGACGGCCGAGGCCTTTGAGGCCGCCTTCCGGCGACTGCTGGCCGAGCCAGAGTACGCACTGGGGCTGGGCCGAGCGGCCCGGGAGCGGGCGGCCGGCCTGGACGGGGCGATCATGGAGCGGCGGGAGGTGGAGCTCTACCGCCGGCTCCTGGCTGGCGGCGAGGCCCCCTGAGGAGCGGTGGGGCGGGGCGGCCGGGCGGGGTGGGGCCGGGCACAAACCTCTTGACACTAATCGGGAAGTTCCCTAGACATTGAGTCTCAAAATCGCTCGCTCCGGCTTTGTCCGGGCCTCTTTACGGCCGGGCCGGGCGGGCAATGGCTTCGACTGGATGTAATCGAAGGAGCGGAGCTATATCTTAAGACTGGAGGTCGAATGAGCCAAGCCCTGCGCTTCGGCCTGTTGGGCTGCGGCGCCATCGCCAAGAAGCACGCCGAGTCCCTGAAGCGGATCGAGGGGGCCGAGCTTACGGCCGTCTGCGACCTGGACGTCCGGCAGGCCGGGGAGTTCGGCCGGGAGTACGGCGTGCCCGGCTTCGAGGACCCCCGGGCCATGATCGCCGAGGCCGGGGTGGACGTCCTGTCCATCCTGACCCCTTCGGGCCTGCACTCCCAGAACGTCCTCGACCTGGTCGACACCGGGGTCCACTTCGTCGTCGAGAAGCCGATGGCCCTGCGCCTGGACAAGGCCGACGAGATGATCCGGGCCTGCGCCGAGCATGAGGTAAAGCTCTTCGTGGTCCAGCAGAACCGCTTCAACCCGCCCGTTCAGGCCCTCAAGCGGGCCCTGGACCAGGGCCGCTTCGGCCGGCTGGTCCTGGGTGCGGTCAGGGTGCGCTGGTGCCGGACCCAGGACTATTACGACGCCAAGTCCTGGCGGGGCACCTGGGCCCTGGACGGCGGGGTGGCCACCAACCAGGCCAGCCACCACATCGACATGCTCGAGTGGCTCATGGGCCAGGTCGAGTCGGTCATGGCCATGACCGAGACCCGCCTGGCCCGGATCGAGGCCGAGGACACGGCCCTGGCCCTGCTCCGCTTCACCTCGGGCGCCCTGGGGGTCATCGAGGCGACCACGGCCACCCGGCCCCGGGATCTGGAGGGCTCGCTGTCGATCCTGGGCGAGGGCGGGTCGGTCGAGATCGGCGGCTTCTTCATGAACCAGCTCCGGACCTGGCAGTTCAGCCAGCCGAGGCCCGAGGACGAGAAGATCCTGGCCACGCACGGCTCCAACCCGGAGCAGTGGGCCTGGAACCACGCCGAATACTTGAAGGACGTGGTCAAGGCCATCCGGACCGGGACCAAGGGCCTGGTCGAGGGCCTGGAGGGCCGCCGCTCCCTGGAGCTGATCACGGCCATCTACGAGTCGGCCGAGACCGGCCAGGAGGTCCGCCTCCGCTTCAGGCCGCGCTGGGCCAGGCTGGGCTTCGAGAACAACGTGAGGGCGGAGCGATGAAGGTTCCCCTGGTCGATCTGAGACTCCAGTACCAGAACATCCGGGACGAAATGAGGGCGGCCATCGAAGCGGTCATTGACCAGAGCGCCTTCATCGGCGGCGGGTTCGTCAAGGCCTTCGAGCAGGAGTTCGCCGGCTTCATCGGCCGGCGGGAGTGCCTGGGCGTGGGCAACGGCACCGACGCCCTGGCCCTGGCCCTGCGGGGCCTGGGGCTGGAGCCTGGTCAGGAGGTCATCGTCCCGGCCTTCACCTTCGTGGCCACCTCCGAGGCGGTCAGCATGGCCGGCGGCCGGGTCGTCTTCGCCGACGTGGAGCCGGAGAGCCGCTGCCTCGACCCGGCCGCGGTCGAGGCGGCGCTGAGCCCCCAGACCAGGGCCGTCATCGCCGTCCATCTCTACGGCCACCCGGCCGAGATGGGCCGGCTCAAGAGGATTGCCGACGAGCGCGGCCTCTGGCTCATCGAGGACGCGGCCCAGGCCCACGGAGCCAACCTGGACGGCCGCCGCCTGGGCGGCTTCAGCCAGGCGGCCTGCTTCTCCTTCTACCCGGGCAAGAACCTGGGCGCCTACGGCGACGCCGGGGCCATCCTGGGTGACGACGAGGAGTTCATGACCCGGACGCGGATGCTGGCCAACCACGGCCGGATCGGCAAGTACAACCACATGTTCGAGGGGGTCAGCTCCCGCCTGGACGGCCTCCAGGCGGCCGTGCTCTCGGTCAAGCTCAGGCACCTGGAGGCGTGGAACCAGGCCCGCCGCCGGGCGGCCCAGGGCTGGCGGGAGCGGCTGGAGGGCCTGCCCCTCAAGCTGCCCCGAGATCATCCCGGCCACGTCTACCACCTCTTCGTGGTCGAGACGCCGGAGCGGGAGAAGCTGCTCGAGCACCTCAAGGCGGCCGGGGTGGGCGCCTCGGTCCACTACCCCGACGCCCTGCCCCGGCTGCCGGTCTACGAGCACCTGGGGCTCAAGCCGGGCCAGTTTCCCCAGGCCGAGCGGCTGGCCGCCCAGGTCCTGTCCCTGCCCATCTTCCCGGAGATCACCCCGGCCCAGCAGGACTACGCGGCCGAGCGGATCAGGGCCTTCTTCGGCCAAGGCTGAGCCCCTGGCCCGCCTGCTCCTGATCACCTCCATCTTCCCGCCTGAGGCCGGGGGGCCGGCCACCTTCATCTCGGCCCTGGCCCCGGCCCTGAGGCGGGCCGGCCACCGGGTCCGGGTCTTCACCCTCTGGGATTCGCCGCCGCCGGACCGGCCCGCCTGGCTTCAGGGCCTCAGCCGGCGCTGGCCGGCGCCCCTGCGGCTCAAGCTGATCTTCTGGCGGCTCCTGCCCCTGGTCCTCTGGGCCGACCTGGTCTACGTCAACGGACTGGAGCTGCCCGCCGTCCTGGCCTGCCGGCTCCTGGGCCGGCCCTGCCTGCTCAAGATCGTGGGCGACTACGCCTGGGAGCGGGCCAGGCTCAGGCAGCGGACCCGGCTGGACCTGGCCGAGTTCCAGCGGGCCGGGCTGCCCTGGGACCTGGCCGGGCAGCGCCGGCTGAGGAGCCTCTACGTCCGGCTGGCCGACCGGGTGGTCGCGCCCAGCCGCTTTCTGAGGGACCTGATCGTCGGCTGGGGCGCGCCCCCGGACCGGGTCAGGGTCATCTACAACGGCCTGACCCCCCTGCCCGAGCCCCTGCCCCCGGCCGACCGCTCCCTCTGGGGCGCCGCCCCCGGGGAGAGGCTGATCCTGACCGCGGCCCGGCTGGTGGACTGGAAGGGCCTGGATGACGTCATCGCCGCCCTGGGTCTCCTCAACCGGCCGGCCCGGCTGCTTGTCCTGGGCGAGGGCCCTGAGCGGGCCGGGCTGGAAGCCCTGACCCGGCGGCTGGGCCTGGCCGGGCGGGTCGTCTTCGGCGGCCGGGTCTCCCGCGGACGCGTTCTGGCCGCCCTGGCCGCGGCCGACGTCTTTGTCCTGGCCAGCGGCTACGAGGGCCTGCCCCACGTCGTCCTGGAGGCCATGGCCGCCGGCGCGCCGGTGGTGGCCGCCCGGGCCGGCGGCACGCCGGAGGTGGTCGAGTCCGGCCGGGACGGCCTGCTGGTGGCCTACGGCCGGGTCGAGGAGCTGGCCCGGGCCCTGGACAGAATCCTGGCCGAGCCTAAGCTGGCCGCTTCCTTCAGGCGGGCCGGCCGGGCCAGGGCGGCGGATTTCCCCTGGGCCCGGACGGTCGCCCAGACCCGGGAGCTGATCGAGGAGATGCTGGCATGAAGCCCGAGGTCAAACCGGACTGCCGCCACTACCGGGGTGACAAGCCCTGCGGTCTCAGGGAGGACTGCGCCGACTGCCCCGAGCACGAGCCCCTGGGCCCGCGGATCCTGATCATCAAGCTGGGCGCCCTGGGGGACGTGCTCCGGACCACGCCCCTGGTCCGGGGCCTGGCCGAGCAGGCCGCCGGGGCCGAGATCGTCTGGCTGACCAGCCCGGCCTCGGCGCCGCTGCTGCGGGACAACCCCTATATCCACCAGCTCTGGATCACCGGCTCGGCCTCCCTGGCCCGGCTCCAGGTGGAGCGCTTCGAGAGGGTCATCTGCCTGGACAAGGACCCGGAGGCGGCCGCCTGCGCCAGCCTGGCCGCGGCCCCCCTCAAGCAGGGCTTCGGCCTGAGCGACAAGGGCCGGCTGATCGTCTTAAACCAGGGCGCCCTGGAGAGCCTCCGCCTGGGCCTGTCCGACGAGCTCAAGTTCCACCGCAACGAGAAGACTTACCAGCGGCTGATGTTCGAGGCGGCCGAGCTGGAGTACCGGGAGGATTACGATTACGTCTTCCCGATCCCGCCCCAGGAGCAGGCCTGGGTGGATCACTTCCTCGGCCACCGGCTCGAGGCCCAGGCCAGACTGGTTATCGGCTTCAACCTGGGCGGGGGCGACATCTTCGCCCACAAGCGCTGGAAGGAGAGGCACTTCCTCCGCCTGCGCCGGCTCATCGAGACCAAGTGGGGCGATCGGGCCGGCGTCCTGGCCCTGGGCGGGCCGGAGGACGCCGACCGCCTGGTCCGGCTGACCGCGGCCGCCCCGGGCGTCATCGACACCGGCGGCCACAACAGCCTGGCCCGCTTCGCCGCCTTTCTCAAACGCTGTCAGGTGGTCATCACCGGCGACTCCCTGGCCATGCACCTGGCCCTGGCCGTGGGCACCTGGTGCCTGGTCCTGATCGGTTCGACCACCTGGCGCGAGATCGAGCTCTACGGCCGGGGCGAGATGATCGTCTCCGAGATGGAATGCTCGCCCTGCTACAAGGCCTCCTGCGACCGCGAGCCGGACTGCATGGAGAGCCTGACCCCGGAGATGGTCATGGAGCGGCTGGAGAGGCTGGTGGACAAGGGCGGCTTCCTCAAGGCGGAGCCTTCTTCTTGAGGAGCGCCCGCCCCGGGCCGGTCGAGCCTTGAACCTGATGATGATCAGCGGCGACGTCCGGGCCGCGGCCGGCGAGGAGGGCGAGTTCTTCGAGCTCCTCAGGGAGTTCCACCGCTACTGGAGCCGCATCGACGTCATCTGCCCCCGGCTCGAGCAGGCCCGGCCGCTGACCCTCTTCGGCCGGGTCCACCTCCACCCGGCCGGCCGGTTCTGCTACCCCGACCTCAGGGCCAAGCTGACCCAGCCGGTCTACACCGCCCGGGCGGCCCGAAAGCTTTTGCGGGAGAGGCGCTACGACCTGATGACCGTCCACGAGGTCCCGCCCTTCCACGTCTCCCTGGCCGCCCTGCGCCTGGCCCGGCGCTTCGACCTGCCCGTGGTCAGCGAGATCCACCACGTCGAGGGCTTTCCCCTGGCCGCGGACTGGCCCTCGCGCCTGAGGCGCCTGGCCACGGCCGTCTGGGTGCGCCGGCTCAGGGGCCGGGTCGAGGCCATCCGGACGGTCAACGCCCAGGAGACGCCCGGCTTCCTGATCGCCCGGGGCGTGCCTGAGGAAAAGATCAAGGTCCTCTACTCCTTTGACCTGGACTTCCGGGTCTTCAAGCCAGCCTCGGCCGAGCGGGACGTCGACTTCCTCTTCGTCGGCCGCCTGGTGGCCAACAAGGGTCCGGAGACATTCGTCCGGGCCCTGGGCCTACTCCGGCGACGCCGGCCCGGGGTCAAGGGGGTCATCATCGGCCGGGGGCCGCTGGACGGCCGCCTCCGGGCCCTGGCCGAAGGGGAGGGGCTGGACCGGGGGCTGGAGATCATCCCCTGGGTCAAGGACCGCCGCGAGCTGGCCGACTTCTATCGCCGGGCCAGGGCCCTGGTGGTCTGCTCCTTTGCCGAGGGCGGCCCCAACGTGGCCCTGGAGGCCATGGCCTGCGGCACCCCGGTCATCGCGCCCCGGATCGGCGTGCTCAGAGAGGTCCTCCGCCCCGGGGTCAACGGCCTCATCAGCGGCCACTCGCCGGCCGGCCTGGCCGGGCAGATGGAGCGGCTTTTGGACGAGCCGGGCCTGGCCGAGCGGCTGGGCGCGGCCGGACCGGAGGCGGTCCGGCCCTTCGAGTCCGGGGCGATCATCAGGCGCTACGCCGAGGGGCTCCAGGAAGTGGCCCGGCGGGCCGGGGCCGCGGCCTGAGAGGCCGGGCAGGACTGATGCGGGCCGCCTTCTTCTGCGTCCTGGTCGACCCGGCCGACGACATCGCCGGCTTCATCCTCGACTGGATCCGGGCCCTGGCCGCCCGGCTGGAGAGCCTGGAGGTGATCGTCCTGGAGGACCAGACCGCGGCCCGGCCGGTCGATCTGCCGGCCAATGTGCGCCTGCACTCCCTGGGCAAGGAGAAGGGCTCGGGCCGGGCCCGCCTCCTCCTGGCCAGCCAGGTGGCCTTGGGTAGGGCCCTGGGCCGGGCCGACTTCCTGCTCTGCCACATGATGCCCCTCTACGCCCTGGTCAGCTGGCCGCTCTGCCGCCTCAAGGGCCGGCCCCTCTTCCTCTGGTACACCCACCAGCACGTCGACCTGAAGCTCAGGGCCGCGGTCAGGCTGGCCGACCGGGTCTTCACCGCCGCGCCCGAGAGCCTGCGCCTGGCCACGGACAAGAAGCGGGTCCTGGGCCACGGCATCAACACGGCCCGCTTCTCGCCCGGCCCCCCGGGCCGGGACGGGGGCCGGCTCAGGGTCGTCTCGGTGGGCCGGCTCAGCCCGGTCAAGAGGCTGGAGGTGCTCATCGAGGCGGCCGAAAGGCTCAAGGAGCTGGGCGAGTTGGACCGTTTCGACTTCAAGGTCATCGGCCGGGAGGGCACCCCGGCCCAGCGGACCTACGTCGAAGGCCTCAAGGGGCGGATCGAGGCGGCCGGCCTGGGGCGGGCCATCGACCTGGCCGGCCATTTGCCCTACGCCCGGATCGACCGGGCTTACCAGGCCGCCGACGTCTTTGTCTCCACCCAGGAGCAGCGCGGCCTGGACAAGGCCGTCCTGGAGGCCATGGCCTCGGGCCTGCCGGCGGTGGTGGCCAACGAGTCCTTCCGGCCGCTCCTGGCCGGCCAGGCGGAGGCGCTTCTCTACCCGGCCGACCAGCCGGCCGCCCTGGCCGAGAGGCTCTTAGGGCTGAGCCGCCTGGCCGCGGCCGAGCGGCGGCGGCTGGGCCTGGAGCTGAGGGAGCGGGTCAGGGCCGGCCACGACCTGGAGAGGCTCATGGACCGCATCCTGGACGAGGCCCGCGGCCTGGCGGCGGGCTGAACTTGGACTGCCTGGTCCTGATCCCGACATACAATGAGGCCGAGAACGTGGAGGCGATAACCCGGGCCGTGCTCGGTCAGGGGGAGCGCTTCGGGGTCCTGATCATCGACGACAACTCGCCCGACGGCACCGGCCGCCTGGCCGACGAACTGGCCCGGGTCGAGGCGCGGGTCAGAGTCCTCCACCGGCCGGCCAAGCAGGGTCTCGGCCCGGCCTACCTCCAGGCTTTGGGCCAGGTTCTCGAGGAGGGCGGGGTCGAGTACGTGGCCACCATGGACGCCGACTTCTCCCACAACCCCGCTGACCTGCCCCGGCTCCTCGCCCCGGCCGAGGCCGGGGCCGACTGGGTCATCGGCTCGCGCTACTGCCCCGGCGGCGGGGTCAGGAACTGGGGCCTGGGCCGCCGCCTGATCAGCCGCCTGGGCGGGGGCTACGCCCGGATACTCCTGGGCCTCGGAGCGGCCGATCCCACGGCCGGCTTCAACCTGATCCGGCTTAAGGCCCTGGCCCGGCTGGACCTGGCCGCGATCAGGTCCAACGGCTACGGCTACCAGATCGAGTTCAAGCACCGGGCCCAGCGGGCCGGCTTGAAGCTTGAGGAGGTGCCCATCATTTTTACCGACCGCCGGGTCGGCCAGTCCAAGATGAGCCTGGGCATCGCCCTGGAGGCCTTTGGGCTGGTCCTCCGGCTGGCCCTGGGCGGGCGATGATCTCCAGGCTCTCCCCGGCCCGCTTCTGCCTGGTCCTCCTGGTCCTGGGGCTGCTCGTCTCCGGAGCCTTCAACGGCCTCAACCGCTCCTGGCTCTACGTCAACTCCGACGCCCGGGCCTACTTCCTGACGGCCAAGAACCTGGCCCACGGCCTGGGCTACACCGAGGGGGAGCGCAACCACTGGCGGGACTCGATCTACCGCGTCTGCCCCATCTACATCGCCTCCCTGGCCGGCGTCTTCCGGCTCCTGGGCCCGGAGGAGACCTGGCGCGGCCAGAACCGGCTGGACCAGGTCCAGGTCCAGGCCATCCTCCTTTTCGAGACCATCCTTTACGCCCTGGGCGCGATCCTGGCCTACCTCATCGCCCGCCAGGTCTGGGACGAGACCTCGGCCTGCTGGACCGGCCTTATCTGCCTGCTCGTCCCGGACTTCATCACCTACGCCGGGATGGTCATGGCTGAGTCCCTGGCCAACCTCCTGACCCTGGGCGCGGCCCTGGCCGCCTTCGCCTATCTCCGACGGCGGCGGCCCCTCTGGCCGGTCCTGGCCGCCTTCGGCCTGCTCGGCCTGGGCGTCCTGACCAGGCCCAACCTCCTGGCCCCGGCCCTCTGCCTGATCGGGTTCCTGGCCTGGCGGCGGGACTGGCCGGCCGCCCTGGCCGGCCTGCTGGTCCTGGTCCTGGTCCTGACGCCCTTCAGCCTGCGCAACCTGGACAAGTACGGCCGGGCCTGGTACGCCACCTCGACCCTGAACTTCAACCTCCTGGTGGGCAACATCGAGGGTTCCATGGGCGAGTTCATCTTCGATCAGGACGAGATGAGCCGCCGGCTCAAGCTGGATTACCGTGAAGCCCAGCCGGTCGAGCTGGACGAGGCGGCCAGGCGGGAGCTCTGGCGCCTGGTCAGGGAGAAGCCGGGCCACGTCCTGGGGATCAACCTCCTCAAGTTCGTCCGGTACTGGTCGGTCTTCCGGACCTCGGCCAACCAGTGGATGAACAACAATCCCTGGATCCGCCGGGCCCAGCTCCTGGTCTCCATCTTCACCAACTCCTGGCTGTTCATCCTGGGGCCGGCCGGCCTGCTGCTGGCCGCGGGCCCGCCTCTGCCCCGGCGGGCCATGCTCGTCTACATCGGGCTCATCTTCGTCACCGCGGTGCCCATGTACCTCAACCACCGCTACCGCTTCGCCTTCTTCCCCTTCCTGGTCATGGGCGCCGTGGTCCTGAGCCGCCGCCTCTGGAACGAGTGGCGGCCCAGGCTCAGGGCCCTGGGCTGGCGGGGGTTGTGGCAAAGCCTCGACACTACTCAGCGGGGCCGGGTCTGGGGCCTGGCCGGCTGGGCCGTCTTTGTCTGGGGCAGCAGTCTGGTGGACGGCCTCAACCGCTTCGAGAGATTCCTGAACTATGTCTACGGCCAGAACATCTACTTCTGAGACCGGAACCAGGTCCCGGGAGGCCGGGGAGCGACCGATGCTGCCGGGCGTGACCCGGGTAAGGGTGGTCCAGGAGGGGGATATCTGGTTCCCGGCCCGGTGGAATGGCGGTGGCCAGGCCGAGCGGTTCTGGTCCGCGGCGGCCAGGGAGAACCCCATCGACGCCGCGGCGGCCACTCCCTCGCGGGACCCCTTTGCCAAGTACCCCGAGTGGATCAGGGGCCACTTCCAGGGGGTTGAGGGGGTTTTTCTCGACGGCGGCTGCGGCTACGGCCGGGTGAGCATCCCCCTGCTCCAGGCCAATCCGGGGCTCCGTTGCGTCGGGGTGGACGTCTCGCCGGTCATGCTGGACTACTTCGCCGAGCTGGCCCAAGAGCGCGGCCTGACCGGCCGGGCGGACCTCTACTGCGGCCAGATCGACCGCCTGCCCTTTGACGACGGCTTCTTCCGGATGGTGCTCAGCTCGGCCGTCCTGCACCACCTGCCCACGGCCACGGCCAAGGCCGCCCTGCGGGAGTTCCACCGGGTCCTGGCGCCGGGCGGCAAGCTGGTCCTCAACGGCACCTTCCCCAACATGCTCAACCTGGAGGGGCTCCAGCAGGCCCCCTTCAGGCTCTTCAGAAGGCGCAACGGCCTGGTCAGGAGCTACACCCGGCGGGAGGTGTCCGGCCTGCTCTCGGCCTACCGGGAGCTGGAGATTCAGAGCCGCCACCTCATCCTCCTGCCCCGCAGCCTGGCCGGCCGGAACCTGCCCGGGGGGCGCTTCATCAGGCGGGCCAACCAGCTCTTCTCCCGGCGCTTTCTGTCTTTCTTCAGGCGCTCCGGCCTGCTGGTCAGCTATCACGAGGTCGTGGCCGTCAAGTGAATCCCGGGTCGGCAATAAGTCCCGGCCTCAATCGGGCCGCCCTGGGGCCGGCCGTGACGGCGGTCCTGGTCATGGGGCTGCTCGCGGCCGCCCTGGCCTGGCTCCACGGCGGCCACCTGAGCGCCCTGATGATGCTGGAGAAGGAGGGCAGGTGCTACCAGACCCTGGGCGCGCCGGCCGGGGTGGCCGTCTTTCCCGGGGCCGGCTACGACGGGCACCTCTTCTACTACATCGCCCGCGACCTGAAGATGGAGCACGGCTGCGCCGGGGCCTATCGCTACCAGAGGATTCTCTACTCGGTCCTGATCTGGCTCTTCTCCCTGGGCCGGGAGAGCCTGATGCCGCTGATGATGAGCCTGATCAACGTCCTGGCCATCGGGGCCGGCACCTGGCTGATGGCCCGCTGGCTGGCCGAGACCGGGGCGAGCCCCTGGCTGGGCCTCTTCTACGGGCTCAGCCTGGGCCACGTGATCATCGTCCAGTACGCCCTCTGCGGCGCCCTGGCCCTGGCTCTGGCCCTGGCCGGGACCTACTTCTTCATCCAGCGGCCCAGGCCCGTCCTGGCCGGCCTTTTCTTCGCCCTGGCCCTGCTGACCAGGGAGACAGTCGTTCTCCTGGCCGCGCCCCTGGGGCTGTGGGCCCTCTGGCGGCGGGACTGGAGGCGATTGGGCTGGCTGGCCGCGGCCCTGCTGCCCTATCTTATCTGGGAGCTCGTCCTCTGGCGGCGCTTCGGCGAGCTGCCCCTGACCTCGACCAACGCCGAGGCGGTCACCCTGAACTTCGAGGGGCTCAGGGCCCTTCTGGGCGACCTGGACTTCGCCTCGGGCTGGCGCCAGGCCCTCCGCCAGGCCTCCTCGCTGCCCTACCTGGCCTTTGTCCTGCTCTGCCTCGGCCTGGGGATAAGGGAGCTCGGCCGGGCCGGGCGGGAGGGCCGGCTCCTGGCCTGGCTGGTGGTCTGCAACGCCGGGCCGATCCTGCTCCTGGGCCGGGGCATGTGGACCTACGTCTCCTCCATCGGCCGGGTCAGCCTTACCCTGGTCCCGGCGGTTCTGCTCCTGGCCGCCAGGAGCGGCGGGGCGACCAGGCTCTGGCTCCTGGGCGGACTGGGCTTCCTCTTCCTCACGGGCCTGGCCAGGGTCTTCCTGGCCGGGACCCACCCCTTCTTTATCCAGCCGTGATGGAACGACTCATCCAGGCCGGCCGCAAGGCCCTGCTGCTCCTCTCCTCCCGGCGGGCCTATCTCTTCCGCTTGAGGCCGCGGCTCTTGAGGCTCTTCGACGCCGACCTGGCCCACCTGGCGGCCAATCTGGGGCTCTACTACCCCCTGGAGCCGGCCCCGGTCCCGCCGCCGCAGGGCCGGGTCCTGATCGTGGCCGCCCACCCGGACGACGAGGCCATCGGCTGCGGCGGGAGCCTGATCCTGGCCGGCCGGGGAGGGGCCAGGCTGGCCTTGGCCTTTCTGACCGACGGCCGGCCGCCGGCCGGACCGGAGGATGAGGCTCAGGCCCTGGCCGCCCGCCGCCGCGGGGAGGCCGAGGTCGCGGCGACTTATCTGGGGGCCTCGCTGGAGTTCTTCGGGGCGCCGGTCAGGACCCTGGCCCGGAATCGGGACCTGGCCGACCAGGCGGCCGGCTGGCTGACCGATCTGGTGGGCCGCTTCGCGCCCCAGGCGGTCCTGACGCCCTTTCCCCTGGACGCCCACTCCGACCACCGCCTGGCCGCCTGGCTGACCGCCCGGGCCCTGGCCGGCCGGGGCGACTTGCCGGTCTGGGCCTACGAGGTGGCCACCTCCTCCCTGGCTCCGGCCAACGTGGTCGTGGACATCACCCCGGTCGAGGCGGACAAGACGGACCTGATCAACCTCTACGCCTCCCAGGTGGCGGGCTTCGACTACGCCAACGCCGCCCTGGGCCTGAACCGCTTCCACAGCCGCCACCTCAAGGGCCGGGGCGCGGCCGAGGTCTTCTTCCGGCTGCCGGCCGGCCGGTTCATCGAGCTGATGGCCCGCTTCAGCCCGGAGCAGATCTTTGGGGATCGAGGTTGACCTTGGGCCCCAGGTCGGTCAAGATTGAGACGGCGCCACCGCGGGCGGGAAGGACAAATGTACCGGAATAACAAGGTCGCCCTGGTCGTTCCAGCTTTCAACGAAGGCCGGCTCATCGGTCCGACCCTGGACAAGGTGCCCGAGCTGGTGGACCGTGTCTTCGTCATCGACGACTGCTCCACGGACGAGACCTGCCGCGTCGTCGAGGCCAGGGCCGAGGTCGACCCCCGGGTGGTCCTGGTCCGCCACGACCGGAACCAGGGGCCGGGCGCGGCCATCATCACCGGCTACGGCCAGGCCGCCGCCGAGGGGTACGACCTGACCGTGGTCGTGGGCGGCGACGACCAGATGCCCTTCGACGTCATTACCGACTTTCTGGACCCGGTCATCGACGGCGAGTGCGATTACGCCAAGGGCAACCGCTTCCACCACATCGGCCCGACCCTGGAGAAGATGCCCAAGATCAGGCTCCTGGGCAACGTCCTCATCACGGCCATGACCAAGATCTGCTCGGGCTACTACAAGATCATGGACGTGGTCGATGGCTACACCTGCATCTCGCTCCAGGCGATCAGAACCATCAGCTGGGAGAAATGCTGGCCGGGCTACGGCTACCCCATGAACTTCCTGGTCCATCTCAACGCCCACGGCTTCAAGGTCAAGGACGTGCCCCGGCGGCCGATCTACCTCGAGGGGGTCCAGCAGTCCAAGATCAAGGGCCTGCGCTACGCCTTGAGGGTGGCGCCGATGCTCTTCCGCTCCTTCCTGTGGCGGATCAGCTACCGTTACATCTACCGCGACTTCCACCCCCTGGCTTTCTTCTACCTCTTCGGGATGATCCTTCTGCCGGCCGGACTGATCGCCGGCCTGGTCCTGATCTACAATCAGCTCATCGGCCGCGGCGTCAGCGGCCCCCAAGCCATCTTCACCGCCCTGTGCATCCTGACCGGCCTCCAGTTTCTGCTCTTCGCCATGTTCTTCGACATGGAGGAGGGCAAGTAGCCCCCGGTGAACGTGCTCATCGTCAGCGGCGACTACCCGCCCCGCTCGGGCGGCATCGCCGTCTACGGCGGCCAGCTGGCCGAGCACCTGGCCCGGCGGCCCGAGGTGGACCGGGTCAGCGTCCTGGCCTTAGGCGACTGGCCCAGGGATCGGGAGGAGGCCGGCGGCTGCCGGATCTATCGGGAGCCGGCCCGGGGCTTCCTGGGCCTGGGTCTGGTCGTGGCCGGCCTGATCAGGCGGCTCAGGCCGGACGTGATCCACGTCCTGACCGTCTTTCCCGAGGGCTTCTGGGCCGCCCTGGCCGCCCGCCTGATGGGGCGGCCCCTGTTCATCTCCCTCTACGGCACCGAGGTCACGGCCACCGGCGGCTCGATGATGACCCGACTGGCCAAGAAGACGGCCCTCCGCCTGGCCGAGGGGCTCTTTCCCATCTCCCAGGTGGCGGTCCGGGCGGTTGAGGATCGCTTCGGGCTCAAGGACCGGCCCATGACCGTGGTCTGGCCCGGCCTGACCGAACCAGAGCCGCCCGCCCCGGACGATCCCGTCCGGGAGAGCCTGGGCCTGGGCCCGGATGATTTCGTGGTCCTGACCGTGACCCGGCTGGTGGCCCGCAAGGGCGTGGACCTGCTCATCCAGGCCCTGGCCGGGCTGCCCGAGCGGGTCAAGCTGGTCGTGGTCGGCCAGGGCTGGGACCGGGACCGGCTGGAGGACCTGGCCCGGCGGGAGGGGCTGGCCGATCGGGTCGTCTTCACCGGCTTCGTCCCCCGGACCGAACCCTACTACCGCCTGGCCGACGTCTTTGCTCTGGCCTCCATCGAGGACAGGGCCAGCGGCGACGTGGAGGGCTTCGGCATCGTCCTGGTCGAGGCCCAGGCCCAGGGCCTGCCGGTCATCGGCACCGCCTGCGGCGGCATCCCCGAGGCCTTTGAGGACGGCCTGAGCGGCCTGCTGGTCCCGCCCGGCGACGCCGGGGCCCTGGGCCGGGCCATCGCCCGCCTGGCCGGGGACCGGGACCTGCGCGCCAGGCTGGGCGCGGCCGGGCCGGACCTGGTCGCCCGCCGCTACGACTGGGACAGGAACGCGGCCGTATTCCTGGAGGCCTACCGGGCCGCCCGGGGGGGTTGAGGCGTGGGGCGGTGGACCTACGTGGCCGACATCCGGCTGCCCTCGGAGCGGGCCAACACCATTCAGGTCCTAAACCAGTGCCAGGCCCTGATCAGGGCCGGCCAGGAAGTGGAGCTGGTCGCGCCCCGGCGGCTAAGGGCCTCGGCCGAGGAGGCCAAGCTCAGGGACTTGGGCCGGGCCTACGGCCTTGAGCGCCTCCCGGCCATCCGCCGCCTGCCCTCCCTGGACCTGACTGCCCTGGCCGACCGCCTGCCCGGCCGGCTGGGCCTGGCCGTCTTTTACCTCCACCACCTGAGCTTTCTGGTCGCGGCCCTGTTCTCCTTAGCTCTGCGGCGGCCGGAGGTGGTCTACAGCCGGGAGATCTTCCTGGCCCTCCTGGCCGGCTGGCTGATCCGGCTCTGGGGCGGCCGCCTGATCGTCGAGGCCCACAACCTGCCCCGGGGCCGGGCCGGGCGGCTGGTCCACCGCCTGGGCCTGAGCCAGGTCTGGGGCCTGGTGGTCATCAGCCGGGGGCTCAAGGAAGGCTTTATCGAGGCCGGCCTGGCCCCGGCCAGGCTGCTGGTCGCCCCGGACGGCGTGGCCGGCCGCTTCTTCCTCGACCAGGGCCGGCCCCAGGAGCTGAGGCGGCGGCTGGGCCTGCCCCAGGACGGTCCCCTGGTCCTTTACGCCGGCGGGCTCTACTGGGCCTGGAAGGGCGTGGCCACGCTAATCGAGGCCCAGCGCTTCCTGGACGACAGGGCCTGGCTGGTGGTGGTCGGCGGCTCGCCCGAGGCCGGGGACCTGGAGGGGCTCAGGGCCAGGGTCAGGGCCCTGGGGCTCAAGCGGGTCATATTGACCGGCTTCGTGCCCCCGGCCCGGGTGCCCGAGTACCTCCAGGCGGCCGACGTGCTGGTCCTGCCCAACTCGGCCGCCAGCGAGATCAGCCGGCGCTTCACCTCGCCGCTCAAGCTCTTCGAGTACCTGGCCTCGGGCCGGCCGGTGGCGGCCGCGGACCTGCCCTCGCTCAGGGAGGTCCTGGTCCACGGCCGGAACGCCTGGCTGGTCCCCCCCGACGACCCGGCCGCCCTGGCCGCCGGAATCAGGACTCTTCTGGATGACCCCGATCTGGGCCGATCCCTGGCCGGGCGGGGGCGGGCCGTCGCGGCCGGCTACACCTGGGAGCAGCGGGCCGCCCGGCTGATGGGGCTGCTCGGATGAAGGTTCTCTTCCTGACCGAGTCCCTGACCATCCCCGGGGGCTGGGCACGCTACAGCCGGGACCTGATCAGCGCCCTGGCCGAGAAGGGCGTGGAGCCGGTCGTCCTGGCCAGCCGGCCCGAGCCCCTGGGAGGCTTCGCCTTCAACCCCCAGCCGGTCGAGCTGGCCTGGGCCGAGTGGGGCCCCCGGATGTTCCTGGCCACGCCCCTCAACCTCTGGCGGCTGAGGCCATTCCTGGCCGGGGCGGCGTTGATCCACGCCCTGGTCGAGCCATTGGGGCCCCTGGCCTGGGCCGCGGCCCGTCTGTCCGGCCGGCCCTACCTCATCTCGGCCCACGGAACCTACTCCGCCGAGCCGTTCGTCCTGGGCAAGGGCGCCAGGCTGGGCCGGCTGGCCTTCCGGGGGGCCGGGGCGATCGCCTGCGTCTCCGGCTACACCAGCCAGAGGCTGGCCCGGCTCTGCCCCGGGGCCAAGGGCGTGGCCGTGCCCAACGGCTCCAGCCCGCCCCGCATTGATTCACTCCCGGCCTGCCCGGTCAAGAGGCCGTATTTTCTCTCCGTGGGGGCGCTCAAGAGCCGCAAGGGCCAGCACCTGGTGCTGGAGGCCTTCCAAGGGCTGGCCGGACGATATCCGGACATTGACTGGGTCCTGGCCGGCTTCTCCTACCGGCAGCAGTTTCCGGGCAGCTTCGCCGCCCGGGTGGAGGAGATGGGCCTCCAGGACCGGGTCCACCTCCTGGGGGAGGTGGACGAGGCGACCCTGCAGCGGCTCTACGACGACTGCCTTTTCAACGTCCTCACCCCCCTCAACGACGAGTACGCCTTCGAAGGCTTCGGCCTGACCTATCTGGAGGCCGGCTGGCACGCCAAGCCCTCCGTCGGCAGCCTGGACTGCGGGGCCGAGGAGTCCATTGCCGATGGGGTCGAGGGCTTCCTGGTCCCCCAGGGCGACGCCGGCCTTTCGCGACGTGATATTGTTGATCACCGATACGACTTCGGGATACTTTTGCACCAGCATCCCGGCCAGCGGATCGACGGTTTTCCGATCCTCGGCCGAGGTGACGATGTTGACCATCCACCGGTTTTCGGCCACGGAATGCCGCAGGACCAGAAACCGCCAAAAGCCTATATGTTGCTTTAGATTATAGACAGTAACACCCGAATTTTTAATAAAATATCGAACATCATCTAAAATAGCGTTCCCCGTGTCGGGAAGGAGCAGGCA